>Ga0228698_1000286_pt1 | contig 42779 bp, 47 predicted proteins | sample McNCre117_Aug_MG_FD_178015 | JGI IMG/M metagenome (GOLD analysis project Ga0228698, IMG submission 178015) | Freshwater microbial communities from McNutts Creek, Athens, Georgia, United States - 1-17_Aug_MG | ecosystem: Environmental > Aquatic > Freshwater > Creek | place: USA: Georgia... | reverse complement strand
GGCCTAATCCCAAGCGTGCGGCCATGTTGGCTTCGGATGTTTCGAACCGTTGGGCATCCTCGCGCAGTTGATAGTTGCCGTGCTTCAGCGGTGCTGAAAAATGGTCAACCGCAGCAGGCCTCAGTTCGGCGAGAAAGCCACGCCGTACATACAGCAAGCCTGTGCCACGCGGGCCACGTAACCACTTACGGCCAGGGGCGGTAAGCACGTCGCAGTCCAGAGATCGCACATCGACTGGCATTTGTCCCACCGCTTGTGCGGCATCCAAAAAGAACGGGATCTGTGCAGCACGGGCCAAGGCACCCACTTGTGCTGCAGGTTGAATCAGTCCGCCATTGGCGGGCAGCCATGTGAGCGAGATCAACCGAACACGCGCGTCCAGCATGGCGCTTAACTGCGTCAAGCACACCTCACCCGATGCGGTGCAAGGGATGGTTTCGACGATGGCCCCATCGCGTTGGGCGATGTGTGTGAGGGCGGCGTAGTTGCCGCCCCATTCGTTGCGCCCGACCAAAATGCGATCACCCGCGTTGAAGTGCAAACAATTCATCACCTCACGCCATCCGCGTGAGTGGCTGTCGGTGAGTGCGATCTCGTCGGCATCACAGCCTAATAGCTGCGCGGCACTTGCATAAACAGCTTGAAGTGCCTCGTGTTGTTGGGCCGCTGCGCCGTAGCCGCCCAAGCGCGTTTCTAAGTGCAGGTGAGACACCACGGCATCGACCACAGACGCGGACATGAGCGATCCGCCTGCATGGTTGAAGTAGGCCAAGGGCTGCGCGTTCATCTCAGGTGTTGCGCGTACGCGCCAATGGTGGGTTGCGCGAGAAGTAGCGCTCAATGCTTTTCATCAACGCGTTGGCGAGTTCGTTTTGGTAGCTGTCACTGACCAAGCGAGCTTCTTCGTCGGGGTTGCTGATGAAGGCCGTTTCGACCAACACGCTGGGGATGTCCGGTGCTTTGAGCACAGCAAAGCCGGCTTGTTCGACGTGTGGTTTGTGCAGCTTACCGATGCGGCGAATTTGTCCCAGCATCTCACCGCCTAGTTTTAAGCTGTCGTTGATTTGCGCGGTGGTGCTCATGTCCAACAGGGCGCGTTGCACGGTGGCATCTTGGGTTTTGATGTTGAGGCCACCCACCAAGTCGGCGCGGTTTTCTTGTTTGGCCATCCAACGCGCTTGTGCGCTGGACGCGGCACCTTGGCTGAGTGCAAACACGCTGGCCCCGCGTGCGTCGGGCGTCATGAAGGCGTCGGCATGGATGCTCACAAACAAATCGGCTTGGACGCGGCGGGCTTTTTCAACGCGTTGGTTCAGGGGCACAAAAAAGTCCGCATCACGGGTCAGGTAGGCCCGCATGGGCAGGTTGCCGTGTTTGGTTTTGATGACGGTGTTGTTGATGCGTTCGCGCATGCGGCGTGCAATTTGCAGCACCACATCTTTTTCTTTGGTGCCACGCGGGCCAATCGCGCCCGGGTCTTCTCCGCCATGACCAGGGTCTAGCGCCACGATGATGTAGCGTTCACTCTCTTGGCTTGGCTGCGCCACAGACGCTGCTGTGGTGATGGGCGCAGAGGCTGCGGATGCGGCCGGTGCAGGAACCTCCGGCTTGCGGTTTTGATTGGCCAGTAAATCACCCACAGGGTCGGTGTGTGTGCCGAGCTTGGTGGTGGGCGGTTGCGGCGGTGTCGCCGTCATCGAGGGCGAGCTGGCAAAGGCGTTGCCACCGTTGAGTTTGTCGACGATCAAGGCTTCCAGTGGGTCGGCCACTTCGGAAGGGTAGAGGTCGAGCACCAAGCGGTGTTGGTATTGCGTGTTGCCCGTTTTCACCGGCAGCAAGTTGAACACCTGAGGCTTGACCATTTGCCGCAAGTCCAGCACCAAACGCACCACTTTGTTGGCGTATTGGCCCACACGTACCCCCGTGATGTAGGGGTCGTCTGAGCGCACTTTGCCAACCAACTCTTTCAGCGCGGGGTTGAGGTCAATGCCTTCAATGTCCACGGCCAAGCGCGGTGGATTGGCTACAAAGATGGGCACGGTCTTGAGGGCTGTGTCGCTTTCAATCGTCACACGCGTGTAGGCCGCTGCGGGCCACACGCGCACGGCCACGATGCTGGCTCCCCATGCAATGTCAGCGCTGCCCAGCATCAAAGCGAGCGAGCCGCCTTGAAGCAGGCTGCGTCGCTTGATCCCGTGATTGCCGGTGGGTTGGGTCATGCCATCAACTCCAGTCCTCGTGGGGTGAGGGCGGTGATGTGCACCTGGCGTTGCTCGTGGTCGTCAACTTGGATGTCGAGTTCTAGGTCTGGCGTGGGCATCACGCCAGCGGCGTTTTGCGGCCACTCGCACAGCTTAAGGCCGGGTCTGGCGAAGATGTCACGAAAGCCCGCGTCTTCCCATTCACGTGGATCACTGAATCGGTAAAAGTCAAAATGCCACACTTCACCTGCCGCCACCGTGTAGGGTTCAACCACTGCGTAGGTGGGACTCTTGATGCGTCCTTCGACCCCCAATGCCCGCAACAAGTGGCGTACAAACGTGGTTTTGCCTGCGCCCAAGTCACCGTGCAAGGCGATGCAGGCATTCAACTGGACGTGCGTCAGCGTAGCTGCCAACTGCGCAGCAAATGCTGCGGTGGCGGCTTCGTCGGGCCAAACAAGAGTTTTTACAATCACGGCTTCATTCAAGGCAAATTGTTCAAGGATGTCGGTTGTCTATCGATCACAAATTGTTGCTCTCGCAGATTCAGGCTTTAGGGCAAACGCTGGGATTTTCCCAAATTGCGGTGGCTCCGGTGGATTTGTCGTCGGCAGAGCCCCATTTGCAAAATTGGCTGGCTCAAAACTTCCACGGCAGTATGGACTACATGGCGCGTCACGGGCTCAAGCGTGCGCGTCCCGCCGACTTGGTGCCCGGCACTTTGAGCGTGCTGACGGCGCGCATGAATTACCTGCCGCGAGACACGACTGAGGGCTGGCAAGACAAGGAATGGCAAAGGCTGCGCAACCCCCAAGAGGCGGCGGTGTCGATCTACGCGAGAGGGCGTGACTACCACAAGGTGATGCGCAACCGGCTCGACAAGCTGGCGCAACAGGTGGATGCTTTGCTGGACGAGGCTTTGAAGCCGGAGCGGTTTGAATACCGAGCCTTCACCGACTCGGCGCCTGTGCTCGAAGCCGAATTGGCCACCCGCAGCGGCCAAGGTTGGCGTGGCAAGCACAGCTTGGTGCTGAATCGCGAAGCCGGCTCGATGTTTTTCTTGGGCGAGATTTTTCTGAATGTGGCTTTGCCAGCGTCTGAGTCCACGAGTGCCCATTGCGGGCAATGCACTGCCTGCATCGACGTGTGTCCCACGCAAGCCATCGTGGCACCAGGCTTGGTCGATGCACGGCGCTGCATTTCGTATTTGACGATTGAGCATGAAGGAGCGATTGACGAGGCCTTGCGCCCCTTGCTGGGCAACCACATTTACGGCTGCGACGACTGCCAGTTGATTTGTCCTTGGAACAAGTTTGCCCAAACGTCGACCTTGCCCGACTTCGATGTGCGTGCTGGGTTGGTGGGACAAAACATGGCGCATTTGTTGGCTTGGAGCGAGGCCGATTTTTTGCGTTACACCGAAGGCAGCCCGATTCGCCGTATCGGTCATGTGCGTTGGTTGCGTAACTTGGCTGTGGTCGCAGGCAATGCTTTGCGTCAGACCGATGACACCCCCTTGCGCCAAGCTTTGCAGGCACATTCTGCGCACCCCAGCGATGTGGTGAGGGAGCATGTGCAATGGGCTTTGGCGCAACAACACGGGGTTTAACGCGCGTTGGATTGCATGTCTGTCAACGCGCGGTTGGCTTTGACAGCTTGGCCCAGCTCAATCACCGCCAACGCGTAGTAGCTGCTCCAGTTGTACCGCGTCACCACATAAAAGTTGTCTGTGCCCGCTACATAGCTGGGGGGCTCGTCGCCATTGAACAGTTCCACCAACGCCAATGAGCCATTGTGTTTTTGGGCTTGTTCATTCAGCACAGCTCCTTTGGCCATGAAGTTGCTCACGCTGAACGATGGCAGGATGTCTGGTGCCAACAACGTGGGTTTGTCCAAGCGCGTTTCATCAAAGCTCACGGGGTAGTGCGTGGGCATGCCGGTTTGCCAACCGAAGGCCTTGAAGTAATTGGCCACGGAGCCAATCGCATCCACGGGGCTGTTGCGCAAGTCGATGCGACCGTCTCCGTCAAAGTCCACCGCAAATTTGGTCACGCTCGATGGCATGAACTGCGGCCACCCCATGGCGCCTGCAAAACTGCCGGTGATCGTGGCATCGGCTTGTTGGCGTGCTTGCACCAAGAAGTGGCCCAGCTCGGATTTGAAAAACGCTTGTCGCTCTGCTGCACGTGGGTGGGATGATGGAAAGTTCAGTGTGAGCGTGGCTAAGGCATCGAGCACACGGTAGTTGCCCATGTTTTGACCGTAAAAGGTTTCCACACCGATGATGCCCACAATCATTTCAGCGGGAACGCCATAGGTTTGTTCGGCGCGGGTGAGCGCGCTTTGGTAGGTTTGCCAAAACTGCGTGCCTGCATCAATGCGGCGCGGTTCAATGAAGCGCTCACGGTAAGCGCGCCAGTTTTTGGGCACGTTCACCGGCGGCGGCAATACCAGCTTGGGCACGCCTTTCAAATAATGCGCATTGCTGAGTTGCGTCCGCACCCAAGCTTGGGGTAAAGCGTATTGCTTGGCCAGCTCATCCGCAAGCGCCATGACTTCGGGTGTTTTTCCGTAAACAGTGCCTTGCGTTGATGGGCGCGCGGTGTGTTTGTGCGTCCGAGGGTGTGGCTTGGCGTGCAAAGGGCTGGTCAAGGCTGGAACCAGCAAGAGTGCGAGCAGTATTTGACGTAGGGCAAATACTGCTCGCAAAGCTGGATAAAACGAAGATGTATGTGTAGTCACGCAGAGTTTGCAAGGGAAAAAGCAAGGTCCACATGGTAAGCTGACTTATAAGAATAGCGAGATAAGTGCTGCAGCACGTACCGAGAAAAACGATGCGGAAAACTGGTTACTACACACACCCCATGTGTTCAAAGCACGAGATGGGGCAAGGTCACCCTGAATGTCCAGAACGGCTCAGTGCCATCCAAGACCGCTTACTGATCAGCGGCGTGGACTTGGGCCTCACACCCATGGAGGCGCCCGAAGCGCCCTTGGCCGACATTGAGCTGGCGCATGACCGCATGTACATCGCCTCGTTGCGGGGCTTGTCGGACCAGTTGATTGAGGACATGAACGCCGGAGGCCCTGCTTACGCGCACATGGACTCGGACACCGCCATCAACGCCTACACATGGAAAGCCGCCTTGTGTTCAGCAGGGGCCGCCATTGCCGCCACCGATGCCGTGATTGCCGGTGAGCTAGAGAACGCGTTTTGTGCCATTCGCCCCCCAGGACATCATGCTTCGCGCAACAAAGCGGGGGGGTTTTGCTTTTTCAACAACGTCGCGATTGCTGCTAAATACGCCTTAGAGCGCCACGGCTTGAAGCGCGTGGCCGTGGTTGACTTTGACGTGCATCACGGCAATGGCACGGAAGACATCCTGAGTGGAGATGACCGTGTGCTGATGGTCAGCTTTTTTCAGCATCCCTTTTACCCCTATACAGGCGTTGACCATCCTGCCGCAAACATGGTGAACATCCCCGTGCCGGCTTACACCAAGGGCATGGAGGTGCGCGAGCTGATTGAGGCGCATTGGGTGCCGCGCTTGGAAGCGTTCAAGCCTGAGTTGATTTTCATCAGCGCTGGCTTTGATGCGCACCGCGAAGACGACATGGGCCAAATGGGACTGACAGAGCAAGATTACAGCTGGATCACTTACCGAATCCGTGAGATTGCTGCGCGCCACGCCAAAGGCCGCATCGTGTCTTGCTTAGAAGGCGGTTACGACCTGAGTTCGTTGAGCCGCAGCGTGGAAGCGCATTTGCGTGTGTTGGCCGATATTTAAAACATGAACGATTTACAAGAATTACTGCTGGATTTGCAAAGTCCCACCATTGCCTTGGAGTTGGCCGGTTTGGGTATGTGTTTGGGGCTCGCTTGGGGGCTGAGTTGGGCTTTGGGCCGTGGTGCAACCGCACGAGGTTCGATTTTGTTTGGCCGTCGCTTGATCGACGGCGTGTTGTTTCCTGCCTTGGCGGTGGTGTTCACCTACGGTCTGAAGCTGGTGCTGGTCAAGGTTCAGCATGTACCGGTGCTCAAAGTGATACTGCCTGTGTTGGTGTCTTTGGCGCTGATCCGCTTGATCGCCCGTGTGTTCACGGCGGTGTTTCCGAGTTCAAGAGGGGCTCGCATCATTGAGCAAGTGGTGTCTTGGGTGGCGTGGGGCTTGGCGGTGCTGTGGGTGACGGGGCTGTGGGGGCCGTTGATGGATGAGCTCGATAGCCTGCAGTTTGTGCTGGGCAAGACGCGCATCAGCGTGTTGCACGTGCTGGACGTGATCCTCACTTCGGGTTTTGTGTTGGTGCTGGCGCTGTGGTTATCGGCCACGCTTGAACAACGTGTGTTGAACCGTGCGTTTGTTGATTTGTCCATGCGTAAAGTCGCGGCCAATGCGCTGCGGGTGTTGCTGCTGGTCGTCGGGACTTTGTTTGCGTTGTCGTCTTTGGGTTTTGACCTCACGGCCTTGTCTGTATTGGGCGGGGCATTGGGGGTTGGTATTGGTTTCGGCTTGCAAAAGTTGGCTGCCAATTACGTGAGTGGCTTTGTGATTTTGTTGGAGCGTTCGCTGCGCATTGGCGACTTTGTGCGCGTAGATGGCTTTGAAGGCCGCGTGACGGATATCAAAACCCGTTACACCTTGGTGCGAGCCAGCAATGGCAGCGAGTCGGTGGTGCCCAATGAGCTTTTGCTGACCCAGCGCGTGGAGAACTTGTCATTGGAAAGTCGCCACATGTTGCAGACCTGTACCTTTTGGGTGGGGCTAGAGAGCGATGTGGCGCGTGTGCAAAGCCTGCTGGCGCAAGCCGCACTCAGTGCCGAATGGGTGTTGGCCGAGCCAGCACCACAAGCTTTGCTGGCAGAAGTCGCTCCGCAAGGCTTGCGCTTTAGCTTGAACTTTTGGATGGAAGACCCTGTCAACGGCCAATCGTTGACACGTTCCCGAGTCAACATTGCGGCCTTGAGCGCCTTGCGTGCGGCAGGGGTGATGCTGGTGCATTCACCCCAAGAGGTGGTGCTTCGTCGCTGAAAACGAGGTTTTTCTTAAGGATAATCCCTAGAAAAGCACGGTCGTACTTAAGAAGACGTGCTTTGCTCTCTACAATGTGACGTTTACGTAAACGTCAATCTGTTTAACTTTAAAAATTGGAGCTTTTGCCATGAAAGTTTTGGTCGCTGTCAAACGCGTGGTGGACTACAACGTCAAAGTCCGTGTGAAGTCGGACAACTCGGGCGTTGACATTGCGAACGTCAAGATGAGCATGAACCCGTTTGACGAAATTGCGGTGGAAGAAGCCGTGCGCCTCAAAGAAAAGGGCGTGGTGACTGAAGTCATCGCGGTGTCTTGTGGCGTCACCCAATGCCAAGAGACCTTGCGCACGGCCATGGCGATTGGTGCCGACCGTGGCATCTTGGTGGAAACCGCTGAAGAGCTGCAACCGTTGGCCGTCGCCAAGTTGCTCAAAGCCTTGGTGGACAAAGAGCAGCCAGGTTTGGTGATCTTGGGCAAGCAAGCGATTGACGATGACTGCAACCAAACCGGCCAAATGTTGGCGGCCTTGGCTGACATGCCACAAGCGACCTTTGCCTCCAAAGTAGAGCTCTCAAGCGACAAAGCCAGCGTGACTCGCGAAGTCGATGGCGGTTTGGAAACCCTTTCTGTGAGCTTGCCAGCAGTCATCACCACCGACTTGCGCTTGAACGAGCCCCGCTATGTGACCTTGCCCAACATCATGAAGGCCAAGAAAAAACAACTCGATGTGTTCAAACCAGAAGACCTCGGCGTGAACGTGGCCCCCCGCATCAAGACCCTCAAAGTGGTCGAGCCTGCCAAGCGCAGTGCTGGCATCAAAGTGCCCGATGTGGCCACATTGGTGGACAAACTCAAGAACGTGGCCAAGGTCATTTGATCAATAGACATACGCAGGAGAACACACACATGACATCCCTCGTGATTGCAGAACACGACAACGCCTCCATCAAAGGCGCTACTTTGAATACCGTCACAGCCGCGGCCGCCATTGGCGCTGATGTGCACGTTTTGGTCGCTGGTCACAACGCAGGTGCAGCCGCAGCTGCCGCGGCACACATTGCAGGCGTGAGCAAAGTCATCCACGCCGATGGCACAAGCCTTGAAGCAGGTTTGGCCGAGAACATGGCAGCCCAAGTGTTGGCACTCATTTCAAATGCAGCTGGCAACTACACCCACATCTTGTTCCCCGCCACAGCCAGCGGCAAGAACGTGGCCCCACGCGTGGCCGCCAAGCTCGATGTGGGCCAAATCAGCGACATCACCAAAGTCGACAGCCCAGACACGTTTGAGCGTCCCATTTACGCGGGCAATGCTGTGGCGACGGTGCAATCGAGCGATGCTGTCAAAGTCATCACCGTGCGTACCACGGGTTTTGATGCTGCAGCCGCCACGGGGGGCGCGGCTCAAATTGAGACGGCAGCCGCCGCAACAGATTCAGGCAAGAGCAGCTTTGTGAGCCGTGATGTGACCAAGAGTGACCGTCCAGAGCTGACGGCCGCCAAGATCATTGTGTCGGGTGGCCGTGCCTTGGGCAGCTCAGAGAAGTTTGATGAAGTCATGACACCGTTGGCCGACAAGCTGGGTGCTGCGATTGGCGCAAGCCGTGCTGCCGTGGACGCAGGCTATGCAGCCAACGATTTGCAAGTCGGTCAAACAGGCAAGATCGTGGCTCCCGAGTTGTATGTGGCGTGCGGTATCAGCGGCGCGATTCAGCACTTGGCGGGGATGAAAGACAGCAAGGTGATTGTGGCGATCAACAAAGACCCAGAGGCGCCGATCTTCAGCGTGGCGGATTTCGGGTTGGAGGCGGACTTGTTTGTGGCTGTGCCTGAGCTGGTCGCTGCGCTTTAAACACACTTTGAAAAAGCACTCTGCGGGGTGCTTTTTTCTTTTGTACTGAATCTTGGAGACTTAAACATGAGTTACATCGCTCCCATCAAAGACATGTTGTTCAACATGGAGCACTTGGCTGGCTTGAACCAAGTGGCTGAAATTCCCGCTTTCGAAGACATGGGGTTGGAAACAGCCCAAGCCGTGCTTGAAGAGTGCGCCAAATTGAACGAGTCTGTGCTTGTGCCTTTGAACTGGGAAGGCGACAAGAACCCATCGTTCTTCAAAGACGGCAATGTCACGACCACGCCTGGTTTCAAAGAGGCTTACCAGCAATATTGCGAAGGTGGCTGGCAAAGCTTGCAACACCCTGCAGACTTTGGCGGTCAAGGCTTGCCTAAAACCATTGGCGCGGCTTGCGGCGAAATGCTTAATTCAGCCAATATGAGTTTTGCGCTGTGTCCCATGTTGACGGATGGCGCGATTGAGGCTTTGCTGACCGCAGGCTCTGATGAATTAAAAGCCACCTACCTTGAGAAGCTCATCTCTGGCGAATGGACTGGCACCATGAACTTGACTGAGCCGCAAGCGGGTTCAGATTTGGCTGCCGTGCGTACGCGTGCTGAGCCTTTGCCAGATGGCACTTACAAAGTGTTTGGTACCAAGATTTTCATTACCTACGGTGAACACGACATGGCCGAGAACATCGTCCACCTGGTGTTGGCCCGCGTACAAGGCGCGCCGGAAGGCGTGAAGGGCATCAGCTTGTTTGTGGTGCCTAAGTTCATGGTCAACAAAGACGGCTCGCTGGGTGCACGCAACGATGTGCATTGTGTGAGCATTGAGCACAAGATGGGCATCAAGGCTAGCCCCACAGCGGTGTTGCAGTATGGCGACCACGGTGGCGCGATTGGCTTCTTGGTCGGCGAAGAAAACCGTGGCCTCGAATACATGTTCATCATGATGAATGCCGCGCGTTACGCCGTGGGCGTGCAAGGCATTTCGATTGCGGAGCGTGCGTACCAAAAGGCGGTGGCCTTCTCGCGTGATCGCGTGCAAAGTCGCCCTGTGGACGGCAGCATGAAAACCAGCGCGCCCATCATTCACCACCCAGACGTTCGCCGCATGTTGATGACCATGCGCGCCTACACCGAAGGTTGCCGTGCGATGGCCACGGTGGCGGCTGCGGCGTATGACGCGTCGCACCACCACCCCGATGCAGACACACGCAAAGAAAACTTGGCTTTCTACGAATTTTTGGTGCCCTTGGTCAAAGGCTTCAGTACCGAGATGAGTTTGGAAGTCACCAGTCTTGGCGTACAAGTGCACGGTGGCATGGGTTTCATTGAAGAAACCGGTGCAGCACAGTATTACCGTGACTCCAAAATTTTGACCATTTACGAAGGCACCACTGCCATTCAAGCCAATGATTTGATTGGTCGTAAAACGGGGCGCGATGGTGGTCAAACTGCCAAAGGCATTGCAGCGCAAATTGCCAATACCGAAGCTGAGTTGCTCAAGAGCGGTAGCGCCAACGCCAAGGCGATGGCGGCACGTTTGAAGGCGGCTCGCGAAGCGTTCCTCGATGTGGTTGACTTCGTGGTGGCGGGGGCGAAAGCCAGTCCCAACGCCGTGTTTGCAGGCAGCGTGCCTTATCTCATGCTCACGGGCAACTTGGTGGCAGGCTGGCAAATGGCGCGTGCGTTGTTGGTGGCGGAGGCCGAATTGGGCAAAGGCAACGATGCGGTGTTCATGCAATCCAAAATCACCACAGCGCGTTTCTACGCGGACCACATCTTGGTCAAAGCGCCAGGCATGCGTGACAGCATCGTGGACGGCGCAGACAGCGTGACAGCGTTGGCGCTTGACGCTTTCTAAGTTAGACCTGGGCGAAAACCATCGAACCATCATCAGGGCACTTCAACGTGCCCTGTACTTTTTAAAGAGGTTGACATGTCGCATTTACCGCCAGTTTTGCAATCGCTCAAGTTCCCAGTCATCGCATCTCCTTTGTTCATCATCAGCAATCCCAAGCTGGTGATTGCGCAATGCAAGGCTGGCGTGGTGGGGTCTATGCCAGCCCTCAATGCACGTCCAGCTGAACAGCTGGAGGAGTGGTTGATTGAAATCACCGAGGCACTGGCTGCGCACAACCGTGAACACCCAGACCAACCCGCTGCGCCGTTTGCGATCAACCAAATCGTGCACAAAAGCAATGACCGCTTAGAGCACGACATGGCGCTGTGCGTGAAGTACAAAGTGCCCATCATCATCACGTCGCTGGGCGCGCGCGAAGATGTCAATGCGGCAGCGCACAGCTATGGTGGCGTGGTGCTGCACGACGTGATCAACAACAAATTCGCCAAAAAAGCGATTGAGAAAGGTGCGGATGGCTTGATCGCCGTTGCAGCAGGGGCAGGGGGGCACGCAGGGGTGAAGAGCCCGTTTGCGTTGGTGCAAGAAATTCGTGAATGGTTTGACGGGCCCCTTGCCTTAAGTGGTTCTATTGCGACGGGCGGCGCAGTTTTGGCAGCGCAAGCGATGGGGGCCGATTTTGCTTACATTGGCTCAGCGTTCATTGCGACTGAGGAGGCGCGAGCTGCCGATGAGTACAAGCAGGCCGTGGTGCAAGCCAACTCAGACGACATTGTGTACAGCAACCTGTTCACGGGTGTGCATGGCAATTACTTGGCGCCGTCGATTCGCAAAGCGGGCTTAGACCCAGATCATTTGCCAGAGAGCGATCCCACAAAGATGAACTTTGGCGGGGGTGCTCAAAAGGCATGGAAAGACATTTGGGGTTGTGGTCAGGGCATTGGCGCAGTGAAAGCGGTCGTGCCTGCTGCCGAGTTGGTGGCCCGTTTGAAATGTGAATATCAAGAGGCCAAGCAACGCTTGACCGCTTGATGAAGGCCTAGGTTTTTAAACCAAAGAAAAAGCCGCTCAGTGAGCGGCTTTTTTATGAGTGTGCAGAGCAGAGCGATTAACGCAACACCAAGACGGGCACGCTCGCGTGTGTCAACACTTGCTGTGTTTCGCTGCCGAGCAACAAACGCTTGATGCCACGACGACCGTGTGACGCCATCACGATCAAATCGGCTTTGTGTTTTTTGGCTGCTGCAATCAGTGCGTCAGACACGATGTCAGATTTAACGACCACAGCCTTGGTCGTCACACCTTTGGCTTTGGCGGCCTTGGTCACAGCGTCCAACACTTTTTGAGCGCTGTCGGTCCAGCTCTTTTCAATTTTTGAAACTTCGGTAGCACTCAGAGGCAGTGACCCTTCGAAGTAGCTTTGCGGGTAACGTGGCGTCACTTTGACGGCGATCAGTTCAGCGCCGCTTAACGCAGCCAACTCGATGGCGCTAGCAATTGCTTTTTTAGACAAAGTGGAGCCGTCGGTGGCTACCAAAATCCGTTTGTACATAAACTGCTCCTTTTGTTGATTTCGGCTAAAGCTTACCGCATGTCGCGTCTCGTGGCTTGACACATGTCAAACTGGGATAAGACGAAGCCGTTAGGCTACACCCCCTATGCATTCTGATTCTTCGATGGTTGAACTGCTCGATGACCGCCAAGAGTGGTTGCGTTTCAGTCAGCAGCACAAAACCTCTAGCCCCCAAAACAGTGATGACTGTTGGGATTCCCATGTGGTGATTCAAGGCATGCATTGCGCAGCTTGTGCCTTCACGGTCGAGGAGGCCCTCATGTCCGTGCCAGGCGTGCAGTTGGCCGAGGTGAATGCGGCCACGCATCGCGCCAAGGTGGTGTGGTCCGCCGCACGTGTGAAACCGTCTGAATGGATGGCTGCCATTGCCAAGGCGGGTTATGGCGCTTTGCCTGCCGCTGACACCAGCTTGCGCCAAGCGCGACATGAAGAGGGCCGACGCGCGTTGTGGCGCTGGTTGGTGGCAGGGTTTTGCATGATGCAAGTCATGATGTATGCCTACCCAGCCTACGTGTCCCGTGAAGGTGACATCACACCCGACATGGTGTTTTTGTTGCGCTGGGCATCGTGGGTGTTGACTTTGCCCGTGGTGTTTTTTTCGTGCGGGCCTTTTCTCGGGAATGCTTGGCGCGATATCCGCGCACGCCGTGTCAGTATGGATTTGCCTGTCGCGTTGGGGATGGTGATTACTTTTTTGCTCAGCTCTGCTGCGACGTTTGAGCCCAATGGCATTTTTGGCGGCGAGGTGTATTACGACTCCTTGACCATGTTTGTCTTTTTCTTGCTCACGGGGCGTTGGCTGGAGCTGCGCGTACGCGACCGTACGGCGGGCGCGTTAGAGGCGTTGATGAATCGCTTGCCCGACAGTGTGGAGCGTCAGCTGCCAAATGGGGCGTTTGAGCGTGTGGCGGTTCGTCGCTTGTTGGTGGGCGATGTGATGCGTGTGTTGCCTTCAGAGAGCTTTCCTGCCGATGGCGTGATTTTGGAAGGTCAAACCTTGGCGGACGAAGCCCTGCTGACAGGCGAGTCGCATCCGCAATCCCGTGTTGTCGGGGACTCCGTGGTGGCGGGTAGTCACAACCTCAGTGGCATCGTGACCGTCCGTGTCATGCAGGTGGGGGAGGGGACGCAGTTCTCACAAATCGTTTCCTTGATGGAGAACGCCTCATTGCAAAAGCCTCGTCTGGCACAACTGGCGGACCGTATTGCCAAACCTTTCTTGCTGGGTGTGTTGGTATTGGCTGCGCTATCTGCAGTGTGGTGGTGGCCGACAAATCCTAGTCATGCCTTGATGGTGGCTGTGGCTGTATTGGTGGTGACGTGTCCGTGCGCTTTGTCGCTGGCGACGCCTGCGGCCATGTTGGCTGCTGCGGGTAATTTGGCGCGTCACGGCGTGTTGGTGCGCAACCTACAAGCCTTGGAGTCGTTGGCAGAAGTTGATACCTTGATTTTTGATAAAACAGGAACATTGACACAAGATGGGCAGCGTATTGCCCAAGTGATGACTGCAGAGGGTGTCACGCCTGACGATGCGCTGGCGTTGGCGGCCGGACTGGCAAAGCATTCGTTGCATCCTTTGTCACGAGCGTTGGTGCAAGCGTATGAAACCACAGCAACAGCCGCTGCTGCTGACGTACAGGATGTAAACGAAATCATTGGTCAGGGTTTGGAGGGACGTTTGGATACGCGCCTGCGTTTGGGATCTGCTGCGTTTTGTGCGTTAAAACCCGAGGGAATACCCGATAAAGCCCGTGTTTGCCAAGTACACTTATGCAGTGAAAACAAGTGGCTAGCGAGCTGGCAACTGTCTGAGGATGTCCGTGCTGATGCGGCGCAAACCGTGCAAGCTTTGAAAGATTTGCATGTGGATGTTTGGTTGCTTTCGGGTGATCGACCCGAGTCAGCACAACAAGTCGCGCAACAAGTGGGGATCACCCAAGCGTTTGGTGCGTGTACTCCGCAAGACAAGCTTGCTCGCATGCAAGCTGCTCAAGCGCAAGGCGCACGCGTGGCGATGGTGGGTGATGGCCTCAATGACGGCCCCGTACTCGCCGGTGCGCATGTCTCTATGGCGTTTGGCAATGCTGTGCCTTTGGCTCAGTCCAAATCGGACTTGGTGCTGATGGGGGGCAGCTTGTTGGTTGTGGCGCAAAGTGTCAAGTTGGCACGACAGACTCTGAGGGTGGTTCGGCAAAACTTGGTTTGGGCTGCTGCTTACAACGCTTTGTGTGTGCCGTTGGCTGTGGTGGGTTTATTGCCTGCTTGGTTGGCGGGCTTAGGCATGGCGTTGAGCTCGTTGTGGGTTGTATTGAATTCTTTACGACTCACCAAAGGATTTTGATGGATATCTTGTATTTATTGATTCCACTGTCGGTGCTGTTGGTGCTCTTTATTTTGGGTGGCCTTTGGTGGGCTGTTCACAGAGGCCAATTCGACAGCGTGGAGCAAGAAGGCGAGCGTATTCTGCGAGGCGATTGATTTGAATCAATAACCTGTAAAGGTTATTTGAGGATACTGGTTTGAAAATGAAAGGTGACCGATGAACTCATCAGAGCAAGCCGTTTACAGCGATACCGTTGTACGGCAGTTTTCCATCATGGCGGTGGTTTGGGGTGTGGTTGGCATGTTGGTAGGCGTGATCATTGCCTCCCAACTGGCTTGGCCTGAACTGAATTTTGGTATCCCTTGGTTGACTTATGGCCGTTTGCGTCCATTGCATACCAATGCGGTGATTTTTGCGTTCGGCGGTTGCGCCTTGTTCGCCACCAGCTATTACGTGGTGCAACGCACCTGTCATACGGCTTTGTTCTTGCCTAAGTTGGCGGCTTTCACCTTCTGGGGTTGGCAGTTGGTCATCGTGGCTGCTGCGATCAGCTTGCCTTTGGGGTTCACCCAAGGTAAGGAGTACGCCGAACTCGAGTGGCCGATTGACTTGTTGATTGCTGTGGTTTGGGTGTCTTATGCGATTGTGTTTTTTGGCACAGTCGGCACACGCAAGATCAAGCACATCTACGTGGCTAACTGGTTCTATGGTGCGTTCATCATCGCGGTGGCCTTGTTGCACATCGTCAACAGCGCGGCGATTCCTGCTGGCATGATGAAGTCTTACTCTGCTTACGCGGGTGCACAAGACGCCATGGTGCAGTGGTGGTATGGCCACAACGCTGTGGGCTTCTTCTTGACCGCCGGTTTCTTGGGCATGATGTATTACTTCATCCCTAAGCAAGCAGGTCGCCCTGTGTATTCGTATCGTTTGTCGATCGTTCACTTCTGGGCTTTGATCTTCACTTACATGTGGGCGGGTCCTCACCACTTGCATTACACAGCCTTGCCAGACTGGACTCAGTCGGTGGGTATGGTGTTCTCTCTCGTGTTGTTGGCTCCTAGCTGGGGCGGCATGATCAACGGCATCATGACCTTGTCTGGCGCATGGCACAAGCTGCGTGACGATCCTATTTTGCGTTTCTTGATCGTGTCATTGTCTTTCTACGGCATGTCAACCTTTGAAGGTCCAATGATGGCCATCAAAACGGTGAACGCTTTGAGCCACTACACCGATTGGACTGTGGGTCACGTGCACTCTGGTGCTTTGGGTTGGGTGGGCTTGGTGTCTATGGGCTCTATCTACTACTTGGTGCCCAAGTTATTTGGTCGCAAAGAAATGTTCAGCGTCAAAGCCATTGAAGTTCACTTCTGGTTGGCCACCATCGGTATCGTGTTGTACATCGCTGCGATGTGGATTGCCGGTGTGATGCAAGGTTTGATGTGGCGTGCGATCAACGCAGACGGCACATTGACTTACACCTTTGTGGAGGCTGTCAAAGCGACTTACCCGTTCTATGTGATTCGTGTTGCAGGTGGCTTGTTGTACTTGAGCGGCATGGTCATCATGTTGTGGAACGTGGTTAAAACAGCTGTGGGTGGTAACACCGTGACCGTTGCGATTCCAGCACCTGTTCACGCCTGAGGAGAAATAAATGTCTGATAACAATTCCAAAGGCTTCTCCCACGCCAGCGTGGAGACCAATAACTTTTTGATGATCGTGTTGATCTTGATCGCCGTCGCCTTCGGTGGCTTGGTTGAGATCGTGCCTTTGTTCTTCCAAAAGTCCACCACTGAACCTGTCACAGGCGTGAAGCCTTTGACGGCATTGCAGTTGGCTGGTCGCGATATTTACGTGCGTGAAGGTTGTTACAACTGCCACTCACAAATGATCCGTCCTTTCCGTGCTGAAACATTGCGCTACGGTCACTACTCAGTGGCTGGTGAGTCTGTGTATGACCACCCTTTCCAATGGGGTAGCAAGCGTACAGGTCCAGATTTGGCACGTGTTGGTGGCAAATACAGCGACGAGTGGCATCGTGTTCACTTGAATAACCCACGTGACGTGGTGCCTGAGTCCAACATGCCTGAGTACCCATGGTTGTCTAAGAACACGGTGGATGCAGCAGCAATGCCTGCGCACATGAAGGCTTTGCGCACAGTGGGCGTGCCTTATACGGATGAAGAAATTGCAAAAGCAGAAGAAGACGTCAAGGGTAAAACCGAGATCGAAGCTGTGGTTGCTTTCCTCCAATCACTGGGCCTCGCGCTCAAATAAAGGAGAGACCTCATGGATGTCAATGATCTGCGTATTGCAACGACGTTGATTTCGTTTGCAATATTTATCGGCATCATGGTGTGGGCTTTTTCTCGACGTAACAAAGAAGATTTTGAGGCAGCATCGAAGCTGCCCCTCGATCAAGACTAAGGCCTAGAGGCCTTTGTAAAGGAATCGAATCATGAGTGATTTCACAAGTAATTTTTGGTCCATCTTCGTGGCGGGCATCTCTATTTTTGGCGTGATCTACTGCGCATTTTTGCTGTGGTTTTCAGCCCAAGTTAAAGTTGCAGCGCACGATACAGAAGATGGCACAACTGGTCACGTCTGGGACGGTGATCTGCGCGAAATGAACAACCCACTGCCACGTTGGTGGTTGTGGTTGTTCATCATCACCATGGTGTTTGCCGTGGTGTATGGTTTGGCTTACCCAGGTTTGGGTAGCTATGCGGGCAAGTTGGGCTGGACATCTAAAGGTCAGTACGAAGCTGAGGTGGCCAAGGCCAACCAAGAGCTTGAGCCTTTGTATGCGGCTTTCAATGCACAAACACCAGAGCAACTGTCGCAAGACCCCAAAGCCATGGCTGTGGGCGAACGTCTGTTCATGAACAACTGTGCACAGTGCCACGGTTCTGACGCACGCGGTTCAAAAGGCTTCCCGAACTTGACGGACAACGATTGGTTGCACGGCGGGACGACTGACAAAATCAAAGAAACGATCACCAAAGGTCGTATCGGCCAAATGCCTCCTATGGCAGCAGCTGTGGGTTCACCCGAAGACATCCGCAATGTGTCGCACTATGTGTTGAGCTTGTCTGGCAGCCCGCACGACTCAGTGCGCGCCGCTTTGGGTAAATCTAAATTCGGTGCATGCGCTGCATGTCACGGTCCCGATGGCAAAGGTATGCAAGCCATGGGCTCTGCTAACTTGACCGACAAGGTTTGGTTGCATGGCTGGGGCGAAGAGGCCATCACCGCGATGATCAACAACGGCAAAGTCAACCAAATGCCTGCACAAGAAGGCCGTTTGACTGAATCACAAATTCACGTGTTGACCGCCTACGTGTGGGGCTTCTCGAACAAACCTGCTGCAACGAAGTAAAACGCTTTGAACTCTGCTGACGACTCTAAGCAGCGCAAAACCATCCCCATCGTTCCAGAGCCTTCGGGCTCTGCGGATGAGGCGATGGTTTCGCTTTATGCTGCATCGAAAAAAATCTACCCTCGCTCTGTCGAGGGTATCTTTGCTTATTGGCGCTGGATTTTTGTTGTCCTGACGCAGTTGGTGTTTTACGGTTTGCCTTGGTTTGAATGGGGTACACGTCAAGCGGTGTTGTTTGATTTGGCCTCGCGCCGTTTTTATATTTTCGGTTTGGTCTTGTATCCACAAGACTTTATTTACCTGACTGGTTTGTTGGTGATTTCAGCCTTGGCGTTGTTTTTGTTCACCGCCGTGGCCGGACGTTTGTGGTGTGGCTATGCCTGTCCGCAAACTGTCTACAGCGAAATCTTTTTATGGATCGAGCGTAAGGTCGAAGGTGACCGTTCGGCACGCATGCGCTTGGATGATGCGGATTTCTCTTTAGAGAAACTGGTCAAGAAATGGTACAAGCACACCATCTGGATTTTCTTTTCGATTTGGACGGGTTTTACTTTTGTTGGCTATTTCACACCCATTCGTGAATTGGCAATGGAGTTCTTCCTCACCCAAATGAGCTCATGGGAACTCTTCTGGGTGTTCTTCTATGCGTTTGCCACGTATGGCAACGCAGGTTTCATGCGCGAGCAAGTGTGTAAGTACATGTGCCCGTATGCGCGCTTCCAAAGTGCTATGTTTGACAACGACACGTTGATCGTGACATACGACACTGAGCGCGGTGAACCACGTGGCCCACGTTCTAAAAAAGCAGAAGTTGCTGTCTTGAATTTAGGCGCTTGTGTGGACTGCACCTTGTGTGTGCAAGTGTGTCCAACGGGCATTGATATTCGCGATGGTCTGCAATACGAATGCATTGGTTGTGGTGCTTGTGCAGATGTGTGCGACACCGTGATGGACAAGATGGGCTATGCCCGTGGCTTGGTTCGTTACTCCACCCAGAATGCAATGGACAACAAGTGGACACCGCAGCAAATTTGGCAACGCCTGATGCGTCCGCGTATTCAGATCTACACCATGATATTGGTTGCGGTGACGCTGGGCTTGCTGGTCTCCCTCAGCTTGCGTACGCCGTTCAAGGTGGATGTTGTTCGTGATCGTTCAACGTTATCGCGCATCACGGAATATGGCACTTTAGAAAACGTCTATCGTTTGCAAATCATGAACGCGGCTGAATCTGTGCAGACCTATCGCTTGTCTGTCAAAGGCTTGCCTGGTTTGAAAATCACGACAGAAACAGAAGTTATGGTTGATCCCGCGCAGGCCCGCTGGGTGGTTCTGCGTGCAGATATCCCTTATGGTTCTGTGGAGGGTGGTTCACACAAAATCATGTTTGAAATTCAGGCTTTGGGCACGGATGATTTCGTGGTCGAAAAATCTGTTTTCATCGTTCCAAGGTAATCATCATGAAACATAACCCCTCTGACAACAAATCTTGGTGGCAATATGGCCACGTGTGGCTCATCATTGCCGGGCCTGCTGCGGTTGTCGTGGCGGGTTTCATCACCTTGGCGATTGCGATTCGCGTTCCAGATCCTGTGGTGGCAGATGACTACTATCGCCGAGGCTTGGATATTAATAAGACGTTGGCTGCAGAGAGAGACCTTCAGCTTGCCCCGGCTATGCAAGCCCGTAACCATGTGGTCACGCCTAAGCCAGAGCCGGTTAAGTCGGCAACCCCCGCGAAAACCCCATAACTTTTACTTGCGATCCGAGCCTAAACTGATTTCAATTCCTTATCAGGAGAATCGAAATGTTAGCTCAACGAATGATGTGGATCGCATGGCCTGCTTTCATAGTGGCAGGCGTTTTGGAAATGCTGGTGTTTGCTTTTGTAGACCCGCAAGACATGCAGTGGTTTGGTCATCCCATTGAGCTATCACGACAAGGTGTTTACACCTTGTCGTTTTTTGTTTTTTGGGGGGTGACAGCAGCATCCAGTGCATTGACCACTTTGCTGTCAGTTTCTCCATTCGAGATGAATCGTTGTCCTCTGGTGCCTACAGAGCGCCCAGATGGCTGTCCTAAGCAAGAGGTGTGTTGCGAGCCTGTCTCTGCTTAATGCTGACAGGTTTGTGCATTCACCAGAAGTTTGAGTGCACTCGGGTTGATGATGCGCACATGGCGTTGTTTGACTTCAACAATGCCGTCTTCAGCAAATTTAGAGAATGTTCGGCTGACTGTTTCGAGTTTGAGACCTAGGAAACTTCCGATTTCTTCGCGGGTCATGCGCAGAATCAACTCAGATTGAGAGAGGCCTCTGGCGTGTAAGCGCTGGACTAAGTTGAGCAAAAAGGCCGCCAAGCGCTCCTCGGCACGCATGCTGCCCAGTAACAACATCACACCATTTTCACGCACGATTTCGCGGCTCATGATTTTGTGCACATGGCGTTGCAGTGATGTGATTTCCCGTGACAGCTCTTCGATTCGATCAAAAGGCATCACACACACTTCGGCGTCTTCTAGTGCGACAGCGTCACAGGTGTGATGGTCGCTGACGATGCCATCAAGTCCAATGATTTCTCCAGCCATTTGAAAACCAGTTACTTGGTCTCGGCCGTCCTCTGCGGAAATACGCGTTTTGAAAAAGCCTGTTCGAATCGCATATAGCGCGTTGAACTTGTCACCATTTCTAAAAAGATCTTGGCCTCGCGCTACTTTCCTGCGTGTGGCTACGATCTCGTCTACACGCTCCATATCGCTGTCGTTCAGGCCTAACGGCATGCACAGCTCCCGCAAATTGCAGTTGGAGCAGGCGACTTTGATGCTGGTAGCGTTCATGAATGTAGACAGTCGTTTATGTTGATACAGGTCAACCTCTACGCGAGGCTTCGCGCCTATTATGGAACGCGAATTTAGATTTGAATTATGCATTCCCTTGTCCTCAACCCAGAACTGCTGCGTCGTTATGACGTTGCGGGTCCACGCTATACCTCTTACCCCACAGCTGATCGGTTTGTGGAGGCTTTTGGTGAGGCTGACTATGTGCAGGCGTTGGCCCAACGCCGTGAAGGTTTGACGGCCAAAGCCTATCCTTTGTCGCTGTATGTGCACATTCCATTTTGTGAGTCTCTGTGCTACTACTGTGCGTGCAACAAAATCATTACAAAACATCACGAGCGTGGTGCAGAGTACCTGCGTTATTTGGAGCGTGAAGTTGATCTGAATGTGGCCCATCTAGGCCAAGGTCAAACGGTGTCGCAGCTGCATTTGGGGGGCGGCAGTCCAACATTTTTGAACGATGCTGAGTTGGCACAGTTGATGACCATGCTGCGTCGTAATTTTCAATTCGTGCAAGGTGGCGAGTATTCGGTCGAGATTGATCCTCGCACCGTCACGCGAGATCGCTTGGCCGCTTTGGCATTGCAAGGCTTTAACCGTCTGAGCTTTGGCGTGCAAGATTTTGAACCTGCTGTGCAAAAGGCGGTTCATCGCATTCAACCGGCTGAGCAAGTGTTTGACTTGGTGGCCGCATCGCGTGAGTTGGGTTTTGAGTCCATCAACGTTGATTTGATTTATGGCTTGCCCATGCAAACGCCAGAAACGTTTGAGCGCACGTTAGAACAAGTGGTCAAGTTACGCCCGGACCGTATTGCTTTGTACGCTTATGCGCATTTGCCTGAGCGTTTCAAGCCTCAGCGCCGCATTCACAGTCACGAATTACCACCTGCTGCGTCTAAGCTGGTCATGCTTTCCAGTGCTATGCGCGTCTTAATGGCCGCTGGCTATGTGTATGTTGGTATGGATCACTTCGCGTTGCCAACAGATGCGCTGGCTGTCGCTAAACGACAAGGGCGTTTGCACCGTAATTTCCAAGGCTATAGCACGCAACCTGACTGTGATTTGGTTGCGTTAGGTGTGTCATCGATCGGTCGTGTGGGGCCGACGTTCAGCCAAAACGTAAAGACCTTAGACGAGTACTACGACTTGCTTAACCAAGGTCGTTTGCCCGTGGCGCGAGGCATGGCCTTGACGCGTGATGACTTGGTGCGTCGCACCGTCATCATGGCGCTGATGTGCCAAGGCAGTGTGTTGTTTGAATCAGTAGAGTTGGCTCACTTGATCGACTTCAAGCAGTATTTCGCAACCGAGCTAGAGCGTTTGGCTGCGATGCAAGAGCAAGGGTTGCTAACGGTGGATGGTTCGGGCATCCATGTGAGTGAGCTTGGCTGGTTCTTTGTGCGTGGTGTTGCGATGGTGTTCGACAAATACCTGCAAGCCGACAAGAACCGTGCAAGGTTCTCTAAAATCATCTGATGAATAAAACTTTGGCCCTGACCGCACTCTTGATGGGGCTGGCGGGTGGGCCGCACTGTTTGGCCATGTGCGGTGCGGCTTGCGCAGGTATCGGACGGGTCGCTCAAAAACAAACAGGTGGGCAGGGCACATCCGCCATGCTTTTGTTTCAGTTGGGCCGCATGGCTGGCTACAGCGCTTTAGGTGCACTGGCTGCCACGACGATGCAAGGTGTCGGTTGGCTCAGCACGCAATCTGCAATGTTTCGACCCTTGTGGACGTTGCTGCATATCGTCGCGTTTATGGTTGGCTTATTGTTGCTTTGGCGTGGTGAGCAGCCCATTTGGCTAGAAGGTTTTGGCCGGAGTATTTGGCGGCGTGTGCAGTCATTGACCGCACATCTCAAATTGCGCAATGGCGGCGCTGTGTTACTTGGTGTGTTGTGGGCTTTGATGCCTTGTGGTTTGTTGTATGGTGCATTGTTAGTTGCGGCACTCAGTAACAGCCCCGTCGAAGGTGCGGGTGTGATGGCCCTGTTTGCGCTGGGAAGTGCGGTTGTGCTGACGATTGGTCCGTGGTTTTGGCTGCGCTTGCATGGTGCGCAAACCATCAATATCCGCAGTGGTGCGTGGGGTGTGCGCTTGGCTGGCGTAGCACTGGCCGCTAGTTCAGGCTGGGCCTTGTGGATGGGACTGGTGGAATACCAAGCGCCGTGGTGCTTGGTGCCGCAGTAAGTCAGCTGGTGATGCCTTTGTAAAACATGTAGATCGCCAGCACGTAGAGCACGCTGGCAAATACACGTTTGAGTTTCTTCACCGGTAGCATGTGCGCAGCTTTTGCTCCCAATGGTGCAGTGAACACGCTGCAAGCGGCAATCACAACCAAAGCAGGTATCCAAAGGTAGCCAAACGTGTCAGCAGGTAAACCTTGCACGGACATGCCGCTGATGATGTAGCCCGCCACGTTGGCGACAGCAATGGGAAAACCGAGCGCTGCACTGGTTGCCACGGCATTGTGAATCGCCACGTTGCACCATGTCATAAATGGCACGCTGATGAAGCCACCGCCTGCACCCACCAAGCCTGAAATAAAACCAATCACACCACCCGCACCCATCAAACCTGCTGTGGCAGGCACTTGGCGTGTGGGGGCCGGCTTTTTGTCTAAGAACATTTGCGTGGCAGAGAAACCAACAAACAAACCAAAAAAGATAGCCAAGTAAGAGCCTTTGAGCAAAGCGAAAACCCCCAAGCTACCCAGCATGCTGCCCAGCACGATGCCAGGTGCTAAACCTTTCACCAAATCCCAGCGCACCGCGCCACGCTTGTGATGCGCGCGCACGCTGGAGACTGAGGTAAAGATGATGGTGGCCATCGATGTGGCGATCGCCATCTTGACGGCGAGGTCCGCATCAACGCCACGCTGCGAGAGCATGAAGGTGATGAAAGGCACCATGATCATGCCGCCCCCAATGCCAAGCAAACCTGCCAAAAAGCCAGTGCAAATGCCAAGCGTGGCGAGTTCGAGAATCAGTTGGGGGTGGAGGTCCATGAATGCGCAGGCCTTGAAAGAGTAGAAGGTGTCTGCAAGGAGCCTCAGGGCCGTCATCCTGAACCGGGGGTTCAGGTGGGCGAGGTCAGTTTGACGTTGGGTTCATCTGACGCGAGATGCTCACGCTCATCAAACGATGTTCCAAGCCCGAGCTCAATGAGCATTGGTTCAAGGAAATATAAAGCCCCAAGGACTTGCAGACCCATCCATTGTAGGGCGCGTTAGATAAGTTGGTTGTCGCGTGCGAGCACGGCATCCATACGCTGCAACAGGTTATGTAAATCAGATGTAGAAGCTTGGCTGTCGGTGTTGTTGGCCGCAGCGGGGCGGTCTGTCAGGTCGAATGCCAAGTTGAGCGCGGCTAATACGGCAATGCGGTCACGGGCTTTGATCTTGCCTGCATCGCGGATTTTGCACATGGCTTGGTCCACCTTCGATACGGCTTCGCTCAGGCGGTTTTCGCCGCCTTCTGGGCAGCCCAGCACATAGCCTTGACCCATGATTTGAACTTCGATTTGTTTCATGCGTTGTCCTTGGCATCAGCGCCTTGGGGCAGGCGGTCAATCAATGCATCGATGCGATGGCGCGCAGCGCCTAAGCGCGACTTGAGTAACTCGCGCTCGTGAGTGAGTTCTTGTACTTGCGTAGCAAGCAATGCATTGGTGCGCTGCAGTTCTTCATGGCGCAGCAGCAAATGCTCGACGCGCTCGGCGATTTGATCGATCAGGGGTGTTTGTGACATGGCCCAAGCATTTTAAGGTGGCTGCAAGGTTAATCGTTAAAATTATCAATGTTGGTGCTCGCGGTGTGGTTCACATGCCGCAGTTCAACGGGAAGCAGGAAGGTCGCGTCGCTCGCTCGACAACGCCCAGCCTGCGCTGCCCCCGCAACGGTCAAGCGGACGAGCCCTCTGGCTCCGCTTCTGTCACACAAGCCACTGAGCGCCTTGAACAAGCGTTTGGGAAGGCGACAGAGGTAGTCTCCGCCAGCCCGGATACCGGCCAACAAGGTGGTGGTGCGTCTGAAAACGCATCACTTAAACGCTCAAGCACTGTCGGGGAAGGCGGTGAGAGTACACAACTGTTGGTTTTAAATCATGAAGAAATCTATTCGTTTCCGTGCGCACGCCTTTTCGCCTGTGCTTTCTGTGTTGTCGTTGGCGGTCGCTGCAAGCGTTCAAGCGCAAGGCATTGAAATTAATCCTGTGGTTGTTTCTGCTACTCGCATGGAACAACCTTTGTCTGAGGTCTTGTCATCAGTCTCTGTGATTACGCGTCAAGACATTGATAAGTCGCAAGCCGCAACTTTGGCTGATTTGTTGCAAGGTGAGGCGGGTTTTGAGTTTGGACGTAGTGGGGGGCCAGGAACTGTGACCTCGTTTTTCTTGCGCGGACAAGAAAGTAAAAACGTCGTTGTTTTGATTGACGGGGTTCGTTCTCAAATTGATGGTTTGGGCGCATTAACGATTACAGATCTGCCGCTCAATCAAATTGATCGAGTAGAGGTTTTGCGTGGTAACGCCGGTGCTCTATACGGTGAGTCAGCGATAGGCGGTGTGATTAACGTGATTACACGTGCTGGGAAAGGAACGCCTAAAGCATATGGTGCAGCTACTGTGGGATCACGTAAAACAGAGCTGAGTGCTGGGTATGGTGGTAATGTGGAAGGCACAAGCTTCGACTTTAATGCGGGTGCTTCGGGTGCAGCAGGCTTTTCAGCCATGAACCCAGACAAAAATACAGCAGTTAATCCAGACCGTGATGCTTACAGAAATCAATATGCTGCAGGCAAAGTAGATCGAAAAGTTGATGCCACATTGCGCTTAGGAATACGCGCCAGCATGAAAAATTCAGTAATTGATTACGATGATGCATCTAGTTTTCCTATTGTCAATGTGAAAACTGATATTCATCAATTTTTAATTAAGACTGATGCAGTGGGCGGCTATGTGAATCAGCGTTTAACCAGCGACTGGATTACAAATTTTGATGTGGCTGCATCTAATTTTTCATACGATGCCGTCAGGAACGGTTTAGAGGCTGCAAACAATTACTACACAGGACATCAAGACGTATTCCGCTGGTCAAATAATTACGCGATTCATTCATCCACTAGTATTAGTTTTGGGGTCGATCAATCAAATGAAAAATTTCAACAACGCAGTTCTTATGATCTAAATAGAGACACTACTGGCTATTCTGTCGGTCTAGCTAGCAAGATGGATCGTTGGAGTTTTCAATTGAATGAGCGTCGCGATGAGTTAACCATGAATCGGTTGACAACCAGTGCATTGAAGAAGGAGTTCGCAAATAACAGTCATTTGTTTGGTGTTGGTTATCAGATATCAGAGCTATGGCGCGTGACATCCACTATTTCTACTGGCTTTCGCGCCCCCACTGGAAGTGAATTGGCATTCGGCGGCCCTGATTTGATTCCGGAAACTCATCGTGCCCAAGAGATTGGCCTTGTCTACAGCGTGGACAAAGCGCTAGTGCGAGCGGTTTATTTTCAAACCAAAACACATGATGCAATTGACTGGTCTAACGGGGGGTACAACAACGTCGGTGAAATTCGTAACAGAGGTTACGAGCTTACTGCTAGGGCAGATATTTTGGGAAATAGCGTAAAAGCCTCATATGTATCTCAGGACCCTTGGAACGTAACGGGAAACTATTTACCAGGTCGCCGAGCCAAACAATACGGTTCATTTGACATTTCTCGTTTGTTTTCTGGCTATGAGGTCGGAACAAAGTTTACGGGGGCTTCTGATCGCGGTGACATCAACAGCATCAGTTCGGGAACCTTGGCGGGTTACACAACATGGGCCTTCTATGCCAGCCGCAAAATCGACAGTGATTGGACAGCTCGCGTGAAACTTGAAAATGCTTTCAATCGCAATTACGAATTGGCCGGTGGTTACAACACCCCAGGTCGCGGTCTTTTTGCAACTTTGCAATATCAACCTAAGTAATCAGCATGGTTGATCTTTTCCCCCATCGCATCGTCTGCCTCACCGAGGAAACCACGGAGTGGTTGTACATGCTGGGGGAAGACGCGCGCATTGTGGGTATCTCGGGTTACACCGTGCGCCCACGTCGTGCGCGTGATGAGAAGCCGAAAGTGAGTGCGTTTTTGAGCGCCAAGATCGACAAAATCTTGGCGCTCAAACCCGATTGCGTGTTTGGATTTTCGGATTTGCAAGCAGACATTGCAGCCTTGCTGATCCGCGCTGGGGTGCAAGTGACGGTGTTCAATCAGCGCAGCGTGGATGAGATTTTTGCCATGCTCTACCAAGTGGCTGCCATGGTGGGACAAGCTGAACAGGGATTGCAACGCTTGCAGCAGATGCGCGCACAGTTAGACGACATCCAAAAAACAGCAGCGGCATTCAAGCGTCGGCCTAAGATTTATTTTGAAGAGTGGGATGAGCCACACATCAGTGCGATCCGTTGGGTCTCTGAGTTGATCAGCATCGCCGGTGGCGATGACTGTTTTGCCGAATTGGCGCAAATGCCGATGGGTAAAGACCGCATCATTGCCGACAGTCAAACCATCATTGACCGTGCGCCTGACATCATCATTGGTTCGTGGTGCGGCAAAAAATTCAGAGCTGAAAAAGTGGCTGCGCGTGAGGGGTGGCACAACATTCCCGCTGTTCGTCATCAGCAGGTGTTTGAAATCAAGTCTGCTGATATTTTGCAGCCGGGGCCAGCGGCATTGACCGATGGTGTCGCTCAGTTACACCAAATCGTGAAGCGCTGGGAGTCTGTGTATGCGTAATCCGTTGCGTGCTGTTCGCTTGGTGTGTGTGGGCGCGTTGTGGCTGATTGTCAGCGTCACGCATGCAGTGGTGTTGCAGGATGACCGTCACATCGATGTGACTCTCAGCAAAGTGCCTCAGCGCATCGTCAGTCTATTGCCCTCATTGACCGAAACCGTGTGTGAATTGGGGCAATGTCAAAAGCTGGTCGGGGTTGACCGCTACTCCAATTGGCCGGAGAGCATTGCCAAGTTGCCTCGCATGGGGGGAGGCATTGACCCTAGTATTGAAAGTATCGTGGCGTTAAAGCCAGATCTGGTGTTGATGGCGACCTCGGCGCGTGGCGCTGAACGTCTACAGGCTTTGGGGCTTACCGTGTTGGCGTTAGAGCCACGCTCGCATGCCGATGTGCAGCGTGTCATGCGGTTGGTTGCACAAGCTTTGGATGTGCCCGTGCAAGACAGTGACCGTGTCTGGCGTCACATTGATGCTGCGGTAAATGCGGCTGCCCAGTCCATCCCTGCGCAGGCCAAAGGTCAGCGCGTTTATTTTGAGGTGAGTCGTGCGCCGTATGGTGCTGGCGAGTCATCGTTCATTGGTGAGACCTTGCAGCGTTTGGGCGCACGCAATATCTTGCCAGCGTCGTTGGGGCCTTTTCCAAAAATCAATCCTGAGTTTGTGGTGCGGGCGCAGCCCGACATCATCATGGTGGGCGACAGCAACTTTGCAGATATGACCACACGCCCTGGTTGGCAAAACATGCAGGCCATGCGCGCGCAACGCGTGTGTACGTTCAAACCGAATGAGTCTGATGTGTTGGTGCGTGCGGGGCCTCGTATGGCCGAGGCTGCGCGTTTGATGGCGAAATGTTTGACGGACAAAGCATCACAACCAAAGAGGCTTGAACGATGACGGGTCATTGCGCACGTTGGTCGCCCTTGGTTGTGGCGCTGAGCTTGGTCGTGTTGTGCGCCTTTGGCATTGCGTTGGGCAGTGCTGTCGGTAGCACGGGCTTTGAGAGTTGGGTGAATGCACGGCACGACGATGTGGCTTGGCAGATCGTGTGGGAGATTCGTTTGCCCCGCACCTTGGGGGCATGTGCGGCAGGGGCCTTGCTGGGTTTGGCAGGGGCGTTGGCACAAGGTCTGTTTCGCAACCCTCTTGCTGACCCGTATTTGCTTGGAAGCGCTTCGGGTGCGTCATTGGGGGTTGCCGTGGCGTTGGCCTTGTTTGGCGGCAATCCGTTTGCGACCGAATTGTTGGTTCGTTTGGGCTTAACGGGCGCCGCTTTTGTGGGCGCTGTGTTGGCGGTCTTGCTCACGCTCACCTTGGCGCGTGGTGTGCAACACACCTTGCGTTTGTTGTTGGCGGGCGTGATTGTTGGGGTGGTGTTGGGGGCGATGGCTTCACTCATCACGCTGATGCGTCCCGATGTGCTGCAAGGCATGCAGGGTTTTTTGTTGGGTTCGACCAGCTTCATGGGGTGGACTTCTTGCGTGTTGATGTTCGGTGTTTTGCTGGTGTGTCTGGTGTTCGCGTTTGGGTTGAGCCGTGTGTTGGATGCCTTGACCTTGGGTGAAGCGACCGCATTGAGTTTGGGTTTGCCGCTGGCACCTGTGCGTGTAGCGCTGGTCTGTGTGCTGGCTTTGGCGACTGGCACCGCGGTAGCGCAAACAGGGCTGGTGGCCTTTGTGGGCTTGGCTGCACCGCACTTGGTACGCTCTTTGGTGGCGACCAAGCACAACTGGATGGTGTTGTTGTCTGCTCTGATGGGCGGAGCCTTGTTGCTCGCCGCAGACTTGTTGGCTCGCCTGTCTATCGCGCCACAAGAAATGCCTGTGGGTGTTTTGACCGCGGTGTTGGGAGGGGGCTATTTGCTGTGGCTGATGTATCGCACCCAAGCCACGGGAGCCAAACCATGAGTGCCTTGATTCCTGCCTTGCACACACGCGATGTGCATGTTGTGTTGGGTGGACGCGAGGTCTTGCATGGTGTTGACCTCTCGTTTGGCGCAGGCCGTTGGACCAGCATCGTTGGACCAAACGGTGCGGGTAAGTCGACCTTGCTCAAAGTGTTGGCAGGTCTGTTGCCCGTCACGGGTGAGGTGTTTCTTTTCAATCAACCGTTACTGGCAATGGCGCGTCGACAACGGGCGCAGCAGTTGTCGTGGTTGGGGCAAAACGAGTCAGCGTCGGACGATTTGCGGGTGTGGGATGTGGTCATGCTGGGACGTATGCCGCATCAAGACTGGCTGGCTGCCCCGAGCGACCAGGACCGTCAAGTGGTGGAGGTCGCGTTGCAAGCCACGCAAGCTTGGGATTGGCGCGAACGCTCGTTAGGCCAGCTCTCGGGGGGGGAGCGTCAGCGTGTGCTGTTGGCCCGTGCCTTGGCTGTGCAAGCACAGGTGATGCTGATGGACGAGCCTCTTGCCAACCTTGATCCGCCCCACCAAGTCGACTGGTTGGAACAAGTGCGTTGCCTCACTGCGCAACACACCACCGTCATCAGTGTGTTGCACGAAGTGGGCATGGCCTTGCATGCTGACGACATGGTGGTGATGCAAGCGGGACGCATCGTTCACCAAGGGGCGTGCGCGGATGGGGCGACCCACCGTGCGGTAGAAGCTGTGTTTGATCACCGCATTGCGATTCATGCGTTGGACGGTCAGTGGGTGGCTGTGCCCAAGCTCTAAACCATGCACATCGAACAACCACCGGTGGTGCGTCCACCTGACCCCGAGCGCGTAGAGCGCCGAGGCCTGCTCATCGTTAACACAGGGGATGGCAAAGGCAAAAGCACCGCAGCATTTGGCCTCGCCTTACGTGCGTATGGACGTGGAAAAGCGGTGAAGATTTATCAGTTCATGAAAGTACCCACTGCGCGTTTTGGTGAGCACCGCATGTTTGAAAAACTCGGTATTCCCGTTGAGGGCTTGGGCGATGGCTTCAGCTGGAAAAGCAAAGACCTCGAACACTCAGCACAGCTGGCGCGTGACGGTTGGCAAAAAGCCAAGGCTGCTATTTTGAGCGGTGAGTTTTTTTTGGTGGTGCTGGATGAAGTCACCTACCAACTGATTTACGGTTGGTTGCCGCTGGATGATGTCTTGGCTACTTTGCGTGCGCGTCCCAAAGACGTGCACGTGTGCATGACCGGCAGACGTTGTCCACCAGAGCTGATTGCATTGGCTGACACGGTGACCGAGATGAGCAAAATCAAACACGCCTTCAATGCAGGCATCCCCGCGCAACGCGGAATCGAAGACTAAAAGGATTCGCCATGACGGCTCGTTGTGTGATGGTCTTGGGCACATCCAGTGGTGCTGGCAAGAGTTGGCTAACCACGGCGCTGTGCCGCTGGTATGCACGCCAAGGTTTGAAGGTGGCTCCGTTCAAAGCGCAGAACATGAGCAACAACGCACGTGTGGTGGCATCGCACAACGGCTTGGGTGAAGTAGGCGCTGCGCAATATTTCCAAGCCTTGGCCGCCAAAGCTGAACCCGATGTGCGCATGAATCCCTTATTGCTGAAACCCGAGGCCGACACACACAGCCAAGTCGTGCTGTTGGGTGAGGTCAACCCTGAGTTGACGCACACGCCGTGGCGTGGCCGCAGCGAAAAAGTGTGGCCGCAAATTGCCGCATCGCTGGATGCCTTGCGTGCTGAAAACGATGTGGTGGTCATCGAAGGGGCAGGGTCTCCCGCTGAGATCAACCTCATGGTCAACGACATCGTGAACTTGCGTGTCGCGCGACACGCAGATGCGCGTTGCTTGCTGGTGACCGATATTGACAAAGGCGGTGCCTTTGCCCATCTGTACGGCACATGGGCTTTGCTTGCTCCAGAAGACCGGGCGCGCATCAACGGTTTTGTGCTTAACAAATTCCGTGGTGATGCTGCGTTGCTCGCGCCGGCTCCCGAGATGCTGCAAGAACTTACGGGCGTACCCACCGTGGCTGTGTTGCCCATGTGGTGGCAGCATGGGTTGCCGGAAGAAGACGGGGTGTTCGATGAGCGCAGTCGCGCCACAGGTGTGGTGACTCAAACCGTTGCTGTCATTGCGTACCCACGCATCAGCAATCTTGACGAGTTTCAACCGCTCAAAAATGTTCCTGGCGTACGTTTGCTTTGGGCGCGTAGCCCCGCAGATTTAGCCACGTTGAACGCCCATGATTGGGTAGTCCTTCCCGGCTCTAAACACACCAGCAGCGACTTGGCATGGCTGCGCACGCAAGGTCTTGATGCTGCCATCACCCAACATGCAGAACAGGGCGGCGCTGTACTGGGCATTTGTGGTGGTTTGCAAATGTTGGGTGAGGCCTTGATTGACACGCATGGCATTGACGGCAATGCCCCAGGCCTAGGCTTGTTGCCCGTGGTCACACAATTTGCGACTGACAAAACTGTGCAGCGGACGACTGCGAAGTTTGGCGAGTTGCGTGGTGCGTGGTCGGCGCTTTCGGGCGTGCGAGTCAGCGGGTATGAAATTCACCACGGACAAACGCAAGCGCACGCGGCCATGGCCGCTGCAGGGCAGGTGGCTCACGAGGTGATGCAAGGCTTGGCTTGGCAAAACGATGCAGGCAACGTGATGGGTTCTTACCTGCACGGTTTGTTTGAAGAACCTGCGGTGTTGCAAGCCTTGTTTGGCACACAAACGCCCACATTAGAAACCGTGTTTGAAGGCTTGGCCGATTACCTAGATCAGCACATGCATGCCGATGTGCTGCGTAGCCTCATTGCATAAAAGGTTTACGGCTTCGTTGTCTTTGGTTTGAAGCTACAAAATTCAGACACACCACATTGCCAGCACAACGGCTTGCGGGCTTGGCACACATAGCGGCCATGCAAGATGAGCCAGTGGTGTGCATCCACCAAGTACTCTGGCGGAATACGCTTCATCAGTTGCATCTCCACAGCCAGTGGCGTTTTACCCAGCGCCAAGCCTGTGCGGTTGCCCACACGGAAGATGTGTGTGTCCACCGCCATTGTGGGTTCACCAAATGCCACGTTCAACACCACGTTGGCTGTTTTGCGTCCCACGCCCGGTAGGGCTTCTAGCGCTTCACGTGTGCGAGGCACAGTGCCCTGATGTTGTTCTACCAAGATGCGGCAGGTTTGCATCAGGTGCTTGGCTTTGCTGTGATACAGGCCAATCGTCTTGATGTAATGCTCAAGGCCTTCTAAACCGAGGTTGAGAATTTGTTGCGGTGTGTTCGCCACTGCAAACAGCTTGCGCGTGGCCTTGTTCACGCCCACGTCCGTGGCTTGAGCACTCAGCAGCACCGCTGTGAGCAACTCGAACACGCTGGTATATTCCAACTCGGTATTGGGCTGCGGATTGGCTGCTTTCAGCGTCGCAAAAAAAGGCTCAATGTGCTGTGTTTTCATCCGTCCATTATTCCCCACCATGCAATTCGCCGACCGCCTCAACAACGTTGAAACCTCCGCCATTCGTGAACTGTTCAAACTGCTGGGCAAGCCCGGCATCATCAGCTTTGCAGGCGGCTTTCCCGACAGCGCCATGTTTGACGTGGAGGGCATTCGCGAAGCCAGTAACCTGGCCTTGACCGAAGAGCCGGGCGCAGCCCTGCAATACGGTGCGACCGAGGGCTACAACCCGCTGCGCGAACAGCTCGCCGCCTTCATGGCGACCAAAGGCGTGAAGGGCTTAGATGCGAGCGGCCTCATCGTCACCACCGGCAGTCAGCAAGCGCTGGACCTGATTGCCAAAACCTTGCTCAATCCTGGCGATGTGGCCTTGGTCGAAGGCCCCACATTTTTGGCCACCATTCAGTGCTTCCGTTTGTATGGTCCGCAGGTGGTGGGCGTGCCCATCGACGCGCATGGCGTGCAAGTGGACAAGCTCGAAGAAATGATCGTGCAGCACAAGCCCAAGTTGGTGTATCTCATTCCCACCTTTGGCAACCCCAGCGGTGCCACTTTGAGCTTAGAGCGTCGTTTGCGCGTGTTGGAACTTGCGGTGAAATACAAAACCGTGGTGGTCGAGGACGACCCCTATGGCGACCTCTACTTTGGTGATGCGCCGCCGCCTTCGTTGCTCGCCTTGAGCGACCAAGTGCCCGGCAGCCGTGAGTGGTTGATTCACTGTGGCTCGCTCAGCAAAGTGTTGTCGCCAGGCTTGCGTGTGGGGTGGATGATTGCTCCCCCCGAGCTGTTGGCCCGCGCCACCATGTGCAAGCAGTTCAGCGATGCACACACCTCCACTTTTGCACAAACCACTGCCGCGCATTACCTCAAGGCCGGTCGTATGCCCGCGACCTTGAACCATGTGCGCAGCGTGTACGCCGAGCGCGCTCAAGCCATGGGCGACGCGCTCAAGCGCGAACTGGGTGATGCGTTGACCTTCACCCAACCCCAAGGCGGTTTGTTCTTTTGGGCCAACCTCACCGGCGCTGGTGGCAAAGTGAAAGATGGCAGCGAGTTGGCCAAACGTGCGATTGAAAAAGGCGTGGCCTTTGTGCCGGGCGCGCCGTTCTTTGCAAGCAACTCAGACACGACTGCGATTCGTTTGAGCTTTGCCACGGCGGACGTGGAGAAGATCAAAGAGGGCATTGCGCGCTTGGGGCAGGCGTTGTAAATTTTCTAAATTTACGAAGGTCCATGTATGAAAATAGTTGTTGAAAAAACGGTCAAAGCACCGATCGCCAAAGTTTGGGATGCCTACACAACGCCCAGCGACATCAAGCAATGGAATGCTGCCTCTGACGATTGGCACACGACCCATGCGACCGTTGATTTACGTGAGGGCGGCACTTTCACCTCTCGAATGGAAGCCAAAGATGGTAGTTTTGGTTTTGACTTTTCGGGGACTTACACGAAAGTCGTGCCACACGAATGCATCGCCTATGTGTTTGGTGACCGCTCGGCGACCGTTCAGTTTGTAGCTAACGCCAATCACGTCTTGGTTCGTATCAGTTTTGATCCAGAGACGCAGAACCCTTTGGAAATGCAACGTGGAGGTTGGCAAGCCATACTCGATAACTTTGCGAAATTTGTTGAGGCGACTCAGTGAATCCAATAGGCCAAGACCAAGTCTTTTACACCGAGAGGACATTGCCGTTCTCTATCCAATCCGTTTACAACGCATTCGCTTTGGCAGAGGTGTTGGCGACTTGGTGGGGACCGGAAGGATTTACCAACGAATTTGAAACTTTCGAGTTTCAGGTGGGTGGTCGATGGGTGTTTGTGATGGTCGGACCGGATGGCGCACGCTACCCCAATCAAAGCGTGTTTACCGAGATTGAACCCGCATCACGTGTTGTGATTCGTCATGACTGCGAACCATTTTTCACACTCCGTGTACAACTGATCCAAGTTGCAGCCGGCACGCAGGTGCAGTGGGCGCAGGTGTTTGATGATGTGCAGATTGCACAAGCTGTCAAAGCCATTGTTGAGGCGGCCAACGAGCAAAACCTAGATCGACTGACGCGTGTACTTGAACGCAACTCCTAAATCCAAGTAAATGCAAAAAGGCTGCCCATGTGAGCAGCCTTTTTATAGGTAGCTGTTGATAAATTAGCCTGTGATCGCCTGATAAGCCGCATCATCCATCAACCCATCCAACTCAGCCACGTTGTTGAGTTTGACTTTGTAAAACCAGCCCGCGCCCTCGGGGTCACTGTTGGCCAGTGAAGGATCGGCGCGCAGGGCTTCGTTGGTTTCCAAAATTTCCACACTCGCGGGCATGTGCACGTCGGCAGCGGCCTTGACCGACTCGACCACACCGGCCACGGTGCCTTGTGCAAAGGTTTTACCGACTTCTGCGAAGTCAACAAACACGATGTCGCCCAGTGTGTCTTGTGCGTGTTGGGTGATTCCCACCAAAGCGGTGTCGCCTTCAAGGCGTACCCATGTGTGTTCTGCGTGATATTTATTCATAGTGTTTACATGCCGCTGTAGTTGGGGCCGCCACCGCCTTCAGGCGTGACCCACACAATGTTTTGTGTGGGGTCTTTGATGTCGCAAGTTTTGCAGTGCACGCAGTTTTGCGCGTTGATTTGCAAGCGGTCGGTGTTGTCGTCGTTTTTCACAAACTCGTACACACCGGCGGGGCAATAGCGGCTCTCAGGTCCCGCGTATTTGGTGAGGTTGATGTTGACAGGCACTGACGCGTCTTTGAGCGTCAAGTGCGCGGGTTGGTTTTCTTCGTGGTTGGTGTTGCTGATGAACACGCTGCTCAAGCGGTCAAACGTGAGTTTGCCGTCTGGCTTGGGGTAGTTGATTTGGGTGTGTTGTGCTGCAGGCTCCAAGCTCACATGGTCAGGCTTGCTGCCATGCAAGGTCCAAGGTGGTGTGTCGATGCCGAGCTTGGGCAGCAGCCATTGCTCGATGCCGGTCATCACGGTGCCAACCAACATGCCTTTTTTGAACCACAGCTTGAAGTTGCGGTACTGGTTGAGTTCTTTGTTCAGCCAGCTCTTTTCAAACGCAGCGGGGTAGGCGCTCAGCTCATCATTGGCACGCCCTGCACACACGGCCTCGTAGGCAGCGTCAGCCGCCAGCATGCCGCTCTTGATGGCCGCGTGGCTGCCTTTGATGCGCGCGGCGTTCAAGTAGCCCGCGTCGCAACCGATCAGTGCGCCACCTGGGAACACGGTTTTGGGCAACGCCTGTGGTGTGCCGTTGTTGATAGCGCGTGCGCCGTAGCCGATGCGCTTGGCACCTTCAAGGTGGGCTGCAATGGCTGGGTGCGTTTTCCAGCGTTGCATTTCTTCAAAGGGGCTGAGCCATGGGTTTTTGTAGTCGAGGCCAAGTACAAAGCCGAGTGTGACTTTGTTGTCTTCGAGGTGGTACAAAAAGCCGCCGCCAAAGGCGTCGTCTTGCATGGGCCAGCCAGAGGTGTGCACCACCAAGCCTGGCTTGGCTTTGGATGGGTCAACTTCCCACAGTTCTTTGATGCCGATGGCATAGCTTTGTGGGTCGCGGCCTTGCGTCAAGTTGTATTGGGCAATGACTTGTTTGCCCAAGTGACCACGAGCGCCTTCGGCAAAGATGGTGTACTTGGCGTGCAGTTCCATGCCGAGTTGAAAGTTGTCGGTGGGTTCGCCGTCTTTTCCGATGCCGAGGTTGCCGGTTGCAACCCCCTTCACAGAGCCATCTTCGTTGTACAAAACTTCAGCTGCGGTGAAGCCCGGGAAGATTTCTACGCCGATGGATTCCGCGTGTGCGGCCATCCACTTCACCACGTTACTGAGTGACACCACGTAGCAGCCGTCGTTGTGGAAGTTGCGGGGCAGCAGCCAATCGGGTGTGCGCTTGGAGCCTGTTTCGCTCAAGAACAACACATCGTCGCCCGTGACTTCTTGGTTCAGCGGACAGCCGAGTTCTTTCCAGTTGGGGATGAGCTCGGTTATGGCCTTGGGGTCCATCACAGCGCCCGACAAAATGTGTGCGCCGGGTTCAGAGCCTTTTTCTAAGACGACCACAGAAACGTCTTGGCCCTTTTCGGTCGCCAGTTGTTTGATGCGAATGGCCGTGGCCAAACCACCGGGACCGCCACCAATCACGACCACGTCGTATTCCATAGCTTCACGCGGGCCGAACTGGGCGAGGATGTCTTCTTGTGTCATGTGTCTTGTCTCGGTCTGTTGTCAGAGGTGGGACAGATTTTAGGGCCAGTCAAAGATGCACTTGTCATAATGAAATCACACAACAAGGAGGAGGCAAACATGGCGTACAGCATGGATTTATCGGGCCGCGTGGCCTTGGTCACGGGCGCATCAAGCGGCTTGGGGGCTCAGTTTGCGCGCACCTTGTCGCGTGCGGGCGCTGCGGTGGTGTTGGCCAGTCGACGCATTGAAAAGCTCAAAGAACTGAGGGCTGAATTGCAGGCTGAAGGCGGTGATGCGCATGTGGTGAGCCTCGATGTGACCACGTTGGGGAGCATCAAATCTGCGGTGGCACACGTTGAAAGTGTGGTGGGCAGCATCGACATTTTGGTCAACAACTCGGGCGTGAGCACAACACAGCGTGTGCAAGACGTGAGTGAACAAGACTTTGACTTCACTTTCAACACCAATGTGAAAGGTGCTTTTTTTGTCGCACAAGAGGTGGGCAAGTGCATGCTGGCGCGCGCCAAAAGCGCAGAGCCCGGTACTTATGCTGGTGGACGCATCATCAACATTGCGTCTGTCGCAGGCTTGCGTGCGTTGCCGCAAATTGGTCCCTATTGCATGAGCAAAGCGGCAGTGATTCAAATGACCAAGGTCTTGGCCCTCGAGTGGGGTCGCTTTGGCATCAACGTGAATGCCATTTGTCCTGGCTACATTGATACCGAGATCAACCACCACCATTGGCAAACGGACCAAGGACAAAAATTGGTGAACATGCTGCCGCGTAAACGCATTGGCCATCCACAAGATTTAGATGCAGTGTTGGTGTTGCTGGCGAGCGCAGAAAGCGCTTTCATCAACGGGGCCATCATTTCTGCTGACGATGGGTTTGCGCTATGAGATACGAAATTCCAGAAAACAAAAAGCTGGTGTACGAATGCACCATTCCCATGCGCTGGGGCGACATGGATGCGATGGGCCACATCAACAACACGATTTACTTTCGCTACCTCGAAATCGCGCGTGTCGACTGGATGCATCAATTCGATGCGGCTCCCCGACCTGAGGGAGAAGGTCCCGTTATCGTGAATGCGTTTTGCAACTTTTACAAACAGCTCGAATACCCAGGCGATGTGCTGGTGAAGATGTACACCAGCGATCCCGGGCGCACCACGTTTGAAACTTGGGCCACGATGGAGCAGGCGGCCAATCCTGGCGTGATTTACGCTGCGGGTGGTGCCACCACCATTTGGGTGGACTTCCCCAAGCAAAAAGCCATGGATTTACCGGGCTGGTTGCGTGAAATGGTCACGCCTTAAGCCTGGGGCTGGTGTGGGATAACAGCGTGCCATTGGCTGCGGTTGGCTTGTAACCAGTCGCGCATGAGGTTGTCATTGCCTATTTGGTTAGGGTGAAAATCTTTGCGGAAGTACGCCATCAAGCTTGGGATGCAACGCCACACCCAACCATGTCGTCCAAAAGAAAATTTGCATGCCGACCACCACGTGCTGGGTTTGTGCAACGTGCGGTCATGCCACAAGTTGTTGATGGTTTGAAGCATCACGTCAGTACTGAAGTGAAGGGTGATCAAAGCAAATAAGCAGATGCGCATGCTGTTGCTGCCACCTAGTTCCTGGTAGAGGTCAAATGCCACAGCTTTGTGTTCACATTCTTCCGCGGCATGCCATCGCCAGAGCGTTTGTAGCGGGAGATCTGCATCAGCTAGCCAGTCGGCTGCTGTGCCTTGGCTTTCTAATGTGAGATTGCCAAGAATGGACGTGAAGTGTTCATAAGCCGTTGTGATGGCGAGTTCGTAGAGATGGTGGCGAGGGCTTTTGGCCAAGATGCGTCGTATGCGTGTTTTACGCTTGGCAATGCGTGGGCCCCAATGATTTTTTAAGCCTAAGGTTTCGAGCTGGGTGTTGTACTGCTTGTGTATGTGACGGTGACTGGCTTCTTGTCCGATGAATCCACGCACAGTTTCTTTGAATGCTTTGTGGGTTGAGTTTTCATCTAGGTGTTGTGCTGCGTGACGCACGGACTCGATGAAGAACTGTTCGCCTTCGGGAAAACTGAACGACAGCGCATTGAAAAATGCGGTTAAAAAAGCATCGTCACCGTTCCAATGCCGTCTGATCAGCGTTGAAAAATCCACGTCCAAGCGGCGCACTGTGAGTGCTGAGATGGGCTCTGAAAGTGTTGCGTTTGACATGTTGTGCTCGCTTGCTTTCAATGAGTATTACTCAAGCTGGGGTGAGCAAGGTGTGGTTGCACTATCGAGTTGCGTTAGCCACAAGAGCGCTGCATTGCGGTCTGCGCCACACATCTCGGCGGAAGCTTTCAAGCCACCACAAAATCCCGGCCGTTCAGGCTTGCCAAACACAGCGCATCGCATGTCCGGTCGCAACTGCGCGCAAGGCACGCCAGCTGGCTTGCCGTTTGGCATGCCGGGTAGGGCGCTGGTGATGGAGGGGGCGATGCAGCACGCACCACAACCGCGGCGGCATTCCATTTATTTTTGTTTGGGCACACGACCCATCACATAGAACTCGGGGTTGGGCATCATGCCGCTGAAGCTGGCCATGCGGTTGCTCAGGCCAAAGAAAGCGGTGATGGCGGCGATGTCCCAAATGTCTTCGTCGTTGAAGCCGTGGGCGAGCAAGGGCGCGAAGTCTGCTTCGTCAATCAAATCGCTGTGTTGGCACACTTTCATGGCGAAGTCGAGCATGGCACGCTGACGCGGTGTGATGTCGGCTTTGCGGTAGTTCACGGCTACCTGGTCTGCCACCAAAGGTTTTTTCTCGTAAATGCGCAAAATTGCGCCGTGCGCCACCACACAGTACAAGCAGTTGTTAGCGGCGCTGGTGGTGGTGACGATCATTTCGCGGTCACCTTTGGTGAGGTGGCTGTCACGTCCCACAGACTCTGGAACCATCAAAGCATCGTGGTACGCAAAGAAGGCGCGCCACTCCGCTGGGCGGCGTGCCAGTGCCAAAAACACATTGGGCACAAAGCCTGCTTTTTCTTGCACTTCCAATATCTTGGCCCGGATGTCTTCGGGTAAGTCTTTCAGCTCGGGGTGAGGGTAGCGGCTCATGCGTTGTCTCCAAAGTCGTTGTTAGCTTGGCCGATTATCCTTGGCATGAATTTGAACCAGAGGAAACTGTATGACAGACAAACATGCTCACCCCACCGATGCTGCTTTTCAAAAAGGCTTGGACATGCGCACCCAAGTCATGGGGCAACCCTTTGTGGACAAAGCTTTTGCAGGGGCAACCGATTTCACCTTGCCCATGCAGCACCACATCACCCGTGCGGCGTGGGGCGATACTTGGCAGCGTGAGGGCTTAGATTTGAAAACTCGCAGCCTCATCACCGTGGCCATGTTGACCGCCTTAGGCAAGTCGCATGAGCTTAAAGGCCACGTGCGCGGTGCGTTGAACAACGGCGCAAGCCAAGAGGAAATTCAAGAAGTCTTGTTGCATGCCGCCATCTACTGTGGCGTGCCTGCGGCTGTTGAGGGCTTTCGTGCGGCGGCAGAGGTGGTGGATTCAGCTTCTTGATCGAGCGATGACTCTAGCCGAGCTACGATGGCTTCTAAACGCTCAATTTGCTGCTGCGATGCATGAATGGCTTCAACCAATTGCTGCTCAATGTGGCGTTCTTCGTTTTGCACAAACAAGGCGGCAATTGACGCTGTAACCAGTGAGAGCACGGCAAGTCCGAGCAACACCACGACAACGGCAAACGCACGCGACGCATCGGTGCTTGGCACATGGTCGCCATAACCTACGGTTGCTGCCGTGGTAAAGGCCAGCCAAAGGCCGTCTGTGAACGAGTTCACCTTGGGGTCGATCCACCAAAACCCCAAGCCACCTAGCAACATGATCAACAACGCAATCAGCCCAGACGAAATCAGTCCTTGCCGAATGCTGCGGTTAATGCGTTGTGTGATTTTTCTCATGTGGTGATGTCTAAGAGGCTTACACGAAATTATTGACGAAATGCTTCGTGGTCCATTTGTCGCTTATCCCACCACCAACTTATGCACCAAGTCTGCGGTCGTTGATGCTTTGTATTTGCGCATCAACTTGGCGCGGTAAATCTCTACAGTACGGTGGCTGATGCCTAAAACTTTGCCAATCTCTTTCGAGGTCATGCCTTCCATCAAGAAGGCGGCGACTTCACGTTCGCGTGCGGTCAGCTCGGTGCGCACGGGTCGCGTAGCACTGAGGTCTTCAAAGCTCCAAATGCCCGCTTCATGTGGCGCCGCACGGTTCAAGGCCCGACCTGTCACGTGACACCAAAACGGTTCACCTTTGAGATGACCGTCGATGCGCTTCATCACCCGGTCATCCGCATACAGGCCTTTGGCATTCAGACTCAACTCAATGCGAGCCCCAGTGCGTTCGTATTCGTCCGCACTGGGGTAGAGCACTTGAAACGACTGACCGATCAGCTGTTCACGCGTTGCACCAAACATGTCGCACACGTGTTGGTTGCAGTCGACCATGGTGCGGTTGCGCGACAACACCAACCCGACAGGGGCAAGGTCAAAAGCTTGGCGGTAATCGAGGGTCATGTCGGGGGTCTGTGCTTACGGAAAACTACGTACAAGAATACGTAGTATCGTAACGCCACTCTGTTGCACTTTTTGGAGCATCCTTTGAACAAAGTTTTTCCTTCTGCTGCTGAAGCACTCAAAGACATCGTGGCCGATGGTCAACTGATGGCTGTGGGTGGTTTTGGCCTGTGTGGTATTCCTGAAGCCCTGATTGACGCCTTGCGCGACAGTGGTGTGAAGGACTTGACGGTCATTGCCAACAATGCTGGCGTAGACGGTTTTGGTCTGGGTAAATTGCTGGATACCCGTCAAATTAAAAAAATGATTTCCAGCTACGTGGGCGAGAACAAAGAGTTTGAGCGCCAATACCTCTCTGGTGAGTTGGAGTTGGAATTCACGCCTCAAGGCACTCTTGCTGAGAAACTGCGTGCCGGCGGCGCAGGCATTCCTGCTTTCTTCACCAAAACCGGTGTGGGTACTTTGGTGGCTGAAGGCAAAGAGCTGCGTGAGTTCGATGGTGAAACCTATGTGATGGAGCGCTCTTTGGTGCCCGAAATTGCGTTGATCAAAGCTGACGTGGCTGACCGCTCAGGCAACCTGCGCTTCAACATGACCGCGCGTAACTTCAACCCCGCAGCGGCCACAGCAGGCAAGATTTGCGTGGTCGAGGTGGAGCGCATTGTGGCCACGGGTGAAATTGCGCCAGACGACATTCACTTGCCCGGTATCTATGTGCATCGCATCGTGCTCAACGCCACGCCCGAGAAGCGCATTGAAAAGCGCACCACCCGCGACCGCAAAATCTAAAGGACAACACATCATGGCTTG
>Ga0228698_1000285_pt1 | contig 42860 bp, 38 predicted proteins | sample McNCre117_Aug_MG_FD_178015 | JGI IMG/M metagenome (GOLD analysis project Ga0228698, IMG submission 178015) | Freshwater microbial communities from McNutts Creek, Athens, Georgia, United States - 1-17_Aug_MG | ecosystem: Environmental > Aquatic > Freshwater > Creek | place: USA: Georgia... | reverse complement strand
TGCTGGCCCCGCTCACGGAGGCGCTGCAGGTGCTGCACGCCGAAAACTGCTTCCACCGCGACATCGCGCCCGACAACATCATCCTGATTGCCGGCACCGGCCTGCCCTTGCTGCTCGACTTTGGTGCGGCGCGGCGCGTCATCGGCGACATGACGCAGGCGCTCACCGTCATCCTCAAGCCCGGCTACGCTCCGATCGAGCAGTACGCCGAAGTGCCCAGCATGAAGCAGGGCCCCTGGACTGATGTGTACGCGCTGGCGGCAGTGGTTTATTACGCCATCACCGGCCACACCCCGCCAGCCAGCGTGGGCCGCCTGGTCAAGGACGACTACCAGCCGCTGGCCACCCAGGCGGCCGGGCGCTACAGCGATCGCCTGCTGCAGGCCGTTGACCGCGCGCTGCAGGTGCTGCCCGATGCCCGCACCGCCTCGATTGCCGAATTTCGCGCCGACCTGGGCCTGAGCAGCTTCGCCACGGCGGCCGAGCAGGCCACGGTGATCCAGCAGCCGCTGGTTCGCCCGCCCGCCGCGCCGGGCGGTGCCAGCGCGGGTCGCCCCGCCGCGTCACCCGCCCCCGAATCCAGCGGCCGCAAGGGTTTGTGGCTGGGCCTGGGCGTGGGTGCCCTGGTGTTGTCCGGCGCCGGCGGCTACCTGATGATGGGTTCACGCGGCCCCGCGCCTGCCGTCGCCTCGCAGGCGCCTGCCCCTGGCCCGGCGCCGGTTGCCAGCCCGGTTGTCGCCGCGCCGGCGGCCACACCTGCCGCGCCGCCGGTGGCGGCCGCGCCGGCGCCCGACCTGCTGGGCCAGTTCAGGCAGTTGGTGGCCCAGCAGACGCCCGGCTTCACCGTCACCGCCAAATCCGAGCGCAGCCAGTTGCGCATCGATGCCGACGAGTTGCGTTTTGAGCTCACCAGCAGCCGGGAAGGCTTCGCCCAGGTGCTGCTGGTCGGGCCCGACGGCGTGCTCACCCAGATCTTTCCCAACGCCAAGTCACCCAACAACCGCATCAAGGCCGGGCAAACGCTCAAGCTGCCACAGGCCACCTGGCCGCTCAAGGCCAGTGACCCGGCAGGCATGGAGCACTTCCTGGTGCTGGTCAGCTCCGAGCCGCGCAGCCTGGCCGCCTGGGCCCTTGAAAAAGATGCCACCTACGGCTTTCTGAATCTGCCACCGAAAGGTCCGGCCACTTTGCCGGCGGATGGCCGATCCTGGTTGCTGGGCCAGGCCGATTGCCAGGCCAAGCCCTGCCTGAACGAGTACGGCGCTGCGGTGTTCAGCGTCGAAGCTGTTCACTGAGCCAGCCACCCCCCTCGAACAAGTGTCTGGATGACCGGAACTGCAACCGCATTCTTGTAACAAAGTTTTTACATTTAAACCTGAACCGCCCGCATCGCCCGACAGACGTTCCATGAACAACCCTGGACTGGATGTGTTTTTGAGTGCCGCCGCACAAGGCTCCCTGGTGTGGGTCGAAGAGTGCGACGGGCAGCGGCAGGTGCGCGGTGGCCCCAGCGCAGGCGGAAGAGGCTGCCCACAGGTTCAGGCCCTGTTTCTGGCGGCGCTGCGGGCCCAGTTTGGCCAGGGTGCCACGGCGGTGGCCGAGCGGCAGTTCGGGCTGGGCAAGGGACAGCGAAAATTGCTGCCTTCACGCACCGTCAAGCGCGCCGTGGCCTGTGCTGAATCGGCCCACAGCCTGCTGCTGGCTCAATCCAGCCTCCTGCAATTCGAGTGCTCAGCCGAATTGCTGGGCTGGCGATTTCGGCAACTCAGCCGCGAACTGACCCTGGAGCCCGCCACCTGGAGCCTGGCCCGTCGCCGTGACATCGATGCCGCGATGGCGCCGCATTTCGCAGGCCCCGATCCCATGAGCTGGGACACCCTGCGACCGCTTCTGAAGGAGTTGCTCACACAAGGCTTGCACTGAGAATCCTTAAAAGGCAGTGAAATCGATCCCCCTCATTCAGGGGGGTCGAGGCCCAGACTTTCGTCTGGACGAACACATCTGCAGTTAGGGTTGGGGCTCTCGTTTTCTGTCTGTGTGCTGCCATCCCTGGCCGCACCTGCAGTTGCCCGCGGAGTGTGAGCCATGCAAGAAGTCGTCAAGACCGAGCAGTACTCTCAAGCACCTGAGGCGAACGCCTTGTTCCGCGAGCTGTTCGGCGCGCACCGCGATCGCCTGTATCGCTTTGTGCTCCGCCACATTGGCCACGCCACCGAAGCTGAAGACCTGGCCCAGCAGGCCTTTGTCGAGGCCGCCCGCACCTTTGAGCAGTTCCGTGGCGAGTCACAGCTCTCCACCTGGCTGTACGGCATCGCGATGAACCTGGTGCGCAACCACCTCTCGCGCGCGCCGCAGCGTCTGTACCGCTTCGAAGACCAAAGCGCCCTCGAAGACACCGCCTGCCCGCAGGCCGATCCCGAGCAGCAGTGCAACCTTACCCAGCTCATCCGCCTGCTCGAAACCGAGTTGGCCGGCCTGATGCCCGAGATGCGCGAAGTGCTGATGCTGGTGGCGCTGGACGACATGAGCTACGAAGACGCCGCCGCCCTGCTGTCGGTGCCCATCGGCACGGTGCGCAGCCGGGTGTCGCGGGCGCGGTCGCACCTGCGCAGCCGCATGCAGGCGCGCGGCGCGGTGCTGCCGTTCTAGGCCCGCAGCCAAACCGGCGCGGCCGGCTATCACTCAAGACCCCCCAAAGCTTGTAGTACGTCGCAGCGCGGATCTGCCGCGCCATTCAGTCCTTCACCTCACTGATAACGATGCAACACATTCCTCCCTACCCCGAAAGCCTCAAGGTCAAGACCTGGGAAAAAGCCAAGGGCATCGCCGCCTGGATGAGCAGCCGCAACACCGGTGTCACGGCGCTACTTGAAAAAGCCGAAAAGGCGTTCAAGTCAGCGCCCTGGGAAGCCACGGCCGACGAGCCGCTGGCCGAGCAGTACCGGCGCGGCCCCGAAGCCCTTGAAGAGTTTCTCAGGCAGCACCACCAGAAGTACCAGCCGGCATTTCGCCAGTTGCAGGCCAGCTTTGCAGACCTGTCCTCCGATCTGAAGAGCAAGGCCAAGGAGCTCGAAAAGGACGAGAAAGTCGCCAAGTTCGCGGCCCTGGTGGCCAAGATGGCGGAAGATGCCAACAAGTTCACCTATGCCGTGGCCTGGGGATCGGTCAGCGACCAGCTCCAGAAAGAGGCCATCCGCCTGCGTGCGAACTTCGCCGAGCGCAAGAAAAAGATCCATGAACACCTGAGCAAGGTGGAGCCGGCCATCGAGAAGGTGATCCACAAGCTCGAAAGCTTCAAGGACGCCCCGCCCACCACCAAGGCCTACAAGGACCTGTTCCCCCAGTACCACCGGCTGCCGGGCACCTACATCAGCGTGGCGGCCAAGGATGCGCCCGAGCTCAAGGTCACCTTCAAGGACTTTCTCCAGTACGGCAGCGACAACTGGACCAACGAACCCAGTGCCAAGACCGACATGAAGAAGCTGATCGAGGCGGACCTGAAGGTGCTCAAGAAAGCCAAGGAGCAGGTGGCCAAGCTCTGAGGTGCCGGCCCAGCGTGGCCGGGTCAGGCCGGCTTGAACCCCGCGCCCAGCCTGTGGGTGCCCACAGGTGCGCAGGTCGAATCGCCGGTTCACAATGGCATCCCCTGCCTCTTGCCAAGCCTGCCATGAACGCTCCGGCCGATATCGCCCACTTCATCCGGCCCCGCCTGGTGCCTGTCGCGCTCATCGAGGCCTTGAAAGCCCGTTTTGGCGAGCGCTGCAGCACCGCCCAGGCCGTGCGCGAACAACACGGCCGCGACGAATCGCCCTTTGACGTGCCGCCACCCGACGCGGTGGTGTTTGCCGACAGCGCCGAAGACGTGGCCGCCGCCGTGGCCCTGGCCGACCAGTACGCCGTGCCCGTCATCGCCTTTGGCGTGGGCTCGTCGCTCGAAGGGCATCTGCTGGCGGTGCAAGGCGGCATCAGCATCGATGTCTCGCGCATGAACAAGATCGTGCGCATCAACGACGAAGACCTCACCGTCACCGTGCAGCCGGGCGTCACCCGCACCCAGCTCAACAACGAGATCCGCCACACGGGCCTGTTTTTTCCGATCGACCCGGGTGCTGACGCCAGCATTGGCGGCATGACGGCCACGCGCGCCAGCGGCACCAACGCCGTGCGCTACGGCACCATGCGCGAAAACGTGCTGGCCCTGCAGGTGGTCACGGCCGACGGCCAGATCATCCGCACCGGCACACGCGCCAAGAAAAGCAGCGCCGGCTACGACCTCACCCGCCTGATGGTGGGCAGCGAAGGCACGCTGGGCATCATCACCGAAGTCACACTCAAGCTGTACCCGCAACCCGAATCGGTGTCGGCGGCGGTGTGCAGCTTTCCCAGCATCGATGCCGCGGTGCAAACCACCATCCAGATCATCCAGCTGGGCGTGCCCATTGCGCGCTGCGAACTGCTGGACGTGAACGCGGTGCGCGCGGTGAACAAGCACGACAAGCTCACGCTGCGCGAATCACCCATGCTGCTGATGGAGTTTCATGGCAGCGCTGCCAGCGTGGCCGAACAAGCCCAAACCGTGCAGGACGTGGCGCGCGAACACGGCGGCGAAAACTTTGAATGGGCCACCACGCCCGAAGAGCGCACCCGCCTGTGGACCGCCCGCCACCGCGCCTACTTTGCCGGCCTGCAGATGAAGGCCGGCAGCCGCACCGTGACCACCGACACCTGCGTGCCCATCTCGCAACTGGCCGCCTGCATCGACCTGGCCGTGCGCGAAGCCGACGAAGCCGGGCTGGCCTATTACATCGTGGGCCATGTGGGCGACGGCAACTTTCACATCGCCTACCTGATCGACCCGGCCATCCCGGCCGAGCGCGAAACCGCCGAGCGCCTGAACCACCAGCTGGTGCACCACGCCCTGGCCCTGGGCGGCACCTGCACCGGCGAGCACGGCATCGGCCTGCACAAGCAAGGCTTTCTGGTGGACGAGGCCGGCGAATCCACCGTCGAGATGATGCGCGTGATCAAGCGTGCGCTCGACCCGAAGAACATCCTGAACCCGGGCAAGATCTTCAGCTTGTGATCGGCCCTGCAAGCGGGTGCGCCGGGCCGCCCCAAGCCGGCTGAGCACCCGCCTGGCGGGTGGCTGCAAGGTCCCTTGCAGCCGGGTGCGCCACCTCAGCCGAGCGCCGGGCCGCCCCAAGCCGGCTGAGACCCGCTTGGCGGGTGGACGCGGTACGCCGCGGCCGGGTGCTCCATCTCAGGCTAACCAGCCCAGGTTGCGCTGGCTGAAGTTGCCGATGCCGGGCACGACCAGGGGCAGGTCGGTGGCCGAGACACCCATCCAGGTGGCCAGGGTGGCGGCCATCTGATCGACCGATGTGGTGGGCAGCAGGCGGCCCTGGCCCACGTCTTCGGTGCCATTGACCGCCGTTTGCGGCAAGGTGCCCCAAAAGCGCCCGCCCTGCACGGCCCCGCCCACCACGAAGTGATGCGAGCCCCAGCCGTGGTCTGAGCCGTCGCCGTTGTTGGCCAGGGTGCGACCAAAATCGGAAGCCGTGAAAGCGGTGACCTGATTGGCCACGCCCATCTCCACGGTGGCATCGTAAAAGCTCTTCAGTGCGTCAGACACCTGACTGAGCAGGCCCGGGTGCTTGCTGGGCATGAAGTCGTGCAGGTCAAAACCGCCCATCGACACAAAAAACACCTGGCGCTTCGCGCCCAGAGGGCTGCGCGCAGCGATCATGTGGGCGACCAGGGCCAATTGGGTGGCCAAGGGGTTGCTGCTGTCGAACACCGTGGCGGGCGCAGGCACCGTGGTCAGGGCCGAGCCCAGCGCAGCCTGGGCGTCGATGGCCCGCGCAGCGATGCGCACATGCTCGGCCTGCATCAGGTGCGGTCGCGTGGTGGTCATCAAGGTGCGCAGGGCCGTGCTGCAGGCGGCCGAGCCGTAGATGGGCGCGCCAAAGCCTCTCACGGCCACCGGGCCACCACTGCCGACCTGGTACTGCACCGCGTTCTGGCCGCTCATGTACACCGCATTGCTGCTGACATTGATGCAGGTGAAGGTGGACTGGCTGTTGGACGACAGCAGCAGATCACCAATGCGCCCGCCCCAGCCCGAGGTGGCGCCTTCGGGCAGCGAGCTTTGCCAGACCGACTGCTGGTCATTGTGCGAAAACAGCTTGGGCGGCAGCGGCACGCTCTTGGCCTTGTACTGGGCCAGGGTGGTGGGCTGGATCAGCGTGCCCACATTGAGCAGCACGCCCATGCGGCCGGCGTCAAACAGCGTCTTGAGGCCGCCCATCGTGGGTGCCAGGGCCATCTGGCGGGCATCGGGCAGGGCCACGGTGGGTGTCAGGGCGGTGGCGGCCAGGTTGGCCTGCGGGATGGCCACGGCGCCGCGGATGCGCTGGTAGGCGGCGTAGTTGCTGTTGTCAAAGGGGATGAGCGTGTTGCCGTGGTCGTTGCCGCCATACATGAACAGGCACACCAGGGCCTTGTAATCGGTGGGCGCGCCGGCGGCGGCGGCTTCGCCCAGGGTGGCCAGGTTCAGGGCCCAGGGGGCCGCGGCGCCGGCCATCGACATCAGGCTGCTGCGTTGCAAAAAAGCCCGGCGGGTGCTGCGTTGGAATGCTTGGCTCATGGTGGGATGCCTCTCAGACCTGAACCAGGTATTCGGGTGCGCACAGCACCAGGAAAACAGCCGCGCGCACGCGGTTGAGCTTGGCGTTGTCGTTGCTGGCAGACATGCTGTTGATGGCCTGCGTGATGGTGGCCACGGTGTCGGCGCCCAGCGCGCCATGGGCCAGCAGCAGGTTGATGCGGGCCACCAGTGCGGCGGCGTCGGCGGCCAAGGGCAGTTCGGCGCTGTAGTCGGGGCGGGTTTCGCCCAGGCCGCTGAACACGGTGGACTGCATGAAGTTGGCCCAGGCCACCACCGTGGATTCATTGGTGATCTGGAACTCGGGCGCCTGCACACCCAGCGTGCCCAAGGGTGAATTGGGCGGCACATAACCGGGCCTGAAGAAATTGAACACCGACGGCGCGCGCAGTGGGCTTTGGCCCAGCCGGGTGGAGGGGTCCGAGGTGTCGGGGATGTTCCAGAGGCCGGTGGGTGAACTGAGCTTGAAGGTGCGCGCCCATTGCACCAGGCGTTGCACCGGCTCACGCAGCTTGCCGCGTGTGGTGTCGGCCGAGGTGGGCGCACGGCGTGCTTCGCTGTCAAGCAGGATGGCCTTGATCACGGCCTTGAGATCACCCCGCACGCCGCTGCCGTTGTTGGCCCACACCGCGCTGACGCGCCCCACATACGCGGCGCTGGGCTGGCTGCACACCAGGCGCTGGATGAGTTGCCGACCGATGAAGGGCCCCACATTGGGATGGGCCGCGATGGTGTCCAGGGCCAGCTTCATGGCTGTCACACCATCCACGGTGCTGGCAATGGTGGTGCCCAGAAACTGCTTGCTGCCGGTGTCAAAACGGCTGGCCAGGAACACCATGGGCTTGATGGTGTAGCTGGGCTCGGTGTGGTTGAAGCCGTCGAACTCCCAGCCGGTGAACACCCGCGCCAGGTTGGTGATGGTGTCTTGCGTGTAGGTGTCGGTGGCCACGCCGCCGCGCAGGGTGCCATCGGGGTTCAGCTCGACCAGGCCGATCGAGAACAGCTGCAGCACTTCGCGGGCGTAGTTCTCGTCGGGTTGGCGGCCCGAGGCGTCACCCTTCTGGTTGCCACGCAAGTTGAGGTAGGTGCCCATGGCCGGCGACAAGGTGACCGCCTGCAGCAGGTCGCGGTAGTTGCCAAAGGCATTGGCTTCGAGCACATCCATGTAGGCGGCCGCCGAAAACCCGCGCCAGCTCAAGGGCAGGCCCAGCATCGACACCACGAAGATCTCGGACAGCGCCAGCGTGACACGTTGGCGCAGCACATCGGGCGAGCTGATCAGCTTGCGCCACAGGGTGTTGTCGGTGCCGGTGAAGGTGTATTCATTGGAGGCCACCGCCAGGCCGGCGGCGATCATGGTGTCGTAGTGGCCGGTGGTGCGCGGCTGGGCCAGTTGCTCGTCGATCCAGGCGGCATAGCCCACTGCCTGCACACGGGCCAGGTGATCATCGGTGGCAGCAAAGGCCGCCTGCCCCAGAAAGCGAGAGGCCTCCACCGCCGTGGGCAGCACCGTGGGCGGCGGCACGGGTGCCGGGCTGTCTGCCCCACCGCCGCCTCCGCAGGCTGCCAGGCTGGCGGCCGCTGCCAGGGCCGTGACCAGGCCCGGTGACTGGGCTGTTTCGCTGAGCGGCTGCTCAACGGGTTCGCTGCTGACTTCCATGGGTGACCCCTACTGCTCGGACGAGCCCGCATTTAACCCGCAAATCGCCGGCCTTGAGTGCCACGCAGGCGTAAAGGGGTGCAACAAGCCCGACCGGGCATGTCGCGCCGCAGGGTGATCAGGCGGCCGCTTGCGAGGGGTAGGCGCGGCGGATCAGCCAGATGGTCAGGGCCTCGGCCTCCAGGGGCTTGGACCACAGGAAACCCTGGCCCCGACCGCACTGCAGCTGGCGCATCAGTGCCGCCTGGCTGTCGGTTTCAATGCCCTCGGCCACGGTGGACATGCCCAGGGTTTCGGCCACGCGCAAGGTGGCCTCGATCAGCACGCGGTGGTAGGCACTGGTTTCGGCGTGCATGACGAACGAGCGGTCGATCTTGACCGTGTCCACCGGCAGCAGGTGCAGGCAGGCCAGCGACGAATAACCCGTGCCAAAGTCGTCCAGCGCGATGCGCACGCCCAGCGACTTGATCTCACGCAGCTTGGCACGGGCGTTTTCATCCTGCGCGGCCAGCGATTCGGTCACTTCCAGTTGCAGCGCGTGCGGCGCGATGCCGCTGTCGGCCAGCACACGGCGGATCGTGTCGATCAGGTCGGGCTGGCGCAGCTGCACCGGCGACAGGTTGACGGCGATCGACACCGGCGCCAGATCACCCAGCGTGCGCTGCCAGGCCACGAACTGGCGGCAGGCGGTCTCCAGCACAAACTCGCCAATCTCGATGATCAGGCCTGACTCTTCGGCCACGGGGATGAAATTGACCGGGCTGATCAGGCCGCGCTGCGGATGACGCCAGCGCACCAGGGCCTCGCAGCCGCCGGGGCCTTCACGCTGCAGTTCCACCACCGGCTGGTACACCACAAACAGCTCTTGCCGCACCAGGGCCAGGCGCAGGTCGGCTTCGGTCTCCACGCTGCTGGCCACGCGCTCGTGCATCGACGGATCAAACACCACATAGCGGCCGCGCCCGTTGCGCTTGGCCTCGTACATGGCGGTGTCGGCATCGCGCATGACGGTGTTGGCGTCGTTGGCGGCGCGCTCGGACGTGACGATGCCGATGCTGGCGCTGGAGTGCACCACCTGGTTGTCGATGCGGTAGGGCGCCGACAACACCTCCACCAGGCGGGCGGCCACGGCGCAGGCTTCATCGCGGCCATGCAGGCCTTCGAGCACCACCACAAATTCGTCGCCACCAATGCGCCCGGCTGTTTGCGCCTTGGCAGTCGGTGCTTCGCCTTCGGCCGCCGCCTGCGCATCCAGCACATGGCTGGCGCTCTGGCTGATGACGTCACTGGCACGCAGCGCGCTGCGCAGCCGCTGGGCAATCTGGCGCAGCAGTTCGTCACCGGCGCGGTGGCCCAGTGTGTCGTTGACCTGCTTGAAACGGTCGAAGTCCATGAACAGCACGGCGTACTCAAAGCCCGGCTGACGGGCGGCGCGCTCGACAGCCTGCTGCACCTGCTCGAATATCGCGGCGCGATTGGGCAGCTGGGTCAGGCCGTCGGTGCGGGCAGCATGGCGCAGCATGGCCTGCATCTGGGTCTGCTCGGTCATGTCGATGTTCACACCGGCCATGCGACTGGGTGCGCCCGAGCCTTCACGCTCCACCACCACCCCGCACGACAGGATGCTGGCCCATTCACCATCCGGCCGCCGCACGCGCAGCTCGGCCCGGCAGGGCATGCTGGGGTCGTCCAGGTGGGTGCGCAGCGCTGATTGCCAGGTGCGGCGGTCGTCGGGATGCACCAGCTGGTTCCAGTTGCGCACATCGGGCTGGATGTCGCCGGGCCGGTAACCCAGCATGGTGACGATGCGGTCGTTGAAGACCATCTCGCCGGTGCGCATGTCCCACTGCCAGGTGCCCAGGCCCACGGCATCCACCATGTGCGCCAGCATGGCCTGCTGGCTGCGCTGGGCCGTGATGTCGATGAAGCACGAGACGCTGCCGGCAGGCTGGCCCGATGCGTCGCGGATGGGCTCGGCCTGGGCCAGCAACCAGCGCACCTGGCCGTCGGGCGACACCGCGCCCATCACCATGCCTTGCACGCTGCGGCCGGTGCGCAGTGCCCGCTCGGCGGGGCGTTCACGCCAGGGCATGGGGCGCAGGTCGTCATAAACCGTCTTCCAGCCCTCGGGCATGGGCTCTTCACCCAGGATCTGGCCGATACTCAGCTGCAACTGCGTGGCCGCTGCCGGGTTGCAGGCGATCACCGCACCGCTGGCCGAGCGCATCACCACGCCAGTGGGCAGGGCCTGCAGCAAGGCACTGGTCTGCTGGCGCTGGGCCACCAGTTCGGTGATGTCGACCATCACCACCACAAAGGCAGACAAGCGGCCCTGCGCGTCGGGCACGGTCTGCATGTCCACGCGCACATTGCGCGTCTGGCCGTCGGGCAGGGTGCGCAGGATTTCGGTCTGCACCGCCTCGCCCCTGCTGATGCCTTCCGACATCGCGGTCAGGCCACTGTCGTCGGCGCCGGCCTGCTTGAGTACCGACGTCAGCTTGCGATCATGCAGGGCGGACGCGTCGAGCCCGACGCGCTTGGCAAAGGCGTCGTTGAACCATTCCAGGCGGCCGCTGGCATCGGTGATGACCATGGGATTGGAGGTGCGCCCCGCCACCAGCATCAGCCGAGACAGCTCGGCCTGCTGCGTGGCCAGCTGCGCATGCTGGCGGGCCACGGCCCGCACCGTCGGCTCGGCCACGGCCAGCGCCAGCAGCACCAGCAGCACCACTGTCAGCGTGGCGCCGGATTTCAAACGGCCCATGGCCACTTGGCGACGCTCTTCGGCCAGCGTCATGGCACGGGTGGCCAGCTCGGAGGCCGCCAGCTCGGTGGGTGGCACCAGGGCCTGCAGTTCCACCGCCACCGCGGCCAGGCGCTGCGCGTCGCCGGCGTCCAGCGCGCGCAGCAGCACATGGGCGCGGTACCACAGGCGCTCGCGAGCGCCTTGCCAATGTTCGATCGCGCGGCCCAGTTCGGCCTGCCGGTCGGGATCGGCGCTGGCCTGGGTCTTGAGCAGGTCTTCAAACAGCAAGGCCTGGCTTTCAGCGCGCGCCAGCGCGTCCTGCAGCGGCGCACCCGCCTCTGGCCGTGGCGCCTTGTTTTTGCCCTGCGCCTGGCTGGCCAGCAGCGCGGTGCGACCGATCTGCTGGCCGGCCGTGGCCTCGCTGACGGCCAGGCTCAGCAGTCGCTCATCGTCATGGCGCTGGGCCTCGATGCCCTCGATGCGCCAGGCCTGCCACACGGCGATGGCCGCCACCAGCGCCAGCACCAGCCACAAAGCCGCCCGCATGCGTCGATGCGGGCTGTGACCCAGCAGCGACGCAGGGTTCAGACCACGCGCCGCCCCCCCTCCCGGTGACGGGGTGGGCGCGGTGGCCGAAGCGGGCTGCGCGTGGTGAGGCAAGAAGGGGCTCCAGAAGATCAGCAAACCCCGGCCCCGACGGGCCGACGGTCGCAATCCCTGGTATCGACCCCCCCTTTGCAAACTTGAATGAGAGGCGGCTGTGGTCGCGGTGCCCCGCAGCCGGGTGCCTCACTTCAAGAAGGCCTGGGCCAGCTTCACCCAGTAACTGGCCCCGGTGCCCAGGTTGCGGTCGTTGAAGTCGTAACCGGGGTTGTGCACCATGCAGCCGCCTTCGGCCTGATCCACCCCATTGCCGATCAGCAGGTAACTGCCGGGGCAGCGCTCCAGGAAGAAAGCGAAGTCTTCGCTGCCGGTCAGGGGTTGCAGGTGCGGCATCACGCCGGCTTCGCCCACCCAATCCAGCGCCACCTGCCGGGCAAAACGGGTGGGTTCGTCGTGGTTCACCAGCACCGGGTAGCGGCGCTCATAAAAGACATCGGCCGTGGCGCCATACACCGCCGCCTGTGCCTGGGCCAGCTCGGTGATGCGCTGCTGCAGCTGATCACGCACAGCCGGCCGCAGCGCGCGGATGGTGAGCTTGAGCTCGGCGGTCTCGGGGATCACGTTGAAAGTGGTGCCGGCATGGAAGGCGCCCACGGTGATGATGGCCATGTCCAGCGGCGGCACATTGCGCGAGACGATGGTCTGCAGCGCCATCACGATGCTGGAGGCCACCACCACCGGATCGACCGCCGCCTGCGGCATGGCGCCATGGCCGCCCTTGCCGCGCACGGTGATCACCGCCGTGTCGCTGCTGGCCATGGCCGGGCCGTCGATGAAACCCAGCTGGCCCACCGGCAGGCCCGGCATGTTGTGCATGGCAAACATGGCGTCGCAAGGGAAGAGATCAAAAAAGCCGTCTTCGATCATCACCCGCGCACCGCCCAGGCCTTCTTCGGCCGGCTGGAACACCACATGCAGCGTGCCGTCAAACGCCTGCGTGGCGGCCAGGTGGCGGGCCGCGCCCAGCAGCATGGCGGTGTGGCCGTCGTGGCCGCAGGCGTGCATCTTGCCCAGCACCTGGCTGGCCCAGGGCCGGCCGGTGTTTTCAACGATGGGCAGGGCGTCCATGTCGGCGCGCAGGCCCAGGCGCTTGGGGCCGTTGCCGGCGCGCAGCGTGCCCACCACGCCGGTCTTGCCCAGGCCGCGGTGCACCTGGTAGCCCCAGCGGGTCAGGCGCTCGGCCACCAGATCGCTGGTGGCCTGCTCTTCAAAACCCAGCTCGGGCCGGGCGTGGATCTGGTGGCGCGCATCGAGCATGTCGGCTTCGATGTCGCGGATGGCTTGCAGGGCGGGCAGATCGAGAGGGGCGTTCATGGGTGCTTCCTTGAGGTGGCCTGCATCGTGCCTCAGCCCGCAGGGGGCGCGCAACGGCAGGTATCCCGTACAGTCGGTGGCCCTATGGGCAAGCTCTACTTTCGTTACGCGGCCATGAACGCCGGCAAATCCACCGCCTTGCTGCAGGTGGCGCACAACTACGAAGAGCGCGGCATGCAGGTGCTGCTGTTCACCGCCGCCCACGACGACCGGGTGGGCGTGGGCCAGATCGGCTCGCGGCTGGGCCTGGTACGCCAGGCGGCCACCTTCGGGCCCGACACCGAATTTGCCCGGGCGCCCCTGCTGGAGCTGGCCGGCAGCGATGCCCTGGCCTGTGTGCTGATCGACGAAGCGCAATTCCTCACGCCGGTGCAGGTGCACCAGTTGCACCGCATGGCCCATGTCGAGAAGCTGCCCGTGATCTGCTGGGGGCTGCGCAGCGATTTTCGGGGCGATGCCTTTGCCGGCGCGGCCACGCTGCTGACGCTGGCCGATGACGTCGAAGAGATGAAGACCATCTGCGCCTGCGCCCGCAAGGCCACCATGAACATGCGCATCGATGCCCAGGGCCGCCGTGTGAAAGAGGGCGAGCAGGTGGTGATTGGCGGCAATGAGCGCTACCGCTCGGTGTGCCCGGCCTGCTTTTACAGCGACGACGACACCGGCCTGCTGGCGCCGGGCTTGTTTGCCTGAGTCAGGCGAGGCAAAATCACTCACATATCAGTGATTTTGCGAAAGCCTGTCATGACCGTCCCTTCACCGCGAGACCCCGCCCCCGAAGACGCCCTGCGCCCCGCGCACATCGGCGAAGCCGAATGGGCCGCCCGCGTGCAGCTGGCGGCGGCCTACCGCATCTTCGACATGCTGGGCTGGACCGAGCTGATCTACAACCACATCTCGCTGCGCGTGCCCGGTGAGCCCGGCCACTTTCTGATCAACCCCTTCGGCCTGCATTACTCGGAGGTGTGCGCCTCCAACCTGGTGAAGGTGGATGTGCAGGGCCGCATCGTGGGCCACAGCGACTGGCCCATCAACCCGGCGGGCTTCACCTTTCACGGCGCCATCCACGCCACCCTGCCCGATGCCCACTGCGTGATGCATGTGCACACCACGCCCACCATGGCCGTGTGCTGCCTGGCCGATGGCCTGTCTTACACCAACTTTTACGCCGCCCAGCTGTACGGCAAGGTGGCGTACCACGACTTCGAGGGCATCACCGTGCACCTTGAAGAAGGCCAGCGAATCCTGGCCAGCAGTGGCGGCCAGCCGGTGCTGCTGCTGCGCAACCACGGGCCGGTGACCATTGGTTTCTCATTGGCACAGGCCTTCAGCCTGATGTGGCTGCTGCAACGCGCCTGCGAGGTGCAGGTGACCGCCCAGGCCCTGGGCCCGCTGCAGCCCATCGCCGAGCCGGTGCTGCAGGCCTGCGTGCGCGATTCGCTCAACTTCAACCCCAAGTTTGGCGCCGGGCAAGACGCCTTTGACGCCCTGCAGCGCCTGGTTGACCGACGCGACCGCAGTTACCGCCACTGAACCCCGGCGGGCATGCCCGCTCAGCCGGGGGTGCCCACCAGGCTGGCCAGCACCGTGGCCAGCTCATCGGGCGCAATCGGCTTGGCGACGACGGCGTTCATGCCCACGGCCAGGTATTCGTCCTGCTGGTCACGCAGCACGTTGGCGGTCATGGCGATGATGGGCAGGCTGGCGGCGGGCCCACGCAGCGCGCGGATGGCCCGGGTGGCGGCCACGCCGTCCATCTCGGGCATCTGGATGTCCATCAGCACCAGGTCGTAGGGCTGGGCCTGCACACGGGCCACGGCCTCGATGCCGTTTTCAACCAGGTCACAGTGGTGCCCGGCGTTCTCAACCAGTGTCTGCACCAGGATCTGGTTGACCGGGTTGTCCTCGGCGGCCAGCACACGCAGCCGGCGCAGGGCGGCCTGGGGCGCGGGGCTGGCAGGCTGGCCGGCATCGGGCACCGGGGCCGGCGGCAACTGGCCGGGCGCCAGGCTGATCACCACCGTGAAGCAGCTGCCCAGGCCCAGCTGGCTGCGCACATCGATGTGGCCGTTCATCAGCGAGACGATCTCGCGGCTGATGGCCAGGCCCAGGCCGGTGCCACCAAAGCGCCGGGCGGTAGATCGCTCGCCTTGCTCGAAGCGCGCAAACAGGCGCGGCAGCACCTCGGGCGCAATGCCGATGCCGGTGTCCTCGACCTCGATGGTCAGCTCGCACAGGCCATCAACCATGCGGTGGTGCACCCGCACCGCCACCTGGCCGGCTTCGGTGAACTTCAGGGCATTGCCCACCAGGTTGAACATCACCTGACGCAGGCGGCCGGCATCACCCATCAGCACCGGCGGCAAGTCGGGCGCCAGGTGCAGGTGCAGCGCCAGGCCCAGTGACTCGGCCCGCACCTGCAGCAGCGACACCACCTCGTTCAGCGTATCGGCCACGCCAAAGGGCAGCAGCTCCAGCTCCATGCGGCCGGCCTCTACCTTGGACAGATCCAGCACATCGTTGAGCACGGCCAGCAGCGTCTGGCCCGAGCTGCGGATCAGCTCGGCCTGCTTGCGCTGGCGTTCATCCAGCCGGCTGCCCAGCATCAGGCCGATCAGGCCCAGCACCCCATTGAGCGGCGTGCGCATCTCGTGGCTCATGGTGGCCAGAAACCGCGTCTTGGCCTCGTTGGCGGCCTCGGCGGCCTCTTTGGCGGCGGCCAGTTCACGCTCTTGCGCGGTGACGTCGCGGTACACGCTGACCGTGCCGCCGTTGGGTGTGCGCCGCTCGATGGTGTCAACGATCACCCCCTTGGCCGCGCGCTGGGCAAAGGTGCCATGGCCTTGCAAGCGCATCTCGCGGCGCCAGGCCATCCAGGCCTCGCGTTCGGCCTCGGTGGCATCGGGCATGGCATGGGCCACGTTCACCTGGGCCATCACATCGGCCGACACCCCCACGCCGATCACCCCGCGCAGCCAGGGAAAGAGCTCGAGGTAGCGGTCGTTCCAGGCCACCACGCGTGCCCGCTTGTCCCACAGCAGGAAGCCATCGCCCATCGAGGCCAGGGCCTGCTCCAGCGTGGCCTTGGACGCCGCCAGCTCGGCCTGCGCCGCGCTCAGGCGCCGCACATACCAGTGGCCCAGGCCGGCCACCAGCAGCAGCAGCAGCACAAAGCCCCCGGCCGACGCCAGCACGATGGCCCGGCGCTCCTGGTGCTCTTGCAGGGCCACATCCAGGCGCAGGCTGCCGGCCAGCAGCACGCCGGGGTACAGCGTGGGCCGCGCCGCCAGGATCGATGGCCGTTGATCCAGCCGGCCCGGCGCCCGCCAGGGCTGGCCGTTGGCCGACGCGGCCTGCACCGGCATGGCCAGGCGCCGCTCCACACGGCCCAGTTGCATGCTGGGCGCGCTGGCCAGCAACTGCCCGTCGGCGCGCTCGAGCGTGACGCTCAGGCCATCGATCTCGACCGACTGCGACACGATGCTGGCCACCAGCGACACCGGCACCTCGGCCACCAGCACCCGCCGCTGATCGCCCGCCTGCAGGGCCCGGGCAAAGTACAGCGCCGGCTCGGCCGTCACGGTGTTCATCACCGGCTCGCTGATCGTCATGCCCGAGCTGGCCTGCGCCGCCTGCAAAAAGCCCGCCGGCAGGCCCACGCCCACACGCAGGCTGCTGTCCTGGGCCGAGGCCAGCACCTTGCCATCCACCGACAGCAGGGCCACATCGCGCAGCGTGAGGTTTTGATTGAGCACCTGCCGCAGCATCGGTGACACAGCGGCCAGCTCATCGCGGCGCAGCGGCTCGCGCAGGGGATCGGCCAGCCCGGCCAGCAGGGCATCGATGCCCAGCAGGCTGCGGTTGATGGCCGCCTCGGCACCGTCCACAAAACGCATCACACGGGATTCACCCTCGGCCAGCACATTGGCGCGCTCGGTTTCGAGCAGCGTGTAGGTGGCGCCCACCACGGCCGCCACCAGCACGGTGGTGGCGGCCCACAGCGGCCGCAGCACACGATGCGGGGCGGTCATCCCTGGCTACTTTCCCAGCACCACGCCCACGCTGGGCGCGAGGCTGGTGTTCCAGACATCGATGCAGGCCGTACCGCAGCGCGCCACCCAGCGGGGCAGCACGGTTTGGGCCAGCAACTGCTTCATGCGTTGGCGATCAGCTGGCGTGGGCGCCACCGCCGTCATGTGGCCCCGCTTGCCGGTGCTGCAGGGCTCGGCGCCGATGTTGCACGCCAGGCCTTCGGTGGTTTCGCGCTCGGCGGCCAGCCAGATCGATTGCTCGAGCTTGGGCAACTGCTGCTGCAGCAATTGCCGCAGCGCCGGATGCATGGCCTGCCAGGCCGACGCGTTGGCCGCAAACAGCGACAGGCCCCAGTTGATGGCCATGGTGTACACATGCGTGGTCACCTCGAACAGGCCATTGGCATTGCCCGACATGGCCCCGGTGATGGCGCAATCGAGCGCACCACTGCGCACCTGCGGCGTGATGTCGGCAAAGTTGGTGTACACCGGCACGCCGCCCAGGCCCTCCACAAAATCGGCCTGCGCCGCGCCCGACACCCGGATGCGCCGGCGCGCCAGATCACCCAGCGAGGCGAACGGCTTGCTGCAAAACAGCACCTGCGCCGGGTAGGCATAAACGGCCAGCAGCTCGACCCCGGTTTCGCGCAGGCGCGCCTCGAGTGCGGGCCTGAAAGCCGCCACCGTGCGGCGCAAGGTGGCCATGTCGGGGTTGACGCCGGCCAGCGCCGGCGCACCAATCAGGGGCTCGTGCGTGGCCGACAGGCCAAACACCGCCGTGCCCAGCGGCACCACGCCCAACTGCATCAGGCGCAGCATGTCCTGCCCCCGGATGCCTGCCCGGTCAAAGGGCACGATCTCGACCTGCACCCGCCCGCCAGTGAGTGCGGGCAGGGTTTGACTCCAGAAGGGCTCTTCGTGGCGGGTGTACTGGTTGCCGCTGGCCAGGCCGCCCACCACCCGCAGGCGCAGGCTGGGCATGGCATCGGCCGCAGCCACTGGCGCCAGCACGGCCGACGCAGCCGGCGATGGCTGCACCGCAGGCGCGGCGGGTGCGGCCCGCGCGGCAAGGCAGCAAGCCGCCAGGGCCAAGGCCCACGCCGCCCACGCGGCCCGCCCTGCGCCCTGCATGTGCCTAGCCACCCCCCACCGCATGCTGATAAGCCGTTCCTTAATTTATTCAGCCGATTGTGATGCCAGCGCGGCCTGCTTGGCGAGCCTCAGCACGCGTCGCTGCTCAACTCGAACCACACGCCGCCGGCCTGCACCCGCTGCGCGCCGGCGTCCACCCGCATGCCCAGTTGGGCGGCGTGGGCCAGCAGGGCTGGCGCATCACCCACCCGCAAGCCCACATCGGCCAGCCCGGCAGGCGCCTGCGCCGTGCTGGCCGCAAACCGGATCTGCCCGCCATCCAGCGCCAGCACCCACTCATCCGGGCCCAGGGGCGTGGCGCTGGCGCCCAGCAGCTGGCCCCAGCGCGCCGCCAGGGCCTGCGGGTCATCGGCGCGCAGCCGCACATGGCTGAAGCCGCGCACCACCGCACCGGCCGGTGCCGGCTGCCAATCGGGCCCGCCCGGCGCATAAGGCCCGGCCCAGCCCTGGCAACCTTCGGTGTGGTTGAACTCGAGCATGCAGGCGCCCGCGTCACGCGGGTGCACCTGCAGCGTGTGAAAACCCGGCACACCCATGTCGGTGACCAGCCGCGCACCGCAGGCCTGCAGGTGCTGCCGCCGATCAGCCAGATGCGGGTCGTTCAGGATCACGATGTAGCCCGCGCCCTGCGGGTGGCTGGCCAAAAAGCGGTGCAGTGGCGCGCTGGCCGCCACCGGTGCCACCACCTCCAGGCACTGGGCGCCCAGGGTGAACACCGCGTTGCCAAGCCCCCAGTGCGCCACGTGCGGATCGGCATAAGGCGTGCCCAGGCCCAACCATTGCTTCAGCTGGGGCACCAGCGGTGCCAGCGCCGGTGCGGCCAGACACACCTGGCGCAGCATCAGGGCGCTGGCATCATGGCAAGGTGCTGCAGGGTGCATGGGCAGGCTCGGCAGTCATCAACACCGGCTACCCTATCACTGTCGCGGCGCACCCCGCCCCCGCTTTTTGCCAGGAGAAAACCCAACCATGGCCTTGAACAAGATCCTCGTTGCACAGGGTGGTGGCCCCACCGCCGTCATCAACCAAAGCCTGGTGGGCGTGGTGATGGAAGCGCGCCGCCACAAGGGCATTGATCTGGTGTACGGTGCCCGCCACGGCGTGCGCGGCATCATCGACGAAGACTTTGTTGACCTGACCCGCGAAACCAGCCACAACCTGGAGCTGGTGGCCGCCACGCCCTCATCGGCCCTGGGCAGCACCCGCGACAAGCCCGACCTGGCCTATTGCCACAAGATTTTTGAAGTGCTGCGCGCCCACGGCATCGGCCACTTTTTTTACATTGGCGGCAACGATTCATCCGACACCGTGCGCATCGTGGCCCAAGAAGCGCGCCAGGCCGGTTACCCGCTGCGCTGCATCCACATCCCCAAGACCATCGACAACGATCTGGTGGGCAACGACCACACGCCGGGCTTCCCATCGGCTGCGCGCTTTGTGGCCCAAGCCTTTGCCGGTGCCAACCTGGACAACGCCGCCCTGCCCGGCGTGTACCTGGGCGTGGTGATGGGCCGGCACGCCGGCTTTTTGACGGCCGCCGCCGCCCTGGGCAAGAAGTTTCCGGATGACGGCCCGCACCTCATCTACCTGCCCGAGCGGGTGTTTGATGTCGAGCAGTTCTTGGCCGATGTGAAAGCCGTGTACCAGCGCTACGGCCGCTGCGTGGTGGCCGTGAGCGAAGGCATCCACGACGCCGCCGGCCAACCCATCCTGGCGCAACTGACCCAAGAGCTGGAGCGCGACGCCCACGGCAATGTGCAATTGTCGGGCACCGGTGCGCTGGCCGACTTGCTGTGCGACCAGATCAAGGCCCGCCTGGGCATCAAGCGCGTGCGCGGCGACACCTTTGGCTACCTGCAGCGCAGCTTCATCGGCTGCGTGAGCGATGTGGATCAACGCGAAGCCCGCGAAGTAGGCGAAAAGGCCGTGCAATTTGCCATGTGGGGCGACCGCGATGGCTCGGTGGCCATCCAGCGCACGGGTTATTACTCGGCTGATTACACCCTGCTGCCGCTGGAAGACGTGGCCGGCAAAACCCGCGTGATGGACGACGCCTTCATCAACGAAGCCGGCACCGACGTGACCGACGCCTTCAGGCTGTATTTGCGCCCCTTGCTCGGGTCGGGCCTGCCCGACGCCTACCGCCTGCGCCCCGCCCCCGTGGCCAAGGTGCTGAACAAGGGTTGATCAAATTGGAAGCCTTTCTCGTCTCGACCGGCATCGTGGCCCTGGGTGAAATGGGCGACAAGACCCAGCTGCTGGCGTTGCTGCTGGCAGCCAGGTTCAAAAAGCCCGTGCCCATCATTGCCGGCATCTTGATAGCCACGCTGGTGAACCACGCCCTGGCCGGTGCCGTGGGCGGCTGGATCGCCACGCAAATGGGCCCCCAGCTGCTGCGCTGGGTGATCGGCGGATCGTTTTTGGCCATGGCCGTGTGGATGCTGATCCCCGACAAGCTGGACGACGAAGACACCGAAGGCCAAACCCGCCACCTGGGTGTGCTGGCCACCACCGTGCTGGCCTTCTTCATGGCCGAGATGGGCGACAAAACCCAAATCGCCACCGTGGCCCTGGCCGCCCGCTACCCCGACCTGGTGGCCGTGGTCAGCGGCACCACCCTGGGCATGATGCTGGCAAACGTGCCCGCCGTGCTGCTGGGCGACCAGATCTCACGCAAGCTGTCGATGACCCTGGTGCACGGCGTGGCCGCAGCCATCTTTGCGGTGCTGGGGGTGTTGACGTTGCTGAATGTGGGGCAGCTGCTGTAAGCGGGCACGGCGTCAGGGCGAGCACTTGACGCCGATGACCTCGTTGAACGCATCCGGGTGCCAGGAGTTGAGAAGGGGCAACAGCTATAGACCCCCTTCAGCACAACTTCGGGAAGTTTCGCCGTCTCCTTTGCATCTGGTTTCCCGCAGCCTACAAACGAGTCAACTTGAAAAGGGTGGATCGATTTCGGCGAAGTGGTGACAGCAACGCCATCTCACTCTGGGAGAAGGCACACCTCGGGCAACGGTGCGTCTAGCGGTTCGTCTGCTTTATCGCTCACTGCGCCTACTCCTCCTCCAATTCCCTTGGCGTCCAGTTAACCCTTCCCATTTGGCGGCTAACTGGAGCGGGTGACTACATCTCGGCTATAGCCCCAATTTGGCGGCGCAATGATTGGTGATTCGAATCAGCACCACCAAGTGAAGGTCTTGCCCGCGCACAATTAGGAATTCAAATGAAGACCACCGACGAGCCCGGAAAGCGCAACGTCAAATCCGGCAGCAATTTGAGGAAAAAAGAACACTCCGCGATGGCACGGGGACCGGCCCAGTCCCAAAGCCAAGCCCGGGATCAGGTACCGCTACTTGCTGCGCAGCAGGCGACCAATGAGTCGCCGTCCGATGAAAAAGATCCGCAATTAAGCGCACTGGCCAACGCTTTATGGTTCGTAGTGAACGAGCCGTTGCTGCTCGCGCAGAACGAACTGACTGTGCAACGGAAGCTTCCAATTCTTCAGCCTGAAGTTGGCCCAACTCGAGCGACGTTTATGAAGCGCGTTGACGAAGTGCTGGAGCACTTGGGCGCTCCCCCAAAGTTCTACTTGGTTCGAAAGGGAGAGGACCACCTGATCCCAGCCGCTGACACCTATCCGGTTGCGGCCATGAATGAGATCTTCGAAGTCTTCCATAGAACCCGAACGTCAGTTTTACGAGCGCGGGTCTACGCGGCTGGCGCAGCAGTTTTGGAGGCCAACTCTTTCAAAGTATTTGAACATTTACACACACGCCAGGAGCAACAGGAGTTATACGTCAGGGTTTCTCAGGCAGCGGTGTGGGAGCACGCGGAAGCCGCATATATCCGTATTTATTCGTTCTGGGACCGCGTCGGTCAAATTCTTGATTTCGCCTTCTTCAATATCCGAAAATTCGATCACAACGGGTTTAACTCAGTAATGGATCGCATCCATTCAAATATTGCACCAATGAACAATGAGTTGGCCAATTCGCAGAGTTGGCAGCGCCTGCGGAGATTTCAGAACTCAAGGAACGACGACGGACTGAAATGGCTACTGGAGCGACGCAACCTGATTGTACATAGTCTGCATTTGCACCCACTACAGGATTCCGAAGACGGTGTATTCAAATCTCAATTCAATCATCTGGATGTTGCGCACCGCGACAAACTGAAACCCAGGACGCCCGACGAAGAGATTGAAATGCTGATGGGGCATATTGCAAAAGCCGTGATGCTATTCTCAGACGTCCTAACTCTACTCGGATACTCGAATTCACGAAAGAAGACGGCGTTCATATAAGCGGCACTTCGGCATTTCGGAAATTTACTCATCCCTAACATTCCAAAATCCGCGATTCATCCGACCTTTGAGATAATTTCAATTCTTTTCGATCTATTCGTAGATGCTTTATCACGGGCCAATTTTCAGATTTTGGTGATGGCATACTTGAAATTCTGCCGGATAGCAAAACCAGAGTGACTGCCCGCAAAATTCTGAAATCTAATTTGGAATTCGGTTCGTCAGCCAGAGTACCGGGGGAGTTCTCATGGAGCTTGGGAGCCAACGCTAGGCATTTGGTCGAATGCAGTGGATCGACGGTACCAACAGCATAATTGCGCGGCTTTTGAATGATTGATAGCCGCTTTGCCAACTATCAAACAATAAAATCAAGGCTTACGTCGCATAATTTCGGCGAAAATTTAGCTGTTGTGGCACGCCAAGCGCTGGGGTCAAAAATATGTAGATGGAGAATCGTTCAACGCCCACCATAAGCGATTGCAGGCATTCCCTCTACCAGTACTTGTCGATCCAATATCGCCTGCACTACGCCAGATAGTTCGGCACGATCAGCAATAGCAGCGCGGGCCGCACAGCTTGCCAGACCAGCAGCAACCTCTGGTTCTGTTAAGCCGACCTGCCGCGCAAGCTCATATGCAATGGCATGCGGATCGCCCAACCCACAGCGTTGAAGAGCACCGAGAGCATCGTTTTCACTATCAAATCCAAAAAACGTGCGTATCTCGGCAAGGCCCTCGTTCTGAGCTACGGCGAAAGCCCACAGTTCCGGGCAAGTTGCTCCGGGTAACTTGCCCCAAGACAACCGGCGCTGCGCAGTCTCATGCGGATATCGGACCCGTGCTGCTTGCACGAATCCCGAGGCTTCAGCTTCCGTAACGTCGCCGTCCCAGAGAATTAGGCACTTTGCTTGCTCGGTCAATCGCAAGTGGCTCTGGGCCTGTAACGCAAGCTCGGACTTCGAACCGCAACTCTTAATCGAAACCCTGCGACGAACTGCCTTGGGCAACATCTGCGCAATAAGAGAGGCGGCGAACTGATCTTCGCACAGTACCAATAGTTCGCACTGATTCATGTCTGACATTTCGGAAAGCGCGAACTGGGATGAGGGTGACGCAATGACACGGTGTGAGGTTGCCTCTCGAACCACCAATACTCGTGCTTGTCGCGGCAATTGGTCAAGGACGTGGTGCGAGTGTGTTGATCCAATAATTTGGAGTTTGCGCTCCCACGCAATTTCGATAAGCGCTTGCGCGGCTCGCTGCTGCGCTGCGGGATGCAGTCCAGTCTCGATCTCCTCGATGACAACCAGTGATCCTTCAGGCACAGCGTACAGTCCAGCAAGTAGTCCGATAAGCCCGTCCTCCCCTGTGCCCATATTGAAGCTCGTGTAGCCGCCCTCCCTGCCGCTACGTCGTATGGCAGTTCGCCGCCCCATGAGAACCTCTGCCCTTGGATAAGTGCGAGAGAGGACCCGTTCGAGATGGGCTATAGCTGCAGCAGGAAGTTCAATAGCCCTCGGTATGACACGAAATCCAAATTGACTACGCAGTGCCGGAAGCTCAATAGCTGGCACTGTTCTGGAGAGTCCTAGAAATTCGACCGGCCTGGCCGGTCTTCTCTCGTAGTGCATCCACTTGTCCGACCGCTTCGTTATCGCAATCGAATCACCCATCGAAAACGTCCATTCCAGGTGAACGCCAGAAACATCGGCATCTCCTGGTCCTCTATGGAAGAAGTCTTGAAAGGTGTAATAGCCAAACTCCTCCGCACCAACCCCTGAAAATCGACGAGCATTAGTCGGTTTATGTCCTGCATAGCCATGGAAACCAAGAGCCGCTAGCGACAATAGCGTTGATTTTCCACACCCGTTTTGCCCCGACATGAAGGTGACCGGGTAGCTAAAATCCACCTTAAGTTCACGGATGCCTCGCAGCCCGGAGCCATTTGGAGCCGTGATGGAAATCGACTTCAGGAGTGGAAACCGTCCAAATCGCTCTCCATCCCAAGCGTTCTTTAAATTTCGTTCTGCGTTGTTCAGTCTTGTGCCTGGCACGTAGCCCCCTAATTGTTTTGCGCTTATTCAACCAACTTGAGAATAGCCGCCCGTACCCTGATGCATCAACTATTGGCGTTTAACCAACCAGTTCGAGGTGCGACTACTGCAGCAGTGAAAGAACCTGAAATTAGTGCGCAGATCGCTTCAGCGGCAGGCGAGGCGGCACGCGTCGTTTACAGCCTAGGAAAAGGCTTCCCAGCGCATATGCGATGGTAGCCTTATTGCCTGTCAAGCTTGATTTGGAACGTCCTTCAGGGTAGCCCCACCCTCACTCATCCACCGGCGACCGGGGCAGCCCATCGTTCACCGTCAGCCAGCTCACATGCGTGTCGTAAAACACATGCAGGGTGGGGGGCTGGGTGAGGTGGTCGTCCAGCAGGGCGCGGGCGATGTGGGTTTCGCCGGGCCAGCGGGTGGATGTGAAAAGCACGGGTGATCCGCACTGGCTGCACGATGCGCGGCGGGCACCGGGGCTGGATGGGTACCAGCGCAGGTGGGCATTGGGGTCGCTCACCGTCACGTCGACATCATGAAACCCGGCCCAGGTGACCATGGCTGCGCCGTGGGCGCGGCGGCAGTAGGTGCAGTGGCAGTGCGCCACCCATTTGGCGGGCAGGCGGGCTTGCAGTTGCACACTGCCGCACAGGCACGATCCCTGGGTGGTGCTGGCTGTCATGCTGGCCTTTCTGGTGCGAGCTGGTGTGGGTCGATGTTATGGCCTCACCCCGGGCGCCTCCACCCCCATGCCCGCATCGCGCTGGGCCATCCACGCCTCCAGCGCCAGCCACTCTTGCGCGCCCGGGGGCCAGGGCTGGGCGCGCACGCCGGTGACGCAGGCGCGCAGGCGGCGCTGCAGGCTGCCCAGGGCTTGCCATTCCAGGCGGTAGGCGGGGTAGCCGGTGGCGCGGCCTTGGGGGATGCGGGCGCCGGCCAGTTGGCGGCCGGCCAGCTGGTCGTGGCAGTGGGTGCAGGCCAGGTTCAGCTGGCCCAAACGCTGGCCCCACAGCTGGGCACCTTGTTGGCGCAGGCCGTCCATCTGCGGGCCGGGGGCCGGGGCCACGGGCTGGCCGCGTGATGCGGTGGCGATCAGCAGCGTCAGGCCCAGCAGCTCGGGGTGGTCGGGGGGCAGTGGGCTGGCTTGCTGGTGTTGCTGGCGGCACTGGTTGATGCGGCCGGCCAGGTTAAGCGGGGCGGGGCTGCCGGCCGGCCAGGCGGGATAACGCGCGGCCACACCGGCCATGCTGGCCTGGGGGTGGGGGCCGTGGCAGGTGGCGCAGCTTTGTTGGGCGGGGCCTGCGGGCTGGGCCCAGGCGGCCTGGGCATCGGCCAGCCACAGCCAGGCGGGGTTTTGGCTGTCGTCGCGCTGCATGGCTTGCAGGGCGGGGCTCAGCTCTTGCCAGCCGGCCAAGCGGGGCGCTGGGCTGGCCTGGGCCTGTGCGGCGGGTGACAGCGGGGCCAGGCTGGCCGCTGCTGCGGCGGCCACCAGCAGGCGGGCGCGCAGGCCGGGCATCAGCCTGCCAGCACCAGTGGGCGGCGCTCGGTGTGGGCCAAGCCGTGGTCGCCCCACCATTGGCAATCCAGCGTGCCATTGCGCTCGGTGCGCAGCCAAAAGGCCAGGTAGGGGTTGGCGGCGATGGCCGGGTACAAATCGGCCGCAAAGGCCAGTTGGCCGTCGATGCGGGCTTCAAAGCGGGTGGCGATGTTGCGCGGCAGCAGGCTGCCGTTTTCGTTGGGCCTGAAGCCTGTTTCCATGGGGTGTTGCAGCGTCACGCGCACCTCAAAGGGCTCGCCGGCGCGCAGCGTGGGGGGCAGGTACACCAGGGCTCGGGTGGCCATGAGCTAGGGCCTGTTAACGCTATGGGAGGGCACACGCCCTGGGACCACAGGCTGGCGGGCTAGGCGCTCACGAGGCCGTGTGCTGCTTGCACACAACGAGTGAGCAACAACGCCCGGCGGCCTGTGATCCCAGGGCCCGAAGGGTGATCCCAGGAAACAAACGCCCTCGGCGTTGCAAATGCTCGACATGGGCCAAGCCATGTCTGTGCTTTGCGCCTTTATGGCGCTCGTTTCCTGGGTCACGTGTGTCCTCCCATAGCGTTAACAGGCCCTAACCTTCCACACACGCAGCCAGCGTCACCATCACCTGCACATGGCGTGACCACAGGCTGCCGTCCGACAGGCGGGCCAGCGCCACCAGTTGCTGGGTGGTGGCCAGGCGGATGCGGGTGTCGACCTGCGCGCGGGCGCTGAGCGGGGTAAAGGCCACACGCAGCACATCGCGCTGGGGGTTGCGCTCGTTCAGCAGCACCAGTTCGCGCACATGGTTGGCGGGGGTCATGGGGCTGTCTACCCGCACGCTCACGGGCACGGCGTTGCCGTTTTCAACCAGAGGGGCGATGTCGAGCGTGATGCGGCCTTCGCCCACCAATTGCCCGCCGGCCCAGGTGCGCACGGCGGCGCGCAGGGCGTCGGCGGCTTCGTCGGCCTGCACCGGGTGCCAGGCCAGGGCCAGCGCGCTGCCGGCTGCGCGCAGCCAGTGGCGGCGGTGCAGGGTTGCGATGTTCATTGCAGGCTCACCATCCAGGCCACCAGGTCGTCAATTTGCGCGGGTTGCAGCAGCGGCTGGCCGGCAAAGGCCGGGGCCACCTGCCGCAGGCCGGCTGTGCGGGCATAGGCGGGCATCACGGTGTCGGGGTTGAACTGCTGCGGGGCCAGCAGGCGCTGGCGCAGTTGGTCGGCTGACCAGCGTGCACCCACACCGGCCAGTGGCGGGCCCACGGTGCCCTGCTGCGCGGGGTGGTCCCCGGGCAGGGCATGGCACAGCACGCACAGGCCCTGGGTGCGGCTGCGGGCCAGCTGCTCGCCGCGCTGCGCATCACCCTGGGCCTGGGCCAGCGTGCAGGCGGCCAGCAGCAGGCCGGCGGGGCCAGCCCGCCATGGCCGCAGGCCCGCCACGCCCGCCATCATCAGGCCCGCCGCAGATCTTGCGACTTGATGGGCAGGCTGCGAATGCGCTTGCCGGTGGCCGCAAAGATGGCGTTCAGCACCGCCGGTGCGGCCACGGCAATGGTGGGCTCGCCCACCCCGCCCCAAAAGCCGCCCGATGGCATGACGATGGTGTCCACCTTGGGCATCTGGGCCATTTGCAGGGCCGGGTAATCGCCAAAGTTGCTTTGCTGGATGCGGCCCTTGTCAACCGTGATCTCGCCAAACAGCGCGGCCGACAAGCCATAGGCAAACGAGCCCTCAACCTGGGCGGCAATTTGCTGCGGGTTCACGGCGTGGCCGCTGTCGGTGGCGGCCACGATGCGGTGCACCGTCAGCTCGCCCTTGGCGCTCACCGACACCTCGGCGCAAGCGGCCACATAGCTGCCAAAACCCATCACCTGGGCCAGGCCCCGGTGGACCGCCTGGCCGTTGATGGGCTTGGCGGGCGTGCCCCAGCCTGCGCCCTTGGCCACGGCCTCCAGCACGGCCAGGTGGCGCGGGCTGCCGGCCAGCAGCTGGCGACGCAGGGCCAGCGGGTCTTGCCCCGTGGCGTGGGCAATTTCATCGATGAAGCACTCGACGTAAATGGCGTTGTGGTTCAGGTTCACGCCGCGCCAAAAGCCCGGCCGGATGGGCGGGTTGCGCATGGCGTGGTCGATCAGCAGGTTGGGGATGGCGTAGCCAAACGCGCCTTCGGCACCGCCGGGGTTCAGGCCCTGAAACGCCACCGGGTCTTTGCCCGCTTGCAGCATTTGCGGCAGCAGGCCCGCCAAAATGGATTGACCCGACAGGCGCATGTGCAGGGCGTTGAGCTGGCCCTTGGCATCCAGCCCGGCACGCAGGCGGCACTGCGTGATGGGGTGGTAGTAGCCGTGCTGCATGTCTTCTTCACGGCTCCAGATCAGCTTGATGGGTGTGCCGGGCAGGGTCTTGGCAATGGCCACGGCCTGGCGCACGTAATCCACATTGCCGCGCCGGCCAAAGCCGCCGCCCAGGTGGATCTTGTACACATCACACTGCGCGGCGGGCAGGCCCGATGCTTCGGTGGCCGCGGCCAGGGCGGCTTCGCCGTTTTGCGTGGGGCACCACACTTCGCAGCGCTGGGGTGTCCACACGGCGGTGGCGTTCATCACCTCCATGGTCACGTGGTGCTGGTAGGGGTAGCTGTAGTCGGCCTCGATCACGCGGGCCGCGCTGGCCAGCGCGGCCTTGGCCTGGCCGGCTTCGTTGCCCACAAAGGCGTCGGGGGCGTCCAGGCCGGCTTTGAGCATGGCGGCAATGCCGGCGCTGTTCAGGCTGGCGTTGGGGCCTTCGTCCCAATCGATGGGCAGGGCCTCCAGGGCGGTTTTGGCGCGCCACCAGGTGTCGGCCACCACGGCCACGGCGGCATCACCCACGGGCACCACCTTTTTCACGCCGGGCATCTTGGCGATGGCCGCCACATCAAAGCGCTTGACCTTGCCACCGGGCACCGGGCAGTCGCGGATGGCGGCGTTCAGCATGCCGGGCAGCTTCAGGTCGATGCCGTACACCTGGGCACCGGTGGTCTTGGCCACGGTGTCCAGCCGGGGCAGGGGCTTGCCGGCAATGGTCCAGGTCTTGGGGTCTTTCAGGGGGATGTCGGTGGGCGGCGCGAGCTTGGCCGCATCGGCCGCCACCTTGCCATAGGTGGTCTGGCGGCCACTGGCGGTGTGGGTGATGACGCTTTTGTCGGCGCTGCATTGCTCGGCCGGCACACCCCAGGCCTGCGCAGCCGCCTGCACCAGCATGATGCGCGCGGCCGCGCCGCCCTTGCGCACGTAGTCGTGCGATTCACGGATGCCCCGGCTGCCGCCGGTTGAGAAATTGCCCCATACCCGCTTGCGGGCCAGGCTTTGGCCGGGCGTGGGGTATTCGGTGGTCACACGGGCCCAGTCGCATTGCAGCTCTTCGGCCACCAGCTGAGCCAGGCCGGTGAGCGTGCCCTGGCCCATCTCGCTGCGGGCAATGCGGATGACCACGGTGTCGTCGGGCTTGATGACAACCCAGGCGTTCACCTCGGGCGGCTGGGTGGCAGCGGTGCCTTGTGCCTGGGCCTGTGCCTGGGCAAACGGCACATGAAAGGCCAGCATCAGGCCGCCTGCGCTGGCGGATGCGGCAGCCAGAAACTGGCGACGATGGAGTTGGGGTGCTTGGCGCATGGTCATGTCCCCCTTCAGCCCTTGGCGGCCATGGTGATGGCGGCCTGCACGCGGTTGTAGGTGCCGCAGCGGCAGATGTTGGTCATGGATTCACGCACCTGCGCCTCGGTGGGGTTGGGGTTGCTTTTCAGCAGCGCGGCGGCCGTCATCAGCATGCCCGATTGGCAAAAGCCGCACTGCGGCACGTCCAGCTTCACCCAGGCTTTTTGCAGGGGGTGGTCGCCGTTGGCCGACAGGCCTTCGATGGTGGTGATTTTTTCGGAGGGCTCAACGGTGGACACCGGCCGCACACACGAGCGGGTAGGCACGCCATTGATGTGCACGGTGCAGGCGCCGCAGGCGGCAATGCCGCACCCGTATTTGGTGCCCGTCAGGCCCAGTTGTTCTCGAAGCACCCACAGCAGGGGTGTGTCGGGTTCGGCATCGTGCGTGCGCAACTGGCCATTGACATGAAGCTGGGGCATGCGGGTCTCCGGTTGTGGTGTGGGGCTCTGCGGCCATCGCAAAGTGTGCACCGAACCGCGATTTCCTGCAGCGCCCCGCGCACGCCGGGGCGCACCGCCAGCATCAAGCCGTGGCCGACACGGCGGCACCGGCGCCCAGCACCCCCGCCAGCACGGCCAGCAGCGCCACGTCGCAGCGCTCGTTGCCCAACTGGTGGGCCTGCCAGGCCACGGCCAGCATGATCACGGTGAACACCACCAGCAAAGCAGTCAGGCTGATCATGGATACCCCTTTTGAAAAGAAGCCCATCATGCGCACCGGCCCTGCGGGCTGACAGCAGCCCCGCTCTGAGCATGACTTCGGCTTTTGCGATGTGCAGGCCCGCCACGCTCAGGCGATGATGGCGCATGAACACACTGAACTACCGACACCTGTACTACTTCTGGGTGGTAGCCAAGGAGGGCGGCTTTGCCCGCGCGGCCGAGCGCCTGGACATGGCCATCCAGACCGTCAGCGCGCAGGTCAAGGCGCTGGAGCAAGAGCTGGGGCACCAACTGCTCAAGCCCCTGGGCCGTGGGGTGACGGTGACCGATGCCGGCCAGGCGGTGCTGGCCCGGGCCGAGGCCATTTTTCAGCTGGGCGCGCTGATTCCCGAAGAGGCTGCTGCGGCCGCATCAGGGCAGGCGGTGCGGCTGGCGGTGGGGCTGTCAGATGGTTTGTCCAAGCTAGCGGCGCATGTGCTGCTCAAGCCCATTCTGGCCACGCCCTCGCTGAAGCTGGTGTGCCACGAAGGCGAGGTGGACGAGCTGATGGCCGAGCTGGCCCTGCACCGGCTGGATCTGGTGCTGGCCTGCCAGGCGCCGGCGCCCAACACCAACCTGCGCCTGAGCAGCGAGCGCCTGATGGTGTCGCGCGTGGATTGGTACGGGCCCAGCAGCCTGGTGCGCAAGGCGCATGTGGAGGCGTTTCCGGCCAGCCTGGCCGATTTGCCCCTGTTGCTGCCCACGGCGCATGGTGCGCTGCGCGGGCGCATTGATCGCTGGCTGGATGCGCAGGGCATTCGCCCGCAGGTGGTGGGCGAGTTTGAAGACAGCGCCCTGCTCAGCCTGTTCGGGGCGCAGGGCATGGGCGTGTTTCCAGTGACAGCGCTGGGCGCGGCGGATCTGTCAGCCACGACCGGCCTGCGCCTGCTGGGGCGCAGCGAAGGCCTGCACGAGGAGATCCACGCCATCCGCTCGCGGCGCGGCCTGCATCACCCGCTGGTGCAGCGCGTGCTGGCGGCCGCGCAGGGCGGCTGAAGGCCCGATCAGGCCGGGGCGGCGCCGGCCAGCGCCGCCGTTTGCGGCTGGCGCCAGTTGCGATGCAAGGCCTGCAGCACCACCTGCTCACCATCGGCCAGGTGCCCATCGGCTGCCACGGCGGAGGCCATGGCCTCGATCACCAGCGATTGCAGGGCAGGGTCGTCCACGTCCCGCATCAGCGCATCGAGCAGGTCGTCGTCCAGGCAGGCCGACAGCGAGCCGCCGGCTTGTGCGCCGTTCAGCAGGTCTTCGCACAGGGATTGCAACACCTGCGAAAAGCCGCCGGGAGGCAGGCCCAGGCTGGTTTCGCCGCCCCGGTCACGGATGGCCTCGACCTCTGAGCGGCAGACGTTGCCGTCGGCAATCATCACCAGGGCCAGCAGGCGGGCGGCGGCCTGGGGGCTGTTGCGGGGATAGTGGCGCATGCGGTTTCTCCTGGGCGGTGGGTGGGTGAACGGCGCCCACTTTGCCTCGTGTACAAGACACAAAAAAGCAGCTTGAATCGCACGTCAACTTCGTAAAAGACGATGTGATACCGGGTGAGACCGGCACGCCAGGGCGCAGCATTCAACTTCGGAAAATACTGACCAAACCTCACATTCAATCTGCTTGTTGCGCAATGGATCGCCGCCTAGGCTGAAAGCTCCTCAACCACTGGAGTCTCATCATGGACAACGTCTCATCCACCACCCGCGGTGCGCTGGTGCTGCACCCCACTGCGGCCACCACAGCAGCTGCGCCGGCCGTGGATGGAGCCACCCAACGCGTCTTGCGCAACACCTATGCGCTGTTGTCACTGACCTTGCTGTTCAGTGCGGCCACGGCCGCCGCCAGCGTGGCCTGGGCGCTGCCGGCGCCCGGCGTGATCCTGACGCTGGCGGGCTATTTCGGCCTGCTGTATGCGGTGTACAAGTTGCGCAACAGCGCCGCCGGCCTGGCCGCCGTGTTCGCCCTGACGGGCTTCATGGGCTACACGCTGGGCCCCTTGCTCAGCAAGACACTGTCGCTGGCCGGTGGCGGCCAAATGGTGATGCTGGCGCTGGGCGCCACGGGCCTGACGTTTCTGGCGCTGTCGGCCTATGTGCTGAAGACGCGGCGCGACTTCAGCTTCATGGGCGGCTTTCTGGTGGCCGGCATGGTCATCGCCCTGGTGATGGGCCTGGCCGCCGCCTTCATGAGCATGCCGGCATTGGGCCTGGCGGTCACGGCCATGGTGGCGCTGCTGTCGGCGGGGCTGATCCTGTTTGAGACCAGCCAGATCGTGCACGGTGGCGAAACCAACTACATCCTGGCCACGGTGAACCTGTACGTGTCGGTGTTCAACCTGTTCACCAGCCTGCTCAGCCTGGCCGGCCTGGGTGGCGACGACTGACCGGCAGCCCAGGGCTCAGGGGCACACCCACACCAGGATGCCATGCCCCTGGGCCAGGGCCGATGCCGCCAGGGCCGACAGCTCGGCCAGCAGGCTGGCCAGGCCCGGCCCGCCCCAGCGGTGGGCCACGTCGTCGTCGGCACCAGCCCAGGCCTGAGCGGCGTCGTCCAGCTGGTGTTCTTCAAGATGAGCCAGCGCTGCCACCACCTCGTCGGGCATGCGGTGCAACCAGGGCCCTTCGTCACCGCCCGAAGCCAGCTTCACAAAATCGGCCGCCACGCGCGATTGCGCCTCGGGCGTGGGCTTGCGGCCCGACAGCACCAGCGACAGGCTGGCCAACTGCATGGGGCCAATGCCGGGGGTTTCCAGTGTGGGCCAGATGTTGGCGTGGCCGGGCGTGCCCAGGATGGCCTCGGCGTCGTCGGGGTGGGCGGCAATCAGATCAATCAGCATGCCGCCATGTTGCCAGCGTTCAGGCCCGGCGCATCACTTGGCAGCCAGCCCGAGGCGGTCGATCAGGGCTTTTTCCTTGCCAAAGGTGGCCTTGGCCCAGGCCGCGTAATCGGCGCTGTTCTTGTACCAGGGCTGCTGGTTCAGCTGGTCCAGCACCTCTTGATGCTTGGCTTCGTCCATGGCCTTCTTGAAGGCATCGTGCAGCACCTTCACCACCGCCGGGTCCATGCCCTTGGGGCCCACCAGGCCGTAGGGTGAATTGCCCACCACGTTGTAGCCCAGGTCCTTGGCGGTGGGCACATTGGGCCAGCGCTTGGTGCGTTGATCACCAAAGGTGACCAGCAGGCGCATCTGGCCGGCGTCGACAAACTTGTCCCAGCCGGTGGCGTCGCTGGCGGCCATCACGTGCCCGCCCAGCAGGGCCTGCATCTGGTCGGCATTGCCCTTGAAGGGGATGTGGTTGAGCTGCACCTTGGCCACATCGGCCACTTCTTCGATCAGCAGGTGCGGGCTGGTGCCGATGCCGGTAGAGCCGAAGTCGATCCTGCCGGGCTGCTTGCGCGCGGCCTCGATGTAGTCGTTGAAGGTCTTGTAGGGCGAATCGGTGCGCACCACAAAGCCAAAGGTGTAGCCCGACACACCCAGGATGAACGAGAAGTCGTTGATCGGGTGCCAGGCGGTTTTTTGCATGTGCGGGATGCGCAGCATGCCCATGGGGTACTGGGCAATGGTGTAGCCATCGGGCTTGGCCGCCAGCGACATGTTGCCTGGGCCCAGGGTGCCGCCACCGCCGGGCTGGTTCAGCACCACGACGGGCTGGCCCAGGTGCTTGGACGCCAGCTCGGCCAGCACGCGCAGGTGGCGATCGGTGCTGCCGCCGGCCGGCCAGGGCACGATCATCGTGACCGGGCGCGTGGGAAAGGCCTGCGCCTGGGCATGGGCCGGTGCAGGCAGGGTGCCCAGGGCCGAAGCGGCCAGGGCCAGAGTTGCCAGCAGGGTGCGGCGCAGACGGGAAGGAAGCGACATGGGGTGTCTCCGGGATGGGATCGAATGCGCGCAGTGTCGGTGTGCCGGCGGCCCACCGGCTGCCACCTGCACGACAGGTCGCCCAGCCCGGCTGGCTGGACAATGCCTCGGTGAACACACCCGACACCATCGCCGTCATCGACTTTGAAACCACCGGCATGGGCCCCACCATGGGTGCCCGCGCCACCGAGATCGCCGCCGTGCTGGTGCGCAGCGGCCGCATCGTCGATCAATACGCCAGCCTGATGCGCAGCGGGGTGTGGGTGCCGCCCTTCATCGAGCAACTCACAGGCATCAGCAACCGCATGCTGGCCACCGCGCCACCGGCCGAAGACGTGATGCGCGAGGTGAGCGCCTTCACCCAGGGTTGCGCCATGGTGGCCCACAACGCCAGCTTCGACCGCGCCTTCTGGCTGCACGAACGCGCCCTGGCCGGCTGCGCCGATGAATTGGCCGACGCCCAGCCCTTTGCCTGCACGCTGCTGCTGTCGCGCCGCCTGTACCCCGAGGCGCCCAACCACAAGCTGGGCACGCTGGCGCAGTGGCACGGCATCACCCCCACCGGCCGCGCCCACCGGGCCCTGGCCGATGCGCAGATGGCCGCCGAGCTGTGGCTGCGCATCGAGCGTGATGTGCAGCAGGCTTATTCGGCCAGCACGCCGTTTGGCCTGATGTGCGCGCTGCAGCGCACGCCGCGCCACCAGCTGAAAAAGGCGGTGGGGCGGTTTTTTGAGGCCAGCTGAGTTGCGGGCTTAAACAGTGGCCACCGGCGTGACCGGTGAACCCACCGCCCCGGGCAGGCACAGGGGCGGCGCCGTCAACAAAAAGCGGCTGCGGCCGTTGGCACGCAGCCAGGCCGCCAGATCACTGAGAAACCACAGCTCGCCCAGCGGCACACCCAGCTTGAACAGGCAGTGCTCGTGCAGGGGCAGGGCCGCGCGAGGCCCGGGCGCGTCACGCGCGGGGTAGCCCTCGACCGCGTAGTTGTCGGCGCACAGGGCCGACACACCGCTGTCGCTCACCCATTGCAGCAGCGCCGGGTCGCGGCCATCGAGCACGGCGCAGCTGTGGTGCAGCACCTTGCCATCGGGTTGGCGGTTCATCTCGAGCACCACGTCGGCAAAGCCGGTGTAGAACAGCAGCAGGTCACCGGGCTGCACCACCACGCCGTCGGCAGCCATGATCTGCATCAGCCGCTCGTAGCCCACGAACTCGCGCTCGCGGCCGCAGTGCGCGGCCAGGTTGACCAGCACGCCCCGGCCCTGGATGGGGCTTTGCGCGAAGTTCTGGATGCCCAGCGCCAGCGCATAACTGCCGCTTTCGCCACAGCCGCACGATGCCAGCAGCCGGTCGCCCGGGCCCAGCACGTGCTCATGCGCACGGTAGCCGTTGTAATAAACCTTCTCGGGCTCGCCATCACCATCAGCATCAAACCAGCTGCCCACGTGGGCAAAGCTGTCCCACTGGGTGCTGTATTGCAGGCTCATCAGCACCTGGTCGTCGCAGATGACGTCGGTGTTGCGCTCGTCGGCAAAACGCAGCGGCTGGTTCATGAAGGGCTGGCCGTTCAGATCCGTCGGCTTGAGCTGGGGCGGCTTGCGGCGGGGGTTGAGCACGGCGCCGCCAGGGTAGTCCAGTGGCAGACTCAGGCCAAAGGCCAGGCCCTGCTGCACCTCGGCCATGGCGGCGCGGCGGCGCTCGGGGGTGATGAGGTTCAGGCGGCCCAGTTGGTCGTCGGGGCCAAAGTCGCCCCAGGTCGAGCCTTCGGGGCGTTGGCGCCAGCGGGGGTGGGTGGTGGTGTTCATGGCCCCATGCTGGGGGCAATCCGGGCGCTGCGCCAGCGCGTTTTCCTGCAGGCCGCTCAGGCCGTCACGGTGAGCACAACCCGCTGGCGGGCGCGCACCTCGGTCTCCCAGGATCGCTTGAAGTCGAAATCCAGCGTGTGCCGGCCGGGCTGGCTGGCGCGCAGCACAAAGCCCTGGCTGACCGGCCCGCCGATGCCGGGCCCCAGCGGCTGAACCGGGCCGTCGGCCAGGGCCACACCGGCGGGCAGCTGCGTGCACACCCACAGGTAGCCTGCGCCGGGCAGGGCCTGCAGACCAAAAGCCAGGGGCCGGCCGACGGCCACCGTGAGGGTCAGATCGTCGAGGATGCGCGAGGCGGTCATGGGCGGGAGCTGCCGTGGGGGCTTGATGTTGCGCGCTTTGTCACCATCTTGGGGCCAGGCGCGCTTCACAATGTGGATCGAGCTTGTTTTCAGGCCCAAGGGAACTGTGCGCCACGCGCCGACTCCAAGGGCCGTCTGGTGCCGATGGCGGTGCCGGTTTGTGCAGTTCTGAGGAGACCTTCTCTGTGAAATCACTGTTGCTCGCGTTGTCGATGACTGTGGCGGCCCTGTCGCTGAGCCTGGCCCCGCACGATGCCGAAGCCAAACGCCTGGGCGGCGGCAAGCCAGCCGGCATGCAGCGTCAGGCCCCGCCTGCGGCCACCCCGCACACGCCGGCCACCCCTGCGCAAAACGCGGCGCCCACCCAGGCTGCACCGGCCACCCCGGCCCCGGCACCTGCTGCGCCGCCGGCCACCCCGCCCAAGCGCAACTGGCTGGGCCCGCTGGCCGGCCTGGCTGCGGGCGTGGGCCTGGCGGCGCTGTTCAGCCACTTTGGCATGGGCGCCGGCATGGGCAACTTCCTGTCGCTGCTGCTGATGGCCGCCGCCGCCTTCTTCGTCATCCGCTTCGTGATGAGCCGCTTTGCCGGCGGTGGCAACGCCCAGGGCGCCGGCCCGCAACTGGCTGGTGCGGGCGCGCCGGTACCCCAGGCCTGGCAAGCGCCAGCGCCCGAAGCGACCACCCAGCGTGCCGCCCTGGATGCCGCCCCTGTCGCTGCGGCCCCGGCCGGTAGCGCGCCTGCTGGCGTGGCCGCCGCCCCGTCGCTGGCCCTGCCCGGTGGCATCGCCGCCGAAGACTTCACCCGCCTGGCCAAGATGGTGTTCATCCGCCTGCAGGCGGCCAATGACGCCGCCAACCTCGACGACCTGCGCAAGTTCACCACGCCCGAGCTGTTTGCCTCGCTGCGCCTGGATCTGCAAGAGCGCGGCAGCGCCAAGCAGACGACGGATGTGGTGCAAATTGACGCCCAGGTGGTCGATGTGGCGCAAGAGAACAACCAGGACATCGTCACCGTGCGCTTCTCGGGCCTGATCCGCGAAGAAGCCGATGCCGGCGCCCAGCCCTTCAACGAGCTGTGGCACCTGGTGCGCACGGCCAATGTGCCTGGCGACTGGGCCATTGCGGGCATCACGCCCATTCAGTGATCGGCGCGGTCGCTCATCCCCACAGGCGGCTTCGGCCGCCTTTTTGCTGCCTGCGCGATTTGTTCCAACCCGGTAACCCGCGCTGACTACACTCGCGGGTTCGCTCCTGATCTTCACCCTGCGGGCCTGGCCCCTTTTTCAGCATGAACCACCTCCAGCGCTCATCCCTTGGTTTCTCCCTGCGTCACACCGCCCTGGCCGCTTGCCTGGCGCTGGGCGCACTGGCAGCCCCTGGCGCCTGGGCCCAGGCGGCCGCAGCGGCGCCGGCCGCCGCCGCGTCGGCCCCCACCGTGCGCCCCGAGGTGGGCAAGCTGCTGCAGGCGGCGCGTGACGCGATGGGCACGGGCAATTTCAAGGAATCGCTGGCCCGCATCGCCGAGGTGCAGGCCATGCCCAGCCTCGAGCCCTACGAGCAATATGTGGTCGAGCGCATGCGCGCTTCGGCCGCGCTGGGCAACAAGGACATGCCCCTGGCGCTCAAGTCGCTGGAGGCAGCAGCCCAGTCGCCTTTCACGCCCGCAGCCGACCGACCCCTGCTGATCGAAACAGCCATCAAGGTGGCGGTGCAGGTGGACAAGTTCGACGTGGCCAAGCGCTGGCTGACCACCTACCTGGCCGGCGCCAACCCCAAGCCCGAGTTCCGCCGCCTGTATCCGCAGGTGCTGCAGCAGCTGGGTGACCACGCCGGCGTGATCGCCGAGGTGTCGCCCATCGTGGCCGCCGATGTGGCCGCCAAGCGGGTGACACCCGAGGCCACGCTGCGCATGCTGGCTTTCAGCCAGAACGAGATCAAGGACAAGGCGGGCTACACCCGCACGCTGGAACTGCTGGTGGGCAGCACCGGCAAGGTCGATTACTGGGCCGACCTGCTGGCCCGCGTGCACAACCGCGACGGCTTTGCCGACGAGCGCCTGCGCCTGGACATGTACCGCTTGCGCCGCGCCGTGGGTGTGGATCTGGACGCTGGCGAGTTGGGTGACATGGCCTACCGCGCCAGCCAGGCCGGCCTGCCCGCCGAGGCCCAGGCCCTGCTGGACGAAGGTTTTGCCAACGGCACGCTGGGCAAGGATGCCAACGCCGCCAACGACAAGAAGCTGCGTGACCAGGTCACCAAGGTGGCCCTGCAAGACCGCAACACCCTGGCCGACAACGAGGCCGCGGCCACCAAGGCCAAGGAAGGCAATGTGGCCCTGAACCTGGGCATGGCCCTGTCAGGCATGGGCCTGCATGATCGCGCGCTGGCGATGATCGCGCTGGGTCAATCGAAGGGGGGGTTGCGCCGCCCGGACGACGCGCTGCTGCACGTGGGCGTGGCCCAGTTCAGGGCCGGTCGCATCGACGACGCGAAGCGGTCGTTCGAAGCGGTGAAGGGTGATGACGGCACGGCCGATCTGGCCCGCTTGTGGCTGCTGCACCTGAACCGGCCGGCGCGCAAGTAAGCAGGCGCCCCCGCAGCGCGCTCGGCCTGCTGCTCAACGGGCCAAGCGGGGTTCGTCGCTGCCGAACAGCTGGTCAAAAACCGTCTCGCCCTCCAGCTCGCGGGCGTCCAGGCCCTTGAGCACTTCGCGCAGGGGCGGGTGGACACGATTGCGGATGAAGGGCAACAGATCCAGGGCCGATGGGCTGGTGGTCTCCCAGGCGCCATGCATCTCGATCGATTGGGGTGTTCTCGGATCACTCATGATGGGGCGAGGTTAGTGGCAACTAGCGTGGGCTGCTCTGGCAAAGAAAGCCAGGATGTCAGCCTTCTTCGGCACTTGAGCGGCGCGCTACAGCCCCAGCCTGCGCAGGGTCAAGTCAAGGCCAGATCGGCAGTGAGATACTGCCCATTCCCCCGCTTTTTGCCTCACTGATCATGCGCTTTGCCCTGTTTGCATCTGCCCTGGTTTTCGCCGCCACCAGCGCCAGCGCCACCGGCCTGGCCACCTGCGATTCAGGCCCCAAGAGCGGCTGGCAACCCACCGCCAAACTCGAGCAGCAGCTCAAGGACAAGGGTTGGACGGTGCGCAAGATCAAGGAAGACGGCGGCTGCTACGAGGTGTATGGCCTCGATGACAAGGGCAAGCGCGTTGAGGTGTACTTTCACCCGGTGACGCTCGAAGCGGTGCCCACCAAGAAGCATTGAACACCACCCTGATCTGGCCCTGGCCGGTTCGCCTGGCCCACGGCCTGCTGGCCGCCTGCGTGCTGGGTGCGCTGTGGCTGCATGAGGGCGGAGCGCTGCACCAGGCACTGGGTTGGTGTGCGCTTACTGTCGCCGCCATGCGCATCGTGGCGGGCTGGGTAGCCAAACCACCACCGCTGCGTTTTGCCCACTTTGTGCACGGGCCCCGCGCCACCTGGGCCTATGCCCGGCAAGCCTGGCGTGGCCTGGAGGCGCGCCACCTGGGCCACAACCCGCTGGGCGGCTGGATGATCGTGGCCTTGCTGGCTTGCGCGGTGCTGGCCGGTGCCAGCGGCGCGCTCTACGACACCGACCGCTTCTGGGGCGACCCGGTGGTTTACAGCATCCACCAGGTGGCCGGTTGGGCCTTTGCGCTGCTGGTGCCCCTGCACGTGGCCGGCGTCGTGTTCACCTCGTGGCGCCACCGCGAAAACCTGCTGGCGGCCATGGTCACCGGCCACAAGCGACAGGCCGGGCCGGGCGATGAGGCCTGATGGACTGCGCCCTCAGGCAGGGCCTGCGCTCATTTAGAGATCGTGCAAGACGTCTGAGCCGTGTTGACGCAGATCGGTCGGCTGTGTGAGTTGTCGACCGCCGGTGGCGGCGCGGGTGGCGCAGCGGGCGGGGGTGGCGGTGGCGCGCTGTCAAAGTCGGTGGCGCGTCCGAATTTGGCCATGTTGCTGTCGATCCAGGCCAGTTGCTCCGTCCAGTAGGCCTTGGCACGTCCTCGGCTCTCGCGGGCGGCGCAAGCGTACAGGTCGCGGGTGGCCTGGTGCTTCATCCAGTCGGCCCGGCACTGGATGCTCTTGGCCGGCTTTTCATAGGCCAGGCAAGGTCCGTTGGCCGCTTCTTCTTCACCGTCGGGCAGGCCCACCCCCGGTGCGGTGCAACGGAAGACCACGGTCACCTTGGGCAGATCGGTGCCGCGTGCGTTGTAGTCGGGGTTGTCTTCGGGTCGCCGCGCAGGCGCAGGTGCCGGGCTCACGGGCGCCACGGGTGCCGACGTGGGTGGCACGGTTGGGCGCGGCACTGGGGCGTTGAGGGGCGGCTTGCCAGGGGTGACGGCCATGGCCTCGGCTCGGTTGCGGAAGGCCTGCGCAAAGTCGGGGGCGCCGCCGGCGGTACGACCCGCGGCGGCCAGTTCCTGGGCGCTCAGCGGGGCACCCGCCGCAGCGAGGTTCACGTTGCCAGCAGCCGGCCGGGTGCCGCCCGCCGTGCCAGGCGCTGCGCCTGCGCCGGTGGCCGCGCCCCCAGCCTGGCTGCCCGTCGTGACCTGGCCACCGCCGGCTGCCGCCAGCGGCCGGTTCAAGGCCTGCGCGGGTGCGGGCACGTTGGCGGCTGCAGCGCGTGCCTGCTCCATCTGCGCACGCTGGCGCGCCTGTTCGGCCGCACGCTGCTGCTGCTCGGCCATGGCCTGCTGCACCGCCGCCGATTGGGCGCGGGCGTTGCGGATGTCGTTGCCGGCGGCCTGGATGCCGCCCGCCCGGCCGTCGGTGGCCACATCGGCCACAAAGCCGCTGATCACCCTGGCCTTGTCGGCCGACGGCACGCCCTTGATGCTGCCCAGGGCCAGTGCGCCAATGGTGCCGGCGATCCACTTGCCGCTGCTGTCGGACGACGACGCCTTGGCAGCCTCCTGCTCGGTGGGGCCTTGGCGCTTGTCGCGCACCCACTCGCCGGCATAACGGTCGCCGTCGTTGTAGACACGCACGCCGTAGCCATGGAAGTCGCCTGCGTCGAATTCACCAACATAGGAGCCGCCGTCGGCCCAGCGATAGATGCCTTTGCCCGAGAACTTGCCGTCCAGGTAACCACCTTCGTAGCTGTCACCCTTGGCCCATTGCATCTTGCCAACGCCAGCGAACTTGCCCTTGAGGTAACCCCCTTCATAACGCCGACCGTCGGCGAATCGCTCAACGCCCTGGCCGTCCTTCAGGCCTTCGAACCACTGGCCTTCGTAGCGGCTGCCGTCACGCCGGGTCTCGATACCCTTGCCGCTGCGCTGATCGTTGACGTACTCGCCCTCGTAGCGGGTGCCATCGGCCAGCACCATCACCGCCGGCCCATTGAGCTTGCCGTTGATGAAGCCCCCCTCATACCGCTGGCCATCGGGCCACAGGTAAACGCCCTGGCCCGTGCGCCCGCCCTTGGCATCGAAATCACCCTGGTAGCTGTGGCCGCTCTTCCACACCATCTTGCCCTGGCGGATCACACCGCCGACCCACTGGCCTTCCGTGCGCCCGCCATCGGCCCAGAACAAGGTGCCCTCGCCTTCGCGCACGCCGTTGACAAACTCGCCCTCGTAACGATGGCCGTCGATGTCCAGCGTCGAGCCACGGCCCGACTGCTTGCGCGCCGAGAAGGCCATGTCGACATCGGCCACCTTGCCGTCTGCTGCGGTGCGCTTGCCCACCGATGGCGAGCCCGCATGGAACTCGCCCTCAAAGCGGATGCCCGATGCATAGACCATCACGCCGGGCCCCTGCAGGCTGCCGGCCACCCACTGGCCTTCCTGGCGCTGGCCGCTGGGCCAGGTGTAGACGCCCTGGCCGCTGCGCAGGCCTTTTTCGTCAAAGCCACCCTCGTACAGCTGCCCGTCGGCATAACGGATGCTGCCCTCGCGCAGCACGTTGTCGGCCCAGCGGCCTTCATGGCGCGACCCATCGGCCTTGACCAGCACACCCTGGCCGTGGCGCTTGCCTTCTTGCAGTCCGCCTTCGTAACGCTCACCCGAGGCATCCACGGTGGTGCCCTGGCCGCTCTGCTTGCGCAAGGCCGCAGCCGTGTCCACCTGGGTGACCTTGCCGTCCTTGGCCAGCAGCTGGCCCACCGCCGCCTGGCCGTTGATGAACTCACCCTCAAAGCGTGCGCCACTGGCGTAGACCATCACCCCTCGGCCATGCAACTGGCCGGCCAGCCAGGGGCCCTCCTGCCGCTGGCCGCTGGGCCAGGTGTAGACGCCCTGGCCGCTGCGCTGTTCCTTCTCGTCGAAGTCGCCGGTGTAGGCCTGGCCATCGGTGTAGGTCATGGT
>Ga0228698_1000284_pt1 | contig 43230 bp, 38 predicted proteins | sample McNCre117_Aug_MG_FD_178015 | JGI IMG/M metagenome (GOLD analysis project Ga0228698, IMG submission 178015) | Freshwater microbial communities from McNutts Creek, Athens, Georgia, United States - 1-17_Aug_MG | ecosystem: Environmental > Aquatic > Freshwater > Creek | place: USA: Georgia... | reverse complement strand
CCCGAAGTGGATGCACTGCGCGCCAAGGGGCGCCGGGTGTGCGAGTTCACCAAGCTGGCCATTGACCCCACTGTGGGCACCAAGCGGGTGCTGGCGGCGCTGTTCCATGTGGCCTACATCGTGGCCCACCGCATTCGCGGTTATGACATGCTCATCATGGAAGTGAACCCCCGCCATGTGCGCTACTACGAGCGCATGCTGGGTTGCCGGGTGCTGGCCGATGAGCGATTGAACACCTCGGTGAACGCGCCCGCCGTGCTGCTGGGCACGGAGTTCTCGTACATCATGTCGCAGATCGGCGAGTTTGGCGGCCAGCCCGACCGCACATCGACGGAACGCTCGCTGTACCCCTTTGCGTTCTCGCTCAGCGAAGAGGCCGGCATCATCAGCCGCATGCAGGCCAAGCAGCGCCTGGTGGACCGGCGCTTGACCGATACCGGACACCCTGGTGATCCGCCGCCTGATTTCCTGCAATCCGATTTGATGTCGGATCTGTGAGGGCAGGCCGAGCCCGGCTTGGTGTGGTGCCTCCGACAGGAATCGAACCTGTATCTAGCGCTTAGGAGGCGCTCGTTCTATCCATTGAACTACGGCGGCACGCAGCCTGCAATTCTCGCACGCTGCCGAGCCCGGCCTACCATCGCCACGACCAGATCAGGTCGATCGCGTTTTCGGTGCCCGACTGCGCGCGCAGCGTGAAGCGCTGGGCGATGCGGTAAATCAGCTGCCAGGTGCCGGTGGTGGCGTGCACACCACGCTCGTAACCCACGTACCAGCGCCGCGACAGTTGGCGGCCCAGGCTGATGATGGTGTCGCGGGTGTCGCCTTCACTTTGGCGCACTGAAAAATCGGTGATGCCCAGCGCGTCGCGCAACTGGTCGGGGATGCTGCCGGCGTCGCCCGACAGCAGGGCAAAGGCCGCGCTTTGCAGCAGGGCCGTGTCGGCGCTGCCCAGGCCATCGGGGCTGCGGCCCATCACCAGCCAGGTGAGCTTGTCGTAGTCGGCCAGTTCGGGGTCGCTGTACAGCCGGATGCGCGGTGTCTGGGCGGTGCCGGTGACGCTGACACCCACCAGCACATCCAGGTTGGGCCGGATGGCCAGCACGTCCAGCCGCGGGTTGTCGATGGCACCCGTGAAGGTGACCTCACCACGGGTGATGTCCATCTTCTGGCCATAGGCCGCAAAGCGGCCATCCTGGGTGTGCACGGCGCCTTGCAGGGCCAGGCGGCCGGCCGGGTTGCTGATCTGCAGATCACCGCGCAACAGGGTGTCCAGGCCCTGGCCCTTGAGCCGCAGTTTCTGGCCCAGGCCCACCTTCACGGCCACCTGGGCCTGGCGCAGCACCTCGGGCACCGGCATCGGGCCCGACTTGGGGCTGGTGGCGGCCGTGGCGGCCAGCGGGCGCTTGACCGCTACATCGGCGTCCAGTGCGGGGGCTTCTGCGCGCCCGACATCGATCAGGCCTTCATCCAGCACGATGCCACCGTCGAGCCTGAGCTGGTCAGCCCGCAAGGCCATTTGCACTGCGCCGCTGGCCACCAGGCGCCGGTCAATGCGGCCCAGGGCACGGAAATGATCGGCCTTGAGAGACAACTGGGCCTCGGGTTGCTTGCCCAACTGCGCGGAGCCGGTCACGCTCAGGCTGCCTTCGCCGCCCTTGAAGCTGAGCTGCTCGATGCGAACGGTGTCGCCCTGCAGCACTGCCAGCAACTGACCGTCCGTGAGACTGACACCCTGCAGCACATTGCGCAGGCCCAGGTTGCGGCCCTTCAGGCTGCCCTGGAACGTGGGGGTCTGCAATTGCCCGGCGATCACGGCGCGGGTGTCCAGCGCACCGCTGAGCCGCCACCCCGGCGGCACCCAGGTGCCCCAGACGCCCAGATCGGCCACCTGGGCATCGATCAGCCCTTGCAACGCCGAGTCGCCACTGGGCCAGCGCCTGTCGGCCGAGGTTTGCAGCACCTGTGCACCCGAGACCGAGCCGATGCGGTGGCCAAAGAGGCCCTGCGCAAACTGCCACAGGCCGTTGTGGGCCGTCAGGGCCAGACGCAACTCGTTCAGCCCCAGTGCCTGCACCTGGCCCAGGTCATCGGTCACGGTGAGATCACCCTGGCCGCGCTGCAGCACCACGTCGGCGTCCACCCGCGTGCCCACATGCAGGCTGATCTGGCCACCCAGCGTCAGGTCGCCGCCCCAGCCCATCTCGGGTTGCAGGCGAGACAGCAGTTGGGCGGCCTGGATGGTTTCGAGCTCGGCCTCGACATCCCAGCGCTCGCCCAGGGCCTGCCAGCTGAGCGTTTGCCAATTGAGGGCGGTGCTCAGCAACTGCACCCGGCCGGGCTCGCTGCGCGCGGCCATCAGCTGGCCGTGCTCGTCCCACTGCAGCGCCACGGCCAGCTTCTGGGCCGACAGCCAGGGCCGCAGCCCGCCTTGCTCATCACGGGCGCCGCCTTGCAGTTGCATGTCACGCAGGGCATAACGCGCCGGTTCAGTCCCCTGGGCAGCCTGCCACTGGCCTTGTGCGCGAAGCTCAAACCGGGTGCCTGTGCCGGCCGGGCCCAGCAGGTTTTCTGTCCAGGCAGGGGGCCTCACCGGGCTGGTCAGCACGCCTTGCAGGCGGTGATCACTGGGGTTGCCGCTGAGCTCGGCCTGCACCGTGTCCACGCGCCAGTCACCCTGGGCCAGGCCTTGCGCGCGCAGCGTGGCGTTGAAGGGCGAGTCGGCCTGGTCACCGTGACGCCACACCAGGCTGCCCTGCTGAAGTCGGGTGGGCCCGGCCACCCAGCCGTTGACCTGCACCTCACCCTGTGATCGCCACTGCGGCCAGCGGCCCTGAATCTGCACCTGTGCTTCAAGTTGGCCGCCCTGGGGCCACTGGCGCGCGGCATCGGGCAGCCAGTCTTCGAGCAATTCACGCCAGCCCTGCAGGCGGCTCAGCGCGGGTGCGTGCAAGGACAATTGCCAACGGTCATCCGAGGGCGCCGCGCCAGGGGACTGGCCCGACAGGCTGAACTGGTTGCCACCTGCGTCCAGTTGAATGTCCACCTGCGTGGTTGCGCCCGGGCTGCGCAGGCTGAGCTGGGCGGCCACTGGCACGCCCGCCAGTTCACTGCGGCTCATCGTCAGCTGGGCCTGGCCGTGCAGGCGGTTCAGCAAGCTGCCAGCCGGGTGCCCGCCATCGACCTGGCTGCGCGAGCCGTGAGGCTGCCAGTTCAGATCCCATTGGGCATGACCGGCCAGCCGGTGCGGGCCCTTTCGCCAGACCGAGCCCTCGGCGCCGCGCCACCACGGGCGGGGGTCGAAGTCATCGAGATCGGCCTGCCCCAGCAGGTGCCAGCCCTCAGCGCGGGCCTGCGCGTCCAACGTGGCTTGTGCGGTGGCTGCACCGGCACTGGCCCGGGCCTTGAGCACTTGCACCCGGCCCGGGCTGAGCAGGGCCTGCAAGGCCAGCTGCACGGCGGGGCCGCTGCCGTCCACGGGCTGGCCGGTGAGCGTGGTGTCGAGCGTGGCCTGAGCCCCGCTGTTCAACTGGCTGGCGTTCACCTGCAGCTTGCCGGACAGGCGAAGGGGGGCTGCGCTGTGGTGCAGGCGGGCAGGCAGCAGGTCAGTCAGCTGCAAATCCAGGCTGGCGGTATCGGCCTGCCACTGGCCCTGCCCACGAACGCTGCCAGCGCCGCCCTGGGCGTCGGCCAGTTTCAGCTCCAGTTGCTTCAGGGTGATGCGATCAGGGTGTTGCGGTTCACCGTCGGCCTGCGCCTGCAGCGCTTGCACGGGCCAGCGGCCGGTATCCCAGGCACCGGGTTCGGTATTGAGCAGGCTCAGCGCCAGGTGGGCCGGCGCCTGCATGCCACTGGACTGCAGGCTGGCCTGGCCTTGCAGGCGGGTATGGGGCCAGCGTGGTGACAGGCTGTTCAGGTCCAGGGCCTGGGTGCTGGCCTGCAGGCTGCTGAGCGGCCAGTTTGCAAAGGGCTCGATCTTTGCCTGCACGCTCAAGCGCGGGCTGGTGGTGCCGGCTGTCGCCGTACCGGCCGACTGGGTGCCCAGCCAGCCCGTGACGGCCAGGCGCTGCAGGGGGCCTTCGGCCTGCAGGCTGGCGTGCCAGGGCTGGTTGACGCCGGCTTGGGCCTGCAGGCTGGCCTGCACCGTCAAGGGTGCCTGGCTGGCCACGGTGATCCGGCCTTGCACTTGCATCGGCAGGGCATGGCCGCTGCCGCCGGCATCCCAGTTCAGCGTGGACACGGTGGCCTGGTGCTGCTGGCCACCCTGGGCGCCCAGGCTCAGCGCCGCGCGCGCGTGGCTCATGCGCTGCCCGTCTATCAGCAACTTGTCGGCCTCGATCTGGGGCAGTGTGAGATCCAGCGGCAGGCGCAGATCCGTGGGCGCCGGGGTGGGCGTTGGGGCCGGCGGGCCGCTGTCCCACTGCAGGTTCTGCACCGACAGCCTGGCCACACGCACCGACAGCCAGGCCCCGGCGCGGGGGCGCCATTGCCAGGACAGGCCATCGATCTGCGCCTGGCTGGCCTGCAGGCGGCCGGCCTGGGCAGGCAGCCGCCAGTCCAGTCGGTCCACCTGAATGGGCCCGCTGCACAGGCTGCCGCGCAGGCCCTGGGTAGTCAGTCCCGGCACGCTGGCCAGCAGGGCCCGCAAACCCCAGCCTTGGTAACAGGCTGCCTGCGATGCGGCTGCCAGCAGCCCCACCAGGGCCAGGGCGGCCAGCCCCCAGGCCCAGCGGCGAGGCCGCAGCGGCTTGGCAGCAGGTGTTGAAGGGCCGTCGCTCATGTTGTCACCTAGAACGACATGCCCACCGACAGATGCAGGCGCAGCTTGTGGGTTTCGCTGGCCCGGGCCAGATCCACCCGCAGCGGGCCGATGGGGCTGCGCCAGCGCACGCCCAGGCCATAGCCCACCGCAGGCTTGTAGTCGGCCCAATGATCGACTGCACGGCCGGCATCCACAAACAGCGCGCCCCAGACCGAAGGCAGGTCGGAGCTGATTGGGTGGGCCACCTCGATGCTGCTGGTGAGCAGGCTGGTGCCACTGACCGTGGCCCCGGCGGCATCCAGCGGTGCCAGCGAGCGGTAGGCATAAGCGCGCACCGATTCATCACCGCCGGCCCGGAAGCCCAGCGCATCGGGCACCACCACGGTTGCCCGCTTCACCACCTGGCCGGCCTCCAGCCTGGCCTGGCCAAACCACTGGCTGCCCAGCGGCAGGTAGCCGGTGAGCCGGGCATACAGGCGCGAATAGGGGCCGTTGTCGCCGGTGTTGCTGCTGGCCTGGCCCAGGCTGCCTTGCAGGTTCAGCGCAAAGCCCCGTGTGGGCAGCAGCACGCTGTCCAGCCGGCGCCAGACCAGGTGGTAATTGGCGCTGACCGCGGTGGCCACCACGGGCGGTGTGGCGGCCGAGCTGGCCGCGAGATCATCCTGGCGCGAACGCAGCCACTCGAGAAAGTACAGGCGCTCCAGCTCGGGGGTGTCCTGGGTGCGCCCGGCGCGCAGGCGTTGGTTCAGCACGGTGTCGCTGGTGCTCACGGTGCGATCAAACTGCGCACCCATCAGGCTGCGGTAGCCGCCTGCGCCAGGGTGGGTTTGAAAGTCGCCGCTCCACAGTTGGCTCTTGGCACCCCACTCGAGCTTGTCGTAGGCGATCACGGGCCAGTCGAATGGCCGGCGGTGCGTGTGCTCCAGCGTCACGCGGGGCCCGGTGTTGGCGTTCACGCCCACACCCACGGTGGCCTGCTGCAGCGGCAATTCGGTCAGGCGCACCCGCACGGGTGTGGCCGCGGCCAGGGCCGGGTCAGGCTCGAAGGTGACGGTCACGCTCTGGAACAGGCGGCTTTTTTGCAGGCGGTCCTGGTAGGCCTGCAAGCGTGATTCAGTCAGCGCCTCGCCCACGTCAAAGCCGGCCAGGTGCCGCACCGTGGCTTCGTCCTGGTGCTGCAGACCGGTGATCTGCACGCCCCCGGCCCTGAACAGCGGGCCGCTGTCGACGGTGAGCGAGAGCACGGCAGAGCGGGCCTCGGTGTCGACGTCGGCGCGGGCGCTCGGCAGGCGGGCTGCCGCGTAGCCCGCCGAGCGCAGGCGGGCCAGCACCTGCTGCTTGGTGTCCGCCCAATCGGCCTGGCGAAACACCGAACCCTTGCGCAGCGCCGTGTTGGCACCCAGCGATCGCCTCAGGGCTGTTGAAACACCGCCTGGCTCGTCGGCTGTGGCCAGGCTGCCTTCGATCAGCAGTGTGACGGCATGGACCTGCGTGACGGGGCCAGGATCCACCAGCACCGTGACCGTGATGCTGCCGTCGGCGGCGTCGGGCGCGCGTTGCACCGATACCTGGGCGTCAAAGTGGCCCTCGGTTTGCAGCAGGTCGCGCGCCTGCGCCGGTGTGGCGGCGATCAGGCGCTGCACCTCGCCCGAGCCCAGCGCGTCGTCATCGGGCAACTGCGCCAGCCTGGCCAGATCCAGGTGTTTTTCCAGCACCGCGCGCAAGGCTGCAGGCGCCTGCACCACCAGGCGGATCACGGTGCGTGGCGCAGGGCTGCTGGCGGCACCTGCCATCACCTGGGATGAGCGGCCATCGGTGGCGCCCACGATGCTGGCGCAGGCGCTGAGCACGCTGCAAGCAGCCAGGACGCAGGCGCCCAGCCATCGGCGCCAAGGGGAAAGGGCCGCCGCGGCGCGGGCCCGCAGCGTCAACATGGGCACCTTGTCACTTGGACAGCAGGCGCATGGCCCCTTCCAGGCCAGACAGTGTCAAGGGGAACATGCGCTGGTTCATCAGTTGCTGGATGACCGAGATGCTCTGGCGGTATTGCCACACGCCTTGCGGCTCGGGGTTGATCCAGGCGAACTTGGGGAAGGCATTGGTCAGGCGCTGCAGCCACTCGGCGCCGGGCTCTTCGTTGTTGTACTCGACGCTGCCGCCCGGCTGCAGGATCTCGTAGGGGCTCATTGTGGCGTCGCCCACGAAGATCAGCTTGTAGTCCTTGTTGTACTTGCGGATGATGTCCCAGGTGGGGGTTTTTTCGCTGTAGCGCCGGCGGTTGTTCTTCCACATGAAGTCGTAGACGCAGTTGTGGAAGTAATAAAACTCAAGGTGCTTGAACTCGGTCTTGGTGGCCGAGAACAGTTCTTCAACGCGGTGGATGTGTTCGTCCATCGTGCCGCCCACGTCCATCAGCAGCAGCACCTTGACCTTGTTGTGGCGCTCGGGCACCAGCTTGATGTCGAGCATGCCGGCATTGGCGGCGGTGCTGTGGATGGTGTCGTCCAGGTCGAGCTCTTCGGCAGCGCCTTCGCGGGCAAAGCGGCGCAGGCGGCGCAGGGCCACCTTGATGTTGCGCGTGCCCAATTCCAGCGTGTCGTCGTAATCCTTGTAGGCGCGCTGGTCCCACACCTTCACGGCGCTCTTGTTGCGGCTCTTGTCCTGCCCGATGCGGATGCCCTGCGGGTTCTGGCCATAGGCACCAAAGGGGCTGGTGCCGCCGGTGCCTATCCACTTGTTGCCGCCTTCGTGGCGTTCTTTCTGCTCTTCGAAGCGCTTTTTCATCGTCTCCATCAGCTCGTCCCAGCCCATCTTCTCGATCTTGGCTTTTTCTTCGGCCGACAGTTCCAGCTCGAGGTTCTTGCGCAGCCACTCCAGCGGCACTTCCTTGGTGAAGTCGGTGAGCAGCTCGACGCCCTTGAAGTAGGCACCAAAGGCGCGGTCGAACTTGTCGAAATTGGCTTCGTCCTTCACCAGCGCGGTCCGGGCCAGGTAGTAAAACTCATCGACCGAGGTGTCGATCACGCCGGCCTTCATGGCTTCAAGCAGGGTGAGGAACTCCTTCACCGAAACCGGCAACTTGGCAGCGCGAAGCGTGTAGAAGAAATTGATCAGCATGGCAGTGCCTTTCTGGCGCTCAGCGCGGGCGATCGAGTTGGAAGTCGAGGTGGGCCTTGACGGTGGGCCATTCGTCGGCCGTGATGCTGTAGACCATGGTGTCGCGCAGGGTGCCGTTGGCGGCGCGTTGGTGATTGCGCAGCACGCCATCCAGTTGGGCTCCCAGGCGCTCGATGGCGCGGCGGCTCTGGCTGTTGAACCGATGGGTGCGGAACTCGACCGCGATGCACTGCAGGGCCTCAAAGGCGTGGCCCAGCAGCAGGCGCTTGGCCTCGGTGTTCAGCGGTGTGCGCTGCACACGGCGGGCGTACCAGGTCGAGCCGATCTCCACGCGCTGGTGCGTGTGGTCGATGTTCATGAAGGTGGTCATGCCCACCGGCTGGCCGGCGGCATCGAGCACCGTGAAGGGCAGCATGCTGCCGGCCGTCTGCAGGCCCAGGCGGCGCTGGATTTCAGTGGCCACCTGATCGGGTGCCGGGATGGCGGTGTACCAAAGCCGCCACAAGTCACCATCGCGGCTGGCTTCGGCCAGCGCAGGTGCGTGATCCGGTGACAGCGGCACCAGTTGCACATGGCGGCCTGCCAGCGTGACAGGCGTGACGATGCGGGGCAGGGTGTTCATGGCTTGTGGGTCGGGTCGTTGGCGCCAGTCAGCCACTGCCGGGCCCAGCGACGTGACATCAGCTTGCCTGCGCCGCATCCGGCCAGCAGGAACAGCCAGCCCACCAGGGCATGCGTGTCCATCGGCCCCGGCGCCAGCACATCAAAGCCCAGCGCGCGGCCCAGTTGCCAGCCGCCCAGTGCGCCGCCCACAAAGCCCAGCGCGTCGGCCAGACCTTCTGCCAGTGCTTCGCGGGCGTTGCGGGCCATGGCGGGGCGTCAGCGGTTGTGGCGTTGCATGAACACCAGTTTTTCGAACAGGGTGACGTCCTGTTCGTTCTTGAGCAGGGCGCCCACCAGCGGCGGCACGGCCACCTTGTCGTCCTTGCTTTGCAGGGCCTCCAGGGGGATGTCCTCGGCCACCAGCAGCTTGAGCCAGTCGAGCAGCTCGGAGGTCGAAGGCTTCTTCTTGATGCCGGGCAGGTTGCGCACGTCGTAGAAGGTCTTCATGGCTGCGGTCAGCAGCTCTTTCTTCAGGCCCGGGAAGTGCACGTCCACGATGCTCTTCATGGTGTCGGCATCGGGGAACTTGATGTAGTGGAAGAAGCAGCGGCGCAGGAAGGCGTCGGGCAGCTCTTTTTCGTTGTTGGAAGTGATGAACACCACCGGGCGGTGCTTGGCCTTGATCAGCTCGCGGGTTTCGTAGACATAGAACTCCATGCGGTCGATCTCGCGCAGCAGATCGTTGGGGAATTCAATGTCGGCCTTGTCGATCTCGTCGATCAGCAGGGCAACCGGCTTGTCTGAGGTGAAGGCCTGCCACAGCACACCGCGCACGATGTAGTTGCTGATGTCGCGCACCTTCTCGCTGCCTTCGACGCCGGCAAGCTGGCTGTCGCGCAGGCGGCTGACCGCGTCGTACTCGTAGAGGCCCTGCTGCGCCTTGGTGGTGCTCTTGATGTGCCACTGCAGCAGCGGCATACCCAGGGCTGCCGAGACTTCTTCGGCCAGCATGGTCTTGCCCGTGCCGGGCTCGCCCTTGACCAGCAGCGGGCGCCCCAGCGTGATCGCTGCGTTCACCGCCAGCATCAGGTCAGAGGTGGCAACGTAGTTGTCAGATCCTTGAAACTTCATGGGTGGGGTGGCCGGGGCAGCCGGCTGGGTAAGGGGTGGAGGGTGCGGCCCTGCAAAAAGGTGCGTAAAACAACGCCGATGCGCGAGGCTCGAAATCAGTATAAGGGTGGCCTCTATAATCGCGAGTCACGCGGTTGACGGTCATCAAACCTCAGCCGGACCCCATGGTGTAACAGCGGCACTGCATGCCGGCGGCACCACCCGAACCACGACATCACACGCCCGCGAGACAATGAAAAAAGCGCTCTTCTTGGTCCCCCTGGTGCTGGCCCTGGCCGGCGTGAGCACAGTGGCTGCGGCCGAAGATGCCAAGGGCGGTGATGCCGCTGCTGGCAAAACCAAGGCGGCCATGTGCATCGGCTGCCACGGCCTGATCGGCTACCAGGCTACCTTCCCCGAAGTGCACAAGGTGCCCATGATCTCTGGCCAGGGTGCCAAGTACATCGTGTCGGCCCTGACGGCCTACCAGAAGGGTGACCGCAAGCATCCCACCATGCGCGGCATCGCCATGTCGCTCACCGAGCAGGACATGGCCGACCTGGGCGCCTTCTATGAGCAGCAAGGCAAGGACGCTGCCGGCGGCAATGGCGCCCCGGCTCAGCTGGCCAAGCCCGTGCCCGATGCCCTGAAAGACCGCATGGCAGCCTGCGTGGCCTGCCACGGCGCCAACTTCAGCGCGCCGATCGACCCGGCCTATCCGCGTCTGGCCGGCCAGCACGCCGATTACCTGTACGTCGCCCTGAAGGCCTACCACACCGATGGCAACCCCTTGGTGGGCCGCGCCAACGCCACGATGCGCAGCCAGGTGGTGCAGGAAGCCGAAGGCAAGAAGAAGCTCACCTTCAACAACGCCGAACTCAAGCAAGTGGCCGCCTACCTGTCGTCGCTGCCCAGCGATCTGCGCGTGGTGCCCCAGTCGCGCTTCCGCTGATCCGGGCCGCCGCCCGATCAAGAACCGCTGCCGATTGCAGCGGTTTTTTTTCGTCTCGTGATCTCAAGAGGGGTGTCAGATTTGCCGATATCCCACGGAGACCATGGGCCAGACTTCGCACCACCTCAAGAGGATCACGGTGAACCAGCTTGCGCTGGGCATGCACCTGCACGCCTTGGAAGGCAACTGGCTGGATCACCCCTTCTGGAAGACGCGCTTTCTGCTGAAGGATCCGACCGACCTGCGTCGCATCCAGCAAAGCAAGGTGCAGGCTTGCTGGATCGATGTGTCCAAGGGGGCCGATGTGCCTGCAGCGCCCGCGCCGGTGCTTGCGCCCGCCCCGTCCCCCGCTCCCGCTCCCGCTCCCGCTCCCGCCCCGGCCCCCGCTCCTGAGCCAGCGCGCCCGCCCGCGCAGGTGGCCGACGCTGCACCAGCCCCCAAGGCCGCTGCCAAGGCGGCCGCGCCGGTGCCCCGGCCGGCGCGGGTGGAAATGGCCGAAGAACTGCGGCAGGCTGCCCAGTTGTGCAACCGTTCACGCCAGGCTGTCAGCAACATGTTTGCCGAAGCGCGCCTGGGCAAGGCGCTGGAAGCCGAGCGCTGCCTGCCACTGGTGGACGACATCACGCAATCGGTGTTCCGCAATCCGGGGGCGCTGGTCAGCCTGGCACGGCTCAAGTCCCAGGATGATTATTCGTACATGCACTCGGTGGCGGTGTGCGCCCTGATGGTGGCCCTGGCCCAGGAGATCGGCATGGACGACCAGGCCTGCCGCGATGCCGGTCTGGCGGGCCTGCTGCATGATCTGGGCAAGGCGGCAATGCCGCCGGCCATCCTGAACAAGCCCACCAAGCTCACCGACGCCGAATTCGCGATCATCCGCACCCACCCCGAACGGGGCTGGCAGATGCTGCAGGAAGGGCGCGGCGCCACCGAGACCGCGATGGACGTGTGCCTGCACCACCATGAGCGCATGGACGGCACCGGCTACCCCAACCAGTTGCAGGCCGAGCAGATCAGCACCCTGGCCCGCATGGGTGCGGTGTGCGACGTGTACGACGCCATCACGTCGAACCGGCCCTACAAGGCGGGCTGGGACCCGGCCGAATCCGTGGCCCGCATGGCCTCCTGGAAGGGGCACTTTGACGACGTGATCTTCCGGCACTTTGTGCGCAGCCTGGGCATCTATCCCAATGGCTCATTGGTGCGCATGGAGTCGGGCCGACTGGCCGTGGTGATCGAGCAGAACACCCAGAACCTGACGGCGCCGGCGGTCAAGGTGTTCTATTCGACCAAGTCCAACATGCCCATCGTGCCCGAACTGCTGGACCTGTCGCGTGGTGGTGCCGACCGCATCGCCGACCGCGAGTCGCCTGCCAAATGGAACTTCAAGAACCTGGACGCCCTGTGGGCCGGCGAGGACGTGATCAAGCGCAGCCGCTGATGGCGCCGCCGCAGCTCAACGCGGCTTGAAGCGCCCCAGCAGCAGCGCATTGCCGATCACGCTGACCGAGGACAGGGCCATGGCACCGCCGGCCACCATGGGGCTGAGCAGGCCCAGCGCCGCCAGCGGGATGCCCACCACGTTGTAGGCAAAGGCCCAGAACAGGTTTTGATGGATGCGGCGCGTGATGGCGCGCGACAACTGACGCGCCTGCGGCACCAGCATCGGGTCACCGCGCAGCAGGGTCAGCCCGGCCGTCTGCATGGCCACATCGGTGCCGCCACCGTCGGCATGGGTCATGGCCAGGCCCACATCGGCTGCCGCCAGGGCCGGTGCATCGTTGACGCCATCGCCCACCATGGCCACCCGCTCGCCAGGGGCCAGGCCTTCGCGCAACGATTGGATCACCCGGGCCTTGTCACCGGGCAGCACCTGGGCGCGCACTTCGGTGATGCCCACCTCGCGGGCCAGCGCGCCGGCTGCGCCCGCGTTGTCGCCGCTCAGCAGCACCACCCGCACACCGTCGCGCAGCAGGGCGGCCACCGCCGCCGCGGCCTGCGGTTTGGCATGGTCGCCAAAGGCCAGCAGGCCCAGGGCCTTGGGTGCGTCACCCGATGCCGGCCGTTCAGCCAGCCAGGCCACGCTGCGGCCTTGGCCGGCCCAATCGGCGGCCAGCGCGGCCAGTGCCGCGTCGTTCACGCCCAGTTCGCTCATCCAGGCGGTGCTGCCCAGCACCAGGGCATGGCCGTCCACCGTGCCCTGCATGCCGCGGCCGGCAACAGCCTGGGCGCCTTGCACCGCTGGCACGCTCAGGCCCTGCTCTTGCGCCGCACGCTGCACGGCGCGCGCCAGCGGGTGTTCGCTGGCCGATTGCAAGGCCGCAGCCCAGGCCAGCAAGGAGGTCTGGCCGCCCGGCACACCAGTGGCTGCCTGCGAAGCCACCAGCTGGGGACGGCCTTCGGTCAGGGTGCCGGTCTTGTCGAAGGCCACCACGGTGACTGCGCGCATCAGCTCCAGCGCCTGCACGTCCTTGACCAGGATGCCGTGGCGTGCTGCCAGGCCGGTGCCCACCATCAGCGTGGCCGGTGTGGCCAGGCCCAGCGCGCAAGGGCAGGCGATGACCAGCACCGACACCGCATGCACCAGGGCCTGCACCCAGTTGCCCTGCAGCAGGCCCCAGGCCAGCAGCGTGAGCAGGGCCGCCGCACCCACGGCCGGCACAAACACGGCGGCCACCTTGTCCACCGTCTGCTGGATGGGCGCCTTGCGGGCCTGGGCCGATTCGACCATCTGCACGATCTGCGACAGCATGCTGGCCGCGCCCACGGCTGTGGTGCGCACCACCAGCAGGCCTTCGCCATTGATGGCGCCACCGGGCACCGCATCACCGGGCTGCCGGGCCACGGGCAGGCTTTCGCCGGTGAGCAGGGATTCGTCGAGGTGGCTGCGGCCCTCGATCACCACGCCGTCGGTGGGCAGGCGCTCACCTGGGCGCACCACCACCTCGTCACCGGCCTTGACCTGGGTCAGCGGCACCATGGTGTCGGTGCCGTCGCGGCGCAAGCGCGCGGTGTCGGGGCGCAGGGCCTTCAGGCCATCCAGGGCCAGCAAGGTGCGGCGCTTGGCACGGGCCTCCAGCCATTTGCCAAACAGCACCAGCGTGATGACCACCGCCGCGCTTTCAAAGTACAGGTGCGGCATGCCTGTGGTGTCGGCCGCCCACAGGCCCAGGCTCAGGCCGTAGGCAGCCGTGGTGCCGGTGGCCACCAGCACATCCATGTTGCCGGCACCGGCCCGCAGGGCCTTGAACCCGGCCACAAAAAAGCGTGCGCCCAGGCCGAACAGCACCGGCGTGGCCAGCAGGCACTGCCACAGCGCTGGCAGCATCCAGTGCTGGCCAAACAGGTCGCCCAGCATGGGCAGCACCAGGGGGGCCGACAGCAGCGCCGCCAGGGCCACCCGCCAGCCGGGGTCGGTGTGGGTGTCCTGGCGCTGGCTGTCGTCCAGGATCACGGCGGCTTCGTAGCCGGCCTTCTGGATGGCTTGCAGCAGTTGCGCGTCGCTGGCGGCGTCGCGCTGGCGCTGCACACGGGCGGTGGCGGTGGTCAGGTTCACCACGGCTTCGGTCACGCCGGGCACCTTGGCCAGGGCCTTTTCAACGCGCAGCACGCAGCTGGCGCAGGTCATGCCATCAATCTGAAGCTGGATCTGGGTGGAGTCGGCCATGTCCCAATGGTATGCCCCCTGGGGTAATTGCTTCAATAATGGGGGCAGTGAACCCTCGGAGGCTGATGATGATTGAACTGACCCTGCCCACCATGACCTGCGGCCATTGCGTGCGCACTGTCACCGATACCGTGCACCGCGTCGATGCCCTGGCGCAACTGAAGATCGACTTGCCCACGCACCGCGTGCAGATCGAATCGCAGCAGGCGCAGGAGCGTTTTGTGGCGGCCCTGACCGAAGTGGGTTACCAGCCCGCCTGAGCGCCTGGCTCAGCGCGTGGCGCGTCGGCGCACCGCGTCGATGTAGGCCTGGCCGTTGGGCGGCAGGCCGCTGCGCTGGCTGGCCCAGATCATCTCGCCCAGGCACTCCATCACCTCGTGGTGGGCCTCGTGCAAGGCGTTGCGCCGGGCTGCCAGCAGGCTGACCGCCTGGCGGATGCCGGTGGGCTGGTCGATGCTGCACTGCTCGGCAATCGACAGGTGCATGGCCAGGTGCAGAAACGGGTTGCTGCGGCCTTCTTCGACCGTGTAGACGGCGGCCAGCGCGGCCTGCAGGTCGGCCAGATCACCGTGGTATTCGGGGTGTTCGGTGATCCAGTCGGCCGCCATGGCCTCCATGGGCGTGAGCGGCGCGCCCTCGCGCTGCTTGCGCCAGGTGTCGCAAAAGAACTGGCGGACGTCGTTTTGGGAAGGCTGGAACATCTGACAATTGTCGCTGCCCTGCAAAGGCCCGGCTTGCCCGTTGTTCACCGAGTCCCGATTTGACTGTCATCACCGACCCGTTCTTCTACCTGGTGGCCGTGCCGGCCGTGCTGCTGGTGGGCATCAGCAAAAGCGGCTTCGGTGCCGGCTTTGGCGCGCTGGGCGTGCCCTTGATGGCCTTGGCCGTGCCGGTGCCGCAGGCCGCTGCGGTGATGCTGCCGCTGCTGATGGTGATGGACGCCCTGGGCCTGAAGGCCTTGTGGCGCGATCGCGATCCCGATCTGATCAAGCTGCTGCTGCCGGCCGGCCTGCTGGGCACGGTGATCGGCACCATGCTGTTTGGCGTGCTCAGCAGCCGCACGGTGGCGGCTGTGGTGGGGGCCATCACCCTGGTGTTTCTGGCCCTGCGCACGGTGTTTCCGCCGCGTACCGATGCGCCGCGCCCACCGGCTGCCGTGGGCTTTTTCTTTGCCACGGTGTCGGGTTTCACCAGCTTTGTGGCCCATGCGGGCGGGCCACCCATGGGTTTTTACATGCTGCCGCTGCGCCTGCCGCCGCTGCGCTTCACGGCCACCATGGCGGTGTTCTTTGCGGCCATCAATGCCTCCAAGTGGCTGCCCTATGCCTGGCTGGGCCTGATCGACTGGACCAACATGAGCACCGCCGTGCTGCTGCTGCCCGTGGCGCCCATGGGCGTGTGGATCGGCGTGCGGGTGGTCCAGCACATCCCGCCCAAGCTCTTTTACCGGCTGTTTTCGCTGGGCATGCTGCTCACGGGCAGCAAGCTGCTGTGGGACGGGCTGCGCTGATCCGGCACGATCATTCGCTGCTGTCGGGCTGATCGCCGCCCTGCTGCCAATGGCGACCGGGGTGCTGGCGACCTTGTTGCGCTCGCTCTTGTGCCCACATCTGCTCCAGTTGCTGGCGGCCTTGCTGCGCCAGGGCGATGAGCTTTTGCTCGTCGCCCATGTGGGGCACCATCTGCTCGATCAGGTCGATGGTGTGCTGCCTGAAACGCAGCGCCTGGGTGCGGGCCGTGTGGGCCTGCCAGCCCATCAGCTGCAGCACGCGGCGGCCACTCATCAGCGATGAATCCAGCGTCTCGCGTTCGATCCACTCGACACCCAACTGCCGCAACCGGTAATAGTGCGAGACATTGCGGGCCCGGGCCACGATGACCATGTTGGGAAAGTGCTCGCGTGCCAGCGCGGCCACCTTCAGGCTTTGTTCGACGTCATCGATGGCCAGCACCAGCACCCGTGCATGTTCGGCGCCTGCGGTGCGCAGCAGGTCCAGCCGGCTGGCGTCGCCATAAAACACCTGCCAGCCGAAGCGGCGCACGGTCTCGACCTGCTCGGCGTCGTGATCCAGCACGGTGGCGCTCAGGCCGTTGGCGTTCAGCAGCCGGCCGATGACCTGCCCGTAACGGCCGAAGCCCGCGATGATGACCGGCGAGTGCTGGGGTTCATCGATCTCCCTGGGCTTGGGCGTGCTGGCCCGGCCAGCCAGATATGGCACCCACCAGCGGTCGGCCACCAGCAGCAGCAAGGGCGTCAGCAGCATCGACACCGCGATGGACGCCACCAGGAACGAGGCCGTGGCCGGCTTCATCACACCGGCCTGGGTGGCCGCCTGGAACACCACAAAGCCAAACTCGCCACCCTGGGCCAGCAGGATGGTGAACACCGGCCGCTCCACCCAGGGCAGGCGCATGCGGTGGGCCAGCGCCCACAGCACGGCAGCCTTGACCAGCAGAAAGGCTAGCACCACCAGGGCCATCAGGCCGGGGTGGGCCAGCACCACGGCAAAGTCGATGCTCATGCCCACGGCGATGAAGAACAGGCCCAGCAGCAGGCCCTTGAAGGGCTCCAGGTCGGTTTCCAGCGCGCGGCGGTATTCGCTTTCGGCCAGCAGCACGCCGGCCAAAAAGGCCCCCAGCGCCATGCTCAGGCCCACCCACTGCATCAGCGCGGCAGTGGCCACCACCAGCAGCAAGGCCGCAGCGGTGAAGATCTCGGGCGTGTCGCTGCGGGCGATCCAGCGCAGGGCAGGGCGCAGCAGCAGGCGGCCGCCACCGATAATGCCGGCGATCACCGCCAGGGCCTTGGCGGCGTCCCACCAGCCTGATCCTGCGGCCGCGTGATCACCAGCTGCCGTGGTGGCCAGCAATGGCACCAGGGCCAGCACCGGAATGGCCGCCATGTCCTGCAGCAGCGACACCGACAGCACGCCCTGGCCCGAGCTGGTGGCCAGCAGGTTGCGTTCGGCCAGCGCGCCCAGGCCGATGGCCGTGGACGACATGGCCAGGCCCAGGCCGGCCACCAGCGACAGCCGCCAGTCGACCCCGGCGGCCCAACCCACCAGGGCCATCAGCCCGGCCGAGCCCAGCAACTGCAGGCTGCCACCCCCAAAGATGGGGCGCCGCATGGCCCACAGTCGCCGGGGCTCCAGCTCCATGCCCACCAGAAACAGCATCAGCACCACGCCAAACTCGGCGAAGTGCAGCATGGCAGCCGGATCACTGACCAGGCCCAGGCACCAAGGGCCAATGACGATGCCGGCGCCCAGGTAGCCGATGATCGAGCCCAGGCCTAACAGGCGTGCAACGGGCACGGCCAGCACCGCTGCGGCCAGGTACACCAGGCTGGTGCCCAGCCAGTGACTGCTTTCCATCAGACGCTCCTGTCGCCGCGTTGGCCGCTTTCGGCGGGCCGTTCATGGGAGGGCACCTGGCAGTCTGGCGCGGGCGGCAGCTCGTCGATCTCGGGCCAGTGCGGGTAGGTGGCCAGCCGCTCTGCAAACACCTGCGCATGGGCCTCGATCTCGGCCTGGCTGCGCTGGTGGGCGCCGTGCAGCACCATCGGCGGCAAAAAGCGCATGCCGCACAGCGCGGCGGTCTGCTCAAAGGGCGGCACAAAGGCATCAAAGAAGTAGCGGCTGGGGCCGTCTGGCCGGTACGACGATTCGGCCGCGCCGGTGGAGGTGACCCACCACAGGTCACGCCCGCTCAGGGCCTGCCCGCCCGGCCCGTAGGCCCAGCCAAACTGCAGCACTTCGTCCTGCCACAGCTTGAGCAGGGGCGGCATGCTGTACCAGTGCAGCGGGTGCAGCCACACCACCAGTTGCGCGGCCTGCAGCGCGGCCTGCTCGGCGGCCACATCGATCAGGTAATCGGGGTACAGCGCATACAGGTCACGCACCTGCACATCAGCCTGTGGCCCCAGCGCAGCCACGGCATCCAGCATGGACGAGGTGACACGGGCGTGTTCCAGCTGAGGGTGGGCCAGGATGATCAGGACACGGGGCATGGCGGGTTTCGTCGGAGGGCGGGGCGACCCAGGGGCTCTTAAGATCGTGGGGCACCGGTGCTGGCATCGGTGCGGCAATGGCCGCAAGTGGCGCATTGTCAACGCCCGACGATGGCCCCTGCTGACGCCCTGGTTTCGTCCGTCAGTGGCGGCGGCCACCTCCCGACCTTGAAAGGCCTGCGCATGTCTGATTCCGAAACCACGCCGACCCGCGTCCACTTTGCCACCCTGGCCTCGCTGCAGGACAAGGTGGGCCAGCACCTGGCCACCAGCCCCTGGGTGCTGATCGACCAGCGCCGCATCGACCTGTTTGCCGAAGCCACCGGCGACCACCAATGGATCCACGTTGACCCGGTGCGCGCGGCGGCAGGGCCATTTGGCACCACCATTGCCCACGGCTTCCTCACGCTGTCGCTGCTGCCCGAGCTGGCCGAAAAGGCCATGCACATCGACGACGTCAAGATGGGTGTGAACTACGGCCTGAACCGGGTGCGTTTCACGGCACCGGTGCCGTCGGGCAGCCGCCTGCGCGGCCAGGTCAGGCTCAAGGCCTATGAGCCCATCGAGGGTGGGGCCCAACTCACGATGGAAATCACCATCGAGCGTGAAGGCAGCGACCGGCCGGTGTGCGTGGCCGAAGGCGTGTCGCGCCGCTACATCTGAGCGCGCAGGCTCACATGGGCAGCGGCGGCAGGCCGTGCCGGGCGCGGGCCTTGGCGCAGGCTTCGTCGCCGATGCCAAAGGGTGCGCGCAGGCCGAAGTCGCGGCAGGGTGAGGGCCGCCATTCGTGGATGCCACAACTGACCTGCTGGCCCACGGTGCCGCTGAGCGCGGCGCAGCGTGGGCGGGCGTGATCGGTGCCGCGCATGCGGCTCAGGCCTGCGGTGAGCGGCACAGCCAGGCCATCGGGCACGCAGCCGCCTTCGCTTTGCAGCTCGGTGCTCGAAAAATCTACCCGGTAACTGACGCAGCAGGCGCCGCAACGGGTGCAGTGGTTGTCGGCAGACATGGCAGCTTCAGGCCGTGGGTGAGGCGCCAGGCGGCACCGCGCTGTTGTCGGCACCGTGCGCAGCGCCAGGCAGCGCGGCCCGCACCACGGTCACCGTGCATTCGGATTGGGCCACCACCTGCGACGACACACTGCCCAGCAGGCGGCGCAGCGTGGAGGCCCCGCGTGCGCCCATCACGATGTGGTCGGCGTGGTTGCGCTGGGCAAATTCGATCAGCGCAGCGGCCACATCAGGTGCTTCGAGCACATGGAAGGTCAGGCGGCCTTCTTCGAGGTTGAGCGCCTTGCTGATCGGGCGGGCCCAGTGCTTCAGCGCCACCAGCTGCTTGACGTGGCGGCTGCGGCCGTCGGCGTCCACCAGGTCGTCCATGCCGATGCGGGCGATGCGCATCACGCTGACGCAGGCCAGGCGGGCGCCGGGCTCGGTCAGCACGATGCGGCGGACGGTTTCGCGCAGTTGTTGCAGCAGCTCGGTGGTGGCGTGGTCGGTGTCGACCGCGGCCATGATGATGGGGCTGCGATCAAGCTGCTCGGCCACGTTGGCGCGGTCTTGCGCGGGCTCGGCACCCAACGCGAAAAACCAGCGCTTGAAGGTGGCGATGGTGCTGCTTTTCTGCAGGCGATGGGCCCGTCGGGTGAGCGTGACCTGGCTGGGGTCTTGCAGATCCAGCGCCAACTGGGCGGCGGTTTGATAACGGCGCTCGGGGCGCACCTCCAGGCACTTGAGGATGACCTCTTGCAGCCAGGGTGGGCAGTCGGCACGCAGCGTGCGCGGCGGCACCGGATCGATGTACAGGCGCCGGCGCAGGCCCCGCACGCTGTCGGGCTGGCCAAACGGCCGCTCGCCGGTGGTGAAGTGGTAGAGCATCACGCCCAGCGCGAACAGGTCGCTGCGCGGATCATTGCGAATGAACTGCACCTGCTCGGGCGACATGTAGGGGCCGGTGCCCATCGGCAGGGTGAACTCTTCGTCGAGCAGATCGGGCAGGTGATCGTGGCGCGACAGGCCGAAATCGACCATCACCGCCGTGCCGTCTTCGCGGAACACGATGTTGCTGGGCTTGACGTCCAGGTGCACCAGGTGCTGGCGATGCAGATCGTGCAGGGCAGTGGCCACGCGTGAACCGATCTCGATGACTTCATCGATGGCCAGCGGGGCTTCATCCAGCCGGGGCCGCAGCGACGTGCCCTCGATGCGCTCCATCACGATGTAGGGCTGGCGCGTGAAGTCGCCCTTGGCGATGAACTTGGGGCAGTGCCGGCCCTGCAGCATCGGCATGATCATCTGCTCGACCTCGAAGCCGACGATGGTGGCCGGGTCTTCGCCGCCCTTGATGCGCGGTACCTTCATGATCAGCGGCAGGCGCGAATCACCCTGGTGGTTGACCTCGATGACCTTCCAGATGTGGGCCATGCCGCCCACGTGGAGTTTCTCGACCAGCTCGAAGCGGTCGATGACCATGCCCGGGGCCAGCAGGCCCGGCGCGGCGCCTTCGCTCTTGTTCTGGTAGCCCAGCGACTGGCTGTAGAGCTTGGGATCCATGGTCAGTGCCCGTCTTCCAGCCGGCTGGCCAACCGTTGTGGCAAATTGGCTTCCAGAATCTTGGCGCCCGCAGACTGGTGGTCATAGGGTACCCGGTGGTAGGTGACGGTGGCCGCCCCTTCGTCGAACATGGCGTAGCAGGCCGCCGGGTTGCCGTCGCGCGGCTGCCCGGCCGAGCCGGGGATCACCAGCCATTGGCGGTGCGGCGGCACCGGGATGGCCACGCCGGCCGTGGGCACAAAATCGCCGGCCTTGCCGGTGCTGGACACATGGAACAGCTTGGGTTCGTGCATGTGGCCACAAAAGGTGTAGCAGGCATCCACCGCCTGCATGCTGCGCACGGCATCTGATCGGCCCTGGATGTACTCCCAGCCGGCCGGTGCCCAGCCGTTGGCATGCACATAGACCTGGTTGCCCTGGCGCTGCGTCATGGGCAGGCTGGCGAGGAAATCAAGCTGTGTCGTATCCAGCTGCGCGCGCGTCCACTCGACCACATAGCGGGCGTCGGGCCGCATGCCCGGCGCCGCTCCGCGCACCACCGCCTGGTCATGGTTGCCCATCACCGCGATGGCGCCGGCCTTGACCAGCTCGCGCACCTGGTCAACCACCCAGGCGGGGTCGGCGCCGTAGCCCACAAAATCACCCAGCAGCACCCAGCGTTGGGCACCCTGGGCGCGGGCGTGTTCCAGCACGGCCTCGACGGCTTCGCGGTTGGCATGCAGGTCGGCGATGAAGGCAGTGATCATGGGCAGGCGGACGCAGCGTGGCCTGACATTGTGCGGCACGCTGCATCACATCAGCCTGACATCGCCGCAGACCTCAGGGCGCGTGCTCATGCGGGTGGCGCCAGCCGGCCCGCTCGTCCAGCATGCGGGCCCTTTGCACCGCCAGGTTGTCGGCCATGTCGCCGAAGTCGGCCGCATCCAGCTGGGTGAAGTCGTTGGTGCCGGCGCCAGGCTCTGGCCAAGTGGCCGGTGGTGACCCCGGCACCCAGGCCAGCCGCTCAAATTGAACCTGGCCCTTGCCACTGCGCCGCGTCAGGCGCCAGGGCAGGGCGGCCTGCGCATCCCAGTGCACGGTGACTGCCTCACCGTCCAGCTGGCCTTGCCGCCAGCCGCGCCGGGCCGGCCAGGGTGCCAGCGCGGCCAGCTCTTTCGGCGACAGCAGGCAGGCCAGCGCGTCCCAATCGATCTGCACCTGCAAGGCGGCGAATTCTCCGGCGGCATAACGCAGCACATGCCGTTCGGCTCGCATCACCCGTGCCAGGCGGATGCCACTGGCGTCGCGCCGCCACAGGTCTTCGGTGTGCTCACCCTTGATCCAGCTGATGGCCTGCGCGCTGCGCTGCAGCAGCCAGATCTGTTGCTGGCGCTTGCCGGATGTGGCCTGCCAGCTCACCCGAAACCGCGCCTGGCCATTGGGCCAAGGTCGCTCATCCGGGGTGTTGGCGGCGTGGCCGGTCAATGGTTGCAGGCCCATCACCAGCAGGGCAGGCAAGCCAATGAGCAGTTGTCGACGATGGGCGTGCATGCCAGAGCTCTTGCACTCAAAAGCCGAAGGCTTCGCGCATGACGTGGAAGATCCAGTTCTGCTCCATGCTGCCGCGCACCAGGTGGGCCATGGGGCCGCGTGCCCAGATGGCCACGTCTTCACCACCATGGGTTTCGCTGCCCATCGGGATGGTGGCCTCCTGCAGGAAGTTCAGGTCCATGGTCTGGGCGGCGGTCAGTTGCACACGCGGGCCGGGGCCGCGGTGGCCAGGGCCGTTGGCGTAACCCAGCGTGGTGTAGGGCAGGCCGTTGGCGTCCAGTGTCAGCCGGGGCGGCTGGCCATCGACGCGGGCGTTGTCGTGCACCAGGCCCAGGATGGGATTGCCCCGGTGCGGATAGCCCGCCATCGTGAAGGTGTGGCTGTGGTCGGCGGTGACGATGATCAGGGTGTCGCTGGCATCGGTCAGGCTCATGGCGCGGCGCACGGCATCGGACAGCGCGATGGTGTCAACCAGCGCACGCTGCGCATTGCCGGCGTGGTGGGCATGGTCGATGCGGCCACCCTCGACATGCAGGAACCAGCCCTGCTGACCCTTGGCCTGCAGCAGGCGGATGGCCTTGTCGGTCATCTCGGCCAGCGAGGGCTCGCCCGCCGGATCCTTGGCACGGTCGGATTCGTACTGCATGTGCGAGGGCTCGAACAGGCCCAGCACATGATCGACACGTTGCACATCCAGGGCATCAAACTGGGCCTTGTTCCAGACATAGGCCGATGCCGGGCCGCGGCTCTTGAGCCACTCTTGCACCAGATTGCGGCCATCGTTGCGGCGGCCCTTGATGTCGGGGTACTCCAGATCGGCGTCGGTCTTGGGCAGGAAGTAGCTGCGGCCACCACCCATGGCGATCTTCAGGCTCTGGCGCACCTCGGGGCTCAGCTCGATCAGCTGGCGCGCGATGTCCTTGACGCCACAGCCCGGCACGCGGATGTCGGAATCGGCCTCCCAGTCGCGCATGGGTGTGTGGGCATAGGTGGCGCCTGGTGTGGCGTGCGTGATGCGCGCGGTCGACACCACGCCGGTGGCGCGACCGGCGCGCGCAGCCAGCTCCAGCAGCGTGGGCAGGCTGCGCTGGGCCACCTTGTCGGCGTCACATTCGTTCTTGGCCGTGGTGTGGTCCACCGACAGCATGCCGTCGCGGGTCTTGTGGCCGGTCATGATGGCCGACATCGTGGGCGCCGAATCAGAAGTCTGCTGGTCCCAGGAATAGGTCTTGGACAGGGCGCTGAAGGGCAGGGTCTCGAAGGCCAGGCGGTTTTCTTCGCCGGGTTGTCCGCGCAACTGGCCTTCCAGGATGCGGGCTGCCGTCTGCGTGCTGACACCCATGCCATCACCCACGAACAGGATGACGTTGCGGGCACGGTGGTTGTACATGGGCTGAGCCTTGGCCTGCGCGATGAAGGCCTTGCCCGCGCGGTCCCAATCGGCCACCGATTCAGGGCCTTGCACGGCCGGCGCAGCGGCCAGGCCAGCCAGTGGGGCCAGGCCCAAGGCCCCTGCCAGCATGCACAACTTGATGCTCATGGCGACTCCTGTTGCAGAAGCCGCGATTGTCACGCCCGATGGCGTCGCTCTTGTGAACCGGGCCTGCCCAGGGCAGATCAGCCGATGCGGCCCAGCAGCAGGTACTCCATCAGCACCTTCTGCACATGCATGCGGTTCTCGGCTTCGTCCCACACCACCGATTGCGGGCCGTCGATCACGTCGGCCGCCACTTCTTCACCACGGTGTGCGGGCAGGCAGTGCATGAACAGCGCATCGGGTTTGGCCACGGCCATCATCTCGGCATCGACGCACCAATCGGCGAAGGCCTTCACGCGGGCTTCGTTCTCGGCCTCGTAGCCCATGCTGGTCCAAACATCCGTGGTCACCAGATCGGCACCCCGGCAGGCGTCCATCGGGTTGTCGAACACCCTGTAGCAGGCGTTGCTGCGGATGCCCGCGACCTCGGGGTTCACCTCGTAGCCGCTGGGCGTGCTGACGTGCACCGTGAAGCCCAGGATCTCGGCCGCCTGCAGCCAGGTGTTGGCCATGTTGTTGCCATCGCCCACCCAGGCCACCACCTTGCCCGCGATGGCGCCACGGTGCTCGATGAAGGTGAAGATGTCGGCCAGGATCTGGCAGGGGTGAAACTCGTTGGTCAGGCCATTGATCACCGGCACGCGCGAATGCGAGGCAAAGCGCTCGATCTTGGTTTGCTCGTAGGTGCGGATCATCACCAGATCGACCATGCGGCTGATCACGCGGGCCGAGTCCTCGATGGGCTCGGCGCGCCCCAGCTGGCTGTCGCCGGTGGTCAGGTGCACCACCGAGCCGCCCAGCTGGTACATGCCGGCCTCAAAGCTCACGCGGGTGCGGGTGCTGGCCTTCTCGAAGATCATGGCCAGCGTGCGGTCAACCAGGGGCGAGTAACGCTCGTAGTTCTTGAACCGGGTCTTGACGATACGGGCCCGCTCAAACAGGTAGGCGTACTCTTCTGCCCGCAGATCCTTGAACTGCAGATAGTGTTTCATCAGGCTCATCCCCGGTTTCATGCTTGCGGCTTGGCCAGAAATTCGCGGATCAGCGGCACCAGGATGCCCACCATCTCGTCGGCCTCGTCGGCCGTCAGGATCAGCGCCGGCAGCAGGCGCAGCACGGTGTCGGCGGTCACGCTCAGCAGCAGGCCACGCTGGGCGGCGGCCAGCAGCAACTCGTTGCAGTTGCGGTCCAGTTCGATGCCGATCATCAGGCCCTGGCCACGGATTTCCTTCAGGCCCGACACCCCTTGCAGGCCGGCGGCGATGCCCTGGGCGATGCGTTGGCCCATGGCGGCCGCGTTGGCCAGCAGACCTTCTTCTTCCATGATGCGCAGGGTTTCAATGCCAGCGCGCATCGACAGCGGGTTGCCGCCAAAGGTGGTGCCGTGGTTGCCCGGCTGCAGCACATCCTTGGCACGGGGGCCGGCCACGATGGCACCGATGGGCACGCCCGAGCCCAGGCCCTTGGCCAGCGGCATCACGTCGGGCACGATGCCCGCCCACTGGTGCGCAAACCACTTGCCGGTGCGGCCGATGCCGCATTGCACCTCGTCCAGCATCAGCAGCCAGTTGTGCTCGTCGCAGATCTGGCGCAGGCCCTGCAGGATCTCGATCTTGGTGGGGTTGATGCCGCCTTCACCCTGGATGGTCTCCAGGAAGATGGCCACCACATTGGGGTTGCTGCGGGCCACTTCGCGCACGGCGTCCAGATCGTTCAGGGGCAGGCGCACAAAGCCTTCAACCAGGGGCTCGAAGCCCTTTTGCACCTTCGGATTGCCGGTGGCCGACAGCGTCGCGATCGAGCGGCCATGGAAGGCCTTGTCGTAGACGATGATCTCCGGGCGTGCAATGCCCCGGTCATGGCCAAACTTGCGCGCGATCTTCAGCGCGCCTTCGTTGGCCTCCAGTCCGGTCGAGCAGAAGAACACGGCATCCATGCCCGACAGCTCGCACAGCCTGGCCGCCAGCGCCTCTTGCATGGGGGCGGCATAGTAGTTGCTGCAGTGGATCAGCTTGGCCACCTGGTCTTGCAAGGCGGGCACCAATTTGGGGTGGGCATGACCCAGGGTGTTCACGGCGATGCCGCCCAGCCCGTCCAGGTAGCTTCGTCCTTCGGTGTCCCACACGCGGCAGCCTCGGCCGTGTGACAGCGCAAAAGGCAGTCGGCCGTAGGTGTTCATCACATGGGAGGTCATGGAAAGTGCTCCGATTGGCAGTCAAATTGGCGATGCGCCATGAAAAAAGCCGACAAATGCCACGTTGGCAGCGTGCCGGCCCCGGGGTGATCATTCTAAAGGCGTGCCCGTCGATGCCGATGACAAGGGATCGATCAGGCCAAAGGTGTCCCCATGCATGCTGCAGCGCAGCAGTTCCACGGCACAATACCGGTTTTCCCGACGGTAGAGCGGCGCGTGCTGCGCCCGGTGGCCCTGCCCATCGTGCTGTCCGCCCCAGCCACTTCCAGTAACACCCGAATGACCGCAGCCAAACCGCGCCAGTTCTTCATCCAGGGCATCACCCTGGCCGGGCGCACATTTCGCCCGAGCGACTGGTCTGAGCGGCTGGCCGGTGCGCTGTCCAGCTTCCGGCCCAAGGGCAGCGGCATTGGTGCGCACATTGGCTATTCGCCCTACTGCGTGCCGCGCGTGATCGAAGGCGTCAAGTGCGTGATCGTCAGCGAGGCGTTGCGCGACCTGGAGCCCATGGCCTGGGATTTCGTCATGAACTTTGCCCGCGACAACGAATTGCAGGTGGTCGAGGCCTGCCTGCTGCCTGACGCGCCGCCGCCCAGCGGCAATTGACTTGAAGCCTGGGCGCCAATTGAGGGCGCCGGACCCATCGTCCAGACGACAAAAAGCCCGCCGAAGCGGGCTTTTGTTTGCCATCCGGATCAGGATCAGGCGGCAGCGGACAGCGCCTTGATCTTGGCAGACAGGCGGCTCTTGTGGCGAGCGGCCTTGTTCTTGTGGAAGATGCCCTTGTCGGCGACCGAATCGATCACGCTCTGGGCATGCTTGAACAGCTCGGCCGGCGCGGCCTTGTCACCACCGGCAACTGCCTTGTCGATGGCTTTCTGCACGTTCTTGACAACGGTGCGGAACTGCGAGCGCAGCGAGGTGTTCGCAGCGTTCAGTTTCACGTCCTGGCGAGCGCGTTTGCGGCCCGATGCCAGGCGGACGGTTTTTTTCTTGGCTTTGGAAGCGGTGGCCATGGTAGTGGGTTGTCCGGATGGGGCAAAGACCGCGAGTATAGCATTGACTGCGCGGCAGAGCAAAACCCCGGGGCGGGCGCTTCCTATAATCTGCCACAACTTGTGGTGCGCTGCGCCGGTGTGCTCGGCCACAAGACTTGCCCGGGCAGCACCGATCGCGCGGCCCGGTCGGTCTCTCTACCAGGCACCTGCTTGCCCAGCGGCGGTTTGTCCGCGCCATCCATGAACCTTTTCAAGGCTGCCTTCTCCGTTTCGGCGCTCACCCTGGTGTCGCGCATCACCGGCCTGGTGCGTGAGCAGATCGGCGCGGCACTGTTCGGCACCTCGGCCATGATGGACGCGTTCCAGATCGCGTTCCGCATTCCCAACCTGTTGCGTCGCCTGTTCGCCGAAGGCGCATTCGCCCAGGCCTTTGTGCCCTTGTTGGCGGCCACCCGGGCCCAGCACGGTGACGACGTCACCCGAGACCTGGTGGATGCGGTGGCCACGGTGCTGGCCTGGACGCTGCTGGCCACCTGCGCCCTCGGCATGGTGGCCGCGCCGGTGCTGGTCTGGCTGCTGGCCTCGGGCTTTGCGCCCGCCACCGAGGCGGCGTCGGTGCAGATGACGCGATGGATGTTCCCGTACATCGGCTTCATGTCGATGGTGGCGCTGGCGTCGGGCGTGCTCAACACCTGGAAACGCTTCACGGTGCCGGCTTTCACGCCTGTGCTGCTCAACCTCAGCGTGATCGTGGTGGCCTGGCTGGGTGTGCCCGTGCTGCGCGCCCGGGGCATCGAGCCCGTCTACGCCCTGGCGGGCGGTGTGATGCTGGGTGGCCTGCTGCAAATGGGCATCCAGTGGCCAGCCTTGCGCGCCATCGGCATGCTGCCGCGCTTGGGCCTGAGCCCCGCACGCATCCGCGCGGCCTGGCTGCACCCGGGGGTGCGCCAGATCCTGGCCAAGATGGGCCCGGCGCTGGTGGGCGTGTCGGTGGCACAGATCTCGCTGATGATCAACTCGCAGATCGCCAGCCACATGGGCACCGGCGCGGTGTCCACGCTGGTGTATGCCGACCGCCTGATGGAGTTGCCCATCGCGCTGCTGGGTGTGGCGCTGGGCGTGGTGCTCACGCCGCAGTTGTCCGAGGCCAAGGCCCGCGGCGACATGCTGGCCTACTCAGGCCTGCTCGATTGGGGCCTGCGCCTGGTGCTGCTGCTGGCACTGCCTTGTGCGGTGGCGCTGCTGGTGTTTGCGCAGCCCATGGTGGCCACGCTGTTCCACCGTGGTGCCTTCGATGCCCAGGCCACGGCCGGCACCTCGCTGGCGGTGATGGGATGGGGCGCCGGCATCATGGGCCTGGTGGGCGTCAAAGTGGCAGCCCCGGCGTACTTTGCGCAGCAGGACATGCGCACACCAATGCGGGTGGCCATCGGGGCGCTGGTGCTTACCCAATTGCTCAACTTGCTGTTCGTCAAGGGCCTGGGCCTGGGCACGGCATCGCTGGCCCTGTCCATCGGCCTGGCCGCCAATGCCAACGCGTTGGTCCTGCTGTGGGGCCTGCGCCGGCGTGGCAGTTACGCACCGGCAGCGGGTTGGTTGGGTTTTGCATGGCGCGTGATGCTTGCCAGCCTGGTGATGGGAGCGGGCATGGCCTGGGCGGCACGCGCCATCGACTGGCTGTCCCTGGGCCGGCACGAAAGCCTGCGCGCTGCAGCCATGGCGGGCAGCCTGGCGGCCTCGGCGCTGGTGTACTTTGCGGTGCTGGCCCTGCTGGGCATCGGCCTGCGCAGCTTCATGCGCAAGGGCTGACCGCCATGAAGCACCTGATCGATCCACCGGCCAATGCGCTGGCCTACTTTGCCTCGCTGGTGGCCGAAGACGAAGGCCTGCCCCTGCTGGAGGCCGCCATCTGCGTGGCCCAGGACGAGCATCCTGCTCTCGACGCACAAACCGTGGTGGCCGAGATCGACCGCCTGGCCGCCCGCCTGATCCAGCGCCTGCCGGCCGATGCCTCGCCGCTGCGGCGGCTGCGTGCCCTGAACCACTACTTTTTTGCCGAGTTGGGCTTTGCCGGCAACGTCAACCACTACTACGACCGCCACAACAGCTACCTGCACGAAGTGCTGCGCACCCGGCGGGGCATCCCGATCTCGCTGGCCCTGATCTACATCGAGCTGGCCTCGCAGGCCGGGCTGGATGCAAGAGGCGTGGCGTTTCCGGGGCACTTTCTGGTCAAGGTCCGCATGCCGCAGGGCGAAGTCATCGTCGATGCCTTCAACGGCCGTTCGCTGTCACGCGAAGAACTGGATGAGCGCCTGGTGCCCTACCGCGCCAGCAGGGGCCTGGAAGGCGATTTCGAGATCCCGCTGGGCCTGTTCCTTCAAGCTGCCCCCGCACGCGATGTGCTGGCGCGGCTGCTGATGAATCTGAAAGAAATCCACCGCAGCGCCGAAGACTGGCCCCGGCTGCTGGCCGTGATGCACCGGTTGGTCATCGTGCTGCCCGACGCACCGGAAGAAAAGCGCGACCGGGGCCTGACCTGGGCCGAATTGGGCCGGCCAGACGAAGCCGCAGACGACCTGGCGGCCTACCTGGCGGCGCGACCCCAGGCCGAGGACGCGCCGGCCCTGCGTGAGCGACTGGACGAACTGCGACGTGGCGGCTCGCCGCACCTGCACTGATCTGCCGAGGCCCGGCCGCGCCCAGCCAGCACCGGCTTCTACAATCGGCAGCCTGCAATGACCCTGACACCCGCCCAACGCCACACCCTGACCTGGACAGCCCTGGCTTGCGCCGCTGCCTTGGTGCTGTGGCTGCTGGGGCCGGTGCTCACACCCTTTGTGGTGGCCACCGTGCTGGCCTACGCCCTGCACCCGCTGGTCGAAGCCCTGGCCCGGCGCCGCTGGCCCCGTGTGCTGGCCGTGCTGCTGGTGGAGGCGCTGGCAGCGCTGTTGTTGCTGGCCATCGTGCTGCTGATCGTGCCGGTGCTCACCCGCGAGTTGCCGCTGCTGAAGGCGCAGCTGCCACTTTTGCTTGATCGTCTGCAGGCCTGGATCGGGCCCACGCTGGCGCACGCCGGCTTCCCGGTTTCACTGGATCTGGCGAGCCTGAAGGCCTGGCTGTCGGGCGTGCTCGACGCCAACATGGCCGATTGGGCCTCGCGCGCCCTCGAATCCGCCCGCCTGGGCGGCAGTGTGCTGCTGGCCCTGGTGGGCAACCTGGTGCTGGTGCCGGTGGTGCTGTTTTATGTGTTGGTGGATTGGCCGCACATGGTGCAGCGGGTGCACGGCCTGGTGCCGCCACGGCTGCGTGCATCGGTGGATGGCTTTTTGCACGAATGTGATGCGATGCTGGGTCAATACCTGCGTGGCCAACTGCTGGTGATGGCCGTGCTGGCGGTGTACTACGCGCTGGGCCTGACACTGGCCGGGTTTGATCTGGCCCTGCCGGTGGGTGTCTTCACCGGTCTGGCCGTGGCCATCCCGTATGTGGGTTTTGGCCTGGGGCTGCTGCTGGCCCTGACGGCCGCCTTGCTGCAGTTTGGCAGCCTGGGCGGTGTGCTGGCGGTGGGTGCGGTGTACGCACTGGGCCAGGTGATCGAAGGCTTTGTGCTCACGCCTCGCCTGGTGGGCGAGCGCATTGGCCTGAGCCCGCTGGCCGTCATCTTTGCGCTGCTGGCCTTTGGCCAACTGTTCGGTTTTGTTGGCGTGCTGGTGGCCCTGCCGGCCTCGGCGGTGGCGGCGGTGGCCTTGCGGCGCCTGCAACAGGCCTACACGGCCAGCGACATCTTCCAGGGCTGAGCATGAAGCAGATACCGCTGCCCATCTCGCCGCCGCCCGACGAAGGCTTTGACAACCTGGTGGTAGGCCCCAATGCGGCCGCCGTGCAGCACCTGCGCGAATTGCTGATGGGCGTTGGGGCCGCCGCGCCGGTGTATTTGTGGGGTGAAAGCGGCTCGGGCAAGACCCGTTTGCTGCGTGCACTGGCGCTGCAGTGCCAGGCCGATGGTGAGCGCGTGGGCTGGTTCAATGCCGACCAGCCCTTGCCCTGGGTGCTTGATGAATCCTGGCGCCTGGTGGTGGTGGACGACTGCCATGCCCTGGACGCCGCGCACCAGCATGCGGCCTTTGCGCTGTTTGTGGACGCCGGCACCCATGGTGTGCAGTGGGCCGCTGCCGGGGCCTTGCCGCCGGTTGACCTGCCGCTGCGCGACGACCTGCGCACCCGCCTGGGCTGGGGCCATGTGTTTGCCTTGCAGGCCCTGGCCGAAAGCGAAGCACGCTCTGCCATGCGCCGCGAGGCCGATCACCGCGGCATCTTCCTGTCTGACGAGGTGATGGACTACCTGCTCACCCGATTGCGCCGCGACATGAACCACCTGATGGCCCTGCTGGACCGGCTGGATGGCTACGCCCTGGCCGAGCAGCGCCCCGTCACCATCCCACTGGTCAGGAAAATGCTGGCCGAAACCTCTACTGAAGCCTGAAGCCTCGCATGAACCTGGCCCTTTTTGACCTGGATGGCACGCTGATCCCCGGTGATTCCGACCACGCCTTTGGCGAGTTCATGATCGCCTGCGGTTGGGTGGATGCCCAGGAACACCGCGAGCGCAACGATGCCTTCTACCGCCAGTACCAGGCCGGTTGCCTGAACCTTGATGAGTACATCGACTTCACCACGCGGCCCTGGCGAAGCCGGCCCCTGGCTGAGCAGCAAGCGGCCAGCCAGCGCTTCATGGCCGAGGTGATGACCGCCCAGTTGCTGCCCCAGGCCCGTGCACTGATCGAGCAGCACCGCCAGGCCGGTGACCTGATCGCCATCGTCACCGCCACCAACGAGTTCATCACCCGTCCGATTGCCGATGCCTTGCAGGTTGAACACCTGCTGGCCGTCAGGCTGGCCCGTGATGCCCAGGGCCGCGTCACCGGCCAGATCGACGGCGTGCCCACCTTCCGCGAAGGCAAGATCACGCGGGTGCACGATTGGCTGGCCGGTCTGGGCCACCGCTGGGCCGATTTCGACCGCACCGTGTTCTACAGTGATTCCACCAACGACCTGCCGCTGCTCGACGTCGTGAGCGAACCGGTGGCCACCAACCCGAGTCCGCCGCTGCAGGCCATTGCCGAGCAGCGCGGATGGCGCATCCTGAGGTTGTTTGCATGATCAAGAAATTCATCAGCCGTCTGCTGGGCAAGACCCCTCCCGGCGAAGCCGCCGCCGCGCCGGCCGGCGCGCCAGCACCTTCACGCATTCCCAAGGGCAAAAGGGTGGAGGTGCCGGTGTCCGAACACGGCATCGATCCCAACCTGGTGGACGAGCGTGCGGTGAAGGTGGTGCGCACCCTGCAGCAGGCCGGCTACGAGGCCTATGTGGTGGGCGGCGCCGTGCGCGACCTGCTGGTGGGCCGCCGCCCCAAGGATTTTGACGTGGCCACCGATGCCACGCCCGAGCAGGTCAAGGGCCTGTTCCGGCGGGCCTTCATCATCGGGCGGCGCTTTCGCATCGTGCACGTGATCCACGGCCGCGGGCGCGAACACGAGGTCATCGAGGTGTCCACCTTCCGGGCCTACCTCGACAACGCCGACGCCACGCAGGTCAGCGGCAACGAAAAAACCAGCAAGGCCGATCTGGCCGGCCAGGCCCATGCGGTCGATGCCAGCGGGCGTGTGCTGCGCGACAACGTCTGGGGCCCGCAGATCGAAGACGCGGCTCGCCGCGATTTCACGGTCAACGCCATGTACTACGACCCGGCCACCCAGATCGTGGTCGACTACCACGGCGGCCTGGCCGACGTGAAGGCCCGTGTGCTGCGCCTGATCGGTGATCCGGCCACGCGTTACCGCGAAGACCCGGTCCGCATCATCCGGGCCATGCGCTTTGCCGCCAAGCTGGGCTTCAGCCTCGAGAAGAAGACCGGCGCCCCCATCCAGGCCCTGGCGCCGCTGCTGGCCAATGTGCCCATCTCGCGCATGTTCGACGAGATGATCAAGCTGCTGCAGACCGGCCACGCCTTGTCCAGCATCGAGACGCTGAAGGCCCATGGCCTGCATCGCAATGTGTTCCCGGTGCTCGACGCCGTGTTCGACGAAGCGCGCAGCACGCCCGGCCAGCAGGCCTTCATCCGCCAGGCCCTGGCCGACACCGACCGCCGCGTCGGTGAGGGCAAGCCGGTGGCGCCCAGCTTCCTGCTGGCCTGCCTGCTGTGGCACGACGTGCTGGCCGGCTGGCGCGAGCGCCAGGCTGCCGGTGAGCACACGGTGCCCGCCTTGCAGCAAGCGGTGGATGCGGTGTTTGATGCCCGCATTGGCGACATCTCGGGCCGCGGCAAGCTGGGCGCCGACATGCGCGAGATCTGGATGATGCAGCCGCGTTTTGAGCGCAGGCAGTCGAACACCGCTTACTCGCTGATTGAGCAGGCCAGGTTCCGTGCAGGCTTTGACTTCCTGCGGCTGCGTGCCGATGTGGGCGAAGCCCCGGCCGAACTGGCCGAATGGTGGGAAGACTTCTCGCTGGGCAGCGACGAAGACCGCGAAGCGCTATTGGTGGCCGTGCGTGAAGCCCAGCGCCAGGGCGGCGCCAAGAAGGGCTCGGGGCCGCGTCAGGCCAAGGCCAGGCCTGGTGCCGACGCGGCCGATGCCGACGCCACGCCTGAGCACGATGACGAGGGCGATGACGAGCCTTCGTCTGACGAGCCCGCCGCCAGCGCTCCGGCGCGCAAGCGTCGCCGCCGCCGGCGCAAGCCTGCGGGCGGTGCCTCGGGCGCAGGCCCGGCACCGGGTGGCGACGCCTGATCCTGGGCCCCCTGTGGCGATGAGCCAACCATGATCCCCGATTGGCCCGTGGCCTACATCGGCATCGGAGCCAACCTGGGAGACGCCCAGGCCACGGTGCGGGCGGCGGTGGCGGCGCTGACGGCCCTGCCAGAAACGGCCGACCACCGCAGTTCTGACCTGTACCGCAGTGCGCCGGTGGACGCCGGCGGCCCCGACTTCATCAACGCCGTGCTGGCTTGTCGCACCGCACTGTCGCCCGATGCCCTGTTGACGGCCCTGCAAGGCATCGAGCAGGCCTTTGGGCGAGAGCGCCCCTACCGGAACGCACCGCGCACCCTGGATCTGGACCTGCTGCTGCTGGGCGACGCCGTGGTGCACACCGATCGTCTGACCCTGCCGCACCCGCGCCTGCACCAGCGGGCTTTTGTGCTGCAGCCCCTGCTGGCGCTGTCACCTGCGCTGGTGGTGCCCGGCCTGGGCCGCCTGGCCGATGGCCTGGCTGCCACCGCCTCTCAGCGCATTGAACGCCTGCCCGAAGCACCATGAGCCCCAACTGGCCCATCAGTCTGCAGACCATCGGCCTGCTCATCGCGTCGAATGTGTTCATGACCGTGGCCTGGTACGGGCATTTGCGCAATCTGTCCGACCGCCCCTGGTGGATCGCCGCCGTGGTCAGTTGGGGCATTGCGCTTTTTGAGTACCTGCTGCAGGTGCCTGCCAACCGCATCGGTTACGCCGGCGGGTTTACGCTGGCGCAGCTCAAGATCACCCAGGAAGTGCTCAATCTGCTGGTGTTCCTGCCCTTCGCCGTCTGGGCCATGGGCCAGCCCTTGAAACTCGACTACCTGTGGGCCGGCCTGTGCCTGGTGGGTGCGGTCTACTTCATCTTCCGCAGCTGAAACCCCTTTGAGCCTCGAACAGGGGTTGGCCCGAATACAATCGTTTTGTGACGGGCCGGTGACTGATATGTGACGGCTTGATGTTTTCTGTGCGGCCCGGTCAAGTGGCTGCCCCCTTGGAGAGACCCATGTTCTTCGGCAAGCTGCTGCCGCGCGAAGGCAATTTTTTCGAGCTGTTCAACGAACACGGCAAGTACATCGTTGAAGGTGCCCAGGCCTTCATGTCGATGGTGCAGTACTACTCAGACGAGTCGCTGCGCGAAAAGTACTCGGCGGATGTGGACAGCGCCGAGAAGCAGGCTGATCGCATCACCGCTGAGGTCAACCGCCTGCTGCACAAGACCTTCATCACGCCGATTGATCGCGAGCAGATCCACGGCCTGATCAATGCCATGGACGACATCCTCGACCTGCTGCAGGATTCGGCCGAGGTGATGCAGCTGTACGACCTGAAGAACGTCAGCGAAGACGTGCTGCGCCTGGGTGAGATCTCGGCCAAGTGCTGCGAGCGCGTGCAATACGCTGTCAGCCTGCTGCCCACGCTCAGCCAGCCCAGCGTGGCCGAGGCCGCGCTCAAGACCTGCGAAGAAATCGACCGCCTCGAATCCGACGCTGACCGCGTGATGCGCTCGGCCATGAGCAAGCTGTTCCGCGACAACATCGAGGTGCGCGAACTCATCAAGCTCAAGGCCGTGTACGAGCACCTCGAGTCCATCTCGGATCGCTGCGAAGACGTGGCCAACATGATCGAGGGCATCGTCCTCGAGAACTCCTGATCCCGGGCCCTCCAGGTTCACATCACCATGGATCCCAACCAGATCAACTTCTGGGTCGTTGCGCTGCTCGTCGTGCTGGCGATCGCGTTCGACTTCATGAACGGCTTTCACGACGCGGCCAACTCGATTGCCACGGTGGTGTCCACCGGCGTGCTCAAGCCTCAACGTGCCGTGCTGTTTGCTGCCTTCTTCAACGTGGTGGCCATCTCCATCTTTCAACTGAAGGTGGCCGCCACCATTGGCAAGGGCATCGTCGAGCCCGGCGTGGTGGATCAGCACGTGGTGTTTGGCGCGCTCATCGGCGCCATCTTCTGGAACGTCATCACCTGGTGGTACGGGATCCCGTCGTCCAGCTCGCATGCACTGATCGGTGGCATCGTGGGCGCGGTGATTGCCAAGGCGGGTGCGTCCAAGCTCGTTAGCGCCGGCATCGTCAAGACCGTGGCCTTCATCTTCGTGTCGCCCATGCTGGGCTTCCTGCTGGGCGGGCTGATGATGGTGGTGGTGGCCTGGATCTGCCGGCGCATGCCGCCCTTGCGTGTGGACCGCTGGTTCCGTCGACTCCAACTGGTGTCGGCCGGGCTGTATTCGCTGGGCCACGGCGGCAACGATGCGCAAAAGACCATCGGCATCATCTGGATGCTGCTGATCTCGGCCGGCTACGCCACGGCAGGCGACAAGCTGCCCCCGTCCTGGGTGATCTGGGCCTGCTACCTGGCCATTGGTGCGGGCACCATGTTTGGCGGCTGGCGCATCGTCAAGACCATGGGTCAACGCATCACCAAGCTCAAGCCGGTGGGCGGCTTCTGCGCTGAAACCGGTGGCGCGATGACCCTGTTCATCGCCACTGCCATGGGTGTGCCGGTGTCCACCACGCACACGATCACAGGTGCCATTGTGGGCGTGGGTGCAGTGCGCAATGCTTCGGCCGTGCGCTGGGGTGTGGCAGGCAACATCGTCTGGGCCTGGATCTTCACCATTCCGGCGGCGGCCTTTGTGGCGGCGGTGTCGTACTGGCTCAGCCTGAACCTCTTCTGATGCTGGCAGCGCCAGCTGCAAGCCTCTGACAACGCGCCCAACCGGGCGCGTTGTGCTTTCTGCACCGCCCTAATCTTCGCTTCACGGTCGACTCACCTTGCGCTCACCCGGCCTGGGCACAGTGCGGTGTCAACGGGTGCACGCCGTGCCCGAACAACACAACAGGAGTCGCACACCATGAATCGACACACCCTCAAACCCGTGGCCTGGGCCCTGCTGGGCGGCTGCGTGGCCGCTGTCACCACCGCGGGCGCCATCGATCTGCCGTGGCTGCACAAGAACAAGCCTGCCGCCACCGCTGAATCGGCCGCACCCGCCCTGGCCCCCTTGCCGGCCCTGCCGCCGGGCAGTGCGCCCAACTACCGGGCCATCGTGCAGCAGTTTGGCCCTGCCGTGGTGGGTGTGACGGTGGAGGGCACACGCAAGCTGGGCGGCGACGACGAGGCCGCTGCAGCGCAGGCCGGCGAGCCCTTGCTGCGCTTTTTCCGCAACATGCCGGGTGGTCGCGGCGGCATGCTGCCCGAACAGCCCTTCAAGGGCCAGGGCTCGGGTTTCATCGTGTCGGCCGATGGCCTGATCCTGACCAATGCCCATGTGGTCAAGGACGCCAAGGAAGTGACGGTGCGCCTGGCTGATCGCCGCGAATACGCCGCCAAGGTGCTGGGCGTGGATTCGGCCACCGACATCGCGGTGCTGCGCATCCAGGCCCAGGGCCTGCCCACCGTGCGCCTGGGTGATCCGCGCCAGCTGCAGGTGGGTGATCCGGTGCTGGCCATTGGTGCACCCTTTGGCCTGGAGCAGACGGCCACGGCCGGCATCGTCAGTGCCAAGGGCCGCTCGCTGCCCGGCGATGCCGCCGTGCCCTTCATCCAGACCGATGCAGCCGTGAACCCCGGCAACTCGGGCGGCCCGCTGTTTGACAGCGCAGGCAATGTGGTGGGCATCAACTCGCAGATCTACTCACGCAGCGGTGGTTACCAGGGCCTGAGCTTTGCCATTCCGGTGGATGTGGCCATGCGGGTGCGCGACCAGATCGTGGCCACCGGCAAGGCCCAACATGCGCGTCTGGGGGTGTCGGTGCAGGACTTGACCCAGCCCCTGGCCGAGAGCTTCGGCCTGAGCAAGCCCGATGGTGCGGTGATCTCGCAGGTCGACGCCAAGGGGCCCGCCGCCAGCGCAGGGCTCAAGAGCGGTGACATCGTGCTGAGCGTCGAAGGCGAAGCCATCACGCAGGCCGGCAAACTGTCGGCCCGCATTGCACAGGCCTTGCCTGGTGAGAAGCTCAAGCTCAGCATCTGGCGCGATCAAAAGGCGCAAGACGTGGTGGTGACCCTGGGCCGCGCCGGTGATGACAGCGTGGCCGAAGCCACTGCCAAGGGCGACGACAACAACGGCGCGCCGCGCCTGGGCCTGGCCCTGCGCCCGCTCAGCCGCGACGAGCGCGCGCAGGCGCAGATCGAGCACGGCCTGCTGGTGCAAGGTGTGCAAGGCGCGGCCGCGCGGGCAGGCCTGTCCGAGGGCGACGTGGTGATGGCCATCAACGGCCAGCCGGTCGACAACATCGACACGCTGCGCAAGGTCTTGTCCAACAAGCCCAAGAGCGTGGCCTTGCTGGTGTGGCGTGATGGCGAGCGCCTGTTCGTGCCGGTGCCCCTGAGCTGACGCAGCGCTTCTGCCGCCCGAAAGGCCAACTTACTCAAAGAAGAATGGCCTTTTGGGGGCGCAGCCTGCAAGCTGTCGGTCATTGCCCCCAGACAGCGCGGCCAGCCCCGCCGCACGCCCATGACCGATCACAGCTACACCGACATCCGGGACGCGGTGCGCGCCCTGTGCGCGCAGTTTCCCGATGAGTACCACCGCCAGGTGGATGCCCAGCGCGCCTACCCCGAGGCTTTCGTTGATGCGCTGACCCGCGCTGGCTGGATGGCCGCACTCATTCCGCAAGAGTACGGTGGCTCGGGCCTGGGCCTGGCCGAGGCCTCGGTCATCATGGAAGAGATCAACCGCAGCGGCGGCAATTCGGGGGCCTGCCACGGCCAGATGTACAACATGGGCACCTTGCTGCGCCACGGTTCGGCCGAGCAGAAGGCGCTGTACCTGCCGCGCATCGCCACCGGCGAGTTGCGCCTGCAAAGCATGGGCGTGACCGAGCCCACCACCGGCACCGACACCACGCGCATCAAGACCACGGCGGTGCGCCGGGGTGATCGCTATGTGATCAATGGGCAAAAGGTGTGGATCTCGCGCATCCAGCACTCGGATCTGATGATCCTGCTGGCGCGCACCATGCCGCTGGCAGACGTCAAGAAGAAGAGCGAAGGCATGTCGATCTTCATCGTTGACCTACGCGAGGCCATCGGCAAGGGCCTGGATGTGCGGCCCATCCCCAACATGGTCAACCACGAGACCAACGAGCTGTTCTTCGAGAACCTGGAGATCCCCGCCGAGAACCTGATCGGCCAGGAAGGGCAGGGCTTCAAGTACATCCTCGACGGCCTGAATGCCGAGCGCACCTTGATCGCCGCCGAGTGCATCGGTGATGGCCGCTGGTTCATCGACCGGGTCAGCGCCTACGTCAAGGACCGCATCGTGTTCGGCCGCCCCATCGGCCAGAACCAGGGCGTGCAATTTCCGATTGCCGAGGCGCACATCGAGGTCGAAGCCGCCGACCTGATGCGCTGGCAAGCCTGCGAGCTGTTTGATGCCCACCAGCCCTGCGGCGCGCAGGCCAACATGGCCAAGTACCTGGCGGCCAAGGCCAGTTGGGAAGCGGCCAATGCCTGCATCCAGTTCCATGGCGGTTTTGGCTTCGCCTGCGAATACGACGTCGAGCGCAAGTTCCGCGAAACGCGCCTGTACCAGGTGGCACCCATCTCTACCAACCTGATCCTCAGCTACGTGGCCGAACACGTGCTGGGCCTGCCCCGCTCGTTCTGAGGTGCCCCATGTCGATGCTGCAAGCTGATCCCACGGCTGATCTGGCGCGTTTTGCCGCCACTTTGAAGCTGGCCGACATCCCGCCGCCCGTGCTGCGGCGGGCCGAAGACTTGTTCCTGGACTGGCTGGCCTCGGCCCTGGCGGGCAAGGGTGCACGGCCGGTTGAAAGCATCACGCGTTTCATGCGCAGCATGGGCCCGGCCGATGGCCCCAGCCAGATCCTGATCGACCGCAGCCGCAGCAGCCCGCTGGTGGCGGCCGTGGCCAATGCGGCCGCCTCGCACTTTGCCGAGCAGGACGATGTGCACAACGGTTCGGTGTTCCACCCTGCCGCGGTGGTGTTTCCGCCCGCGCTGGCCGTGGCCCAGGCCTTGGGCGCCAGCGGCGCCGATCTGCTGGTGGCCAGCGTGGTGGGCTACGAGGTGGGCATACGGGTGGGCGAATTCCTGGGGCGCTCGCACTACAAGGTGTTCCACACCACCAGCACGGCAGGCACCGTGGCCGCCGCCGCAGCGGTCGGCTGGCTGCTCAAGTTGTCGCCCGATCAGATGCGGCACGCCTTTGGCTCGGCGGGCACGCAGTCGGCAGGCCTGTGGGAGTTCCTGCGCACGGCGGCCGATTCCAAGCAGTTGCACACGGCCCATGCAGCGGGCGCCGGGCTCACGGCGGCCTACCTGGCTGCCGACGGTTTCACCGGCGCACGGCACATCTTTGACGGGCCGCAGGGCATGGCCGCCGGCATGTCCAGCGACGCCGATGCCAGCCGCCTGGCCGACGGCCTGGGCACACGCTGGACATTGGCCGAAACCTCGTTCAAGTTCCATGCCTCGTGTCGCCACACCCATCCGGCTGCCGACGCACTGCAGCAGCTGATGCGTGAGCACGACCTGGCCGCAGACGCGGTGGCGCGCGTCACCGCGCAGGTGCACCAGGGGGCCATCGATGTGCTGGGCCCGGTGGTCGATCCCCAGACCGTGCACCAGGCCAAGTTCTCGATGGGCACGGTGCTGGGCCTGGTGGCGGTGCAGGGCCGCGCGGGCCTGACCGAGTTTGACGCCGCCTACCGTGATCCGGCTGTGGTGGCTTTCCGTGAACGGGTGCAGATGACGCTTGACGACGAGGTGGACCGGGCCTACCCGGCGCGCTGGATCGGCAAGGTGCAGGTCACCACCACCGACGGCCGGCAGTTGGCCGCGCGGGTGGATGAGCCCAAGGGCGACCCGGGCAACACGCTGAGCCGGCCAGAGCTGGAAGACAAGGCCATGAGGCTGGCGGCCTACCGGGGCGGCGCCAGCCCGGCCGAGATGCGCCAGGCCATCGATCAGGTGTGGAACCTGGCGAACACCAGCGCGGTGCCCCGGTTCTTCACCTGAAGCCGGATCCGGGCTGCTCAGCTCTGGGCGCCGTCATCCGCTGCGACGGGCAAGGACCCGGGCGTGCTCACCATGGGCAGCCGCACTTCGAACACCGCGCCACCTTCCGGGTGATTGAAGGCCCGCACAGCGCCCTGGTGGGCGGCCACGATCTTGCGGCAGATTGCCAGGCCCAAACCCGTGCCCCCGGCGCCGCTCTTGGTGCGGCTGGACTGCACAAAGGCTTCGAAGATGCTGTCGAGTTCGGCTTCAGGGATGCCGGGGCCATGATCACGCACGGTGATGCAGGCTTCGCGCTTGTCTTCAATCGACCAGTCCAGCGTGATGGTGCTGCCTTCCGGCGCAAAGCGGATGGCATTGGCCAGGATGTTGCGGATGACCTGCTGCATCCGGAAGCTGTCGGCCAGCACCCAGAGCGGCGGGCTCAGTTGTGAGCCTGGCATGGGCGTGCTGAGCGTCAGGTGCCGCCCGCGGGCCAGGTGGCTGAGCTCATGCACCACATCCAGGATCGGGCGCGACAACTCGATCTTCTCGCGCTGGATTTCGCCGACGGTGGACTCCAGGCGAGACAGGTCCAGCAGGTTGTTGACCAGGCTGAGCATGCGCTCGCCGGCGTTGTGGATGTCGCCAAACATGCCCTGGATGCGGGCGTCCTGGCGGCTGCGCAGGCCGCCCAGCTCCGAGAAGCCCAGGATGGCCTGCAGTGGCGTGCGCAGCTCGTGGCTGATGTTGGCCAGGAACTCACTCTTGGCCGCATTGGCACGTTCAGCGGCCTCCTTGGCTTCCATGGTTCGCAGTGCCGCCTCGCGGAACTCGGTCACGTCCATCAGGCAGGCAATGACCCCGGCCACCTGGCCTTCGGCGTCGGTGAACGGCACCACGCGGATCATCACATCACGCGGCAGGCCATCGGCGTCCAGCATCTGCTCTTCGTAGTGAACCGGCGCGCCAGATGAAATGGCGATCTGCTCTTGCACCTCATGCGGCGCCGCCAATTGAGCCGGATAGAGCCGGCCCATGTTCAAACCCACCAGCCGTTCCGGCGACTGGCCGGTGAAATCGGTCCAGGCCTTGTTGACGCGCACAAATCGGCCCTGCGTGTCCTTGACCACCAGAGGGATCGGGCTGACCTGGAACAGGCGGTCGGTGAAGGCATGCTGGGCCGCCATCGTGCCCCGGGCGGCCTCCAGATCACCGCTGACCGCCTCGTGGCTGCGCAGGCTGCGCCAGGCCATCGTGGCCAGGCTGCCGATCAGCAGCAGCACCACCACCAAGCCCCCTGCCAGCGTGCGACCGATCTGGAGCAACTCGGTGTTGACGAAGCCCCCGGGTGTCTCGGCCATCACCACCAGGGGGTGGCGGCGGGCGGTGCGAAAGGCTGTGAAGGCCATGTCGCCATTGATTGACGGCGCCGCGAAGCGGCCCTTTTCGCGGTTGGGCAGGTAATCGGTGAAGGCACGGTGGCGCGCCTGGCTGCTGCCGATGGCCACGGGCAGCGCCTCGCTGGCCGCCAGCAGTTGCCCATCAAATGACAGGAGGGCGGCGCGAACGGGGGCGTCACCCAGCAGCAGGTCGTACTGGTTGGCGAAATAGTCGAGGTTGATGGCCGCCACCAGCCAGACGGATTCGGCACCGTCTGACAGCGGCTTGACCATCGGCATCAGGTAGGCACTGGATGCCGGCTTCCCTGTGTCCGCCAGGTCAGCCAGGTCACGCCCGGGCAGCAGATGGCCCAGGCCGCTGGCGGTGCGGGGCGGCAGCAGGCGTTCTCGCTCGATGCTCAAGCCCACATTGGCCAGGTTGGAACTGGCTGTGATGGTGCCCTGGGCATTGATCAGGCTGATGCTGCGCAGAAAGGGTTGCGCCTGCAGGGCTTGCTGCAGCAACGGCGAGAGCGACGCGGTGTCGCCGCGCTCCTGGTGCAGCCGACTGGCCTCGCTGGCCGTGGACATGGCCAGATCCACCCCGCTGAAGGTGCGGTTGGCCTGGTCTTCGAGCACGCGGGCAAACAGCTCGGCCCTGTCCAGGGCGGCTTCCTGCAGTTCAGAGCGCTCGAACGCGAGGAAGCCACCAGCCAGCACCACGGAAATCGTGGCCAACACCGCAGCCGCCGCCAAGACATAGCGGCTGTGGAACCAGAATGGCAGGTCGTGGCGCCGATCGGACGTCATTCGACGCCGAGTTTACTTGCGCACGACGATCTCGCTCAGACCATTTCGACGTGCGGCGGCCTCCAGGCGACCGTCACGCTTGATTTGACTCACAAAATCATCCACACGCTTGAGCCAGGCGTCATCACCGGGCTTGACCGGGTAGGCGTAGGGCAGGATGTGCAGCGGCTTCGGGGGTGAGATCAGGCGGGCCCAGTCGGCGTTGTCCAGCAGGCGGCGGCTGTAGGGGTAG
>Ga0228698_1000283_pt1 | contig 43326 bp, 43 predicted proteins | sample McNCre117_Aug_MG_FD_178015 | JGI IMG/M metagenome (GOLD analysis project Ga0228698, IMG submission 178015) | Freshwater microbial communities from McNutts Creek, Athens, Georgia, United States - 1-17_Aug_MG | ecosystem: Environmental > Aquatic > Freshwater > Creek | place: USA: Georgia... | reverse complement strand
GCGAGCACCCGCTGGCCCGCGCGGTGCTGGCGGCCGCGCGCGCGGAGCAGCTACGCGTCGACGGCGCGAGCGAGCTGCGCGCCCAACCCGGCCGTGGCCTGGCGGGCCAGGTCGAGGGCCGCGCGCTGCGCCTGGGCAGCCGGCGCTGGATGACGGAGCTGGGCGTGACCGAGGCCGATTTCGCCCGGCTGGCCGGCGTGGCCGCCGCCGCTCAGGGCTGGCAGGCCGCTGGGCACACGCTGTCCTGGCTGGCCGACCTGAGCGATGCGGCCACGCCCCGCCTGCTGGCCGCCCTGGCCTTTGGCGACACCGTCAAGCCGGCCGCCCGGGCCGCCATCGACCAACTGCACGCGCTGGGCGTGCGCACGCTGCTGGTCAGCGGCGACAACCGCGACGCCGCCCAGGCGGTGGCGCAGCGCATCGGCATCGACGAGGTCCGCGCCGAGGTGCTGCCCGGCGACAAGGCGGCGGTGATCGCCGAGCTGAAGGCCCAGGCCCAGCCGGGCGAGCGCGTGGCGATGGTCGGCGACGGCCTGAACGATGCGCCGGCGCTGGCCGCCGCCGACGTGGGCATCGCCATCACGCACAGCGACGGCAGCGGCACCGACGTGGCGATGCAGGCCGCCGGCATCACGCTGATGCGCGGTGACCCGCGCGCGGTGGCCGATGCGATCGACATCTCGCGGCGCACGACGCGCAAGATCCGCCAGAACCTGTTCTGGGCCTTTTTCTACAACGTGGTCGGCATCCCGCTGGCGGCGCTGGGCGTGCTCAACCCGGTGATCGCCGGGGCGGCGATGGCCGCCAGCAGCATCAGCGTGCTGAGCAACGCGCTGCTGCTGTCGCGCTGGCGCCCGGCCGGCGGGCGCTGAACGGCGGGGCCGCGCCGGCGCTCAGCCGCGCGCCTCAGCCGGCAGCCAGAGCTCGTTGAGGTCGCGGAAGGACCAGCGCTCGGCCAGTTCGACGCCGGTGATGCGGTCGCTGACGGCGGCCTCGGCCAGGTCGAGCAGCTGCGGCGCAAAGCGCTTCATCGTTTGGGTCGAGAAAAAGACCTTGACCTTGGGCGTGAGCAGCGAGGCGTTGTTCTGTTCGGTCACCACGCCCAGGCGGCCGGACTGCAGACGCACCAGCGTGCCGATCGGGTAGATGCCCACCGTCTTGACGAAGGCCTGGAAGATCGCCGGGTCGAAGTGACCCTTCCACTGCGCCATCTGCCGCACCGCGTCGCCGGCGTCCCAGGGCGCCTTGTAGGGACGTGCCGAAGTGATCGCGTCGTATACGTCGCAGACCGCGCCCATGCGCGCGTGCAGGGAGATCTGCTCGGCGCTCAGGTTGCCGGGGTAGCCGCTGCCGTCCATCTTCTCGTGGTGGCGCAGGCAGACGTCGAGCACCAGCGGGCTGGCCCCACCGTTGGCCAGCAGCATCTCGTGGCCCCAGGTGGGGTGCTCCTTCATCAGCGCCCATTCGGCGTCGGTCAGGCGCCCGGGCTTGTTGAGCACCTCGGTGGGGATGCGCGCCTTGCCCATGTCGTGCAGCAGGCCGGCCAGACCGAGCTGGCGCACCTCCTCGCCCTCCAGACCGAGGGTGCGCGCCAGCGCCACCATCAGCGTGCACACCGCCACCGAGTGCAGGTAGGTGTACTCGTCGCTCGATTTCAGACGCACCAGGCTGGCCAGCGCGCCGGAGTTGCGCGTGACCGAGCCGATGATGTCGTCCACCAGCGGCAGGCAGCCCTCGGTTTCCAGCACCCGGCCCAGACGCGCCTCGGCAAACAGCGACTGCACCTTCTCCTTGGCCTGCCGGGTCAGCTGGGCGGCGTGGGCGTATTCCTCCGCGGGCGTGCGCGGCAAGGGCGCCCCCGCCGGGGTGGGCGTGCTGACGGCGGCGACCAGCTCGCGCTCGACCTGCTCGACCGCCTCGGCCTCGCTGACGCCGCCGGCCACGTCCAGGCCGCGGGCGGTGTCGATCCAGACCTCACGGATGCCGCTGGCGAGCACCCGGCGCAGGTCGCCCGGGTCGTCAAGCAGGAAGCGGCTGCGCCAGAACGGGTGGTCCATCCAGGAGCCGCACAGCTCGTGCACGTGCATGCCCAGGCGCAATTGGTCGGTGGGGATTCGCTTGAGCATCGACGGGCGCGGCAGCGGTCTGTTCAGATCGAACGCGACTAGGTGTTGGGAATACCCCCACCCATTTGCGGGGTGGCCGTGGATTATCTGCGGTTGACGGCTTGCTCGCTGGCATCCCGACGGGGGGACTGCCACGACGGGCAATTTGTGCCGACAATCGCAGGCGGTCACCCGCCCTGGGGCGACCGTGGAGGAGCACGCCATGACCCTGACCGAACTGCGCTACATCGTGGCCGTGGCGCGAGAGCGCCACTTCGGGCGGGCGGCCGAGGCCTGCTTCGTGTCGCAGCCGACCCTGTCGGTGGCGATCAAGAAGCTGGAAGAAGAGCTGGAGATCAAGATCTTCGAGCGCGGCGGCAGCGAAGTCAGCGTCACCCCGCTGGGCGACGAGATCGTGCGCCAGGCCCAGGCCACGTTGGAAAGCGCCGCCTCGATCAAGGAAATCGCCCGCCGCGGCAAGGACCCGCTGGCCGGCCCGCTGCGCCTGGGCGTGATCTACACCATCGGCCCCTACCTGCTGCCCGATCTGGTGCGCCAAGCCATCGAGCGCGTGCCGCAGATGCCGCTGCTGCTGCAGGAGAACTTCACCGTGCGGCTGCTGGAAATGCTGCGCACCGGCGAGCTGGACTGCGCCATCCTGGCCGAACCCTTCCCCGACACGGGGCTCGCGATCGCCCCGCTGTACGACGAGCCCTTCGCCATCGCGGTGCCGGTCAAGCACCCGCTGGCGCTGCGCAGCAGCATCTCGTCGACCGAGCTCAAGCAAGAGACGATGCTGCTGCTGGGCAATGGCCACTGCTTCCGCGACCACGTGCTGGAGGTCTGCCCGGAGTTCGCCCGCTTCGCCAGCGACGCCGAAGGCATCCGCAAGAGCTTCGAGGGCTCGTCGCTGGAAACCATCAAGCACATGGTGGCCTCGGGCATGGGCGTGACGGTGGTGCCCCAGCTGTCGATTCCCCCCAGCGAGTCGGGCGGTGGCCAGCCGCTGGTGACCTACATCCCCTTTGCCGAGCCGGTGCCCAGCCGCCGCGTCGTGCTGGCGTGGCGGCGCAGCTTCACGCGATATGAGGCGATTGCGGCACTGCGCAACGCGATCTACGCCTGCCGGCTCGAAGGCGTGCTGCGGCTCACCGCCTGAGCCGCAAGCCCCCAGACCCGCGCCGCGGCGGGACGCAAGGAGGACATCCAAGGCCGGTGCCAAGACCGGCTTAGGTCGATCGCGCCCCTTGCGTGGCTCAAGCTCGCAGAGTCGGCGCCGAAAGAAGCGGAGCCGGGGGCTCCTGCGTCCCGGCGTCAACCCTGCCGCCATGACCGCCACCCGCCCCCCTTCCGCCTCCTCGGCCTCCTCCGCCCCGACGCCGGCCCGCCGGGTGTCCCAGCGCCGACGCAGCGACCGCCGGCGCTCGGTGCAGGCCACCGACGAATCGATCGCCGCGCGCATGCAGGGCCGTCAGTTCACCGCGGTGATGCGCGCTCAGCCCTACACCGCCGGGGCCAGCCTGCTCAATTTGCTGGTGATCGGGCTGGCCACGCCGCAGTCGGTCTCCAACCTGGCGCTGCTGGGCTGGATGGGGGCGCTGCTGCTGGTCAACGGCGTGCTGCTGCAGCGCTGGCAGGCCTGGCGCAAGGGCGGCCGTCTGGGCGGCAGTCAGGTCAGCACGCAGGCGGTAGCCAGCGCCAGCGACCTGCGCCGCCAGGCCCTGCTGGCCGCCGGCCAGGGCGCGCTCTGGGGCATCGTTCCGCTGCTGATGCTCGACCAGGTCACGCCGTTGACGCAGTCGCTGGTGCTGCTCAGCCTGGCCAGCATGCTCTGCGTGGCGGCGCTCGGCCTGGCGGCGGTGCCACGCGCGGCGGCGGCATTTCTGGGACCGCTGGTGGTCGGCGGGCTGGCGGCCTTCGCGCTGAGCCCGAACCTGATGCATGGGCTGGGCGCACTGCAGTGGCTGGCGCTCAGCGCGATGGCGCTGGCGCTGAGCCGCACGATCACCAAGTCGCTGCACGCGCGCGTCAGCGCCGAGGTCAAGGCCGAGCAGCAGAACCAACTGATCGGCCTGCTGCTGCGCGACTTCTCCGAACAGGGCAGCGACGTGATCTGGGAGATCGACGCCGCCGGCCGGCTGCGCCACGTCACCCGGCAGCTCGCCCATGCGATGGGGCAGGAGATTGCCGACCTGGAAGGCAAGAGCCTGATGAACCTGCTCGGCGAGATGCAAAAGAGCATGAGCGACACCGAGCGCGAGGCCACGCTGACCCTGCACGAGCGCCTGACCGAAGGCCACCCCTTCCGCGACGCGCAGGTCTGCCTGCGCGTGCAGGACCAGCAGCGCTGGTGGTCGCTGACCGCCAAGCCGCTCGTCGACGAGCGCGGCCGCCCGCTGGGCTGGCGCGGCGTGGCGCGCGACGTCACGCAGGCGCGCATGGCCGACCGCAAGCTGGCCTGGCTGGCGCACTTCGACACGCTCACCGGCCTGACCAACCGCGCGCACTTCCGCGTCCTGCTCGAAAAGGCGCTGCAGCACACCCGGCGTTACGGCGGCGGCGGCGCGGTGATGTGCCTGGACCTGGACGGCTTCAAGAGCGTCAACGACACGCTAGGCCACGCCACCGGCGACGTGCTGCTCACCGAGGTCGGCAAGCGCCTGCGCGAGGCGGTGGGCAACAACCGAAGCGACGTGGTGGCCCGCCTGGGCGGCGACGAGTTTGCCGTCCTGCTGCGCACCGCCACCACCGAGGCCGATGTGGCCGCGGTGGCCCAGGCCATCCTCGACGCGATGCGCCGGCCCTGCGTCACCCAGGGCGCCGAGATCCCGGTGCGCGCGAGCATCGGCATCGCGCGCTTCCCGGAAAACGGCCTGAGCGTCGACGAAATGATGCAGCACGCCGACCTGGCGCTGTACGACGCCAAGGCGCACGCCACCGGCTCGGTGCGCTTTTTCGCCCAGCGCATGGGCGAGCAGGTGCGCCGCCGCCTGATCCTGGAGCGCGACCTGCGCGAAGCGCTCGAGCGCAAGCAGCTGCACCTGTACTTCCAGCCCAAGGTGGACCTGACGACCTGGCGCGTGCTGGGCTTCGAGGCCCTGCTGCGCTGGACCCACCCGGAGCACGGCGACATCCCGCCGGCCGAGTTCATCCCCGTGGCCGAGGAGGCCGGCCTGATCCTGGCGATCGGTGAGTGGGCGCTGCTGGAGGCCTGCGTGCACGCCGCGCGCTGGCCCGAGCATCTGCAGGTGGCGGTCAACATCTCGCCGGTGCAGGTGATGGCGCAGAACCTGCCGGACTCGGTGCAGGCCGCGCTGCGCGTGTCCGGCCTGCCGGCGCACCGCCTGGAGCTGGAGATCACCGAGTCGGTGTTCATCAACGAGAGCCGCGGCACCGTGGGCCGTCTGCACGCGCTGCGCCGCCTGGGCGTGTCGATCGCGCTGGACGACTTCGGCACCGGCTACTCCTCGCTGGCCTACCTGCGCCGCTTCCCCTTCGACACCCTCAAGATCGACCGCGCCTTCGTGCGCGAGCTGCTGGTCAGCCGCGACGCCCGGGCCATCGTGCGCAACATCCTGGCCCTGGCCAAGGCGCTGCGCATGGCCACCGTGGCCGAGGGCGTCGAGGAGCCCGCACAGGTCAAGGTGCTCGAAGCCGAGGGCTGCGACATCGTGCAGGGCTTCTACGTCGCCAAGCCGCTGCCGGCCGACGAGGTGCCGCACTTCGCGAAAACCTGGACCGGGCGTGACCGCCCCGCCCTGCCGCGCGACTTCTCGCTCGGCCAGACCCAGCTCGCCGAGCTCGCCACGCCGATGACGGCCACGGCGCTGTGACGCGGGCGCGGGGCGGGGCGGCCGGCGCATCGGCCGATAATCCCCCGCCATGGATGCCACCGCCCTGCGCCCGGCGCGCCTTGCGCTCTACCTCGACCTGATCCGCTGGAACCGCCCGGCCGGCTGGCTGCTGCTGCTGTGGCCCACGCTGTCGGCGCTGTGGCTGGCCGCCCGCGGCTTTCCGGGCTGGCACCTGATCATCGTCTTCACGCTGGGCACCATCCTGATGCGCAGCGCCGGCTGCTGCATCAACGACGTGGCCGACCGCGACTTCGACCGCCACGTCAAGCGCACCGCCCAGCGCCCGGTCACCCGCGGCGCGCTGGCGCCCAGCGAGGCCCTGGCCGTCGGCGCGGTGCTGGCGGCGCTGGCCTTCGTGCTGGTGCTGACCACCAACGCGCTGACGATCACCTACTCGTTTGCCGCCCTCGCCGTGGCGCTGGGCTATCCCTACGCCAAGCGGCTGGTGTCGATGCCGCAGGCCGTGCTGGGCGTGGCCTTCAGCTTCGGCATCCCGATGGCCTTCGCCGCCTGCCGAAACGAAGTCCCCACCGAAGCCTGGCTGCTGCTGCTGGGCAACCTGTTCTGGGTGCTGGCCTACGACACCGAGTACGCGATGGTCGACCGCGACGACGACCTGCACATCGGCATCCAGACCTCGGCGCTGACGCTGGGCCGCTTCGACGTGGTCGGCGTGATGGGCTTCTACGCCGTCTTCCTGCTTGTCTGGGGCTGGCTGGGCGCGCGCGCCGGCCTGGGCCTGGCCTACGCGCTCGGCCTGGGCGTGGCCGCGGCGCAGGTGGCCTGGCACTACGGCCTGATCCGCGAGCGCAGCCGCGACGGCTGCTTCCGCGCCTTCCGGCTCAACCACTGGGTCGGCTTCGCCGTCTTCGTCGGTACCGCGCTGGACTTCCTGCTGCGTTGAGTGCCCGCAGCGCCGCCTGAGCGGCACACGCAGCTCAGGCCCCCGCGCGCCCCTGCACCAGCCGGCGCGCCATGCGCAGCGCAGCGATCAGGCTGGACGCGTCGGCCCGCCCCGTGCCGGCCAGGTCGAAGGCGGTGCCGTGGTCCGGGCTGGTGCGCACGAAGGGCAGCCCCAGCGTCACGTTGACGCCCTCCTCGACGCCCAGGTACTTCACCGGAATCAGGCCCTGGTCGTGGTACATCGCGATCACCAGGTCGAACTCGCCGCGCCGCGCGCGCATGAACACCGTGTCCGGCGCGAAGGGGCCGCGCGCGTCGATGCCCTCGGCACAGGCCGCGGCGATGGCCGGCGCAATCACCTCGATCTCCTCGCGGCCGAACAGCCCGCCCTCGCCCGCGTGTGGGTTCAGCCCCGCCACCGCGATGCGCGGCGTGGCCTGGCCCCAGGTCCGCGCCGCGGCGTGCGAGATGCGCAGCGTCGACAGCACCGCCGCGTGATCGATGCGGTCGATCGCCTCACGCAGCGCGCAGTGCACCGTCACCAGCACCGTCTTGAGCTCCTCGTTGGCCAGCATCATGCGCACATCGGCCGGCTGGCCGTGCTCGCCGCTCTCGGCCGCGAGCATCTCGGTGTGGCCCGGGTAGGGTTCGCCGGCCGCGGCCAGGGCCTCCTTGTGGATCGGCGCGGTGACCACGCCGGCGGCCTCGCCCGCCATCGTCCAGGCCACGGCGGCGCGGATGCAGGCGGCGGCGGCGGCGCCGGCGCGGGCATCCACCCGGCCCCAGGGCAGCGTGGCCAGGTCGCCCCAGCCCGCAGGCAGATCGGTCGGCTCCAGCACGGCCAGCGCGCCCGGCGGCAGTCCGGCCAGATCCTGCGGCCGTTCGATGCGTGCGATCACCAACTCGGGCACGTCCGCCTGAGCGCGCAGCGCCTGTGCCGCACGCCGCAGCACCGCCACCGAGCCGACCACCGCCACAGGCCCCAGCGTCCCGTGCAGGGCGGCCTTCACGATGATCTCCGGGCCGATGCCCAGGGCATCGCCCATCGTGATCAGCAGCGCAGCGGCCGGGGGTGAGGTCGATGGGGGCGTAGCAGGGATCGGGGCGCGGTGGGCGGGGTCAGGCAGGCTCATCGCGTCATTGTCGCGAATCGGCCCGCAACGCGACTCAAGCGCCGTCGAAGCGTCACCGCCGGATACACTCGCCGCCATGGATTGGCTCGATAAGGTGGCCTGGACGGCCGACGGCCTGGTGCCGGTGATCGCTCAGGAACTGGGCAGCAAGGACGTACTGATGTTCGCGTGGATGAACCGCGAGGCGCTGGCACGCACGGTGGAACTCGGCGAGGCGGTGTACTTCAGCCGCTCGCGCGGGCGCCTCTGGCACAAGGGCGAGGAGTCGGGCCACGTGCAGAAGGTGCACGACATCCGCCTGGACTGCGACGAGGACGTGATCCTGCTGACCGTCGAGCAGCGCGGCCACGAGCCCGGCATCGCCTGCCACACCGGCCGGCACTCCTGCTTCTTCCAGCGCCTGGACGGCGGCGAGTGGCGCAGCGTCGAGCCGGTGCTGAAGGACCCCAAGAGCATCTACCGATGAGCGACACCTCCACTCATTCCCCCCTCGACTCGGCCGACGTGCTGGCCCGCGTGGCCGAGGTGATCGCCTCGCGCCGCGGCGGCGACCCGGACAAGAGCTACGTCGCCCGCCTGTTCCACAAGGGCACCGACACCATCCTGAAGAAGGTCGGCGAAGAGGCCACCGAGGTGGTGCTGGCCGGCAAGGACGGCGACGCCGCCAAGATCGTCTACGAGGTGGCCGACCTGTGGTTCCACTCGATGGTCGCGCTGGCGCAGTTCGGCCTGAGCCCCGCCGACGTGGTGGCCGAGCTGGCCCGGCGCGAGGGCCTGTCCGGCCTGCAGGAATTCGCTCAGCGCAGCGCCAAGCCGGCGGCCTGATCCAGGCCCCCGACACCCCTCGCCCGACTTCCCTTCCCGATTGAAGCGAATGACCATGACCCGCGACCCTGACTGCATCTTCTGCAAGATCGCCGCTGGCGAAATCCCCTGCCAGAAGGTCTACGAAGACGACGAACTGCTCGCCTTCAAGGACATCCGGCCGGCCGCGCCGGTGCACCTGCTGATCATCCCGAGGCTGCACCTGCCCAGCCTGAACGAGGCCGATGCGTCGCACCAGGCCCTGCTCGGGCGCATGCTGACGCTGGCGCCGAAGCTGGCGCGCGAGCAGGGCGCGGACAACGGTTTTCGCACCGTCATCAACACCGGCCACGACGGCGGGCAGGAGGTCTACCACCTGCACCTGCATGTGATGGGCGGACCCCGGCCCTGGAAACACGGCTGACCTAGAATCTTACGAACCCGCCCGTCCGTGACATCGCGCACGGGCGGCACGAACCCCTTCGCGGAGCAGTAGCCATGGGCTTGTCGACCACCCACCTGATCATCTTCCTCGTCATCATCGTGCTGATCTTCGGCACGAAGAAGCTCAAGAACATCGGCTCCGACCTGGGCGGCGCCGTCAAGGGCTTCAAGGACGGCATGAAGGACGGCGACAAGGCCGCCGAGGGCGCCGTCGCCCAGGCGACCCAGCAAGTCTCCGCCAGCCAGCGCGCCGATGGCCAGACCATCGACGTCGAAGCCAAGACCAAGTCCTGACGCTCGGCGTCAACCCGCTTGCCCTGAGGCTGCGCGCGCATGCTCGACATCGGTGTTTCCAAGCTGCTGCTGATCGGTGGCATCGCTCTGGTCGTGATCGGCCCGGAGCGGCTGCCGCGTGTGGCGCGCATGGCCGGCACGATGTTCGGTCGCGCCCAGCGCTACGTGTCGGACGTGAAGGCCGAGGTCAACCGCTCGATCGAGCTGGAAGAGCTCAACCGCGTCAAGCGCGAGTTCGAGACCGCCGCGCGCGACGTCGGTCAGGCGGTGGACCAGGGCTTCCAGCAGGCCACGCAGGACGTGAATTCGGCCTACGCCAGCCTGGAGCCACCGTTGCCGTCGGCCACGAGCTCTGCCTCCAGCGACGAGGCCGACGTCTACCGCTGGGAAGATCCACCCCCGGTCTACCAGCGGCCCAACAAGAAGTGGCGCGTCAAGCGCGGGGCCGTCCCGCGCTGGTTCAAGCAGCGCGAAGGGCTGCGCCAGTACGTGCAGTCCGGCGCCGCCCGCGTGGCGCGTCACCGGCCTCGCTCGGTCGTTCGCTGATGCGCGCGCCGCTGCCTGCGCCGCGTGCCCCGCGTCACCCCCTCTGCCCTCCCCTTTTGCGTGGCGCGCGGGCCTGGCCCGCCGCGACTGCGCCCGATGAGTCCACGCCGTGAGCGCGAGCCCCTCCCCGAGTGACCCCCAGGACGAGCTGTCCGGCACCGAGCAGCCCTTCGTCAGCCACCTGATCGAGCTGCGTGACCGCCTGCTCAAGGCCGTCTACGGCGTCGGCGCGGTGTTCGCGCTGCTGTGCGTCTACCCGGGCCCCTCGGGCCTTTACGACCTGCTGGCCAAGCCACTGGTGGCCGCGCTGCCGCAGGGCTCGAAGATGATCGCCGTGGGCGTCGTCTCGCCCTTCCTGATTCCCATCAAAGTCACCGCCCTGGCGGGGTTGGGGGTGGCGCTGCCCTGGGTGCTCTATCAGATCTGGGCCTTCGTCGCGCCCGGCCTCTACAAGCACGAGAAGCGCCTGGTGATGCCGCTGGTGGTGACCAGCACGCTGCTGTTCTACACCGGCGTGGCCTTCTGCTACTTCTTCGTCTTCGGCCAGGCCTTCCCGGCGATCCAATCGATGGCGCCGCAGTCGGTGGCGGTGAGCCCGGACATCGAGGCCTACCTCGACTTCGTGATCACGATGTTCATCGCTTTCGGCGTGGCCTTCGAGGTGCCGGTGGCGGTGGTCATCCTGGCGCGCCTCGGTCTCGTCACGATCGATCAGCTGCGCAGCTTCCGGCGCTACTTCTGGGTCGCCGCTGCGGCCGCGGCTGGCATGGTCACGCCGCCGGATGCGGTGTCGATGGTCGCCCTACTGCTGCCGATGGGCCTGCTCTACGAAGTGGGCATCTGGGGCGCCCAGGTCTTCATCAAGCACACCCAGGCACCGGCCGACACAGGCTCCGACGTGACCAAGGCCGGCTGACCCGTCGGGTCAACGGCCTTCTTCGTCCTCACGGCCGCTGCGCTTGGCCACCGCCTTGGGCCGCTGGGCGATCGCTACCGTCAGCTCCAGCGCCTGACCGTCGCGCACGATCGCGAGCTTGGCCGGCTGCTGCGGCTTGAGCCCAGCCACCGCGTTGAGCAGCTCGCTGGTGTTGGCCACCGCGTGGCCCGCCACGCGCACCACCACATCGCCCGGGCGCATGCCCGCCGCGTGGGCCGGCCCGCCGGTCAGCACGCCGGAAATCAGCACGCCCTGGTCGGTGCCCAGCTTGAGCGCCGCCGCCCGCTCGGGCGTCAGATCGCTGGGTTGCACGCCGATCCAGCCGCGCGTGACCACGCCGTCGCGGATCAGCCCGTCCATCACCTGGCGCGCGGTGGTCACGGGGATCGCGAAGCCGATGCCCATGCTGCCGCCTGAGCGCGAGTAAATCGCGGTGTTGATGCCCATCAGGTGGCCGCCGCTGTCCACCAGCGCGCCGCCCGAATTGCCGGGGTTGATGGCCGCATCGGTCTGGATGAAGTTCTCAAAGGTGTTCAGCCCCAGCCCATTGCGCCCGAGCGCACTGACGATGCCCGAGGTCACGGTCTGGCCGACGTTGAAGGGGTTGCCGATCGCCAGCACCACGTCACCGACCTGCAGCGCCGCCGCGTCGCCGAAGGTGATCGCTGGCAGGGCCTGCGCCTCGATCTTCAGCACCGCCAGGTCGCTCTCCGGGTCGGTGCCCACCACCTTGGCCGGTGAGCGCCGGCCGTCGGCCAGCACCACCTCGATGCGCTGGGCGTCCTCGACGACGTGGTTGTTGGTCAGCAGGTAGCCGTCCGCGGTGACGATCACCGCCGAGCCCATGCCGGACTCCGGTTCGCCGAAGAAGCGGCGCAGGTTGGGATCCCCGCCTGGCGTGCTGCGCGTCGCACGGCCCTGCGTCACCACGCTGACCACCGAGGGCGCAGCCGCCCGGGCCGCCGCGGCGTAACTCAGCCCGCCGCCCGAGACGCGGCTGGACGCGCCTGGCACCACGCTGTGCACCAGCACCGGCACCGTGCCGACTGCGGCGGCCGCGCCGCCCCGCCCGGTCAGCCACTGCGGCTGCAACGTGGCCAGCACGAACACCACCGCCACCGCCACGGTGACGGCCTGAGAAAATACGAGCCAGAGCCTGCGCATGCCGAATTGAAAGGACCGCCCACGTGGAAACCCGCCGCGATGCACTGACCGTGCACCTCAACGACCTGCTGGAACCCTCCCGCTTCAGCGATTATGGGCCGAACGGGCTGCAGGTCGAGGGGCGCGAAGCCGTTCGCCACCTCGTCAGCGGCGTGACCGCCAGCCTGGCGCTGATCGACGCGGCGATCGCGGCCGGCGCCGACGCCATCCTGGTCCACCACGGCCTGTTCTGGCGCGGCCAGGACGGTCGCGTCACCGGCTGGATGAAGCAGCGCCTGGCGCAACTGCTGCGTCACGACGTCAACCTCTACGCCTACCACCTGCCGCTGGACGCCCACCCCGAGCTGGGCAACAACGCCCAACTCGGCGCGCGCCTGGGCTTCGTCGGCGACGCCCGCTTCGGCGACCAGTCGCTGGGCTGGCTGGGCACGCCGCCCGCCGGGCTCGACCGCGCCGTGGCCCTGGCCGCACACGTGAGCGAGCGGCTGGGGCGCGTGCCCGTGCTGCTCGAGGGCGACGGCCGGCCGATCCGCCGCGTGGCCTGGTGCAGCGGCGGCGCACAGGGCTGGTTCGAGTCGGCCATCGCCGCCGGGGCCGACCTCTACCTCACCGGCGAGATCTCCGAGCCCCAGGCGCACTACGCGCGCGAGACCGGCGTGGCCTTCCTGGCCTGCGGCCACCACGCCACCGAGCGATACGGCGCCCATGCGGTGGGGGCGCAGGCCGCCGCAGCGCTGGGCCTCACACACCAGCACATCGACATCGACAACCCGGCCTGAGCCCAGGTCGGGGCCGAGGCTCAGGCCGCCATCAGCCGGGCGGCCTGCGGGCCGAAGGCGAAGCCGTCCATCGCCAGCAGGCCAGCATCGACGCTGTCGTGCAGGCGCACCGCCGGGCTGTTCGCCCCGCCCGCGCCGGCCGCGATGTAGTACGGCAGCCAGTGTTCGTCGGTGGGGTGCTGGTCCGCCGCGTGCGGGGCCTGGCGGCGGTAGTCCCACAGGGCTTCCCAATCGCGCGCCACGCCGCGGTCGGTCACCCAGTTCTGGAAGGCCGCCACGTCGGGCGCCACGTCCGCGCCCTTGTTGCTGCGCTGACCGAAGAAGCGCCGCAGGTTGTGCGTCATCGCACCGCTGCCGATGATCAGCACGCCGTCGTCCGCCAACGGCGCCAGCGCCGCGCCGATGTCCCACTGCTGCTTGGGCGTCCAGTTGGGCACCAGCGACAGCGGCACCACCGGCACCTCGGCACCCGGCCACATGCGCTTGAGCAGCGTCCAGATGCCGTGGTCCAGGCCGCCGGCGGCGACCGCCTCGGTCGCGACGCCCGCCTCGGTCAACCGCCGCGCCACATCCACCGCCAGCTGCGGATCGCCCTGGGCGTCGTACTGCTGCTCGTAGAGCTCGGCCGGGAAACCGCCGAAGTCGTGGATCGCGGTGTGCCGCAGGTCGGCCAGCACCACCGGCCGGCGCGTCGCGGTGTGCGGCGACACCACCAGCGCGGCGCGCGGGCGGCCGAACGTGCGCTCGATGCGGGCGCCGAGCTGGTCGAGGAAGTCGCTGGCCGGTGAGCGCTCGATGGCGATCATCGGGGAGCCGTGCGAGAGGTAGAGGGGGGGCAGAGCGGTCATGATGTCGTCATTGCAGCATGGCCGGGCGGGGTGGTCATTCGTCGCCTTTGCACGCTGCGTTCGGCGACCGTCGCCGCGATGGTGTACCTTGCCGGCCCATGTCGGCCACCGCCCCTGTCACTCCCCCCTCTTCCTCTCCTGCCGCTGCGGCGGCCCGCGCGCCGTCGGTGCTGCGGCTGGCCTGGCGCCAGCTGCTGCGCGACTTCCGCGCCGGCGAGCTGCGCCTGATCGGCCTGGCGCTGGTGCTGGCCGTGGCTGCGCTCAGCTCGGTGGGGTTCTTCTCCGACCGCCTGCAGTCCGGCCTGGCACGCGACGCCCGCTCGCTGCTGGGCGGCGACGCGGTGGTGGCCAGCGACCAGCCGCTGCCCGCTGAGTTCGCCACGACCGCCGCCCGCATGGGCCTGCGTGTGGCGCACACCGCCACCTTCCCGAGCATGGCGCGCAGCACCGACGCCCAGGGCGGGCGCACGATCCTGGTGGCCGTCAAGGCCGCCAGTGACGGCTACCCGCTGCGCGGCGTCCTGCGTGTGGCCTCGACCGCGGGCGAAGGCACGGAGCGCCGAACCGGCCCGGCACGCGGCCAGCTCTGGGTCGACGCCGCGGTGCTCGACGCGCTGGCGCTGAAGGTCGGCGACACGCTGATGCTCGGCGAGGCCGGGCTGCGCATCGACGGCGCGCTGCAGGTCGAGCCCGACCGCGGCGCCGGCTTCATGAACTTCGCGCCCCGGGTGCTGATGCACAGCGACGACCTCGCGGCCACCCAGCTGATCCAGCCCGCCAGCCGCGTGACCTGGCGGCTCGCGGTGGCGGCCAAGGAAGGGCGCGGTGCGGCCACCGCCGTCAAGGGCTACGTCGGCTGGGCCGAGGACGCGCTGCAGCGCCTGCACCTGCGCGGCGCGCGCGTCGAGTCGCTCGACAGCGCCCGCCCCGAGATGCGCCAGACGCTCGACCGCGCCGGCCAGTTCCTGCAGCTGGTGGCGGTGCTCGCCGCGCTGCTGGCGGCGGTGGCGGTGGGCATCGCGGCGCGTGGCTTCGCGCTGCGCCACCTGGACGCCTGCGCCATGCTGCGCGTGCTCGGCCAGCCGCAGCGGCGCATCGCCGGCCTCTACGCGCTGGAGCTGCTGGGCGTGGGCCTGCTGGCCAGCGCGGCGGGCGTGCTGCTGGGCCTGCTCGTGCACCTGGGCTTCGTCTGGCTGCTGGCCGGGCTGATCGACACCCAGCTGCCGCCGCCGGGCCTGTGGCCCGCGCTGCTGGGCGGCAGCGTCGGGCTGATCCTGCTGGCGGCCTTCGGCCTGCCGCCGGTGCTGCAGCTGGCGCGGGTGCCGGCGCTGCGGGTGATCCGGCGCGACCTGGGCGAGCCGCGCGCCGCCTCGCTGGCGGTGTTGGCCACTGGCATCGCCGGCTTTGCCGGGCTGCTGATGCTGGCCGCGGCCGATCTGAAGCTCGGCGCCATCGCGGTGGGCGGCTTCGCGGCCGCCTGGGCGCTGTTCGCCGGCAGCGGCTGGCTGGCGGTGCGAGCGCTGCGCCGGCTGGTGCCCGAGGCCGGCGCGCCGCGTTGGCTGACGCTGGCCAAGCGCCAGCTCGCCGCCCGACCCGGGCTGGTGGTGCTGCAGGTCAGCGCGCTGGCGGTGGGCCTGATGGCGCTGGTGCTGCTGGTGATGCTGCGCACCGACCTGGTCCGCAGCTGGCGCGCCGCCACGCCGCCGGACGCGCCGGACCGCTTCGTGATCAACGTGCTGCCGGAGCAGGCCCCGCCCTTCCAGGCCGCGCTGCGCGATGCGGGCGTGGCGCGCTACGACTGGTTCCCGATGATCCGCGGCCGACTCGTGGCCGTGAACGGCCACGAAGTGAAGCTGGAGGACTACCCCGGCGAGCGGGCCCGCCGCTTGGTGGACCGCGAATTCAACCTCAGCCACGACGCCCGCCTGCCCAGCCACAACCGCGTCGTCGCCGGGCGCTGGCAGGCCGAGGAGGCTGACGGCCTGAGCGTCGAGGAAGGCCTGGCGCAGACGCTGGGGCTGAAGCTGGGCGACCGCCTGCGCTTCGACATCGCCGGCACGCTCGCCGAGGGCCGCATCACCAGCCTGCGCAAGGTGGACTGGGCGTCGATGCGGGTGAACTTCTTCGTGCTCTTCCCCCGCAGCCAGATGCCCGACCTGCCGGCGACCTACATCGCCGCCTACCGGGCGCCGCCGCAGGCGGGCTTCGACGCGGCGATGGCGCGCAGCTTCCCGAACATCACCAGCGTCAACGTCTCCGCGCAGATCGCCCAGGTGCAGCGCGTGCTGGACCAGGTGGTGCAGGCGGTGGAGTTCCTTTTCGCCTTCACGCTGGCGGCCGGGCTGCTGGTGCTCTTTGCCGCCGTCAGCGCCAGCCGCGAGGCGCGCGCGCGCGAGTTCGCGCTGCTGCGGGCCATGGGCGCGGGCAGCCGCCTGCTCGCCCAGGTGCAGCGCGCCGAGCTGCTGTCGGTGGGCGCCCTGGCCGGCCTGCTGGCGAGCGCCGCGGCGATGGCGGTGGGCTGGGCGCTGGCCCAGCAGGTTTTCAACTTCGACTGGAACCCGCCGCTGTGGGTGCCGCTGGCGGGCACCTGCGCGGGCGCCCTGCTGGCCCTCGCCGCGGGCTGGTGGAGCCTGCGCGAGCTGCTGCAGCGACCGGTGGTCGAGACGCTGCGCCGCGCGGCCGACTGAAAGGCAGCGTCAGAAGGTCGCGTCGAGCGCGGCAACGTCCTCGCCGGTGAGAATGGCCTCGATGTCCACCAGGATCAGCATGCGCTCGCCGACGTTGGCGATCCCGCGGATGAAGCGGGTGTCCACCATCGCATTCATCGGCGGCGCGGGCTGCACCAGCGCAGCGTCGAGTTGGATCACGTCAGACACCGAATCGACCACCGCGCCGACGATGCGGTCGCGCATGTTCAGCACGATCACCACCGTCATGGCGTTCAGCTCGGCGCGTTCGCAGCCCAGCTTCAGGCGCAGGTCGATGATCGGCACGATCACGCCACGCAGATTCACCACGCCCTTGAGGAAGTCGGGCGAGTTGGCGATGCGCGTGGGCGCCTCGTAGGAGCGGATCTCCTGCACCTTGAGGATGTCGACGCCGTACTCCTCGCTGCCGAGGCGGAAGGTGAGGAATTCGCCGGCACTGACCGCAGCGCTGCGGTTCGCCGCACGCGCGCCCATGTGCGTCGCGGTGAGCGACGACGAGAACGAGTTCGACAGCGAATTCATCGGGCTCGCGCTGCGCGAGCGGTCCTGGACAGGGGTCATGAGAACTCCACGGGTAAGACGGTTTCGGTACAGCGAGAGGAAATCGACGCGATGGGCGCCACGGTCAGAAGGTCGTCCAGTCGTCGTCGGCCGCGGCCACGGCAGCCACCGTCGCCGCAGGGGCAGGGGCGGCTTTCGCGGCCGACGGCGCCACCGGGAAGGCGGACGCGCTGTGCTTCAACTGCGTCTGCGCGTGCGTGTGCGTCTGAGGCTGCGGTTTGACCTTCGGCGCCCCAACCGCTGCCACCGCGGTGGTTTCGGCGGTCGATGTCACCGGCTTGGCTGGGGTGTGACTCGCTGACGGAACTGGCAATGCTTGCGCCGAAACGGAAGCGGCGTGACCGGCTGGTGCAGCAGCCGCGTGCAGCGTGGCGCCGCCTTCGACCTGGAAGGCCGACACCACCTCCGTCAGGCGGTGCGACTGCTCGCGAAGACTTTCCGCCGCGGCGGCACTCTGCTCGACCAGCGCGGCGTTTTGCTGCGTCATCTGATCAAGCTGGGTCACCGCGCCGTTGACGTTGCCAAGCCCAATGCTCTGCTCGGCCGCCGCCGAGCTGATCTCGCCGATGATGTCGTTGACGCGCTGCACGTCGGCCACCAGGCCGCCGATGGTGGAGCCGGCGCTGTGCACCAGGCGGCTGCCGCTGTCCACAGTCTCGACGCTGGCGGCGATCAGGCTCTTGATCTCGCGCGCGGCGTCGGCGCTGCGCCGCGCCAGGCTGCGCACCTCGCCGGCCACCACCGCAAAGCCGCGGCCCTGTTCGCCCGCGCGGGCGGCTTCCACCGCCGCGTTGAGCGCCAGGATGTTGGTCTGGAAGGCGATGCCGTCGATCACGCCGATGATTTCGCCGATCTTGCGGCTCGAACCGCTGATCTGCTCCATGTTCTCGACCACCTGGCCCATGACTGCGCCACCGCGCTGGGCCGCGTCGGAGGCCGCGCTGGCAAGCTGGTTGGCGGTGCGGGCGGCGTCGGCCGTCTGGCGCACCGTCGCGGTGAGCTGCTCCATCGAGCTGGCGGTCTGCTGCAGCGAGCTAGCGGTCTGCTCGGTGCGGCCGGACAGGTCCTGATTGCCCGAGGCAATCTCCTGGCTGGCGATGCGGATCGACTCGGAGGTCTGGCGGATGTCGCCCACCATGCGCTGCAGCGAGCGCTGCATCTCGGTGAGCGCGCGCGCCAGGTGCGAGCACTCGTCGTTCCCGTCGACGACGATCGGGCGCGTCAGGTCGCCGCGGGCGATCGCCAGCGCCGCAGCCTCGGCGTCCTGCACCGGGCCGACGATGCTGCGCGAGTTCAACAGCGTCAGCGGCGCCACCAGCGCCATGATGATCACCAGCACGCCGACGTAGGCCATCGCGCCCAGGCGCAGCTGGCGGTCGAACTCGGCGCGGGTCGCCTCGCTTTCGGAGCGGATGATTTCGTCGATGCGCAATGCCGCCGCCTCGACCGCGGCGAAGTGCTCCTTGGCCCGCCCCAGCATGCGAACGATCGCCTTGCTGTTGTCGTAGCCGCCGTCGCGGATGGTGCGCAGCACGCCCGTCGAGCTGGCCACGTACTGTTCGAGCCGCTGCTGCGCGGCCTGCGCCACTGGGTTGTCTTCGTCCGGCTCGCCCTCCTGGAGCTGGGCCAGGCCCGCGTTCACCCGGGCCACTGCCGCGCGCCAGGCCTGTTGGTGCTTGTCCAGCGCCTCGGGCTCGGTGTAGTCGATCACCATGTCCTTCTCATGGCGCAGCACATCGCCCAAGGCGATGCGGATGGCGGCAACGTTGTGCGCCTCCTTGGCCGAATGGGTCATGAACCCTTGAGAAAGGTCGCTGAGGTGCTTGCCGCCGATCAGGCCAGTGGCACCCAGCAAGGCGAAGAGGGCCAGCACCATCGCGATCGCACCGAGCATGCGCAGACGGATCGTGAAGCGGCGCAAGTGAAGCATGGGGCTCATCGAACGTCTCCAGGGATGAGCGCAAGGCGGGCGACACCGCGCCAGCGCCTCGGGAATCGAGAATCGGAACCACCAACAGTGCGCCAGGCAAAGGCGGCGCGCTGCCTGGGCCGATCAATGGCGCGAACGGCGCACCAGCGAGCCGATGTCGAGAATCAGCGCGACGCGGCCGTCGCCCATGATCGTGGCGCCGGACACGTCGGTGACCTTCCGATAGTTGGCCTCGAGGTTCTTGACCACCACCTGCTGCTGGCCGAGCAGTTCGTCGACCAGCAGCGCAACACGCCCGCCCTCGGCCTCGACGACCACCATGATCGAGGAGACCCGCTCGAAGTCGAAGCGCGGCACGTCAAAGACGCGCTCCAGCTCGATCACGGGCATGTACTCCTCGCGCACCTGCACCACGCGGCCGGTTCCGCCAATGGTCTTGATCGTGTTGTCGGTGACCTGGAAACTCTCGACCACCGAGGCCAGCGGCAGGATGTAGACCTCGTCGCCGACGCCCACGCTCATGCCGTCCATGATCGCCAGGGTCAGCGGCAGCCGGACCTTGACGCTCATGCCGTAGCCTTCGGCCGAGTCGATCTCCACCGAGCCGCCAAGCGAGGTGATGTTCTTCTTGACCACGTCCATGCCCACCCCGCGGCCGGACACGTCGGTCACCACCTCTGCGGTGGAGAAGCCCGGCGCGAAGATCAGGCCCCAAACGTCCTGATCAGACATCGTGTCGGGGGCGTCCAGGCCCCGCTCGCGCGCCTTGGACAGCAGCTTCTCGCGCGACAGGCCTTTGCCGTCGTCGCGCACTTCAATCACGATCGAGCCGCCCTGGTGCGAGGCCGACAGCGTGATCGTGCCCACCTCCGGCTTGCCCTTGGCGAGGCGGTCCGCCGGCATTTCGACGCCGTGGTCACAGGAGTTGCGCACCAGGTGGGTCAGCGGATCGGTGATCTTCTCGATCAGGCCCTTGTCCAGCTCGGTGGCCTCGCCCTGAGTGACCAGCTCGACCTTCTTGCCCAGCTTGCTGGCCAGATCGCGCAGCATGCGCGGAAAGCGGCTGAAGACGGTGGACATCGGAATCATGCGGATCGACATCACCGCTTCCTGCAGGTCGCGGGTGTTGCGGTCCAGGTCATTCAGGCCGGCCACGAGCTGCTGGTAGACCACCGGGTCGAGGTCGCGACTGTTTTGCGCCAGCATGGCCTGCGTGATCACGAGCTCGCCGACCAGGTTGATCAGCTGGTCGACCTTCTCGACCGAGACGCGGATCGTCGTCGAATCCAGTCCTCCGCCGGAGGCCTTTTCGCTGCGAGGGGCGGCACTGCGCGGCGGCTCGGCGCGGGCCGCCGCCGACGCAGCGGCAGGCACGCTGGATTCGGCCGCAGGCGTGGCCGCGGCAACAGGCTGGGGTGCGGCCACCGCCGGCGGGACACTGGCCACCGGCGCCAGCGGATTCACCGGCGCCTGGCCAGTCGGGCCGACCGGAGCACCCGGCGCATCGTCGAAGAAGCCATAACCCAGCTCGGCCGTCGGCTTGCCGGCGGGCTTGGTGGGTGCGGGGGCCTCAAGCGGCGCCGCAGCGTTCTGGGCCGCGGCCTGCGACGCCTGCTCGTCGGCCGGCACGCCGGGGTTGCCAGGGTAGAAGCCGTAGCCACGGCCGAGCGGGGCCAGGCGCACCTGTTCGCGCGAGACGTGGAAGCCGAACAGGTCGATCAGCTCGGCGTCGCTGCTGGTGGTCACCACCTTGAAGCGGCGCATGCCATCGACCGGACGGCCCATGTCCAGCGGCTCGATGCTGCCGAGGTCCGGAATTTCCTTGAACAGCTCCAGCAGTTGATCGGCTTGGCGCACGTCGGCCAGAGGACCCACCGTCAGGTCGAGCTCGCGGCGCCCGCCTGGCTCTTGAGTCAGGGCCGCGGTCTCAGCAGACGTGAGCGCCACCGAAGGCGGGGCCCCCAGGGCGGAGACTGGCGGCGGCACGACCGGCGCCGCGGCCGGTGGGGCTGCGCTCACCTCCCCGCTGGCGAGTGCGCGGATGTGCATCAGCAGCTCACGCGTGTCGACCAGGTCGCCCCCCGAGCCCTGGTGGCGCTCAAGCTGGGCGCGCAACGCGTCGCCCGAACTCAGCAGCACATCAACCATGCGCGCATGGGGCTGCAGCTCGTGGCGGCGCAGCTTGTCCAGCAGCGTCTCCATCTCGTGCGTGAGCTCGGCCACATCGGTGAAGCCGAAGGTCGCGGCACCACCCTTGATCGAATGGGCGCAGCGGAAGATGGCGTTGAGCGCCTCATCGTCCGCGTCGGCCAAGTTCAACTCCAGGAGCTGCTGCTCCATGCGCTGCAGGTTCTCACCAGCTTCCTCAAAGAAGACCTGGTAGAACTGGCTCAGATCGATCCCCGCCCCGGAAGAGGCGGAACTGTCGGACATCATGTCGGCCATGGCAAACCCCTTGGAATCCTCGTCGCTCGATCGCTCGCGGTGGCGCGCGACCTCAGCGGATCACTTTCTTGATGACTTCGAGCAGCTTGGCCGGGTCGAAGGGCTTGACCAGCCAGCCGGTGGCCCCCGCGGCACGCCCGGCCTGCTTCATCTGGTCGCTTGACTCGGTGGTCAGGATCAGGATCGGCGTGGCCTTGAACTGCGAGCTCTCACGCAGCTTCTTGGTCAGGCTGATGCCATCCATGCGCGGCATGTTCTGGTCGGTCAGCACCAGGTCGAAGGAGCGACCACCGACCTTCTCCCAAGCATCCTGGCCGTCCACCGCCTCGACGACGTTGTAGCCGGCACTCTTGAGAGTGAAAGAGACCATCTGACGCATGGAAGCCGAGTCGTCGACAGCGAGGATTGAATGCATTGCGCTCTCCGGGGAGGGAATCGGGTTGCCGGGGGGGTTATCGGCGGTGGGCAGAGGAGCTTGAGACGAAGGTGAAAAAGCCTAGAACAGCTCGATCGAGCCGGCGTCCATTTCGTCCTGGGTGACCGGGTTGGGACGCAGGGGCGCCTCCTCGGCCACCGCCTCGCCCTCCGGGTCCTGGCCCATCGCCTCGATGGCGATCTGATCCGCACAGGCACGCAGGCGGCGGTGCGTGTGGGCAATCAGCTGGGAGGCCATGTCCTGGAATTGCAGCGCCGTCACCGCACCGGCCAGGCCCTGCATCGCTTCGTGCAGGGCACCGGAGTCCAGGTGCGGCATCGCCGCGCCCTGGTGCAGCAAGCGGCTGAGGTGGCTGTTGGCCGTGTAGAAATGACCCATCAAGGCCTCACTGGCGTCGGCCAACAGGCGCTGCAGGCGGTCCAGGTCGTTGGTGGCGGTGAGCAGGTGATCCTGCAGGTCCGCCGCCACGAGCAGTGGCAACAGCCCCGTCGGTCCTTCCTGCGGCTCATCGTTGATCGGCATGCTGGCTCCATCGAGCGGTACGGACGCTGGCACAAACTGGGCCACGCCCCATCCGTGTCTGACTTGAACCGCCGCGCTCACGGTCGAACCGGAAGGTCGGGCGGTTGTTAGAATTTTTCGCAAAGCGGCCCGGTCTTGGTGGGTGGAAGATCCGGGGATTCGCCGCCCTATTCCGGTCCAGCGGGACCGGAGCCTGCGGGCCCGGCCCCAACCCCGGAACCGCGCGTGGCCGCCCCTGGCCACCGGAGATCGACGCGCAGATGCCCCCCACCCTGACGCCGCGCCGCCTGCGCATCCTGCATCTGGAAGATTCGGAGCTCGATCACCAGCTCGTGCTCGCCCACCTGAGGCGCGGCGGGGTCGAGCCGACCATGCTGCGCGTGGACAAGGAGCGTGAGTACCTGCAGCAGCTCGACGGGGACTGGGATGCCATCATCTCCGACTTCAACCTGCCGGGCTTCAACGGCCTGATCGCGTTGGAGCTGCTGCGCCAGCGCGACGCGCTGCTGCCCTTCATCCTCGTGTCCGGCGAAATCGGCGAGGACACCGCCGTCGAAGCCATGCGCAATGGCGCCTCCGACTACCTGCTCAAGAGCAACCTCGCGCGTCTGGTGCCCGCCCTGCTGCACGCGGTGGACGCCTGCGAAAGCCAACGCGCCCGCCAGCGTGCGGATCAGGAGCTGGCCGTCTCGCGCAAGCGCCTGTCCGAGTTGGCGCAGCACCTGCAGACCAGCATCGAGATGGAACGCGCCGCGATCGCCCGCGAAATCCACGACGACGTGGGCGGCTCGCTCACCGCGGTCAAGTTCGACCTCGCCTGGCTGGCCCGCCACGCCGAATCGGCCGCAGCCCGGGATCGGGCCATGCAAGGCCTGGAGACCATCCGCCACGCCATCGAGGCCAGCCAGCGCATCATGCACAACCTGCGCCCGGCCATCCTGGAGCAGGGACTGGTCGCAGCGCTGCAGTGGATGACCACCCGCTTCGAGCGGCGCAGCGGCATCGCGTGCGTCTTCCGCTCCAGCCACGAGCACCTGCGTCTGCCGGCAGGCGTGCCGCTGGTGGCCTACCGCACCGCGCAGGAGGCACTGACCAACATTTCCAAGCACGCCCACGCCACGCGCGTCGAGGTGGACCTCACCGCCGCGGCGGGCGTGCTCTCGCTCGAAATCAGCGACAACGGCCGCGGTCTGGGCCGTGCCGATCTGGCCAAGGCGCGCTCCTTCGGCATCCGCGGCCTGCACGAGCGGGCCGACACCGTGGGCGGCTGGATCGACCTGACCAGCTCGCCCAACGGCACCACACTGATCCTTTCGGTGCCGATGTCTGGCCCGTCGACGCGCGCCGGCAGCCTCGGCCACGAAGACGGCAGCCCCGTCACCAGCCCGCACGACCCGTCTACCTGGGGAGAGCTATGACCACCCGTGTGATCCTCTGCGACGACCACGCCCTGATCCGCCGCGGCATCCGCGACATCCTGGCCGAACAGCCCGACCTCGAAGTCGTTGGCGAGGCGGGCGAGTACGGCGAGCTGCGCGCGCTGATGCGCCGCCAGAGCTGCGACGTGCTGGTGCTCGACATCAACCTGCCCGGGCGCAGCGGGCTGGACATGCTCCACACGCTCAAGGAAGAGGGCTCGCCGATTCGCGTGCTGGTCGTCTCGATGTACCCCGAAGACCAGTACGCGCTGCGCGCGCTGCGCGCCGGCGCCTTCGGCTACGTCAACAAGGGGGGCGATCCGGCACAGATCGTCGCCGCGGTGCGCATGGTCGCGCAGGGGCGCAAGTACATCACCGCCGAGATGGCGCAGATGCTGGTCGAGAACCTCACCGCGCCCACCACCGAGGCGGCGCACGACAAGCTCTCCGACCGCGAGCTGCAGACCCTGACGATGATCGCCTCAGGCAAGCGCCTGGCCGACATCGCCGAGGAGCTCAACCTTAGCCCCAAGACCGTCAGCGTCTACCGCGCCCGGGTGCTGGAAAAACTCGGCATGGCCAACAACTCGGAGCTGACGGTCTACGCGATCCGCAACGGGCTGGTCAATTGAGCCCCCACGCGCCCTGGCGGTCGCTGCCCCCCGAGGGGGCGCACGCAGCGGACCGGCAAAGCCGGATCCACGCGTGGGCTGGCTGAAAGCGCAGCGTCAGATCCGCACCGGGATCCCGCGGGCGGCCATCACCGCCTTGGCCTCGGCGACGGTGTGGTCGCCGTAGTGGAAGATGCTGGCGGCCAGCACCGCGTCGGCGCCGCCCTGCTGCACGCCGTCGGCCAGGTGGTCGAGGTTGCCCACGCCCCCGGAGGCGATCACCGGCACGGGCACCGCGTCGGCCACCGCGCGGGTGAGTGCCAGGTCGAAGCCGATCTTGGTGCCGTCGCGGTCCATGCTGGTCAGCAGGATCTCGCCGGCGCCCATCTGCGCCATCTGCGAGGCCCAGGCCACGGCGTCGATGTGCATGTTCTTGCGCCCGCCGTGGGTGTAGACGTCCCAGCCCGGGCCCTTGGCGGCCAGGTCCTCGCCGACGCGCTTCTTCGCGTCGATGGCCACGACGATGCACTGCGAACCGTACTTGTCCGAGGCGTCGCGGATCACCTGCGGGTTGGCCACCGCGGCGGAGTTGAAGCTGACCTTGTCGGCCCCGGCGTTGAGCAGGCGGCGCACATCGGCGACCGTGCGCACGCCCCCCCCCACCGTCAGCGGGATGAAGACCTGCGAGGCGACGGCCTCGATGATGTGCAGGATCAGATCCCGCCCGTCGCTGGTGGCGGTGATGTCCAGAAAGGTCAGTTCGTCGGCGCCCTGGTCGTTGTAGCGCGCCGCGATCTCGACCGGATCGCCCGCGTCACGCAGCTCGACGAAGTTGACGCCCTTGACGACCCGGCCGCCGGTGACGTCGAGGCAGGGAATGATGCGTTTGGCGAGCATGCGTGGCAGACCTGGGTCAGGCGCCGTTCAACTCGTCGGCGCGGCGCTGGCCGGCGGCGAAGTCGAGGTCACCGGTGTAGATGGCGCGCCCGCAGATGACGCCCTGCACGCCTTCCTTCTCGACGGCGCACAGCGCCTCGATGTCGGCGAGGTTGCTCAGGCCGCCGGAGGCGATCACGGGGATGCTCAGGGCCTGGGCCAGCTTGACGGTGGCGTCGATGTTGATGCCCGAGAGCATGCCGTCGCGGCCGATGTCGGTGTAGATGATGCCTTCGACGCCGTAGTCCTCGAACTTCTTGCCCAGGTCGATCACCTCGTGGCCGGTGAGCTTGCTCCAGCCGTCGGTGGCGACCTTGCCGTCCTTGGCGTCCAGGCCGACCATGATGTGGCCCCCGAAGGCGGTGCAGGCGTCGCGCAGGAAGCCCGGGTTCTTGACCGCCGCGGTGCCGATGATGACGTAGCTCAGGCCATCATCCAGGTAGCGCTCGATGGTGTCGAGGTCGCGGATGCCGCCGCCCAGCTGCACGGGGATCTTGTCGCCCACGGCCTGGATGATGGACTTGATGGCGCCCTCGTTGACCGGCTTGCCGGCGAAGGCGCCGTTGAGGTCCACCAGGTGCAAACGCCGCGCCCCGGCGTCGAGCCAGCGCCGCGCCATCGCTGCGGGGTCTTCGCCGAAGGTGGTGGAGTCGTTCATGTCGCCTTGCTTGAGGCGCACGCACTTGCCGTCTTTGAGGTCGATGGCCGGAATCAGCAACATGGCTGTACAGGGATCAGGAGGGAGGAAGGGGAATGCTCGGGCACTCGCACAAGGCGATGCGGCGACTGGCGCAAGTCAGGGCTTCCAGGAGAGGAAGTTGCGATACAGGGCCAGACCGTGCTCGGCGCTCTTTTCGGGGTGGAACTGGGTGGCAAAAATGTTATCTCGCGCCACCGCGCAGGTAAAGCGCGTGCCGTAATCGGTTTCCCCGGCCGCATGCTCCGCACGATCGGGCGTGGCGAAGTAGCTGTGCACGAAGTAGAACCAGGCGCCATCGGGCACCCCCGCCCAGATCGGGTGGACACCGCCGCCGTGCCAGGCCTGGGGCCGCTGGTGCACGCGGTTCCAGCCCATCTGCGGCACCTTGTAGCGGCTGCCGTCGGGCTGGACCTGGCCTTCGAGGCGAAAGCGCCGCACCTGACCGGGGATCAGTCCGAGCCCGGGCGTGTCCTGCTCCTCGCTGTGGTCCAGCAGCATCTGCATGCCCACGCACACGCCCATCAGCGGCTTGCTGGACGCGGCTTCGAGCACCGCCTCCTTCATGCCGGAAGCGGCCAGCTCGGCCATGCAGTCGCGCATCGCGCCCTGGCCGGGCAGCACCACGCGCTCGGCGACGCGCACCTCCTCGGGGCGGTGGGTGATCACCACCTCCAGGCCGCTGCCCTGGGCGACGTGCAGCACCGCCTGCGAGACCGAGCGCAGGTTGCCCATGCCGTAGTCAACCACCGCGACTGTGCGAGCCATGTCAGAGACTCCCTTTGGTCGAAGGAATCACGCCGGCGCTGCGCGGATCGGGCGTGAGCGCCATGCGCAGCGCGCGGCCGAAGGCCTTGAAGATCGTCTCGCACTGGTGGTGCGCGTTGACGCCCTTGAGGTTGTCGACGTGCAGGCTGACCAGCGCGTGGTTGACGAAGCCCTGGAAGAACTCGTAGACCAGCTGGGTGTCGAGCGCACCGATCATGCCGGCGGTGAAGTGCACGTCCATCGCCAGGCCGGGCCGGCCGGAGAAGTCCACCACCACGCGCGACAGCGCCTCGTCCAGCGGCACGTAGCTGTGGCCGTAGCGGGTGATGCCCTTCTTGTCGCCCACCGCGCGGGCGATGGCTTGGCCGAGGGTGATGCCGATGTCCTCGACCGTGTGGTGGCCGTCGATGTGCAGGTCGCCCTGGCACTCGACCTCCAGGTCCATCATGCCGTGGCGGGCCACCTGGTCGAGCATGTGGTCGAGGAAGCCGATGCCGCTGGCCAGCGAGGCGCGGCCGCTGCCGTCCAGGTCCACGCGCACGCGGATCTTGGTTTCGTTGGTGTCGCGCCGGACCTCGGCGCTGCGGGAAGAAACGCTGGAAGAAGAGGTGTCGGTCATGGCTGGGGTTCAGGCCGTGGCGGCCGCCAGGGCCTCGATCATGCGGGCATTTTCCTCGGGCGTGCCCACCGTCAGCCGCAGGCAGTTCGCCAGCAGCGGGTGCAACGCCGAGACGTTCTTGATGAGCACGCCACGCTGCTTCATGCCGGCAAACGTGCGGGCGGCATCGGCCACGCGGATCAGGATCATGTTGGCCTCGCTGGGCCACACGCGCTGCACGCCGGGCAGCGCCGCCAGCGTGGCGAGCAGGCGCTCGCGCTCGGCGCGCAGCAGCGCGGCCTGGCGGGCGTACTCGTCGGCGTGCTCGAGCGCGAAGAGCGCCGCCTCGGCGTTGAGCACGCTGACGTTGTACGGCGGGCGCACCTTGTCCAGCTCGACGATCAGCGCCGCCGGCCCGACCAGGTAACCCAGGCGGATGCCGGCCAGGCCGAACTTGCTGAGCGTGCGCATCACCAGCACGTGGTCGCGCTGCCCTGCCTGCGCCAGCCGGCTGCGGGAAGCGAAGGGCTGGTAGGCCTCGTCGAACACGACCAGCCCGCCCTGCTCGCCCACCGCGTCGACGATCTCGTCGATCACCGCGTCGTCGAAGAGGTTGGCGGTCGGGTTGTTCGGGTAGGCGAGGTAGGTGATCGCCGGGCGGTACTCGCGCACGGCAGCCAGCATCGCAGCGCCGTCGAGCTCGAAGTCCGCCGTCAGCGGCACGCCGACGAAGCCCAGGCCCTGCAGCCGGGCCGACATCTCGTACATCACGAAGCCGGGCAGCGGCGCCAGGATCTGGGCGCCCGGCAGGTCGCAGGCCAGGGCCAGCAGCGCAATCAGCTCGTCCGAGCCGTTGCCCAGCATCAGCGCACAGCCCGCCGGCAGCCCGATGTGCTGCGCCAGCGCGGCCTTCAGCTCGTCGATGCGCGCGCCCGGGTAGCGGTGGATCGCCACCGCGCCCAGGCGTTGGCCCAGCTCGGCCTGCAGCTCAGGCGGCAGGGCGAAGGGGTTCTCCATCGCGTCGAGCTTGATCAGCCCGACGCTGGGCTGCACCGCGTAAGCGTGCATGCCCTGGACGTCGGCGCGCAGCGTGGCGCGCAGGCGCTCAGGCAGGGCCGCGGCGCTCACGCCTGTCCCTTGCGCAAGCGGAACTCCGCCGCCTGGGCGTGCGCCTGCAGGCCCTCGCCGTAGGCCAGTTCGGCGGCGATGACGCCCAGGGTCTGGGCGCCCTGCTCGCTCACCTCGATCAGGCTGCTGCGCTTCTGGAAGTCGTACACGCCCAGCGGCGAGGAGAAGCGCGCGGTGCCCGAGGTGGGCAGCACGTGGTTCGGGCCGGCGCAGTAGTCGCCCAGGCTCTCGCTGGTGAAGGCGCCCAGGAAGATCGCCCCGGCGTGGCGCAGCTGCGGCTCCCAGCGGTGGGCGTCGCGCGAGCTGACTTCGAGGTGCTCCGGCGCGATGCGGTTGCTGATCGCGCAGGCCTCGTCCATGTCCTTCGTGAGGATCAGCGCGCCACGGCCTTCGAGCGAGGCGCGGATCACGTCGCGGCGCGGCATGCCGTCGATCAGGCGGTCGATCTCGGCCTGCACCTGGGCGATGTAGCCGGCGTCCGGGCAGAGCAGGATGCTTTGCGCCAGCTCGTCGTGCTCGGCCTGGCTGAACAGGTCCATCGCCACCCAGTCCGGCGGCGTCGTGCCGTCGGCGAGCACGAGGATTTCCGACGGGCCGGCGATCATGTCGATGCCCACCTGGCCGAAGACGCGGCGCTTGGCGCTGGCCACGTAGGCGTTGCCCGGGCCGGTGACCTTGTCCACCCGAGGCACGGTCGCGGTGCCGTAGGCCAGGGCGCCCACGGCCTGCGCGCCGCCGATGGTGAAGGCGCGGCTCACGCCGGCCACGTAGGCGGCGGCCAGCACCAGGGCGTTCTTTTCACCGCGGGGAGTGGGCACGACCATGATGATCTCGCCCACCCCAGCCACATGGGCCGGAATGGCGTTCATCAGCACCGACGACGGGTAGGCCGCCTTGCCGCCGGGCACGTAGATGCCCACGCGGTCCAGCGGCGTGACCTTCTGACCCAGCAGCGTGCCGTCCTCGTCGCGGTAGCTCCAGCTCAGGCCGCAGGCCTGCAGCTGGCGCTCGTGGTAGGCGCGCACCCGCTTCGCCGCCGCCTCCAGCGCACTGCGCTGCGCCGGGGTGATGGCGTCGAAGGCGGCCTTGAGCTCCTCGCGGGTCAGCTCGAGCGCGGCCATCGAATCGGTGGCCACGCCGTCGAAGCGCTGGGTGGTCTCGATCACCGCCGCGTCGCCGCGGGCTTGCACGTCGGCCAGGATCGCGGCCACCCGCTCCTCGATCGCATGGTCCGTCTCGGCCGACCAGTGCAGCACGCGCTGGAACTCGGCTTCAAAATCGGCGGCGGACGTATCGAGGTGGCGGACGGCGACGGCGGTCATGGTGTCGTGGGGGTCGGAGGAAAGGTCAGCCCTTGGCCACCGCGGCACCGATCGCATCGATCAGCGGGCGCAGGCGGTCGCGCTTGAGCTTCAGGGCGGCCTGGTTCACCACCAGGCGCGAGGAGATGTCCATGAAGGGCTCAACCTCGCGCAGCCGGTTGGCCAGCAGGGTCTTGCCGGTGGACACCAGGTCCACGATGGCATCGGCCAGGCCGGTCAGCGGCGCCAGCTCCATCGAGCCGTAGAGCTTGATCAGGTCGACGTGCACGCCCTTGTCGGCGAAGTGCTGGCGCGCGATCTGCGTGTACTTGGTCGCCACGCGGATGCGCGAGCCCTGCTTGACGGCGCCCGCGTAGTCGAAGTCCTCGCGCGTGGCCACGCTCATGCGGCAGCGCGCGATCTTGAGGTCCAGCGGCTGGTAGAGGCCCTCGCCGCCATGCTCGAGCAGCACGTCCTTGCCGGCCACGCCCAGGTCGGCGCCGCCGTGCTGCACGTAGGTCGGCACGTCGGTGGCACGCACCAGCACCACCTGGATGCCGGGCTGGTTGGTGGCCAGGATGAGCTTGCGCGTCTTCTCCGGGTCGTCGGTCACCTCGATGCCGGCCGCGGCCAGCAGCGGCAGGGTTTCCTCGAAGATGCGGCCCTTCGACAGGGCCATCGTGATCATGTCGGTGCTCATTTCACTCGCTCGATGTCGGCACCCAGGGCACGCAGCTTCACCTCCATGCGGTCGTAGCCGCGGTCGAGGTGGTAGATGCGGTCCACGCGCGTTTCGCCCTCGGCCACCAGGCCGGCGATCACCAGGCTCGCGGAGGCGCGCAGGTCGGTGGCCATCACGGTGGCGCCCGACAGCTTCGGGATGCCTTCGACGATGGCGGTGTGGCCGTCCACGGCGATGTGCGCGCCCAGGCGCACCAGCTCGTTGACGTGCATGTAGCGGTTCTCGAAGATCGTCTCGGTCACGCGCGAGACGCCCTCGGCCACGCAGTTCACGGCCATGAACTGCGCCTGCATGTCGGTCGGGAAGGCCGGGTACTCGCTGGTGCGGAAGCTCACCGCCTTCGGGCGGCCCTCGGCGCGCACGCGGATCCAGTCGGCGCCGCACTCCAGCTGGACGCCGGCCTCGCGCAGCTTGTCCAGCACGGTGTCGAGGTGGTCGGCGCGGGTGCGGCGCAGCGTCACATCACCACCGGCGGCGGCCACCGCGCAGAGGAAGGTGCCGCACTCGATGCGGTCCGGGATGATCGGGTGCGCCACGGCCGGCGCATGCAGCGCGTCGACGCCCTGGATGCGCAGCCGGCTGGTGCCCAGTCCGTCGATGCGCGCGCCCATCGCGTTGAGCAGCACCGCCAGGTCGGTGACCTCGGGCTCCTGCGCGGCGTTCTCCAGAATGGTCTCGCCCTCGGCCAGGGTCGCGGCCATCAGCAGGTTCTCGGTGCCGGTGACGGTGACCATGTCGGTCGTGATGCGCGCGCCCTTCAGACGGCTCATGCCCGCGCCGGTCTTGGCCACGATGTAGCCGTGCTGCACCACGATGTCCGCACCCATGGCCTGCAGGCCCTTGATGTGCTGGTCCACCGGGCGCGAGCCGATCGCGCAGCCGCCGGGCAGCGACACGCGCGCCTCGCCGAAGCGCGCCAGCAGCGGGCCCAGCACCAGGATCGACGCGCGCATCGTCTTCACCAGGTCGTACGGTGCCTCGCGGGTGACGAGCTGGCCGGCGTCGATCGTGACCTCGTCGTCCCGTTCCGTGCTGCGTTCCGCCGTGGCGCCCAGGTGGCGCAGCACCTTCAGCGTGGTCGAGACGTCCTGCAGCTTCGGCACGTTGGCGAAGGTCACCGGCTCGGCGCACAGCAGCGCCGCGCAGAGTTCGGGCAGCGCGGCGTTCTTGGCGCCGGAAACGGTGACCTCGCCGGACAGCCGCTGGCCGCCGCGAATCAGGAGTTTGTCCATGGAATGCAATCAGGGGCGCCGGCACGGCGTGCGGGCGCAGAGCCGGGCGGCGCGGGCCGCAGAAAAATCAGTGGTGTGAGTGCACGCCAGCGGCCGCAGCGCCATGCTGCACCGGCTCGGCCTGCCATTCAGCAGGCGTCAGCGTCTTCATCGACAGCGCGTGGATCTCGGCGCGCATGCGATCGCCCAGCACCGCGTAGACGGCCTGGTGGCGGCGCACCCGCGGCAGCCCCTCGAAGGCGGTCGAGACGATGGTGGCAAAGAAATGCCGGCCGTCGCCCTCAACCTGAAGGTGTTCGCAGGCAAGGCCCGCAGCGATCAGCGCGCGGACGTGGTCGGGAGTGGGATCGGCCATGATGCGTGAATTGTACCGGCGCCCACCCAACCCGTCAGGGCGGGGTCACGACCGCAGCTTGTACCCCGACGCGAGCAGGCGCAGCGTGATCGCGCTCACCACGATCAGGCTGCTGCCGACCACCGCCAGACTCAGCCAGGGCGAGACGTCGCTGACGCCGAAGAAGCCATGCCGGAACCCGTCGATCATGTAGAAGAACGGATTCAGGTGGCTCACCTTCTGCCAGATGGCGGGCAGCGAGTGGATCGAGTAGAACACCCCGGCCAGGAAGGTCATGGGCATGACGATGAAGTTCTGGAACGCGGCCATCTGGTCGAACTTCTCAGCCCACAGCCCGGCGATCAGCCCCAGCGAGCCCATCAGCGCCGCGCCCAGCACCGCGAACACCAGCGCCCACAGCGGCTGCGCGAAGCTGGGCGGACCGAACCACACCGTCACCGCCAGCACGCCAGCGCCCACCACCAGGCCACGCGTCACCGACGCGCCCACGTAGGCGACGAACCAGGCCCAGTGGCTCAGTGGCGCGACCAGCAGGAACACCAGGTTGCCGGTGATCTTGCTCTGGATCAGGCTGGACGAGCTGTTGGCGAAGCTGTTCTGCAGCACGCTCATCATCACCAGCCCGGGGATCAGGAAGCTGGTGTAGCCCACCTGGTCGTAGACCTTGACGTGGTCCTCCAGCACGTGGCCGAAGATCAGCAGGTACAGCACCGCGGTCAGCACGGGCGCGCCCACGGTCTGGAAGCTCACCTTCCAGAAGCGCAGGACTTCCTTGTAATACAGGGTTCCGGCACCGGCGAGCATCACTGCACCTCCGCCACAGGCTGCACCGCAGCGGGCGCGCGCCCCTGCATGATGTCCAGGAAGACGTCCTCCAGGTCGGCGCGGCCGATCTCCAGGTCCTCCACCCGCACGCCGGCCGCACGCAGGCGCGCCAGCACGGCCTCGACCTGCGCGGCGTCCTGCGCCTTGATCTGCGCGATGCGCCCGGTCACGCGCGCCTGCGCTGCCAGCTCAGGCGGCAGCGCGTCGTCGGTCTTGAAGCGCAGCATCGTGCTGGCGGTGCCCGCCAACAGCGCCGAGGTGCGCTCCAGCGCCACCACGCGGCCCTGCTTGAGCATCGCGATGCGGCCGCACAGCGCCTCGGCCTCCTCCAGGTAGTGGGTGGTCAGCAGCACTGTGTGCCCTTCCTTGTTCAGCCGGGCGATGAAGGACCACAGCGTCTGGCGCAGCTCCACATCCACACCGGCGGTGGGCTCGTCCAGCACGATCACCGGCGGGCGGTGCACCAGCGCCTGCGCCACCAGCACGCGGCGCTTCATGCCGCCCGAGAGCTGGCGCATGTTCGCGTTCGCCTTGTCGGCCAGGCCGAGGCCGGCCAGCAGCTCGTCGATCCAGGCGTCGTTGCCGGTCACGCCGAAGTAGCCGCTCTGAATGCGCAGCGTCTCGCGCACCGAGAAGAAGGGGTCGAACACCAGCTCCTGCGGCACGATGCCCAGCGACTTGCGCGCCGCGGCGTAGTCGCTGACCACGTCGTGGCCCATCACCGTCACGCGCCCCTGCGTGGCCCGCGACAGGCCCGCCAGGATGCTGATCAGCGTCGTCTTGCCTGCGCCGTTGGGCCCCAGCAGGCCGAAGAACTCGCCCGGCTGGATGTCGAAGCTCACCTCGGTGAGCGCTTGCAGCGTCCCCCGCGCACCGCGGTAGGTCTTGCTGACGTGATCGAAATGGAGGGCTGCGGTCATCGGGGCGCGATTGTAGGAGCCGGGTCAAAGCCCCTGTGTCGCGCGCGCAGCGCAGCGCGCCCATTGAAAACCCGGGCCACCGTCGGCGCCAGGCAATGCTAGATTCGCCCGGATGAGCCATGCCGCGCCCGCAGCCCACGACCGGCCCGCCACCAGCCCATCGGCCCGCAAGCCACCGCGCCGCACGGCCGAGCGCATCCTCGACCACACGCTCGAGCTGTTCAACCGCTACGGCGAGCCCAACGTCTCGACCACGCTGATCTCGGCCGAGCTGAACATCAGCCCGGGCAACCTGTACTACCACTACCCGGCCAAGGAGGCCCTGGTCAACGCGCTGGTCGAGCGCTACGAACAGGCCCTGCACGAGGCCCTGGGCGCCGCCGGCCCGGCCGACGACGCGGTGGGCGCCTGGCTGCTGGTGCCGCAGCTGTTCCGCCTGTGCTGGGACTACCGCTTCCTCTTCCGCGACCTCAACGACCTGCTCACGCGCAACCGCCAGCTCGAAACCCGCTGCCAGGCCGCGCTGACCCAGCAGACCACCGCGGTGCGCCAGCGCGTGGTGCGCCTGTGCGCGATCGACGGCACCGCGCTCAACGACGAGGAGGCCGACGCGCTGGCCACCTCCATCGTCGTGCTGCTGAACTACTGGCTCAGCTTCGAGTACGTGCGCGACCCGCGCCGCGCGCTCGAGCCCGAGAACGCCGAAGCCGCGATGCGCCGCGGCGCCCGCCAGGTCCAGGCCCTGATCTGGCCCTACCTCAGCGCCGACCTGCGCCAGCGCCTGCGCCCCACCTTGAGCGAAGACGAACTGAAGCGGGGGAATCTCGCGGTGCGGGGGTGAGGCCACACGGCCTCACCGCCTCACGCCTTCAGATACTCCATCTTCCCCCCCAGCCAGCGCGACACATGCGCCCGGGCCGCGGCGGGGTGTTTGTCCAGCAACTCGGGGGCGACGGCGCGGGCGCGCTGCAGCAGCGGGGCGTCCTCGGTCAGGTCGGCGAAGCGCAGCAGGGCGTCGCCGCTCTGGCGGGAGCCCATGAACTCGCCGGGGCCGCGAATCTCCAGGTCGCGGCGGGCGATCTCGAAGCCGTCCGTCGTCTCGGCCATCGCCTTCAGCCGCGCCTTGCCGGTCTGCGACAGCGGGCCGGTGTAGAGCAGCACGCACACGCTGGCCACCGCGCCGCGGCCCACCCGGCCGCGCAGCTGGTGCAGCTGGGACAGGCCGAAGCGCTCGGCGTGCTCGATCACCATCAGGCTGGCGTTGGGCACGTCCACGCCCACCTCGATCACCGTCGTGGCCACCAGCACCGCCAGGTCGCCGCTGGAGAACAGCGACATCACGGCGGCCTTCTCCGCCGACGGCATGCGGCCGTGGATCAGCCCGACCCCGCGCCCGGGCAGCGCCGCCGTCAGGTGCTGGTGCGTCTCGGTGGCGTTCTGCAGGTCGAGGTTCTCGCTCTCCTCCACCAGCGGGCAGACCCAGTAGACCTGCCGGGCGTGCGCCTCCACCTCGTCGCGGATGCGGGCGATGACGTCCTCGCGCCGGTTGTCGGCGAAGACCTTGGTGACCACCGGGCTGCGGCCCGGGGGCAGCTCGTCCAGCGTCGAGACGTCCAGGTCGGCGAAGTAGGTCATCGCCAGCGTGCGCGGGATGGGCGTGGCGCTCATCATCAGCAGGTGCGGCTCCAACGACCCCGGCCGCCCAGCGGCATCCTGCGCCCCCTCCGGGTCGCCCGCCAGCTTGCGGCGCAGCTCCAGCCGCTGCGCGACGCCGAAGCGGTGCTGCTCGTCGACGATGGCCAGACCCAGCTTGGCGAAGTGCACGTCGTCCTGGATCACCGCGTGGGTGCCCACCACCAGCGCCGCCTCGCCGCTGGCAACGCGCTCGACCATCTGGCGGCGCTCCTTCCCCTTGCGGCTGCCGGTCAGCCAGGCGATGCCCTGCCCCCGCTCGGCCAGCAGTGGGTCCAGCCACTGCACCAGCTTGCGGAAGTGCTGCTCGGCCAGGATCTCGGTGGGCGCCATCAGCGCGCACTGCCAGCCGGCGTCGATGGCCACCGCGGCGGCGAGTGCGGCCACCACCGTCTTGCCGGAGCCGACGTCGCCCTGCAGCAGGCGGTGCATGGGCTGCTCGCGGCCCAGGTCGGCGGCGATCTCCTCGGCCACGCGGCGCTGCGCCCCGGTGAGCTGGAAGGGCAGCACGGCCAGCAGACGCTCGTGCAGCCCGCCCACCGCCGCCCGCAGCGCCGGTGCGCGCAGCTTGCGGCGCTCGCGCTGCGCCTGCAGCTGCGCGATCTGCTGGGCCAGCAGCTCTTCGAACTTCAGCCGCTGCCAGGCCGGGTGGCTGTGGTCCTCCAGCGCCGCCAGGCTGGCCGAGGCCGGCGGGTGGTGCAGGACGTTCAGCGCCTCGCGCAGGCTGGGCAGGCCGGGCGGCAGGATGCGCGCGGGCAGCAGCTCGTCCAGCGCCGCGCGCGACAGGCCCGAGGCCACCGCCTTGCGCAGGTAGGCCTGCGGCAGCTGGGCGCTGGTCGGGTAGACCGGCGTCAGCGCCGCGGCCAGCGGCGTGGCCGCGTCCACCGCCTTGAAGGTGGGGTGCACCATCTCCGGGCCGAAGAAGCCGCCGCGCAGCTCGCCGCGCACCCGCACCCGCGCGCCCGCAGCCAGGGTCTTCTGGTGCGAGGGGTAGAAGTTGACGAAGCGCAGCACCAGCTCAGCGCGGCGCCGCCCGGGTGCAGCGTTCGCGCCCGGCTCCAGCGATTCGGCGAGGTGGACGATGAACTGCCGGCGCGGGCGCAGCTCCACCTTGGCTTCGCGCACGACGCCCTCGACCTGCACCGTGTCGCCGGGGCGGGCCTCGGCGATCGGGGTGAGCTTGGTCTCGTCCTCGTAGCGCAGCGGCAGGTGCAGCGCGAGGTCGATGTCGCGCCGCAGGCCGAGCTTTTCCATCGCCCGCTGGGGGGCGGATTTCGCAGGGGCTGCGGCGGGGGGGGCCTTGGCGGCGTCGGAAACCGAAGACGTCATGCGCGACGGCGGGTTCAGCGCGTGCGTGGCGCGATGTGGTCACGCAGCCAGGCGGCGAACGCGGGCTCGTCGAGGTCGCCAGCGGCCAAGCCCAGCATCGTCACCACGCAGTCGGCGTCCGAGGCGATCAGCTCCCAGCCATTCAGAACCAGAAACAGCTCGACCGCCACGAAGGCGGTGCGCTTGTTGCCATCCACGAAAGGGTGGTTGCGGGCGATGCCGAAGCCGTAGGCGGCGGCCAGATCGGCTGCATCCGGCTCGCCGTAGTGGGCCAGGTTGACCGGCCGCGACAGTGCGGACTCGAAAAGGCCCGCGTCGCGCACACCCGCACCGCCGCCATGTTCGGCGAGCTGCTCTTCGTGCACGGCATAGAGCACGGCCGGGTCGATCCAGACCCAGGTTTCGTTGGCAGCGGCCATGCCGTCACTTGGCCAGTTCGTGGAGCACGGCGCGGCGGGCCTTCATGATGTCGCGCGCCTGCTTCATTTGCGCCTCGAAGGCCGGATCCTGCCGCGTCACCCGAAAACCGTCCGGGCTGTCGGTGAGGTACAGCGCATCGCCCTTCTCCAGCTTCAACCGCGCCAGCACCTCCTTGGGCAGGATGACACCGACCGAATTGCCGATCTGGGTGAGCTTGAGGGTGTGCATGGCGGGCTCCTGGGTGGTCTGGCAGACGTTATAACATTCGTTATATTCTGCCCCCACCCTCCCCCGTCCCGCAAGCCGCCTGCCGTGTCGCACCCGTCCCCTTCGCCCGCCGCCGCCGTCGCCCCCACCGCGTCCGGCCCTCGCCACTGGACCGTGGCCGACTTCGATTTCGACCTGCCGCCCGAGCTGATCGCTCAGGCACCGGCCGCCGAGCGCAGCGCCTCGCGGCTGTTAGACGCCGGCCCGGCCGGCAGCGAAGCGCCGCCGGTGGACCGCGTCTTCCGCGAGCTGCCCGACTTGCTCGAACCCGGTGACCTGCTGGTGTTCAACGACACCCAGGTGATCCGCGCCCGGCTCTATGGCGCCAAGGACAGCGGCGGCGCGGTGGAGGCGCTGGTCGAGCGCGTGCTGCCGGCGGCCAGCCCGGGCGCTGCCCAGGAAGTCTGGGCGCACCTGCGCGCCAGCAAGTCGCCCAAAGCGGGGCAGGCGGTGCACTTCCGCAACGACGCGGGCGAATCCTTCCGCGCCGAGGTGCTGGGCCGCTGCGGGCCGGAGAACGGGCTGTTCCACCTGCGTTTCCCCCGTGACACGAGCGACGCCTTCGCGCTGCTGGAGCGCTTCGGCCACGTGCCGCTGCCGCCCTACATCACCCACGCCGACACCGCCGAGGACGCGCGGCGTTACCAGACCGTGTTCGCCCGCCACCCCGGCGCGGTGGCCGCGCCGACCGCGGCGCTGCACTTCGACGAGGCGCTGCTGGCTGCGCTCGACGCCCGCGGTGTGCGGCGCGCGGCGGTGACGCTGCACGTGGGCGCCGGCACCTTCCAGCCCGTGCGCGCCGAGCGGCTGGAAGACCACCGCATGCACAGCGAGTGGTTCGAGGTGCCGCCCGCCACCGTCGCGGCGATCGACGCCACCCGCGCCGCAGGCGGGCGCGTCGTGGCGGTGGGCACCACCAGCCTGCGCGCGCTGGAGTCGGCCGGCCGGGCCGCGGCACAGGCGGGGCTGGATGCGGCCACCACCCCGCTGCTGGCCGGCGCGCGAGAGACGGAGATCTTCATCACCCCCGGCTTCGAGTTCCGCGTGGTGGACCGGCTGATCACCAACTTCCACCTGCCGAAAAGCACGCTGATGATGCTGGTCAGCGCCCTGGCCGGCCACGAACGCATCCGCGCGCTCTACGCGCACGCGATTCGCGAGCGCTACCGATTCTTCAGCTACGGGGATGCCATGCTCTTGACGCGTGCAGCCCACAACCCACTGCTCCAGCGCGCAACAGCGGCGATTGCCTAAGGCACAGGGACTGCTCCACCTCGGCAAAACCTCCCATGGCCTTGACTTTGCTCAACATCGAAGGATGGCTCGGGCCTAACTTCGGGTCCATCGCACTTTTTAACGACTGCGGAGTACGACCATGAAGACCTCTTTGAAGCTGGCCGCGCTGGCCGGCCTTGCGCTGATTGCCACCACGTCCGCCCTGGCCGCCGACAAGGCCAAGGACGACGCCATGCTGAAGCTGGCCACGACCAGCGGCTGCATGACCTGCCACCACATCGACCCGGGCGCCAAGGGCCCCGAGGGCCTGCCCCCGATCGGCCCGGCCTGGAAGGACGTCGCCGCCAAGTACAAGAGCGACAAGACCGCGCTGACCAAGCTGACCCAGACCGTGCTGAAGGGCTCCAACCCCTACGAAAGCCACTGGAAGGGCAAGGCCTCCGGCCTGGCCATGCCGCCCAACGCCGTAGCGATCAAGGAAGCCGACGCCAAGCAGCTGGTCGGCTGGATCCTGGCGCTCGAAGCCAAGTGAGGCCCCTGGCGCGGCGAGCCTAACGGTTCAGCCGCGCCAGCCGTCCATCTCGCCCGCCGCTGCGGGCGGCGCAGGCAGACCCAGGCCTCGCGCACCGGCCCAGAGCATCGCCTCGGTCCGGCTCATCACGCCCAACTTCTGGAACAGGCCCAGCACGTGGGTCTTGATGGTGGACTCGGCCACACCGAGTTCGCGTCCGATCTGCTTGTTGGACTGCCCGGTGGCCAGCAGACGCAGCACATCGAGCTGCCGCGGCGACAGGCCCAGTTGCGCGAGTTCGGCACGCACCGCAGCACTGAGGTCCGATGGGACGGCGTTCGATGGCTCGGGCGCCGGCGGCCCCGAGAAGTCTGGGCTCAGATCGGGCCGCAGGAGCGACTCGGGCGCCAGGGCGTTCCAACGGATCGCTCCAGCCGTGGGCAGACCGATGTGATCGCGCGACAGCCTGGCGTCCAGCAGCACCCGAATCAGCTGGGCGATCGCTGCAGGCTGGGCGGTGCGCGCCACCACGCCGTCGATTCCCTCAGACATCAAGGGCGGCAGCACCGTCGGCGCGTCGTGGTCCACCAGCACCACCAGCGGCACCCGAGGCCAGTAGGCGCGGCAATGCCGCACCCGATCGACCGCCGCGCTGCCCCGCCCCGAAACATCCAGGGCAATCAGGTCGGGCCACCCCACTGCACGGACGGCGACCAGGGCCTCGTCCAGATCGAGCGCCTCCAGCAACGCGACATCGGGCAGTTCCTCGCGCACAAGCAGGCCCCAGCCCACGCGAAACAACGTGTGGTCATCAATGAGGAGAAGGGTGCGGGCAGGCAAGGGCGTGACGTGGCCCGAGGGGGCCGATCAAACAACTTGCGACTATAGTTACAGACGGCACAGTGCCCGCTGACAACTCGGCGCGCGTGCAGAGCTACCGCGAAACCTTCCCTGGATCCAGGGGGTCAAGCGTAAACCGCCGACCACACCGCTTCGCCCCAATCGCGAAAACGCCGCGACCGACTCAAACCAGCAGCGACGGCCCCACATCGGCCAGCGTGGCGCAGCCACACAGCGCCATCGCGATCTCAAGCTCGTCGCGCAGCAGCCGCAGCATCTGCGCCACACCCAGCGCGCCGCCCACCGCCAGCGCCTGCAGCTGCGGGCGCCCCACCAGCACGGCGCTCGCGCCCAGCGCCAGCGCCTTGAGCACGTCGCCGCCGCGGCGGATGCCGCCATCGACCAGCACCGGGCAGCGGCCCGCCACCGCCGCGACGACGGCCGGCAGCAACTCGGCCGTGGCCGGCAGGCCGTCGAGCGTGCGCCCGCCGTGGTTGGAGACGATCAGCCCGGCCGCCCCGGCCTGCAGCGCCAACTGCGCATCGTCCGGGTGGGTGACGCCCTTGAGCAGCAGCGGCAGGCGGCTGTGCGCGCGCAGCCAAGCCACGTCGTCCCAGGTGGGCGCGTGGCGCAGCAGGCCGTCAAACAGGGCGCTGCCCGGGCCCGAGGCCCCGGGGTCGCCCGAGGTGGCCGGCGCGGGCAGGCCGCGCTGCGGCAGGTCGTCCAGGTGCACCGCCCGCACCCCGGGCGGCAGGCGAAAGCCGACGCGCCGCTCGCGATCGCGGGGGCCGGCCACCGGCGCATCGACGGTCAGCACCAGCGCCTCGCAGCCGGCGGCCTCGGCGCGCTCGACCAGCGCGAGCGTGTCCTCCCGCTGGGGTTGCAGGTAGAGCTGGAACCCCAGCGGCCCGGCCCCCGGGTCGCCGCGCATCGCCTGAGCGACCGCCTCCACCGGCACGCTGCTCTGCGTGCTCAGCAGCATCCCCGCGCCCAGGGCCGCGGCCGCCTGCGCGGTGGCGTACTCGCCGTCGGGGTGGGCCAGCCGGTGATAAGCCACCGGGGCCAGCAGGATGGGGTGCGCGAGCGTTCGGCCCAGCAGCTCGCAGCGGGTGTGCCCCCCGGCCAGCGGGCGCAGCACCCGCTGCGACAGCCGCTTCGCCTGCCAGGCCTGGCGGTTGGCCCGCAGGGTCAGCTCATCGCCCGCGCCGCCGCTGAGCCAGGCCCAGACGGCCGGGTCCAGCCGCTGGGCGGCCAGGCGCTCGTGGTCGTCCAGGCTGACCAGATCGGGCGGCAGGGTCGGCAGCGGCGCGGTCATGCGGAGCGGGCTCAGTGCGGGTCGGGTTGACTGACGAAGCCCACCTTGGTCAGGCCGGCCGCGGAGGCATCGGCCAGCGTTTCAGCCACGTGGCGGTAGGCCACGTCGCGGTCGGCGCGCAGGTGGATCTCGGGCTGCACCGCGGGCTGGGCGGCCTGCTGGGCCCCCTTTTGCCCCGCGGCGCGAAAGCGCGCGGCGGCGTCCTCGCGCGAGATCAGCTCGCCGTTCCAGTAGCGCAGGCCCTGGGCGTCGATGGCGAACTCGATCTTCTCGGCCGCCGGCGGGTTCACCTGCGAGCTGGCGAGCGGCAGCTCCAGCTTGACCGCGTGGGTGAGCAGCGGCGCGGTGACGATGAAGATCACCAGCAGCACGAGCATCACGTCGATCAGCGGCACCATGTTGATTTCCGCCACCGGCGCGCTGGCGGTCTTGCGGTCGAAGCTGGCGAAGGCCATGGCGTTCTCCGGTTCAGGGCAAAGGTCGGGTGAGGAAGCAAGGAGGCGGGGAGCGGGTCAGGCCGCGGCCGGGCGCAGGGGCTGCACCGCGGCCCCGGCTTCCGCCGCCGGGGCGCCGCGCGCGGCCGTTGGGGAGACCGGGGAGGCCTCGGCCAGCGGGCTGCCCATCGACAGGAAGGTCAGCAGCTCGAAGGCGAAGGCGTCCAGCTTGGCGCCCAGCACCCGGTTGCCGCGGGTGATGGCGTTGTAGGCCACCACCGCCGGAATCGCCACGGCCAGGCCGATGCCGGTCATGATCAGCGCCTCGCCCACCGGGCCGGCCACCTTGTCGAGCGTGCCCGCGCCGCTCATGCCGATGGCCACCAGCGCGTGGTACACGCCCCAGACGGTGCCGAACAGGCCGATGAAGGGCGCCGTCGCGCCGATGGTGGCCAGCGTGGTCAGGCCGTTCTCCAGCCGGGTGGTCTCCTCGTCGAGGACCTTCTTGATCGTGCGGGTGACGAAGTCCTGCGCCGTGCCGGCCTCCTCCAGCTTGGCCGCGCCGTAGCGGGCGTGGTGCTGGCGGGCGTGGATGGCGTGGGCGGTGAGGTGCCCGAAGGGGTCGCGCACGCCGTGGGTGGCGATCTCGCCGGCCACCTCGTCGAGCGAGCGGGCGTTCCAGAAGAAGCTCAGGAAGGTCTCGCTGCGCCGCGTGCGCAGCAGCTGCGTCAGGCCCTTGATGCCGATGAGCGCCCAGGAGAGCACCGACATGCCGATCAGGATCACGAGCAGGCCCTTGCCGACGGCGTCGGACTGGGCGATGAAGTGGCCAAAGCCCATCGTCGGAACGACGTCGGCCAGCGTGGCGGCCGAGGCGGCCAGGTCGGGTGCAACGGGGGTCATGGTGGATGCCTGAAGGAGGAAGGACGGGAATGTCGGAAAGACGCGGACGGTGCGCGGGGGGTGGTCAGTCGTCGAGCTGGAACTCGAGCGGCATGACGATCCAGAACTCGAAGGGCACGCCGTTTTCGGTGCGCGGCTTGACGCGGGCGGTCACGGCCTTGCCCAGCGCCTCCTGGTCCAGCCGGGCAAAGCCCGAGGACTTCTGCAGCTGCACCTGGCGTGGCACGCCGCGCGTGTCGATCAGGGCGCGCACGTAGACGACGCCCTGTTCGCGCGCGCGCTTGGAGCCCAGCGGGTAGTCCAGCTGCGGCACGCGGATCCAGTCGGTGTCGGTCAGCACGACCTGACGCGGTGCGGCGGGGGCCGGCGCGGGTGGCACGGCGGGCGCGGGGGGAAACGGCGGGGTAGGCGCCACGGCGGGCGCCGGGGGCGTGG
>Ga0228698_1000282_pt1 | contig 43395 bp, 43 predicted proteins | sample McNCre117_Aug_MG_FD_178015 | JGI IMG/M metagenome (GOLD analysis project Ga0228698, IMG submission 178015) | Freshwater microbial communities from McNutts Creek, Athens, Georgia, United States - 1-17_Aug_MG | ecosystem: Environmental > Aquatic > Freshwater > Creek | place: USA: Georgia... | reverse complement strand
CGCCATCGAAGAAGAAGAATGGAGCCAGCCAAGGCGGCACGGCATAGCTGGCGAGTAAATCCGGCAATTCGGATTCTTTCAGCAGACTCCAGCCGTTGGTATTTGACGCACGAGTTTCGATCACCAGCCGTTGATTGTCATATCGGCCATGATTCGTGAAAAACCATTTCCGTGTAATGCGCAGGCAGCCCTTGTTCGGTCGGGTGATCTCGATGATGACTTCCATGCGGTCTTCACCGTTACGCAAGGCATGCTTATAAAGCGCTGTTTCGAGGAAATGACCATAGCCCTTGGCCTTGAGTCCAGCCCGGTCCAGCGCGCGCTGGCTGACCGCCTCCTCGCCATAGAGGCCGACATAGATCGCCTCCAACAAGGTCGTCTTGCCATAACCGTTAAGCCCCCCAATGAGCACCAGATTTCTGTTATCCGCTGGCTCTGGAAAGTCGAAAACCTGATTTTGGTAACTTTTAAAATTTCGCAGCACAAGCCGTGAGATCCACATGACTCACTCCATTTCTGTCATCAGAATGGCATCGAAATCATCGTTAAGGCCACGCGCGCGCTGCTTGTGTGCATGATCGCGGTAGGCAGAGACGAGACGAGCAAACTGCCCCTCACAAACGCCATGCTGCTGCAACAGAGTGCTGACCGTGGCATGCGCATCAGGGTCACGCCACAGGGGTAAGTCGTCCACGCCACAATCGACGGCGATGCTGCTGACATTATTCAAGGATGTATTCCTTCTGGTTTTGCTGTATCAAATCCTCGGCCCAGATGCGGCGGATTGCTTCGAGCTCCGCATCGCTGATCAGGCGTGCGCCATACGCCTGCTCCGTCTCCTGCAGGCGCCGTAGAATCATCTGGCGAGCCGCGATGGTGAAAGGACCTGGCACCAGACGTCCATTTGCCACAGTGAGCTTGCCCGTGCGGCGTCGGCTCTGGCGCAAGCTTGGATCGTTACGAATCTCTTTCAGCCAGTCCCGGAACTCAATCAGGGGGGCATACTGCACGTTCCCGCTGTCGACAAAGCCCTGCAGGCTCTTGTCTTTCTCCACGACAGTGCAGGTCCAGCAGCCAAAGCGGCTGGAATTGGTGCCGCAACCAGGGGCATCCTCTTGTGACAACACGATCGGACATTCACCACCCGCCGCATCACGATAGAGCTTGATGAGCCGACTGTTGTCACCACCCCAAGCAGGTGGGAAGCTGGCAAGCAACTCCCACACCTCGTCAGTAGTGAGATCAACGATAGGTCGGTAGATGTAGGCGCCGGCGAGACTGTTGTGAGGACTGAGTTGCGAGTCGGTTTCGTTCTGGTAGCTGTCTATCCGGCGCCGACGGACCTCGGATTCGTTGCGACGCACACCCAGCAAGATGATGGCCGCACCGTTCTCTGCGACCTGCTCCCGGATATAGCGGCTGGTCGGCTGGATCTTGAGGCGGTCCGTACACCAGCGCATCTGCTGGTTGGGGCTCGGATAACCCTTACCGATCAGCAGACACCAGAAGGTATGAGCAAGCTCCGGGGTCGTGGTCGCGACCGTCACGGGCAGGCCGTGGATGCGCGCTCCGCTCTCGATCTCGCGGAGCGACTGCATCAGATGCGATACGACCAGTGGACTTTCGACCAGCGTGTCATTGGCCACCAGATGCACCTTGCGCGTCAAGCGGCTTGGCGATATATCCATCAGCGCCGCAAAGACGAGTTGCGCGACCAGCGTGCTGTCCTTGCCGCCAGAAAAACCGATGATCCACGGGGAATCCTGGTCGGTGGACAGGTACTCGGCACGAATGGCGGCGGCTAGTTCTTCATAGAGGTGGTGCACGGCTTCAGTCTTGAAAGAGCGCAGGGGCCTGATCTTTCACGACCGTTCACTCTGCATTTTTAGGATGTTCCCAAGCCGAATTCTACGTTTTTCGTAGAGACAACATGAAACTGTCTCGCGACCATCCGCGCATGGTCAAAAAAGCTACCTGTTCATCTTGCTGCTTCGGTGCACGCTTGCGCCAAGCGCGCGAGCGACTGGGCTTGCCACAAGACAAGCTGGGCGTGATGATCGGGTTGGACGAAGGTTGCAGCAGCGCGCGCATCAGCCGCTACGAGACAGGTGTCCACGAACCTGCTTTCGACATCGCACGCAAGTTGGCTCAGGTTCTGGGTGTAACAGTGACCTACTTCTACTGTGAAGATGACTGGCTGGCGAATATGGTGCTGCGATTACACCGACTCACCCCAGCACAGAGAGATGATCTTGATACTTGGCTGACCGGCGTTCCCCAAACCGGAAAATGCTTTGTATGACTGGATCCGTTTCCAACATGAGACAGCGCCGGAACGACCATGACCGGCCGCATGCGCGGCCTGTTTGACCTGCCAGACACCGCCCACCGGCGAAAAAAAACCGCCTGACGGCGGTTCCTTCATTGGCTGAAGCCGGATCAGTAGCTGCTGCGGCCGCCGCGGAAACCGCCGCCGTTGCCGCCACCAAAGCCACCACCGCCATTGCCGCCGCCGAAGCCGCCACGGCCACCACCGAAGCCGCCACGGTTGCCACCGCCGAAGCCGCCCGGACGGTCTTCCTTGGGACGCGCGACGTTGACGTTGATCGAACGGCCATCAACCGACTGGCCATTCAGGCCCTGGATCGCGGCTTGCGCTTCGGCATCGGTCGCCATCTCGACGAAACCGAAGCCCTTGGAACGGCCGGTGTCACGATCCATCATGACCTTGGCCGACAGCACGTTGCCGTACTCGGAGAAGTTCTGATGCAGGCTGGCGTCGTTGACCGAATAAGGCAGGTTGCCGACGTAGAGTTTGTTGTTCATGGGAAATCCTTTCGGGACAGTGGGGCACGGACTTCCATGGGGTCCGGCCCGAGAAATTCAAATCGGGTAACGGGGGCTCAGCGGAACTTGCGTCGTGCCGGAGCCGGGGCACCGCCCGAGCGCGGCTCGAGATGGCGGAACGTGATCCGACCCTTGGTCAGGTCGTAGGGCGAGAGTTCCAGCGACACCTTGTCGCCGGCCAGGATGCGGATGTGGTTCTTGCGCATCTTGCCGCCGGAATAAGCCACCAGGCTGTGCCCGTTTTCCAGGGTCACGCGGTAGCGGGAGTCAGGCAGCACTTCGTCTACCTTGCCTTGCATTTCGATCAGGTCTTCCTTGGACATCGGGCGCTCCTCGTCATGGAATGGTGAAAAGATGGGCCGTCAAGCGACAAAATTGTCGAACTCGGTCATCTGGGCAAAAGGTGAGACAAGGAATCTGCCCACCCGAAAATCTTGGTCTAATGTCTGTGTCATCAAAAGGGCGCGGGCCGGCCAGTCCGGTGCGCAAAATAAAGCCATCGCAGCAAACGCCAGTAAAGGTGGCGCAGGAGCAATGAAGAAAAGTCTTCAGAGCATGCTGGTCCGCGCAAAACGGTATCCAGAGGTGGGGCTCGCCGCAGAGGGAGTTTGACTGTAAAAAAGAAGCCGCACCTGGGGCTTATAAACCGGCTAGGCGCGAAAGCAACGCCAAAGACCGCGTCAGACAACTTTGTTGTGAAGGCAAGCAAGTCGCAACAATTTTCACATTATAACCCGTATCGTCAAATTACGCTAGTCTTGAGTTGGGGGACAACCCGAAGCACACAGTCCGACCTTCTGCCGCGATACTTCGACGTCATGAATCACTCACGCATCCTCATGACGCTGGCGGCGCTGTCGATCGCGACGCCGCTGCTGGCCGCCGGCCCGGCCACCACCGCCTGCCCGCAGCATTTCGCTGCCGGCCAGCCGCCCCAGATCGTCAAGGCCAAGCTCAGGCCCAAGACCCGCGAGCTGTGCTTCGAGGCCTTCGCGACCCTGCATTCGGGCCTCAGCCGCACGCCGCTCTATTCGGCCGAGCACCTGACGCGCCCGAACCTCGAATCCGCGCGCCAGCTGCCGCGCAAGGACAGCTTCCACGCCGAGGACCGGCTGCCCGAGGGCGAGCGCGCCGAACTGTCGGACTACGCGCGCTCGGGCTATGACCGTGGCCACATGGCGCCCAACGCCGACATGCCGACGCGCTCGGCCCAGGCCGAGTCGTTCTCGCTCGCCAACATGGTGCCGCAGCTGCACGAGAACAACGCCGGCGTCTGGGCCGGCATCGAGGCCGCGATGCGCCAGCTGGCCCGTGACGAAGGCGAACTCTACGTCGTCAGCGGCCCGGCCTTCATCGGCACCGACCTCAAGCAGATCGGCCATGTGCTGGTGCCGACCCACCTCTGGAAGGTGGTCTACAGCCCCAAGCAGCAGCGTGCCGGCGCCTACCTGATCGAGAACGGCACCCGCCAGGACTGGCGCGCACTCAGCGTCGCCGAGCTTGAGAAGCTGACCGGCATCGCCCCCCTGCCCGCCTTGTCGCAGCAACAGCGCGAGGCCGGCATGACGCTGCCCGATCCGGCCGCGCCGCAGCACGACCGCAAGCCCAAGTCCGCACCGCCGCGCGAGGATTCGACGCTGGAGGAGCTGTCGCGTGCGCTGCTGGCCTTGCTCAACAAGCTGATACGGTTTTAAGGAAATGCGATGGATGCCGGATTCACCCCCTACGCGAATGAAAGCGACCTGCGGCGCATCGACCACCTGGAAATCGAGAACCGGCTCGACCGCCTGACGCTGACCGGCGACCTGGTGCTGACGCGCGACCGCGCCGGCCTGGCGCTGGCGCGCGAGCTGCACGCGCTGCTGGGACAAGCCATCGCTCGGCTCGAAGCCGACCCGGCCCTGCCCGAGCGCATCGAGGTGCTGGCGCCGCGCATCGTGCGCAACCCGTTCGCCTGAGCAGGTATCATTCCAGTTTCGGGTGCGTCCGCTCGCTTGCGTGTGCGACGAAACGGGAAGCCGGTGAACCTGCTCCAGGCAGGGAGTCCGGCGCAGCCCCCGCTGCTGTGAGCCTGACGACTCCGCCACACGCCACTGTGCCCGCCACGGGAAGGCGCGGAGAAGGATGAGGGCAAGCCAGAATACCGGCCCGAACCAAAACAGCCAGCACCATTCCCCGGGGTGACGGGAAAGCGCTGCCGCATGGCCCGGGCTTGTACCGGACCGCCGGCCGTTTTTCATCCTCCACCTGGTGCCGATACCGGAACCATTCGACGGGAAGATTCGAACCCCATGGACGTCATCAAGCGCGACGGCTCGCGCGAAGCCTTCGACTTCGCCAAGATCGAGCAACTCAACACTTTCGCCACCCAAGGGCTGGCGGTGGATCTCGGCCTGCTGCGCAGCCAGATCCGGCTGCTGGTCTACGACGGCATGAAGACCAGCGAGATCTTCCAGGCCCAGGTCAAGGCCGCCGCCGGCCTGATCTCGGCCGAGCATCCGGACTTCAGCTTCGTCGCCGCGCGCTATCTGCTGGCCGACACGATGAAGCAGGTCACGCCGGACGGCCGCTACCCGGCCCTGTCCGCGACGATCGCGCGTGGCGTGGCCGCCGGGCGCTACGTGCCCGAGCTGGCCCAGGCCTTCGACCTGGCCGCGCTCGACGCCGCGCTGCGCCCCGAGCGCGACTTTCAGTTCGATTACTACGGGCTGCAGAACCTGGTCGATCGCTACCTGATGCGCGACCGCCAGCAGCACCTGGTCGAGCTGCCGCAACACTTCCTGATGCGCGTCGCGATGGGCGTGGCACTGCGCGAGAACGATCCGACCGCGCGCGCCGTCGAGTTCTACGACCTGCTGTCGAGCTTCGACTACATGGCCTCGACGCCGACGCTGTTCAACTCCGGCACCACGCACAGCCAGCTGTCGAGCTGCTACCTCAACACCGTCAACGACCAGATCAGCTCCGACCTCGACGAGGGCGAGCACCGCTTTGCCTCGATCTTCGGCACCATCGAGGAATCGGCCCGGCTGTCCAAGTACGCCGGTGGCATCGGCACCGACTGGACCCGCGTGCGCGCGGCCGGCTCGCACATCCGCTCGACCAACGGCAAGTCCTCGGGTGTGATCCCCTACCTGAAGATCTACAACGACACCGCCGTCGGCGTGAACCAGGGCGGGCGGCGCAAGGGCAGCTTCGCGCCCTACCTGGAGGTCTGGCACCCGGACTTCTGGGATTTCTGCGAACTCAAGAAGGAGTTCGGCGACGAGCGCCTGCGCGCGCACGACATCTTCCCGGCGGCCTGGGTCTGCGACCTGTTCATGGAGCGCGTCGAGAGCAACGGCGTCTGGAGCGAGTTCCAGCCCGAGCTGCATCCCGAGCTGCACGAGCTTTACGGCGACGCCTTCAAGGCGCGCTACGAACAGCTGGAACGCGAAGGCAAGGCCTACAAGCAGCGCCCGGCGCTGGAGGTCTGGAAGCGCATCCTCGGCAACCTGTTCGAGACCGGCCACCCCTGGATCACGTTCAAGGACGAGTGCAACCGCCGCAGCCCGCAGGATCACGTGGGCGTGGTGCATTCCAGCAACTTGTGTACCGAGATCACGCTGAACACCTCGGACGACGAGACCGCCGTCTGCAACCTCGGCTCGGTCAACCTCGCGCGCCACGTCAGGGACGGCCAGCTCGACGGCGACAAGCTCGCGCGCACGGTGCGCACCGCCGTGCGCATGCTCGACAACGTGATCAACCTGAACTTCTACCCGTCGGACCGCGCCCGGACCTCGAACCTGCGGCACCGCCCGGTCGGCCTGGGCCTGATGGGCGAGACCGAGGCCAAGGTCGCCTGCGGCATCGCGTTCGCGAGCGAAGCCGGCGTGGCGTTCTCGGACCACGCGCTGGAGCTGATCAGCTTCCACGCGATCAGCGCCTCGTGCGAGCTGGCCGCCGAGCGCGGCGCCTACGGCAGCTTCGCCGGCTCCAAGTGGTCCAAGGGCCTGCTGCCGATCGACACCGCGCGCAGCCGCGACACCCGGCTCGGCGAGGCGGCCTGGGGCCAGCTGCGCGAGCGCGTCAAGACCCAGGGCATGCGCAACAGCAACGTGATGGCGATCGCGCCGACCGCGACGATCTCGATCCTGACCGGCACCACGCCCTGCATCGAGCCGATCTTCGAGATCGAGCGCAGCGAGAAGAACATGAGCGGCCAGTTCAAGGTCGTCGATCCCTGCGTGCGCTACCGCCGCCCCGATCTGCTGCAGACGGTGTGGGAGATCGACCCGGCCTGGATCCTGCGCAGCGCCGCCGCGCGCCAGAAGTGGATCGACCAGGCGCAGAGCGTCAACATCTTCGTGCGCCAGGGCACCAAGGGCCGCGAGCTGTCCGAAATCTACCTCAGCGCCTGGAAGCTCGGCCTGAAGACCACCTACTACCTGCGCGGCCAGACCAAGACCCGCGAAACGCCCAAGCCCGCGCTGGCCAACGCCGCGCTGCCGCAAGGCGATGCGGCCGAGTCGGACATGCCGGCCAACTTCTGCTCGATCGACAACCCGGACTGCGAAGCCTGCCAGTGAGGCCACGACGATGAAAGACACCACCCGCATCACCAACGAACGCCGGATCGCCTTTGGCCCCAAAGACGAACTCATGTGCATGGCGGCCATCAAGTACAAGTGGGCGACCGACATCTATGACCGGATGGAGGCCAACACCTGGTTTCCGAAGACGATCGCGCTCGGGCCCGACCGCGAGACCTACCGCAGCGGCGCGCTGAACGCGCGCGAGCGCAACGCCTACGACAAGGCGCTGGCCTTCGTCTCGAACCTCGACGGCATCCAGTTCAACAACCTGATCCACAACATCGGCCAGCACATCACGGCGCCCGAGGTCAGCCTGGCGATCGCGCGCCAGGCGGCCGAGGAAGGCGTGCACGTGCGCAGCTACCAGTTCATGATCGAGGCGGTCTCGCTCGATCCCGAATCGGTCTACATGATGTTCGAGCGTGACGGCATGCTGGCGCGCAAGAACGAGTTCATCATGCGCAGCTCCGCCGTGCTGAAGGACGATCCGACGCCGGCCAACTTCGCGCGCGCCATCGTCGGCAACGTGATCCTCGAAGGGATCTACTTCTACTCGGCCTTCCTGGTGTTCTACACGCTGGCGCGCAACGGCAAGATGCTGGCCAGCGCCGACATGATCAAGTACATCAACCGCGACGAGGGCGAAACCCACCTCGACCTGTTCACCAACCTGCATCACGCCTTCCAGGCCGAGAACCCCCTGCTCTACGACGAGCAGTTCCGCCGCGACGCGGTGCAGCTGATCAAGGACGCGGTCGAGCTGGAGGTGGCCTGGGGCCAGTACATCATCCAGGGCGGCTTCCTCGGGCTGACCGACGAGGTGGTCGAGCACTTCGTCAAGGGCCTGGCCAACAAGCGCGCGATGGCGCTCAACCTCGGCCTGATCTACCCCGGCGTGGTCAACGCGGTGCCGTGGTTCGACGACTTCAGCAAGCCCAACGGCACGCGCAGCAACTTCTTCGAAGCGCGCCCGGTCGATTACGACACGTCCGGCCTGGAGTGGTGACGCCGCCGCCGGCCTGCGCCTGTTTCACGTGAAACAGGCGGGCCAGGCGCGCGACGGCAGGCCCGGCTCAGGCCTTCTTGATGAATTCGGACTTGAGCTGCATCGGGCCGAAGCCGTCGATCCGGCAGTCGATGTCGTGGTCGCCCTCGATCAGGCGGATGTTCTTGACCTTGGTGCCGACCTTGATCACCGCCGACGAGCCCTTGATCTTGAGATCCTTGATCAGGGTCACGCTGTCGCCGTCCTGCAGCAGGTTGCCGTGGGCATCCTTCCAGACCTTGGCCGCTTCCTCGGTCGGCGCGGCCTCGGTGGCGCTCCATTCATGGCCGCATTCCGGGCAGATCAGCAGCGCGCCGTCCTCGTAGCTGTATTCGGACTGGCACTTGGGGCAGGGAGGGAGCTGGCTCATGGGGTTTCCTTTTTAATCAAAGCACTGGAAATCGCACCCGCGCCGCCGGGCTGCCAGGCCACGCCCTGCTGCCGCAGGTGATCGCGGATCAGCTGGCGCACCAGCTGCGACGACGTTGTGTCGTGCTCGGCGCACCACTGTTCGAGCGCCCGCTTCTTGTCGGGATCGATCAGCAGGGTCAGGCGGGCGGTCTTGTGTTCCACGGGGGTTTCGGGTCTGATGACGACGCGTTATGTTAATGCGATTAACATGCCATACACATCATCAGGCCGAGAAATCACCACAGCGAGACCGCCATGCCCCTCCACTACGCCCGCAGACTGACCGGCAGGCGGCGCAGCGCCAGCGCCAACCGCCAGCTCGGCCTGGTGCTGGCCTTCGTCGCGGGCGCCACCAACGCGGGCGGCTTCCTGGCCGTGCACCAGTACACCTCGCACATGACGGGCATCGTCTCGGCCATGGCGGATCACCTCGCGCTCGGCGAGTTCCGCGCCTACCTGGGCGGCTTCGGTGCGCTGCTGTCCTTCATCGCCGGCTCGGCCTGCAGCGCAATCCTGGTCAACCTGGGTCGGCGCCGACGCCTGCACAGCGAATTCGCGCTGCCACTGGTGCTCGAAGCGCTGCTGCTGCTGGGCTTCGGCGCGCTCGGCGAGCGGCTGGCGCGCATCCCGGGTCTGTTCGTGCCGCTGACGGTGATGCTGCTGAGCTTCATCATGGGCCTGCAGAACGCGCTGATCACCAAGCTGTCGCACGCCGAGATCCGCACCACCCACATCACCGGCCTGGTGACCGACCTCGGGATCGAACTCGGCCGGCTGGTCTACTGGAACTCGCCGCGCGCGGCCGACCTGCCGCCGGTGCGCGCCAACCGCGAACGCCTGGGCCTGCTGCTCGGGCTGGCAGTCAGTTTCTTTGGTGGCGGCGTGGCCGGCGCGCTCGGCTTCAAGTCGATCGGCTACTACGCGACGCTGCCGCTGGCACTGCTGCTGGTGACGCTGGCGAGCGTGCCGACGCTCGACGACCTGAGCCGGCTCGCGCGCGGACGGCGCCACTGAAACCCGAGTCCGGCAGGGCGCGGACACCCGGTTCACAATAGCGGGCCTCACCCAATCGGCATCCGCCCCATGGCCTACGGAATCACAGACCTCGCGACCTTCATCCTCGGCACGATCTTCATCGTGCTGCTGCCCGGCCCGAACTCGATCTACGTCATGACAGTCGCGTCGCGCCACGGCATCGCGGCCGGCTACCGGGGCGCGGCCGGCATCTTCGCAGGCGACACGGTGCTGATGCTGCTGTCAACGGCGGGCGCGGCCTCCCTGCTGCGCGGGACGCCGCTGGCCTTCATGGCGATCAAATACGCCGGCGCCGCCTACCTGAGCTGGCTCGGCCTCGGGCTGCTACGCGCGGCGCTCGCGGCCTGGCGCGGCCGCACGGACACCGCCGCCGGCCCGCGCCGGGTCGAGGCTGCCAGCGCCAGCCCACCCATGGCAGCCGGCAACCCGACGCGCACCGCCTTCCTGATCAGCCTGATGAACCCGAAGGCGATCCTGTTCTTCATCTCGTTCTTCATCCAGTTCGTCGATCCGGCCTATCCCCAGCCGGCGCTGTCCTTCCTGCTGCTGGGCCTGATCGTGCAAGCTTGCAGCGCGCTCTACCTCAGCGCGCTGATCTTCGGCGGCGCACGCCTGGCGCGGCAGTTCAGCAGCCGCCCACGGCTGGCCAGCACCGGCATGGCGGGAATCGGCGCGCTGTTCGTCGGCTTCGGCGCCAAGCTTGCCAGCGCCACGCTCGGCTGACCCTGGGCGCCCACAATGCATCCCCGCTTCCTGCAAGGCGCGCGCGAGGGCTGGCGCACCGTGCTGCCATTCTCGGTCGGCACCATTTCCTGGGCTATCGTGACCGGGCTCGCGATGCGATCGAGCGGCCTGTCCGAGCTGGAAGCCATGGGCATGAGCGTGCTGGTGTTCGCCGCCACGGCCCAGCTCGGCGCGCTGCCCCTGATCGCCTCGGGCGCACCGCTGTGGCTGATCTTCCTGACCGGGCTGGTGCTGAACCTGCGCTTCGTGATCTTCAGCGCCAGCATCGCGCCGGTGTTCCACGACCGGCCCTGGGCCCAGCGCCTGGCCTGCAGCTACCTGCTGACCGACAGCGGCTTCACGCTGCTGTCGCCGCGCCTGCTGGGCGCGCAGGACCCGCAGTGGCGCTGGGGCTACTACCTGGGACCGGCGCTATGGGGCTGGCTGCTGTGGCAGGGCTGCGTGCTGATCGGCGTGCTCGGCGCCGGCGTGCTGCCGCGCGACTGGTCGCTCGAATTCATGGGCACGATCGCGCTGATGGTGATGCTGGTGCCGATGACGCGCTCGCGTCCGATGCTGCTGGCCGCGCTGGTCGCCGGCCTGGCCGCCGTGCTGCTGCACGCACTGCCGCTGCGCATGGGCCTGTTCGCGGCGATCGCGCTCGGCATCGCGGCGGGCTTCCTGGCCGAGCGCCGGCAGACCGGCCAGGAGGCCGCATGATCGAAGGCTTCTGGCTCTGGCTCTCGTTCGCGCTGCTGTCGCTGACCACCTTGCTGACGCGCGGCAGCTTCATCATGCCGGGCGAAAAGGGCCGGCTGCCGCCCGGGCTGCAGCGCGCGCTACGCTACGCGCCGGTGGCCGCGCTGGCGGCGCTGGTCGCGCCCGATCTGCTGCTGGCGCAAGGCCAGCTGCAGCCCTTCAACCCCAAGCTGCTGGCCGGTCTGGCGGTGGCGGCCGTCACGCTGTGGCGCAGGAGCCCGTGGCTGCCCTTCGTCGTCGGCATGGCCGTGCTGCTCGGCCTGCAGCGCGGCCTGGGCTGGTGAGCAGCCCGCGACACTCACTCGATCCCAAAGAACACCCGTCATGGACACGACACCTCACGACACTGCGGACACCACGACGGCACCCCGCACGATGCGCGTGTTCGGCATCGCCGGCCATTCGGGCATGGGCAAGACCACCCTGCTCGAACGCCTGCTGCCCGAACTGCGCCGGCGCGGCCTGTCGGTGTCGCTGATCAAGCACAGCCACAAGGACATCGAGATCGACCGCCCCGGCAAGGACTCGTACCGACTGCGCGAGGCCGGCTGCCACGAGGTGCTGCTGCTCGGCAACCGACGCTGGGCGCTGATGCACGAGCTGCGCGGCGCGGACGAGCCGCCGCTGGACTACCTGCTCGACCGGCTGCAGGAGTGCGACCTGGTGCTGGTCGAAGGCTTCAAGGGCGGCGACTTTCCGAAGCTCGAAATCTGGCGCGCCGAGCCCGGCCGCGCGCCACTGGCCGGCGACTGGCCCGGCATCATCGGCATCGCCAGCGACGGCGCGCTGCCCGCCAGCGTCCCGCCCGGGCTGGAACGGCTCGACCTGGCCGACACCGGTGCGATCGCCGACTTCGCGCTCGCGCACGCCGCGCGGCGCTGAAGCCCACGCCGGCGCGGCGGCCTGGCTCACTGCGGCTTGTAGCCGGCGTTCCTGACCATCAGGCTCCAGGACTTCTGCGTCGCCTGCACGCGCGCGCCCAGCTCGGCCGGGGTGCTCGATGCCGGAATCACACCCAGCGCGGCGAGCTTGTCGCCGAACTCGGCCGACTTGGCGACCTTGGCGATCGCGGCGCTGTAGTCCTTCAGCAGCGGCGCCGGCAGGCCGGCCGGCGCAAACACGGCGGTGAAGATCACTTCCTCGTAGCCCTTGATGCCCTGCTCGGCGTAGGTTGGCACGTCGGGCAGCTGCGCCAGGCGCCTGGTGCCGTTGACGGCGACGATGCGCACCTTGCCGGCCCTGGCCTGCGGCAGCATCGCGGCGACCGAGCCGATGCCGGCCGGGATCTGGCCCGACACCAGATCGAGCGCGATCGGACCGTCGCCCCGGTAAGGTGCCGACACCAGATCGACCCCGAGCGCGCGCCCGACCAGACCGACCGCGAAGTCCGGTGCGCTGGCCGGTGCCGGCACGCCGATGCTGGCCTTGCCCGGATTGGCCTTGGCCCATTGCGCCAGCACGCGCAGCCCGCTGCCGGTGGTGCCGAGCACGGCGGTGCTGACCGCCATCACGTCCGGGTTGACCGCGACCAGGCCGACCGGCGTGAAATCCCGCGCCGGATCGAAGCCCGGGTTCTGCAGCGTCAGCGGGATCATCGCGACCGTGTGGCTGTTGGACAGGAACAGCGTGCCGCCGTCGGGCCGCGCGGCCTTGAGCGCCTGGGCGGCGATCAGGCCGCCGGCACCGGGCCGGTTCTCGACCACCACGCCACGGCCAAGCTCACGCTCCAGGCCGTGCGCGAGGTGGCGCGCGATCGCATCCGAGCTGCCACCGGCCGGAAAGCCGACCAGCAGCTTGAGCGGCGGCAGGCTGTCGGCCAGCGCGACGGCCGGACTCAGCAGGGCGGCGGCGATCGCACCGGCCGCAGCCACAGGGGTCAGGAGGGAAAAGGCAAGGCGAGATTTCATGGATGTTCTCGTGGATGGAAATGACGGATGCGAGCGGTGCGCGCCTCAGGGCGAGCCGGGGTAGTCGCCCGGCACCAGGATCTGGCGCCCGATCCGGTCGATCCGGGTCTGGCCGCACAGCGCCATCGTGGTGTCAAGCTCCTTGTGCAGGATCTCCAGGCAGCGCGTCACGCCGGCCTCGCCGAGCGCGCCGAGGCCGTAGAGGAAGGCGCGCCCGACATGGCAGCCGCGCGCGCCGAGCGCCAGCGCGCGCAGCACATCCTGGCCGCTGCGGATGCCGCCGTCGAGATGGACCTCGATCCGGTCGCCGACCGCATCGACGATGGCCGGCAGCGCGTGGATGGTCGATGGCGCACCGTCGAGCTGGCGTCCGCCGTGGTTGCTGACGATCAGCGCGTCGGCGCCACTGCCGAGCGCGAGCCGGGCGTCCTCGGCGTCGAGTATGCCCTTGAGGATCAGCGGGCCATCCCACAGGCGGCGAATCCAGCGCACCGTGTCCCAGTCGAGCGTGGGATCGAACTGGCTCGCGCTCCACGACGCGAGCGAGCGCATGTCCTCGACGCCGCTGACATGACCCATGATGTTGCCGAAGCCGCGCCGGCGCGTGCCGGCCATGCCGAGCACCCAGCGCGGTCGGCGTGCGAAGTCGAGCCAGTTCGACCAGCGGATGCGCGGCGGCGTGGACAGGCCGTTCCTGATGTCCTTGTGGCGCTGGCCGGCGATCTGCAGGTCGAGCGTCAGCATCAGCGCACCGCAGCCGGCGGCCTTGGCGCGCGCGACCAGGCGCTCGACGAAGGCGCGGTCCTTCATCACGTAGAGCTGGAACCAGAAGCCGGGCCCGGCGTGCTCGGCGACGTCCTCGATCGAGCAGATGCTCATGGTCGAGAGCGTGAACGGCACGCCGAAGCGCCGCGCCGCGCGCGCGGCCAGGATCTCGCCGTCGGCGTGCTGCATGCCGGTCAGCCCGGTCGGCGCAAGCGCGACCGGCATCGCGGCCTCCTGGCCGGCCAGCGTGGTGCGCGTGCTGCGCCCGGCCATGTCGATGGCGACGCGCTGGCGGAACCTGATGCCCTGGAAATCGGCCTGGTTCGCGCGGTAGGTGCCCTCGCTCCAGCTGCCGGAATCAACATAGTCGTAGAACATGCGCGGCACGCGCCGGCGGGCCAGCAGGCGCAGGTCTTCAATCTCGGTGATCGGGGTCATGGAACGGAAAGGCACAAGGGAAAGGCGGCGCGGCCGGCAGGCGCCTAGCTTAAACGACTCAATCGTCGTCGCGGTCGCGCCGGTTCGCGCCCCAGATCGACAGGATCAGCCACAGGCTGCCGAACAGCGCAACCAGGAAGCCCAGCGTGCCAAGCCAATGCGGTCCCTGCGGCACGGTCAGCACGATGGCCGAGCCGATGATCAGCGCCGCGATCACGACGCCGATCACCAGCCGGTTCACCGCGCGATCCAGCTGGTTGCCGACGCGCTTGAGGTGCAGCACGTCGATGTGGATGTCGAGCCGGCCCTTGCGCGCCGCGCGCAGCAGGCGCGACAGGTCCTGCGGCAGACCGGCCAGCAGCACCGCCATCTCGCGCAGGCCGCCGACGCTGCGCCGCAGCAGCGCCGCCGGCGCGTAGTGCTCGCGCAACGCCTGCTGCAGCAGCGGCAGCGCCTCGCCGGCCATGTCGAAATCGGGATCAAGCTCGCGCCCCATGCCTTCGAGCGAGACGAAGGCCTTGATCAGCAGGCTCAGGTCGGCCGGCAGCATGACGCGGTGCTGGCGCAGGATGCCGGCCAGGTCCGACAGCAGCGAGCCCAGCCGCAGCTGCCGCAGCGGCAGGCCCCGGTACTGCTCGACGAAGGCCTCGATCTCGCCGAGCATGCCCTCGGGATCGACCATGCCGTTCTCGGTCCAGGCCAGCAGCACGTCGGCCACGCGCTTGGCCTCCTGCTGCACCAGGCCCAGCAGCAGCTCCAGCAGCTGCTCGCGGCGCTGCTCGCTCAGGCGACCGACCATGCCGAAGTCGATGAAGGCGATCCGGTTGCCCGGCAGGTAGAACACGTTGCCCGGATGCGGATCGGCATGGAAGAAGCCGTCCCGCACGATCATCTTGAGCACCGCGCGCGCGCCGCGACGCGCCAGCACCTTGCGGTCGAGGCCGGCGGCATCGACCTCGGCCAGCTTGCGCCCCGGAATGCCGACGATGTAGTCCTGCACGCAGACGCGCTCGCCGCTCCACTGCGCGTGCACGCGCGGCACCACGATCACCGGCAGCGCCGGCGGCGGCAGCTCGCCCGGCCTGGCACGGGGCGGCGGCGGCGAGTCCGCATCGACATAGCCGGCGAACTGGCGCTCGATCCGCAGCGCGTTGCGGCATTCGACGCCGAAGTCGAGCTCGTTGCGCAGCGAGCGGCTGAGCTGGCGCACGACCTGCTGCGGGCTGAAGCCGCGCAGCTCGGGGTTCTCGGCCTCGGCCAACTGCGCGAGCCGGGTCAGCCAGCGCAGGTCGGCCTCGACCACCGGCTTGATGCCGGGCCGGCGCACCTTGACCACGACCTCGGTGCCGTCGTGCAGCCGCGCGCGGTGCACCTGCGCGATCGACGCCGCCGCCAGCGGCTCGGTCTCGAACTGCGCGAACACCTGCTCGGGGGACGCGCCGAGATCCTCGACCAGCTGCGGCAGCAGCTCGGCATACGGCACCGGCGGTGCGCTGTCCTGCAGCTTGCTGAACTCGGCGATCCATTCGGGCTCGAACAGATCGACCCGGGTCGCGAGCACCTGGCCGAGCTTGACGAAGGTCGGACCGAGTTCCTCCAGCGCGCGCCGCACCCGCACCGGCGCGGTCAGATGGGTCAGCTCGTGGGTGTCACCCCAGTGCAGCGCGCGACCGGCCTGCTCCAGCGCGTCGGCCAGCCCCATGCGGCGCACGAGGTCGGCGAAGCCGTAACGGATCAGGACCGCGGCGATGTCGTGCAGGCGGCCCAGATCGCGGACCGAGGCCAGCGCCTGCCACAGCATCAGGTGCCCTGACCGCCCTTGCCAGCCTGATCGCCCTCGCCCGCCCTGGACGGCGGCTTGACCTGCTCGGCCAGACCGCCGAGCACGCCGGCAGCAATCTGGCGCAGCAGATCGGTGCCGGCCTGCGCGATCTTGAGCCCGGCCTCCCTCTGCGCGCGCCCGGCCTCGCCGAACTGGCGCGCGGTCGCCCTCAGCGTGTCGTGCAGCTCGGCGCCGACGGCCGAGCCATTCAGGCGCGCGTGGCTGGCCAGCTCGGCCAGGATATGGCCGGTGGCGTCGCGCGTGCTGCCGGCCGTGGCCTGCAGCGTGTCGAGAAACATCGATTCGAGGCTGGCCAGATCGGCCCGCGCGCGCGCCAGGTCGCTCTCGGAAAACGCCCTGGCCTTGCCGGCCGCCTCCTGCAAGGCCAGGCTGGCGGTCTGCGCCAGTTGCGCGAGCGCGCCGTCCAGGCCGCCGACGGCCTGCTGCAGCATCGTGCGAGCCTGCTGCGTCTGCGCCCGCGCCGGCTGCAGGGCGGACTGGGCGCCAGCCAGCGCGCCGTTGAGCACCGCCTGGCTCAGCTCGCGCAGCGCCGCCAGGTCGAAGCGGCCCGAGCCGATCTGCTGCAGCATCAGCTGCCGGACCTGATCCTGCACGTTCAGGCCCTGCTCGACCGCGCGCCGGACCTCGGCTTCGAGCTGGGCGGTGCCGTCACCGGCTGGGTGCGTTTGATTCTGCTCGGTCATCGCGATCCTCCTGGGGTATGGCGTTGCCCTATGGTAGCTGCCCGCCTCAGGCCGCGTCAAAACCGAAGCAGCGCAACGGGTTGTCCCACATGATCTGGCGGCGCTGGCGCGCGTCGAGCAGCTGCTCCCAGTGCTGGAGCATCGGGCCGTAGTCGAGCCGGAACGGCGCGCGCAGATAGGGCCAGTCCGAGGCCCACAGGCATTGCTCCAGCCCGAAGGCCTCCAGCAGCGCCTCGACATAGGGCTGGGTGTCGGCGAACGGAAAGCGCTCGTGCGAGAACTTGACCTGGCCCGACAGCTTGACCACCGCACGGCGCTCGCGCCCCAGCGCCAGCAGGGCCTGGAAGCCCGGCTGCGCCAGCCCCCGGCCCACGTCGGGGCGGCCGCAGTGATCGACCAACAGGCGCGCGCCGCTGCGATCAAGCAACGGCAGGATGTCGAGCAACTGGTCGCCCGTGACCTGCAACTGCGCCCACAGGCCGAGCCGCTCCAGCTGCGCCAGCATCCGGGGCAGGGTCGGCAGGTAATGGGACGAGCCGTGGAGCGCGAGGTTGAACGCGATGCCGACAATGCCCCTGGCCTTCAGGTCGGCCAGCGCCTCGCTGCCGGTATCGCCGGGCACCACCGCGATGCCCTTGAAGCGCCCCGCGCCGGTCGCGATCGCATGCAGCAGGCAGCGGTTGTCGAAGTTGTAGCCCGAGTTGGGCCCGACCAGCAGCGCGTGGCGCACACCGAAGCAGTCCATCAGCCGCTCGAACGAAGCCTGGTCCCCGATTTCCTGGCCCTGCGGCCGGTACGGCGCGTCGGCCGCATAGGGAAAGCGTTGCGGATCGAACAGATGGCAATGGGTATCGACCTTGGGTTCGTCGAACAGGCTCATGAAAGGTGCGGGTAGCTGTGGACAGGACGGATCGCAAGCATAGGCCATCGGCAGCATGTTACGGTTCGCCAACGACGACTGAACCATGAATGCCAACGCCTTTTTTCGCCTGATTTTCCTGTCCGCCATCTGGGGCGCCTCCTTCCTGTTCATGCGCATCGCGGTGCCGAGCCTCGGGCCGGGGCTGCTGGTGCTGGCGCGCGTCGGCCTGGCGGCGCTGTTTCTCGCGGCGGTCGCCGCGAGCCTGCGCAAGCCGCTCGATGTACGCCGGCACTGGCGCCACTACCTGCTGCTGGGCTTCTTCAATTCGGCCCTGCCCTTCCTGCTCTACGCCTTCGCGGCCAGGACCGCGCCGGCCTCGCTGCTGTCGCTGCTCAACGCGACCGCACCGATCTGGTCGGCCCTGATCGGCGCGGCCTGGACCCGCCACTGGCCCGAACCCCGCGTGGCGGCGGGCCTGGCGCTGGGTGTCACGGGCGTCGCGCTGCTGGCCGGGATCGAGGCCCTGAGCCTGCCGGTCGGCGGCGGCCTGGCCATCGTGGCCGGACTGGCGGCAGCCTGCAGCTACGGCTTCGCGACCCAGTACGCCAGGTCGGCACCGGCGGTCGAGCCCCATGCCAACGCCCACGGCAGCATGTGGGCCGCGACGCTGCTGCTGCTGCCCGTGGTGGCCTCGGCGCCGCTGCCGGCCATGCCATCGACCGGCGTGCTGCTCGCGGTGCTCGCGCTCGGCGTGGCGTGCAGCGGACTGGCCTATCTGCTGTACTTCGGCCTGATCGCCGAGCTGGGCGCGACCGCCGCGCTGACCGTGACCTACCTGGTGCCGGTGTTCGGCATCCTGTGGGGCCGGATCTTCCTCGGCGAAGCAATCGGCTGGCACACGCTGGCCGGCGGCGCCATCGTGCTGGCCGGCACGGCGCTGGTCACGGGCTGGCGGCCCATGGCGAGGCTCGGACGCCCCCGGAGCTGAACTCCCCCTGGTGCGCAGCGCCCAATACACTATCGGAACCGAAGGGGGGAGAGGGCATGAGACTCAATCTGCGCTGGTTCTCGGGGGTCTTCCTCGGCTTGCTGGTGACCGCCGCCGCCGTCAGCTTCCTGGTGCTGCGCTACTCGCTCGATCAGGTCGAGGACCGCAGCCGGTGGGTGGAGCACACGCACCAGGTGCTTGACGCCAGCGAATCCCTGCTCGGCCATCTGGTCGATGCCGAAACCGGACAGCGGGGCTATCTGCTGACGGGCGACCGCAGCTATCTCGCCCCCTACGACACGGGCCTGGCCGCCGGCGACCGGGACTATGCCCGTCTGCTCGAACTCACGGCCGACAACCCCTTGCAGCGGCAACGGCTCGCAGTCGTGCGTCTGGACATCGACCAAAGAACCCAGGTGCTGGTGCAATCGATCCAGCTGCACGACAGCGGCCGCCAAGAGGCCGCGCTGACCCTGATCAGGAGCGGCAGGGGCAAGCAGCTGATAGACCAGATCCGGCAGCAGCTCCGGGAGTTCAGCGCCGAGGAGAACCAGTTGCTGAAAATGCGCCAGCAAGGCTATGACTCGGCGCGGGAGCGGGCCGAATTCGGCTCCGAGTTCGCGACCCTGCTCATCATCCTGTGTGCCCTGCTGCTGTTCTACCTGCTGCGCACCCAGGTCGTGCGCCCCCTGTCAGCACTCACCGACCAGGTGGTCACGTTCGGCACGGACGGCACCATGATGCCGTTTCGGCAAGAGCACGCGGTGGTCGAAGTCAAGCAACTGGCCAACGCCTTCCAGCAGATGGCGTTGAATCTGAACCTGCAGCGCCAGGAATTGCAGGCGGCCACGCAGCGCGCGGACTCGGCCAGCGCGGCCAAGAGCGAGTTCCTCGCCAACATGAGCCACGAAATCCGCACGCCGATGAACGCCATCATCGGCATGACCCACCTGACGCTCAGGACCGAGCTGAGCCCGCAGCAGCGCGACTACCTGGAGAAGATCAACGGCTCGTGCCGGCTGTTGCTGGGCATCATCAACGACATCCTGGACTTCTCCAGGATTGAGGCCGGCAAGCTCGCGATCGAACGGGTCGAGTTCGGCCTGGAACAGCTGATCGACGACGTCACCGCGCTGGTCAGCGAGAAGACGGCGATCAAGTCGCTCGAACTGATCGTCGCCATCGCGCCGGACGTGCCGCCCCACCTCGTCGGCGACCCGCTGCGGATCAGCCAGATCCTGCTCAACTACCTCAACAACGCGGTCAAGTTCACCGCCCGGGGCGAAATCCAGCTCGATGTCAGCCGCGAGCCAGACCAGGACGACGGCGACGCGGTGGAACTGCGCTTCTCGGTGCGCGACACCGGCATCGGCCTGAGCCAGGAGCAGCGCTCCCGGCTGTTCCAGAGCTTCCAGCAGGCCGACACTTCGACCACGCGCCAGTACGGCGGCTCCGGACTCGGGCTGGCGATCGCTCTGCGCCTGGCCGACCTGATGGGCGGCCAGGTCGGGGTCGAGAGCACGCCGGGCCTGGGCTCGACCTTCTGGTTCAGCGTCTGCTTGCAGCGCGGCCAGGCCGGGCACCAGGCCACGCGGGTGGCGCCACAACTGCGCGGCTGCCGGCTGATGGTGGTCGATGACAACGCCAACGCCCGCCAGGTGATCGGCGAGATGCTGCGCAGCATGGCGTTTCGCGTCACCGAAGTGGCCTCGGGCCGGAAAGCCGTCGAACAGGTCAGACAGGCCGAGGCCGTGGGCCAGCCCTACGAGGCCCTGCTGCTGGACTGGAAGATGCCGGACATGGACGGACTCGAAGTGGCGCGGGCCTTGCGCGGCCTCGCGCTGCGCCAGCCGCCCGCAGTGCTGATGGTCACCGCCTACGACCGCAATCAGGTCAGCGCGGCCGCGATCCAGGTCGGCATACAGGACATCCTGACCAAGCCGGTCAGTCCCTCGCAACTGCTGGAAACGATCATGCACACACTGAGCCCGCCTCAGGCCATGCGTCCGGCCACCATCGCCGAAGTCACTCAGCACGGCCCCTCCGACCTCGCCGGCGCCCGGGTGCTGCTGGTCGAGGACAACGAGATCAACCAGGAAGTCGCGCTCGCGCTGCTGCAGGAACTCGGCGTGCAGGCCGATCTGGCCGCCGACGGCGCCGAAGCGGTGGAGAAAGTCCGGCGCCAGGGACAGGAAAGCGGCCGCTACGACCTGATCCTGATGGACATGCAGATGCCGGTCATGGACGGGCTGACCGCCACGCGCCAGATCCGCCAGCTGCCCGGCCAGCAGACTTTGCCGATCGTGGCGATGACCGCCAACACGATGGCCGGCGACCGGGAACGCTGCCTGGACGCCGGCATGAGCGATCACCTCGGCAAACCGATCGATCCCGACGCGCTTGCGCTCAAGCTCAAGCAGTGGATCGGGTGACGACCGGCACTCAGATCCGGGGATTTACTGCTTGACCGCCTCGACCTGCAGCACGATGCGCACGTTCTTCGGGAAGCCCCAGTCCACGCCGTAGTTGACGCCGAAGGCGGTGCGGTCGATCGTGGCCTCGAAGTCGCCACCGCAGACCTCGCGCTTGACCATCGGGTTGTCGTAGCAGTTGAAATTGTTGGCCTTGAAGGTCACGGGCTGGGTCTTGCCGGCCAGCGTCAGCTGACCCTGGACCTCGGCCACCTTGTCGCCGTTGAACACCAGCTTGTCGGAAACGAAGCGGGCGGTCGGGTACTTGGCCGCGTCGAAGATCTCGGCGCTCTGCAGATGCTTGTCGAAAGCCGCCGAGCCGGTGTTGACCGAGGCGATGTCCAGGCTCACGTCGATCTTGCCGGTCTTGGCGGCGCGGTCGAACTGGATCTTGCCTTCCTTCTTGTCGAAGCGGCCACGGTTGGTCGAGGTGCCGAAGTGACCGATCTCGAACGTGGCGTAGGTGTGGCTCGGGTCGATCGCGTAGTCGGCGGCATGGGCGGCGCCAGCGGACAGCAGGGCGGCGGCGAGCAGGGAGAGGGTCTTGCGCATGGGATGGGCTCCAGTGAAAAAAATTGAAGAAAGAAAACTCACAGTTTGCCGACGCCAGTCAGCGCGAGCTTGAACCTGACCTGCACCTCGTCGGCAACCATCGAGGTGTCGGCCCATTCGTTCTCGCCGATCTTGAAGGTCAGGCGCTTGATCGGGAAGCTGCCGGTCGCGGTCGTGCCGGCGCCGGACTGGGCCAGCGTGACCGGAACGACGACATCGCTCGACAGGCCCTTGATCGCGAGCTTGCCGGCGATCTCGAACTTGCCGCCGCCCAGCGCCTTGACCGCGCCGGACTGGAAGGTGGCCTGCGGGAACTTGGCGCTGTTGAACCAGACCGGCTTGGGCAGCTCGGTGTCGGCCTCGCGGCTCAGCGCCACGCTGGCCATATCGACCGTGAACGCGATCTTGGCTGCAGCCGGCTTGTGCGGATCAAAGGCGACCTGCGCATCGAACTTGCGGAAACGTCCCTCGACCGGCACGCCCATCTGCTTGCTGACGAAGACGATCTCGCTTTGCTCCGGCACCAGCTTCTGCTGGGCCTGGGCCGACATGGAAGCGGTGGCGGCGGCAACGGCCAGGGCGGCCAGGACACAATGCGGTTTCATTTGAAACACTCCAGAAGAATCCATACAGGACAATGACTTGAGATCAGGAACGGCCGAAGCGCATGCGCTCCAGCAGGCCGTCGCGGTCGATCACGACATGCTTGAGCACACCGGCCACGTGCAACAGTACCAGCCCTGCCATGGCCCAGGCCGTCAGCTCATGCAATTCCTTGAGCATGTCGGCCAGTTCCTTGCTGACCGGAACGAAATCGGGCAGCGGCAACACGCCGAACAGCACGACCGGGAAGCCCGCCGCCGAACTGTAGGCCCAGCCGACCAGCGGCACGGCGAAGAACAGCAGGTACAGGCCCAGGTGGGTCGCCTTGTGCGCCAGCACTTGCCAGCCCGGCATGGCGTGCTCGATCGCGGCCGGCAAGGCCGGCGGACGGTGACTCAGGCGCCAGAGCAGGCGCAGCAGCGACAGCGCGAGCACGACGATGCCGGCCCACTTGTGCCAGCTGTAGAGCTTGAGCCGCTGCGGCGAGAACGGCAGCTCGTGCATGTAGAGGCCGAGCGCGAACAGCGCGACGAGCGCGACGGCCAGCAGCCAGTGCAGCAGGATGGCGAAACCGTGATAACGGGCGGGTGTGTCGTTCATGGCACCAAGTCTAAGAAAAGCCGCCGACCCGGGGCGTCAATCCGCTTGAAGCCTTGATTCGAAATTTTTGAAAGGAAATAGGGAAGCTGAATGTCAGAAAACACGCATCCCCTCCCCCGAGCCTGCGCATGACCCGGGGATTCAAGAGTCCCTGAACCGGTCCTCAAGACTTGCGACGGCGCAGGGCCAGCAGCCCCGCGAAGCCCAGCCCGAACAGCGTCCCGGACGCCGGCTCGGGCACATCGGTGGTCGGAGGATTGCATTCGGGGGCGGTGGGGTTGGCATCGCAGAAGGCCACGGCGGTTTCCTGGATACCGACCGTGAAGCCATTCCAGAACTCGTTGCTCAGGCTGCGCCAGCTCACAGTATCGAAGGTGCCGGTGAAACGCAAGGTGCCGTGCGGCTCGCCCGTGCCGAGCAATTGGTACTCGGTCTTGCCGTTGACGATCGCGATGTTCTTGAAGGAGGTGCCACAGCCCCAGAAACCGCAGGCATTGCCATCGGAGGGATCGCCAAAGCTCAGGATGTCAAAATCATGATCGAAACCATATCCATTACCATTTAGGCTTACATAAGCAAATACCGGATTGGCAATGGCCTCAGAAAACATGAGCGTCTGGGTGCCGGCGAACCTCAGTGCGACGATATCTGGATTCGGCGTCTGATCGAAGAAGGAGGGCCGGTTGTCCACCAGGGCGCTGGTGTAGGGAGAAGTCCCGGCGGGACCGTCGGTGCCACCGCTGTAGTAGTACGTGCCGCCCGACGATTGGTAGAAACCGATGCCCTGTGGATTGATGTAGCTGACACCCACGGTCGCTGTCGGCGTCGTGATCGTACCGCCCGCGATGAAACCGGGGCCCGGATCCTGGTCGCTTCCGGTCCAGTCCGTCCAGTAAACGGGGGCGGCCAATGCACTGCCGCCTCCCGCCAGCAGGGCCAGGCCTAGAGCGCAACTGAGTGGGATCGACTTCTTCATGCTTGACTCCTAGAAATTTGCGATGCATGGATCGGCGCCAATCGTCAAGCAAAATACGAGCCAGGCTAAGATGATGGAAAAATCAATTTAAAAACAACGATATATAAATTCATCAGGCCCAAATTCAGGATGCCGGAAGCAAGTTTGTAAACTTCTTCGACGCTTGAACGTGACGCCAGCACGGCCGTGACGTTCAAGGCCGGCTTCAGTCATCGGTCATCGTAAGGATCGGGCTGCCCCGGCGGCCGGGTCTTGAAGCGCCGGTGCAGCCAGTGGTACTGGCCCGGCATGGCGCGGATGTCGTGCTCAAGCCGCTCGTTCATGCCACGGGCATCGGCCTGGTCATCGCCGCTCGGATAGCCGCTCCAGACATCCGACACCTCGACCCGGTAGCCCCCCGGCACCACACGGCAGGTCCAGCTCAGCACCGGCGCGCCGGTGGCCTTGGCCAGACGCGACAGCGAGGTCACGGTGGCGGCCTGGTTGCCGAAGAAGGACACGAACACCGAATCGCGCTCCCCGAGATCCATGTCGGGCAGCAGGCACAGCGCCGCCCCCTCGCGCAATCCCTTGATCAAGGGACGCACGCCCTCGTAGCGCGAGACCAGGCGCGGCTGGCCATGGCGCTGGCGGCCCTCGCGGATCCAGGCATCCATCGCGGGGCTGTTCTGCGGCGAGTAGAAAGTCCACCAGCTGCGCGCGATCGAGCGCGTCAGCCGGCTCCAGCCGGCATCCATGCCGTAGAAATGCGGCACGAAGCAGATCACGGGCGAGCCGGCCTCGAGCAGGTCGATCCGGCCAGCCAGCTCAACGCGCCGCTCGACCAGGGCCGGGTCGCCCTGCCAGAGCCAGACGCGATCGACGAAGGTCTGGCCGAAATGCACGAAGACCTCGCGCATCCAGAGTCCGCGCTGGGCTGGACTGGCCTCGGGAAAGCACAGTTCGAGATTGCGCCGCACGACGCCACGGCGCTTCGCCGCGAAGGCCAGCAGCACCAGGCCGAACAGCGCTCCCGCCGCGCGAAAGACCGGCAATGGCAGCTTTGCCAAGCAGCGCAGGATGGTGTGACGGGCAGGGAGTGGGCTGGACGTGTTCGACAAGGAAGCCATGCGCTGGAATGAAGCCGACATTATCCCGAATGCGGTGCGATCACTTCCGCTCACCCGACTTCCTGCGCGTTTTCACGCGGCTGCGTACACTCAAATCTCTACTCTCTACTTTGACCAAGATGCAAAATACTCCCAGCTTGTTCGATCCGATCCAGGTCGGTCCCTGGAACCTGTCGAACCGTGTCGTGATGGCACCGCTGACGCGCAATCGCGCACCAGGCCAGATTCCGACCTCGCTCATGGCGACCTACTACGGCCAGCGCGCCCATCCGGTCACGGGCGCGGGCCTGATCGTCAGCGAAGGCACGCCCGTCTGTGCCGAGGGCTACGGCTACTCCGACACGCCCGGCATCCATGAGCCCGGGCAGATCGAGGCCTGGAAGCCGGTCACTGCTGTCGTGCGCGCGCAAGGCGGCCACATCGTCTGCCAGCTCTGGCATGTCGGCCGCATCTCGCACGTCGAGCTGCAGCCGGGCGGCCAGGCCCCGGTCGCGCCATCGGCGGTGCGCGCCAACGCCAAGTGCTACCTGATCAAGAACGAAAACGGCCAGCGGGTCGGCGGCTTCGTCGATTGCTCGGAACCGCGCGCGCTGACGCTGGCCGAGATCGCCGGCGTGGTCCAGAGCTTTGCCCAGGGCGCGCGCAACGCGATCACGGCCGGCTTCGACGGCATCGAGATCCACGGCGCCAACGGCTACCTGCTGGACCAGTTCCTGCGCGAGGAATCGAACCGGCGCGCCGATGCCTACGGCGGCTCGATCGCCAACCGCTGCCGCCTGATGGTCGAGGTGGTGCGTGCCTGCTGCGAGGCCATCAGTGCCGACCGCGTCGGCCTGCGCCTGTCGCCGGTCATGGAAGGCAATGGCGCAGTCTGCGACCCGCAGGCGCAAGCCATCCATGAACACCTGGTACGCGAACTCGCCCCGCTGGGACTGGCCTACCTGCACCTGATCGAGGGCCAGACCGGCGGCGCGCGCGACCACAAGCCCTTTGACTATGCCGCGCTGCGTGCGGCCTACCGCGACGCGGGCGGCCGGGCGGCCTGGATGGTCAACAACGGCTACGACCGCGCACTGGCCGATCAGGCGCTGGCTGAGGGGGCGGATCTGGTCGCCTTCGGCAAGGGCTTTATCGCCAATCCTGACCTGACCCGGCGCTTGCGCGATGGCGGCCCGTTCAATGAAGCAGACCGCAGCACGTTCTATGGCGGCGGCGAGGCAGCCAGGGGCTATACCGACTATCACGCGCTGTCCTGAAGCGGGTCCGTGACAAACGGAGACGCACCATCATGAGCATCGTGGCCATAACCAGCAGTGCCGAAGTGACATTGGTGCTCAGGAGTGTGCGTCGTCTGTGTCTTGAGTGAAGCGAAACGGGCGAACTTGCTGAAAAACAGTCCCAAAAGTTATCCCGTTGTCTTTTCTTAATTTATTCTATATAAATATAGTAGTAGTAGTAGAGGGAAGCAATTTTCTGTTGATAAGTATCGTTTATCTTTATAAAACAATCATATAGGTCGTTGATAACTTTGTGTGAAAGCTCTGTTTATCTGCTTGTGTTCTGGTGAATTAAATCGAGGTTGATCCAGGGTGTGTGGATAACCATGGACTTGTTAAAAAAATATCCACAGACTTATCCAGTGATGCTCGGGTGATGTCTGGGCGCACTGGGTTGTGGCGTTCAACCTTCATCTGCCGTTCATCGAGGGTGAGCTAGCATCATCGATTGCTGCCGAAACGGCCGCGATCCATGGATGACGACGCTATGCCTTTCCATTTCCCACGGCGCCTCCCTGTGGCCGCCCTGATTCTGTCCCTGGCACTGGCCGTGCCCGGCGGACCTGCGCGGGCCGCCGGTCAGGCCGAGCCCGCCATCGCCTGGTCCGAGGCCCAGATCAAGGCCGCCGGTGTCAGTACGCGTGTGGTTCAGGCGGCCGCCGCCAGTCCGAGCCAGGGGCTGGTGCTGCAGGGCACGGTGCAGTGGCCGGTGCAGGCGATCGAGCTGATCAGCACGCCGGTCGCCGGCGTGGTGCAGAAGGTGGTCGTCGGTGTCGGGCAGAAGCTGCGACCGGGCCAGGAGGCCGCCATGCTGTTCAGTCCCGAGCTGCTGGGCTGGCAGCGCGAGCTGCTGCAGGCCGAGGCCCAGGCCGGCCTGGCCGCCCGGCGCCTGGAGCGTGACGAGAAGCTGCACGCCGAGGGCCTGATCGCCGGCATGCGGCTCGACGAGAGCCGGACCCAGAACGAAGCGGCGCAGCTGGCCGTGCGCGAGCGGCGCCTGGCGCTCAAGATGGCTGGAGCCGGTGCTGCCGCCACCTCGCTGCAGCCCGCGCTGGTCCTGCGCAGCGCCGCCGCCGGCACCGTGCTCGAGGTGCTGGCGACGCCGGGCCAGCGGCTCGATGCCGGCATGCCGGTAGCCCGTATCGCGCGCCATGGTCGCCTGGCCATCGCGCTGCAGGCCACGCCGGAGCAGGCCGCGCAGCTGCGCGAGGGTGACACGCTGGCCGTCGAGGGTTGCCCGATGCCGGCACGCCTGTCCGCCATCGTGCCGCAGCTGCTGGCGGGCAACCAGTCGGTCCAGCTGATGGCCGAGATCGCCGGCCCCGGTGACTGCCTGCGCGCGAACCAGTTCGTCAAGGCGACGCTGCAGGCGCGTGCGAGCGCCCGGGGCGCTCGCACGCCCGCCGCGTCCGGCGTGGCGCTGCCGCCCGAGGCCGTGCTCTATCACGATGGCAAGCCCTTCGTCTTCGTGCGCACGCCCCAAGGCTTCGTGCCGACTGCGGTCGAGCTGGCGCCGCAGGCCGGCGCGGGCGCCACGGCGCTCAGCGGCATCCAGCCGGGCGACGCGGTCGTCGTGCGCGGCATCGCCGCGCTCAAGGGTGCCTGGCAGGGCGTGGGCTCCGGGGAGCAGTGATGCTGGCGCGACTGATTGCCTTTGCGCTGTCCCAGCGCCTGCTGACCGGGGTGCTGACGCTGGCCCTGGCGCTGTTCGGCACCCTGGCGCTGCGCGAGCTGCCGATCGACGCCTTCCCGGACGTTTCGACCACCCAGGTCAAGATCATCCTGAAGGCGCCGGGCATGACGCCGGCCGAGGTCGAGTCGCGCATCGTCACGCCGCTGGAGCAGGAACTGCTCGGGATCCCGCATCAGGTGATGCTGCGCTCGCAGAGCAAGTACGCGATCGCCGACATCACGCTCGACTTCGCCGACGGCACCGACATCTACTGGGCGCGCCAGCAGGTCAACGAGCGCCTCGGCGGCGTGATGGGCGACCTGCCGCCGGGCCTGAGTGGCGGCCTGGCGCCGATCACCACGCCGCTGGGCGAGATGTTCATGTTCACGCTCGAAGGCGAGGCCAGCGCGAGCGAGAAGCGCCGCGTGCTGGACTTCGTGATTCGTCCGCGCCTGCGCGCGATCGCCGGTGTGGCCGATGTCAACAACCTCGGCGGCCTGGTCGAGACCTTCGAGGTCGCACCCGATGTGGTGGCGCTGGCCGCGCGTGGCCTCTCGCTCCAGCAGCTGCGCGAGGCGCTGGCGGGCAACAACCGCGACGACGGCGCCGGCCGCCTGTCCAGCGGCGAGGAATCCCTGCTGGTACGCAGCGGCGGCAGCATCCGCAGCCTCGACGATCTGCGTCAGATCGCGGTGGTGCAGCGCCAGGGCATGGCGGTGCGCGTCGGCGATGTGGCCAGCGTGCGGATCGGCAGCCTGACGCGCTATGGCAGCATGACCAAGGACGGCCAGGGGGAGGCGGTCGGCTCCATGGTGCTGGGCCTGCGCGGCGCCAATGCCCAGCAGCTGGTGCGCGACGTCAAGGCGCTGCTCGACGAGCTGCAGCCGACGCTGCCCGCCGGCATGCGGATCGTGCCCTTCTACGATCGCGGCGACCTGGTGCAGCGCGCGGTCCAGACGGTTTCGAAGTCGCTCGGCGAGGCCATCGTGCTGGTGCTGGTGCTGCTGCTGCTGTTCCTGGGCAACCTGCGTGCGGCGCTGGTGGTCTCGGCCATTCTGCCGCTGTCGGCGCTCGCGACCTTCTGGCTGATGGGGCGCTGGGGACTGTCGGCGAATCTGATGTCGCTCGGCGGCCTGGCGATCGCGATCGGCATGCTGGTGGATGCGGCCGTGGTCGTGGTCGAGAACATCGAGGCCAGGCCGCAGGAAGGCGGCGCCTCGCGCCTGCACGCGCTGTATCGCGCGACGCAGGAAGTCGCGCTGCCGGTGGCTGCCGGCATCGTGATCATCATGATCGTGTTCCTGCCGCTGCTGACGCTGCAGGGACTGGAAGGCAAGCTGTTCGGGCCGGTCGCGCTGACCATCGTGTTCGCGCTGGCGGCCTCGCTGCTGCTGTCGCTGACCGTGATCCCGGTGCTGGCGTCGTATCTGCTGCGTTCCGGCCACCACGCCGCGCCCTGGCTGGTGCGCCGTCTGGAGGCGCTCTATGCGCCGCTGCTCGACGCGGCGCTGCGCCGCTCGCGCCCGGTGCTGATCGCCGCGCTGCTGGCGCTGGCCGGCGCGCTGGCGCTGTTTCCGCTGATCGGCAAGTCCTTCATGCCGACGCTCGACGAGGGCGACCTGATCATGCAGGTCGAGAAGCTGCCCTCGATCACGCTGGAGCAGTCGATGGCGATCGATGGCGAGCTGCAGCGGCGCATCCTGCAGGCCGTGCCCGAGGTGCGCCACATCGTCTCGCGCGTCGGCACCGACGAGATCGGTCTCGACCCGATGGGCTTCAACGAGACCGATACCTTCCTGGTGCTGCAGCCGCGCGAGCAGTGGCGCTTCGACTCCAAGGAGCAGCTGACCGATGCCGTCCGCACGGTGGCCGAAGCCGTGCCGGGCATAGGCCTGAGCTTCACCCAGCCGATCGAGATGCGCACTTCCGAGATGCTGTCGGGCGTGCGCGGTGACCTGGCGGTCAAGGTGTTCGGCCCCGGTCCCGACGAGCTGCTGCGCCTGTCGTCCCAGATCGTCAAGGTGCTGCAGTCGATTCCGGGCAGCGAGGATGTGATCACGGCCCAGAACAGCGGTGTGCAGTATTTCCACGTCGAGATCGACCGCGTGGCGGCTGGACGCCTGGGCCTGAGCGTCGAGCAGATCCAGAACGACCTGCGCGCGCTGGTCGAGGGCGAGCGCCTGGGCGTGGTGATGCAGCAGGGACGCCGGGTGCCGCTGCTGCTGCGCGGCGACGACGAGCTGCGCCTGTCGCCCGAGTTGTTCGCGCGCCTGCGCCTGCCGGTCGCCGATGGCGCCGCGATTCCTCTGAGCCAGCTGGCGCACTTGCGCATCGCCGACGGCCCGGTCAAGATCGAGCGCGAGCGTTCCTCGCGCATGGCGGTGGTGCGCGCCAACGTGCGCGACCGCGATCTGGTCGGCTTCGTCGAGGAGGCCAAGGCCGCCGTCGCGCGCGAGGTGCCGCTGCCGACCGGCTACAGCCTGGCCTGGGGCGGGCAGTTCGAGAACCAGCAGCGCGCCGCCGCGCGGCTGGCATTGGTCGTGCCGGTCGCGCTGGCCCTGATCCTGGGCCTGCTGTTCACGACGTTGGGCAGCCTGCGCCAGGCCGTGCTGGTGTTCGCCAACATCCCGTTCGCGCTGATCGGCGGCGTGGTCGCGCTGGCGGTCTCGGGCGAGTACCTGTCGGTGCCGGCCTCGGTCGGCTTCATCGCGCTGATGGGCATCGCGGTGCTTAACGGCCTGGTGCTCGTGACCTGCTTCAACCAGCTGGCCGCGCGCGGCATGCCGATCGACGAGGTGGTGCGCCAGGGGGCGTTGCGCCGCCTGCGCCCGGTCATGATGACGGCCTGCATCACCGCGCTCGGACTGATTCCGCTGCTGCTGGCGACCGGACCCGGCTCCGAGATCCAGCGCCCGCTGGCGGTGGTGGTCATCGGCGGCCTGGTCAGCTCGACCCTGCTGACGCTGGTGCTGCTGCCGATCCTGTTCCGGCGCTTCCATCAACCCTCGCGCCCGATTGCGCCATGACCACATCCGATCCTTTCCCGCGTCCCGACTGCCTGTTGAACCTCGCGTGCCCGAAGGCGCTGGAGGAGGAAATGCTCGATGTCCTGGCGACGCAGGCCGCCCTGGTGCCCGGCTTTACCGTGATCCAGGCCCAGGGCGTGGGCGCGAACGTCGAACTCGTCACCACGCTGGAGCAGGTGCAGGGACGCGCGCGCCGGGTGCTGCTGCAGATCGCCCTGGCGCGGTCCAGTCTTGCGCCGCTGCTGGCGACCTTGCGCCAGGCCCTGCCGAGCCCGCAGATTGCCTACTGGGTGGTGCCGCTGCTGGACTTCGGCCATTTCGCGGAGGCGGCATGATGGCGGCCCGCAAATCCCTGGGCGTGTTGCGCGCCACCGCGCTGGGTCTGGCGCTGGGCGTGGCGCCAGCGCTGCAGGCGGGAGAATCGCAGGACTGCGCGCTCGGCCCCGATCTGACCGCCTCCTGGCTGCCGGCCCCGGAGTTTGCAGCTGAAGCCCTGTCCCGCCTGCCGGAGCTGCGGGCCGCCCAGGCCGAAGCCGCGACCGCGCAGGCCCGACGCCGGCGCCTGGAGCTTGGCCCCTACGAGTGGTCGGCCAAGGCCGGCTTCGGCCAGCGCCGCGAGCAGATCGGGGCGACCTACCCCGAACACGAGGTCGGACTCGAAACCGCCGTGCGCTGGCCGGCCAAGGTGGCGGCGGACCGGGAACTCGGCGCCCAGGAAGCCGGCCTCGGCGAACTCACGCTGGCCGAGGCCTGGCGCCAGGCGGCGCGGCGCCTGCTCGACGACTGGTTCGGGCTCGCGCGCGAGACGCGCGCGGCCGGCCTGCTCGAAGACCAGTCCGGCCTAGCGGCCCGCCAGCTGGCGCTGACCGAGCGGCGCGTACAGGCCGGCGAGGTCGCACCGCTGGACCGGCTGCTGGCCGAGGCCGAGCGCGCGCGCGCCGAGGCGGCGGCGGTCCAGGCCCGTGTGAGGGCTCAGGTCGCGCTGCGCACCCTGCAGACCCGCTACGCCGGACTGCCACCACTCGCGCTCAACGGCTGGCTGCCCAGGATGGCGGAGATCGAGCCGCTGCCCGGCGAGCCGGATGCGACGCGCTGGACCGAGGTCTGCACGGCGGCTGTCCTGGCCGCCCATCCCGAACTCGACCTGATGCAGGCGCGCGCGCGCCAGGCGCTGCTGAAGGCGCAGCGGGCCGAGCTTGAACGGACTGGCGACCCGACGCTGGGCCTGCGCGTCGCACGCGAGCGCGGTGGCCAGGAAAACGTGGTCGGGGTCTATGCCGCGCTGCCGCTCGGCGGCGAGGTCCGTGCTGCCGCCGCGCTGGAGGCCCAGGGCGAGGCAGAGGCGGCTCAGGAGCGGCTGGCTGAGACGCGCCAGCGTGTCGGGCTGGAGGCGGCCCAGGCCGTCAGTGCCTACCCGGCGGCGGTGTCGATCTGGCGCCAGCTCGACACGGCCCGCGAGCGGGCCGAGCGTGGCGCGCAGCTGCAGGCACGTGCCTATGAACTCGGCGAAGGCAGCCTGCCCGATCTGCTGCTGGCGCGACGCGGCGCGATCGACGCCGCGCTGGCAGCCGAAGCGGCGGCGATCGATGCCCTGCACAGCCGCGCGCGTCTGCTGCTCGACAGCCAGCGGCTCTGGCCCCGGCGTTGAGCAGAAGCGGGATCAGGCTTCGGGCTGCCAGCGCTTGAGCAGCAGCGCGTTGCTGAGCACGCTGACCGAACTCAGCGCCATCGCGGCACCCGCGAGCACCGGATTCAGGTAGCCCAGCGCCGCCAGCGGAATCCCCGCGACGTTGTAGAAGAAGGCCCAGAACAGGTTCTGCCGGATCTTGGCCACGGTACGGTGCGAGATGTCGAGCGCCGCCGCCACCAGCCGTGGCTCGCCGCGCATCAGCGTGATGCCGGCCGCGTGCATCGCGACGTCCGAGCCTCCCTGGGCCGGCGCCATCGCCATGCCGACATCGGCCGCTGCCAGTGCCGGCGCGTCGTTGACGCCATCGCCGACCATCGCGACCCGGTGTCCGTCCGATTTGAGACCGGCGACGCGCGCGGCCTTGTCGCCCGGCAGCACCTCGGCCAGCACCTCGCCACCCTCGGGGCGCAGGCCGAGCCGGAGCGCCATCGCCTCGGCTGCGGGACGGTTGTCGCCCGAGATCATCAGCAGGCGCAGGCCGCGCGCACGCAGCTGTGCGATCGCAGCGTCGGCGCCGGGCTTGGGCTCGTCGGCGAACGCGAACAGCGCCAGTGGCAGGAAATTCCCATCGGGCTGGCGCAGCGCCAGCGCCGAGACGCTGGCCCCGGAGGCCTGCAATTCAGCGGCGCGCTCGGCCAGATCGCCGAGCGCGACGCCGAGTTCGTCCATCCAGCGCAAACTGCCCAGATGCAGCCGGGACTGCCGCACCAGGCCGTGGCTGCCACGCCCCGGCACCGCCTGCACGTCCTCGGCCGTCAGTTCCACCGGGCCGGCGGCGGCCAGCACCGCGCGCGCCAGCGGGTGCGCGCTCTGGGCCTGCAGCGCGGCGGCAGCCTGCAGCGCGCCGGCCTCGTCGATGCCAGAGGCCGTGACGACCGTGCTCAGGCGTGGCTGGCCGACGGTCAGCGTGCCGGTCTTGTCGAAGGCCACCGTGTCGATGCGGCAGGCCAGTTCGAGCGCCTCGGCATCCTTGACCAGGATGCCATGCCGCGCCGCCACGCCGGTGCCGGCCATGATCGCGGCTGGGGTTGCCAGCCCGAGCGCGCACGGGCAGGCGATCACGAGCACTGCGACCGCCGGCAGCAGCGCCTGCTCCAGCGCCACGCCCTGCCAGACATACCAGGCCAGGAAGGTTGTGACCGCGATCACGAGCACGGTCGGCACGAATACCGCCGCGACCCGATCGACCAGACGCTGGATCGGCGCCTTGGCGGCCTGCGCATCCTGCACCAGCGCGATGATGCGGTTCAGCACGCTTTGCGCGCCGACCGCGCGCACCGCGACCTCGATCGCGCCGTCACCGTTGAGGCTGCCTCCGGTCACGTGGTCGCCGGCCTGCTTGGCCACCGGCATCGGCTCGCCGGTCAGCATCGATTCATCGACCTGGGTCTGGCCCTGCAGCACCTCGCCGTCGGCCGGCAGGCGCTCGCCCGGGCGCACCAGCACGCGGTCGCCCGGCAGCAGCTCGGCGACCGGCAGATCGACCATCTGCTCGCGCCTGATGCCGTCGGGCAGCAGGTGCGCGAGTTCGGGGCGCAGCGCATGCAGCGCGCGGATCGCCGAGGTGGTCTGGCGCTTGGCGCGCGCCTCCAGCCACTTGCCGAGCAGCACCAGCGTGATCACGACCGCCGAGCCCTCGAAGTACAGATGCGGCATCGCACCGGCTTCTGCGCGCCACCAGAGCCAGCTGCTCAGCGCCCAGCCGGCCGTGGTGCCGATCGAGACCAGCAGCTCCATATTGCCGCTGCCGGCCTTGAGCGCGTGCCAGGCCGCGCGGTAGAAGCGCGCGCCGAGCCCGAACTGCACCGGAGTCGCGAGCGCGAACTGGACCCAGGCCGGCAGCATCCAGTGCTCGCCCAGCAGTTCGCCCACCATCGGCAGCGCCAGCGGGGCCGACAGCAGCGCGGCCAGCAGCACCGGCCAGGCGTCGCGCGGCAGGCCGAGCCAGGAGAGTGGCACTTCGGCGTCAGCGGCCTCGGCCGGGCGTGGTTCGTAGCCGGCATCGCGCACCGCACGCTGCACGCGCGCGGCCATCGTGGCCTGCGCCTCGTCCCCGGACTGCCAGCGCACGCGCGCGGTCTCGGTCGCGAGGTTGACGCTGGCTTCCTCTATGCCTGGAATCTTCCTGAGCGCGCGCTCGACGCGTGCGACACAGGAGGCGCAGGTCATGCCGCCGATGCCGAGATCAAGCTCGCACCGGGCTGCTTGCGGCGCAGCGGCTGTCAGATGATGGGTTTCCATCCTGACAGTATGAACCACCGATCCGGCTATCAGACGCATGCCGGTGCATACTGTGGGGGGTTAACGTCCAACCCTCTCAAGGAATCAGAGAAGATGCAATACCACCTCACCGTCACCGGAATGACCTGCGGTCACTGCGAAAAAGCCGTTACCCAGGCGATCAAGGCCATCGATCCGCAGGCCCAGGTTCGCATCGACCGTGCCAGCAACCAGGTCGAACTCGAATCCAGCGCGTCCCGCGAGGCACTGGTCCAGGCCATCACCGAAGAGGGTTACGCGGTTTCGGCCTGAGCCGCATCGGGCACGGGAGCGATGGCCACCTCCGCCGGAGGCGGCCATGGTTTTCCTGCAGGTATTCCCGCTTTGGCTGCGGTCGATATGCCTGCGATCCGCACTGTCCTGAATAGCCGGTTCGGCTATTCGATTCACGCCTGGAGTCGTGCCGCAGGCCAGGTTTGTCAGGCGAGAAAATGGGATGCCCAAGGTGAGCGGCTGATAAAATGAAAGTTTCAAGCCGTCTTGCGCATGTCATCTGCTACACCAGGGGCGACGCCCTCCCTGTTCGAAGTCAAGAGCGCCCAGTTGCCGCTGGTGGTCCTGTTGCTGAAATCCGGCCATCTCAACGATGTCGCGCGCGAGCTGCAGCAACGCTATGGCGACGCGCCTGATTTCTTTTCCGGCGATCCGCTCCTGATCGATCTGTCTGTCCTGCATGACACGCAGGAGATGCCGGACTGGAGTTATCTGATACCGCTGCTCAAGCGCTACCATCTGGTGCCCGTGGCGGTTCGCGGCGGCAATTCCCGGCAGATGCAGGCCGCATTGCACGCGGGGCTCGCGCTCGGGGACGAGGCCAGTCCGGTCCGGGCCGAGCCGGTCAAGGAGCCCGTGGTCGCACCGCCGCCTGCCGAACCCGCCTTGCAGCCGGCCTTGATCATCGACAAGCCGCTGCGCTCGGGCCAGCAGGTCTATGCGCGCGGGCGCGATCTGGTGGTGCTGGCGATGGTCAATCCTGGCGCCGAGGTGATTGCCGATGGCCACATCCATGTCTTTGCGCCACTGCGCGGCAAGGCCATTGCCGGCGCGCGCGGTTATGCCGAGGCGCGCATCTTTGCCGCCAGCCTGGAAGCCGAACTGATTTCGATCGCCGGCGTCTATCGCACCAGCGACAATCCCCTGCCGGCCAGCGTGTTCGGCAAGCCGGCCCAGGTGCGACTGGAAAGCAACGCGGATGGTGACAAGCTGCTGCTTGAACCAGTAATGTGAAATCTGATCTATAAAGTACGTGAAAATGGCGAAAATCGTAGTCGTGACCTCAGGCAAGGGTGGGGTCGGCAAGACCACCACCAGTGCCAGCTTTGCCTCGGGGTTGGCGCTCAAGGGCTTCAAGACGGTCGTGATCGACTTCGACGTCGGTTTGCGCAACCTCGATCTGATCATGGGCTGCGAGCGCCGCGTGGTCTACGACTTCATCAACGTGATCAATGGCGAGGCCAACCTGAGCCAGGCCCTGATCAAGGACAAGCAGTGTGACAAGCTCTTCGTCCTGGCCGCCAGCCAGACGCGCGACAAGGACGCGCTGAGCGAGGAAGGCGTCGGTCGCGTCCTGCGTGATCTCGCGTCCATGGGTTTCGAATACATCGTCTGCGACTCGCCCGCCGGTATCGAGACCGGCGCGCTGATGGCCATGCATTTCGCCGACGAGGCGCTGATCGTGACCAACCCCGAGGTGTCCTCGGTGCGCGACTCCGACCGCATCCTGGGCATGCTGAGCAGCAAGACCCGCCGCGCGATAGAAGGCGGCACTCCGGTCAAGGAGCATCTGCTGATCACCCGCTACAACCCGAACCGGGTCCAGGATGGCCAGATGCTGTCGCTGGAGGACATCCAGGACATCCTGCGCATCGACCTGATCGGCGTGATTCCCGAAAGCGAGGTCGTGCTGCAGGCCTCGAACCAGGGTGTGCCCGTCATCCACCTGCAGAGCAGCGATGTGTCCGAGGCCTACAAGGATGTGGTCGATCGCTTCCTGGGCCAGGAAAAGCCGCTGCGCTTCATCGTGGCCGAGAAACCGAGTTTCCTCAAGCGCCTGTTCGGTGGGAGATAAGCCATGTCCTTCCTGTCGTTTCTGCTCGGCGAGAAGAAGAAGACTGCCACGATCGCCAAGGACCGGCTGCAGATCATCCTGGCGCACGAGCGTGCCGGTCGCAATGGGTTCGAGCCCGATTACCTGCCCGACCTGCAGCGCGACCTGATCGCGGTGATCAGCAAGTACATCCAGATCAACCCGGACGACATCAAGGTCCAGCTCGACCGCGAGGAGAACCTTGAGGTGCTTGAGGTCAAGATCGAACTGCCCGAGGCACGCTGAACCCCCATCGTGATGATTTTGGCGCTGCTGGGGTCTGGCGATCAGCCGGGTGTCCGAACTCCGCCGCTGCGAAGCATGCGGATGTCGAGGTCGTTTCTTCTGCTCGCCAGTTCGCTGCTGCTGGCAGCCTGTGCGGTCGTGCCACCGGATCCGGGCGGGATGGCTGGCGCGCCGGTGGTGCAGCTGGCACCGCCAGTGGTGCTGCTGGAGCATCCCGGCCGGCCGCCGGCGACGGGCTACCTCTGGGTTGCCGGCTACTGGAGCTGGAGCGGCGCGCGCTATGACTGGGTGCCCGGGCGCTGGGTCGCGCCGCGACCGGGCCAGGTCTGGGTGCCGCATGTCTGGCGCCAGGACGGCGAAGTCTGGCACCAGGAAGGCGGGCGCTGGGAGGAGCAGCGCCGTGGCGAGGAACGGCGCGAAGGGCGGCCGCGCCGCTGATCCGCTCGACCCGGATCAGGGTGGAGCCACGGCAAGGTAAGCAAGTGTTGCAGGCCGTGCCCAGCCGGTGCGGTTCGGGTTCAGAATCCATGTCATGGCATGGCCTTCTCTCAAGTATCCGGTGTTGCTGGTAGTCGCCAGTGCGTTGACCGCCTGTGTCGTGGCGCCTCCCGCGCCCATGCATCCGGGCTACGAGCCCGCCTATGGTCCCTGGACCTACCAGTCGCCGCCGCCGCCGCTGGTCGAGTACCAGGGGCTGGCGCCCGGTCCGGCTTACGTCTGGATCGATGGCTACTGGAACTGGGGTGGCGTGCGCTTCCAGTGGGTGCCGGGCTACTGGGTGGCGCCACCGCCGGGGCGGGTCTGGGTCGCGCCGGTCTGGCGCCGCGACGGCGAGCGCTGGCGCTCCGAAGGCGGACGCTGGGAGCAGCATGCGGTGTCGCCCGTCTGGCCACATCGCGAGCCGGTCCGGCCGCTACTTCAGCCTCGTCCGCTGCCGCCACCCGAAATCCGGCCGGCACCGCATTGGGAGCCGCATCCGGAGCACCGTCCCGATTGGCGCCCTGAGTCACGTTTCGAGCCCGTGCCGCATGGCGCCGTGCGCGAACCGGGTCGGCCCGTGCCGGCTCCGTCGGCGGGGGCACCTGGCGCTGGGCCCGGGGGCGTTGCCCGGGAACCCGGCGAAGATCGTCACCGTCCGCACCTGCGACGGGAAGGCCAGCCGGACGGCGAGCGCGACCGGGATCGGCGCTGAGCCGCCTCAGGCGGCGGCGCGCTGCAGCCGGTCGCGCACGCCGTCCCAGGCCGCATCGGCCGGCGGCGCCTCGACCCAGATCAGCTTGATCTCGGGCTGGTCGAGTTCGCGCAGCACCGCGAACAGTTCCTGCGCGCAGGCTTCGGCGCCGGTCGGCATGTAGCGCAGCAGCAGATGCGGGCTTGCGCTGCTGACCGGAGCGCGCGTGTAGATGGCGATCTGGCGCGCGTCGGCGCCGAGCAGTTCGAGCGCGGCCTGGATCTCGGCATGTGGCATCAGGCGCACGCGCGCGGCCGGCGCGTAGTGCGATTCGAGCGTGCCGGATGCCTTGGGGGCGGCCTGGTCACGCAACGCGACCGGCATGCCGAGCGCGGCTTGCAGCGCCTCCAGGCCGATCATGCCCGGGCGCAGCAGCACCGGACGGCCGCGGCTGCAATCGACGATGGTCGATTCGATCCCGACCGGGCAGGCCCCGCCGTCGAGGATCAGCAGTTCCTGGTCCGACAGCTGGGCGTCAAACTCGTCGGACACATGGGCGGCCGAGGTCGGGCTGACGCGGCCGAAGCGATTTGCGCTTGGCGCTGCGAGACCGTGGACGCCGAGGTCCTGGCAGGCCTGCAGCAGCGCCTGTGCGACCGGATGCGCGGGACAGCGCAGACCGATCGAGTCCTGGCCGCCGGCCGCAGCCGCTCCGACTTCGGGCCGGCGCGGCAGGATCAGCGTCAGCGGGCCGGGCCAGAAGGCCTGCATCAGCTTCTCGGCGAAGTCGGGCAGCTCGTGCGCGTAGTGCTCGGCGCCGGCGCGCCATTGCTGCGGTGTGGCGCCGGCCAGGTGCACGATCAGCGGATGGTCCTTGGGCCGGCCCTTGGCCGCGAAGATGCGGCCGACCGCCTCGGCCTGGTCGGCATCGGCCGCCAGGCCATAGACGGTCTCGGTCGGGAGGCCGACCAGCGCGCCGCTCGCAAGCGCCCGAGCCGCCTGTTCGACGGCCTGGGCGGCCTGCTCCAGCGCGGCCGCATCGGCCTGCGCCGGCCGCAGCAGCGCGCGCGCGTCCAGCATCAGCGCCATGGCGCCATGCCCAGCAGCTCGGCGCAGCGCAGCGCGGTCGCCTGCACCTGCTCGACGCTGGCGCCGGTGATGTTCAGGTGGCCCATCTTGCGGCCCGGTCGCGCCTCCAGCTTGCCGTACAGATGCAAGTGGGTGCCGGGCAGCGCCAGGATCTGCTGCCACGGTGGCGTGATGGCCTGGGTGCCACGGAACCAGAGGTCGCCGAGCAGGTTCAGCATCACGGTCGGGCTGTGCAGGCGCGGCTGCACCAGCGGCAGGCCGGCCAGCGCGCGCACCTGCAGCTCGAACTGCGAGACGTCGCAGGCGTTGATCGTGTAGTGGCCGCTGTTGTGCGGGCGCGGCGCCATCTCGTTGACGACCAGCGCGCCATGCTCGCTGCCGTCATCGATCACGAAATACTCGACGCACAGCACGCCAACATAGTCGAGCTGGCGCGCGATCTGCGCGGTGGTGGCGATCGCCCGCCGTTCGAGTTCGGCCGGCACGTTGCCGGCATAGACCTCGGTCACGGCCAGGATGCCGTTGCGGTGCAGGTTGCGCTGGACCGGGAAGTTGACCACCTGGTCGTCGGCGCCGCGCGCGACGATCACCGACAGCTCGTCCTTCAGCGGCAGCATCTTTTCGAGCACGCAGGCGACCCGGCCCATCTGCTCCCAGGCGGCGGCGAGCGCTGCGCGGTCCTGGACGCGGATCTGACCCTTGCCGTCGTAGCCCAGGCGCGCGGTCTTGAGGATGCCGGGCAGCAGCGCGTCAGGCACGGCCGCGAGTTCGGTCTCGGTCGTGACGGCCGCGTGCGGCGCCGGGCCGACCCCGCCGGCTGCGGCGCAGGCGACGAAATGCGATTTCTCGGCCAGGCGGTCCTGCGCCACGGCGACGGCGGCGGCACGCGGGGCGACCGGCAGCGCGGCGGCCAGCGTGTCGAGCGCGGGCGCCGGCACGTTCTCGAATTCGGTCGTCACCGCATCGCACAGGCGTGCGAGTTCGGCCAGGCCGGCCTCGTCCTCGTAGCCGGTCTGGATGTGGTGGTGGCTGACCAGGCCGGCCGGGCTGGCCGGGTCGGCATCTAGCACGGCGGTGAAGTAACCCATCTCCTGTGCCGCCTGCACGAACATGCGGCCGAGCTGGCCGCCGCCGAGCACGCCGAGCGTGGCGAGTCGGCCCGTGGCCGTGGGCTGGCCAGGCAGGATGGTCTTGAGTCCGCTCATGCGCCCCCCACCGGCGGCAGGGTCATGGCGCGCGCGGCCTCGGTCTGGGCGGCGCGGAAGGCTTCGAGCTTGCCGCGCAGCGACTCGTCCTCGTTGGCCAGCATAGCGACCGCGAACAGTGCCGCGTTGGCTGCGCCGGCCGCGCCGATCGCGAAGGTGGCGACCGGCACGCCCTTGGGCATCTGCACGATGCTGTGCAGCGAATCGACGCCCGACAGCGCCTTGGACTGGACCGGCACGCCCAGCACCGGCACCACGGTCTTGGCCGCCAGCATGCCCGGCAGGTGGGCGGCGCCACCGGCGCCGGCGACGATGGCCTTGAGTCCGCGCTCGACAGCGGCTTCGGCGTAGGCGAACATGTCATCCGGCATGCGGTGCGCCGACACCACGCGCGCCTCGCAGGCGACGCCGAACTGCTGCAGAATTTCCACGGCGTGCTTCATGGTGTCCCAGTCGCTGTTGGAACCCATCACCACGCCCACCTTGATCGTTTCGCTCACAAGCCACTCCAAAAGTTGCGATTCTACTTTTTGGCCCCAGTTACGGGGCAAAATCCTCGCGGCTGGCCGCGCGCGCGGCGCCGGGCTTTCCCATCGTCACACCACTGCATCCCATGATCGACGTCACCATTGCCAACTTTGAAACCGAAGTCATCGAAGCCTCGCACAGCGTGCCCGTGCTGCTGGACTTCTGGGCGCCCTGGTGCGGCCCGTGCAAGTCGCTGGGGCCCGTGCTGGAGAAGGTCGAGGCCGAGTACGCCGGCCGCTTCAAGCTGGTCAAGGTTAACTCGGACGACGAGCAGCAGCTCGCCGGTGCCTTCGGCATCCGCAGCATCCCGACCTGCGTCCTGATGATCGGCGGCCAGCCGGTCGATGGTTTCATGGGCGCGCAGCCCGAGGGCCAGATCAAGGCTTTCCTCGACAAGCACCTGCCGAGCGCCGACGAACTGCAGGCCGAGGCCGACGCGCACGAGGCGCAGCAGCAGGTCGAATCGGGCGACGCCCACAGCGCGCGCGACAGGCTGGCCGACGCGCTGGCGCAGAACCCCGGCAACGACGACCTGCGCCACGACTACGTCAAGCTGCTGATCGGCAGCGGCGAGCTGGCCGAGGCGGCGGCGGCGCTGGCGCCCGCGCTGGGCCAGATTCCGCAGCAGCTGCGCTTCGAGGCGCTGGCGCAGTGGCTCAACGCGCTCGAATTCCTGCGCCACGACCCGCGCGGCCAATGGCACCTGGAGCAGTTCGACCAGCTGATCGTGGCCAACAAGCGCGATTTCGACGCGCGCTTCGCCAAGAGCCGGCTGCTGATCGGCCTGGGCCAGTGGACCGAGGCGATGGAGGAGCTGCTCGAAATCATCATGCGCGACAAGAAATGGGCCGACGAGGCGCCGCGCAAGACCTATGTCGCGCTGCTCGAACTGCTGTCGCCGGCCAAGCCCAAGGCCGATCCGGCCGCTGCGGCGGGCAAGAGCGCCGGCGGCATCGAGATCGCGGCTCAGGCCGCGCCCAGGCAGGACCCGCAGGCCGAACTGGTCGCGCGCTACCGCCGCAAGCTCAGCATGGCGCTCAACTGAAGGCGGAGTGCCCGGTGAGAACGCTGCGCTATGTCGATGTTGATCGACTCGACACCTGGACCCGCTATCGGGGTGGCCTGTGCGACAGCTGCGTCGCCAACTGCTGCACCATGCCGGTCGAGGTCAGGCTGGCCGACCTGGTGCGGCTGGAGCTGGTCGATCCGTTCGAGGCCGAGCACGAGGAACCGAAGCAGATCGCCAAGCGCCTGGCCAAGGCCGGGCTGATCGAGCACTTCAATTTCCGCCACAGCATCTTCACGCTCGCGCGCCGGGCCAGCGGCGACTGCTGCTTCCTAGATGCCAGGACGCGCCGCTGCACCGTGTACGAGCAGCGCCCCGGTACCTGCCGCCTGCACCCGCAGGTCGGTCCGCGCCCGAACCACTGCCCGTATGAGGCGCGCGGCAAGTCGGTCTGAAGCGACTGGACTTGTGTCATAATAGAAGACTTGGCCCGGTAGCTCAGTTGGTAGAGCAGCGGATTGAAAATCCGCGTGTCGATGGTTCGATTCCGTCCCAGGCCACCAATTCAACCCGTAGTTGCGTTCGCGACTACGGGTTTTTTGCATTTCGGCCGGCTGCAGGAGCGACTCCGGCGCAGGCGACAGCGAGGAGTTTGTTCACCATGTCCAGCCTGGGACTTCCATTTCTTCGACTGTTCTTCGTCGTGCTGGCGCTGTGTTTTGCAGTTCCGGCGCATGCAATGCAGATTTTCGTCAAGACGTTGACTGGCAAGACCGTGACCCTGGATGTCGAGCCCAGCGATACGATCGAAAACGTCAAGGCCAAGATTCAGGACAAGGAGGGGATTCCACCCGACCAGCAGCGCCTGATTTTTGCTGGCAAGCAACTCGAGGATGGCCGCACTCTGTCGGACTACAACATCCAG
>Ga0228698_1000281_pt1 | contig 43521 bp, 52 predicted proteins | sample McNCre117_Aug_MG_FD_178015 | JGI IMG/M metagenome (GOLD analysis project Ga0228698, IMG submission 178015) | Freshwater microbial communities from McNutts Creek, Athens, Georgia, United States - 1-17_Aug_MG | ecosystem: Environmental > Aquatic > Freshwater > Creek | place: USA: Georgia... | reverse complement strand
TTCACCATCAGCGGTGCGGGTAAGCTCATGGGTAGCAGGTTCGTGTTCAGCCTGTTCCGAGACGCTACGGACGCAGCAGACACCTACGCGCACTACGCAGCAGTGACTGATCTTGGCATACACTACGAGAAGGACACGGTGGGTAGCCGCACTACCCTCACAAAGTAACCATCACTCAGGAGGACGGCATGTCCCTGTCTACTCAAACCAACAGGACCGACCACACCGAGAATGGTGTGACTACGGTCTTCCCCTTCTACTTCAAGATTTTCAGCGAGGCTGACCTAGTGGTGATCAGTGTGGACAAGACCACGCTGGTCAAGACCACGCTGTCGCTGGGCACGGACTACACCATCTCGGGAGTCAACGCTGAGAGCGGCAGCATCACCAAGGCTGCGGGCACCTCGGGCGACGGTCTCGTCATCAAGCGCGTGGTGGACCTTACCCAGCCCACGGTGCTGCGCAACCAGTCGGACTTCTTCCCTGCCACGCACGAGAAGGCCTTCGACCGCATCGTCATGCAGAACCAGCAGCAGCAGGAGGAGCTGGACCGGGCCGTGAAGTTCTCGCCCACCAGCACCAGCCGGGGAACGATGCCTGAGCCTGTAACGGGCTACGCGGTGGGGTTCGATGCCAACGGTGATCTCGCAGCCGTCCCCAACACTGGAGCAGACCAGACTGCATACAACACTGCAACATTCGCCGCCAAGACCGACCTCGCCCTCATCCGATCCGACCTCGCCGCGACTACGGGGGCGGGGTTGGTGGGGTATGTATCACCATCGACTGAGGTTGTGACCACTACTACCAAACAATTCCTGGATCATCCAGTCTTCGCCAATGTGGTATCAGACACCCAGAGATTGGTTGACATCATAAATGTGGCGAGGCAGGGGCTAGGCTCAGAACCGACCCCCGTGGTGATCCACTCCTACACGGAAGCCTCCACGGTCCTATCGGTGGATAATGTCGGCACCAGCAATACCATTCTTGCTCTACAGAACGGCAACAACCCAACGCGCAGGCCAGATAAGGCGTCGAATTTTGTTGGGACAGGCCAGTTCCTGGCTTGCAACAAATACATCGTTGGTTCGGGTTACACGAGCCTTTTTGTTATTGATGCCAACGGGAACATCGTTTCCCAGGCCAATGCCAATTTCTATGGACCAGCACACACCTTTGGCCTTAATACAACGGCTGCGACATCCATTTACATCAATGGGACTTCCGGCTCTCAGAAGTCTATCTTCTTCCAGAGTGCGGGTGTTAATAGGTTCCAGCTATTCCTGACCGGGAATTTGCTCTACATCGGGGCCTATGACACGGGAGGCGGTTTCATCGACTTCCCGTTCTCACTGGACGCTACATCTGGCGTTGGGCTCACCTTTGCCCGTCCCATGATCATGACGAAAGGTATTCAATACCAGGCCAAGGCGTTCACGGCCAACGGTTCTGCGACTACCTTCACCTATCCAGCGAACACCCGCTACCAATACATCACGACCTCTGCGGCTTCGCTTGCGACCACCTTACCGGGAACATCGTCAACCTTGGATGGTATGGTGATCACGCTTGTCGCCGGTTCTTCTGTGGCAACCGCCACCTGGGTTGCGGGAACGGGCGGGGCTACTATCGTGGGCGCTCCGAGTTCCCTATCTGCCAATGTCCCCGTCCGGTTCATCTACCACCACGCCACAACTAGCTGGTATCCCTACTGACAATAAAAAGAAGGGACCGTAGTCCCCCCTCTTAACCCAGCCATCGTGAGCCGCAACCCACTACACAGCCCCGGCCAGCTCGGGGCTGCGCAACCAAAGGAGCACCACCATGGATTTCCCTGAAGCATTCCACGCAGTCATCGGCCACGAGGGCGGCTACGTCAACGACCCCAATGACCCAGGAGGTGAGACCAACTTCGGCATCTCGAAGCGGCAGTATCCCCATCTCGACATCAAGAACCTCACCCTCAACGAGGCCAGGGCCATTTACCACCGGGACTACTGGGTCAAGGCCCTGTGCCCCAGCTTCCCTGACCCTCTACGTTTCCAGCTCTTCGACACCGCCGTTAATTCTGGCCCTGGTATGGCCGTCGTCCTGCTCCAGCGAGCGCTGGGGGTCAAGGACGACGGTGTAGCAGGCACCATCACCATGAAGGCCGTGGCTGAAGTTAAGAGCGTGGCTGTGCTGTCAGTGCTGTTCCTGGCGGCTCGGCTGCGCTTCATGACGGGTCTGGATAACTGGCCCCACCACGGCAAGGGCTGGGCACGTCGCATCGCAACGAATCTTGAGGAGGCAGTCAAATGTGGACAGCACTGATCCCAGTCCTCGGCACCATCATGGACAAGATTTTCCCCAACGCCGAAGCTGCGGCTGCGGCAAAGCTCAAGGTCATGGAAATGGCCCAGGCTGGTGAGATGGCAGCGCTCGATGCCGACCTGAAGATGGCACTTGGGCAGATCGACATCAACAAGGCCGAGGCCGCGAGCGGCAACCGTTACGCCAGCTCATGGCGACCCACCATCGGCTACATCTGCTGCGCGGCTCTGCTCTACAACTTCATCGTCTACCCGCTGATGCTGTGGGTGTCGGCGGTGTTCGCGCCCAGCGTGAAGGTGCCGCCCCTGGTGGATGAGAAGCTCTTCGAGCTGCTGCTTGGCATGTTGGGACTGGCGGGCATGCGAACCTACGAGAAGGTCAAGAGCCTGCCCAAGTAAAACCGAAAAGGCCCCTACCACGCATGGAGGGGCCTTTTCATGTCTGCTCGAAAGCAGGTCATCAGCGTAGCAGGGCTTCGCGTAATGGTGCAACTACATCGTGGCGACCCATATGGTGGAGTTCACCACGCCGACGTAGGCCCACATGCTGACACCCTTCTGCCTGTCATGTGTCAGTAGGTAGACGGCTATGCTGTAGATAAGCCAAACAGCAGAAAATACGATGTGCGTAGTTGCTTTGGTCATGTGGTTCTCCTCTGCTGCTCCAGCATGGTGAGCGGTGGCTCGGCTGGGACCTTGTTCAGACGGCAGTGCTCGTCAGCAAGGAAGCGAGCGTAGTCCTGCGACTCGCAACACTTCAGCGCTGCGCGGAACACGGCCTGCCAGTCCAGCCCTGGGGTGTAGTGCGGGAGCTGGGAAAGTAGCTGCTTGGTGATGGCTTCGTTGTGCTCGGTCACTTGCTTCTCCGTTCTGCTGCGTAGCGTTTGATGCCCTCGAACAGGGCCTGTTCTGTGGAGTGCTTGAACTGCAGCGCACCGTAGACAGCTTCGTCAATGGTGCCCTTGGCCATGATGTGATGCACGAACACACGGTCGCTATCATTGCCCTGCCGCCACACGCGAGCGATGAACTGGTCGTAGAGTTCCCGGTTCCAGGTCATCGAGTGCCACGCCACATGGTGGCAGGCGCCCTGCATGTTGTTACCGTGCCCGATGGATTGTGGGTGGCCGAAGAGCAGTGGGATGTCGCCCTGGTTCCACTTCGCCACCAGCTTGTCGAACTGCTTCATGTTGTAGTCGCAGGCGAAGACGCCATCCTTGAATGCTCCGCGCAGACGGTCCAGGTCATGCTCGAAGTCATAAGCCACCAGCAACGGACTGCCCTGCAGCTCGTCCACGAGGTCGCGCAGAGCCTCGCACTTCTTGCTGTGCAGGTTGGACCACTCACGCTCGCTCTTGGGGGCCTGCAACCCACTGGGCAGCACCTTTGGGTCAAGGTAGATACCACCGTTGGCCACCTGTCGGATCTTGGAGGATGCCGACGCAGCGTTCACTGCGGTGACGATGCGCGAGTCCACAGCCGTGATGAAGTCCTTCTCCAGTTGGGAGTAAATCTCCATCACGTCTTCGGGCAGGTCGATCCAGATGTTGTTCTCCACGAGCCGTGGCATGTCGAGCAGCTCGTTGCCCATGCGCAGCATGAGCGGCTCGATGGCTTCGTAGATGCGTTCTTCAGCCCCAGGCATGAGCGTGAAGCTGTGCCCATACTTGTCGGCCACGAAGTAGGTGTCGCGGTAGTGCGTGATGTAGGCACCGAGCGCGTTACCAAGATCGAGGATGTAGCACTGGCCGAAGAGGTCCAGCAGGCCGTTGGCTGCGGGGGAGCCGGTGAGACCCCACCGACGACCGAAGGTGTGGAGCACGAACTTCAGAGCCTCGAAGCGGCCTGTGTTGTAGTGCTTGAACTTCGACAGCTCATCGATGCAGAGGATGTCGAAGCCCATGGCAAGAAACCGCTTCATGTTGACGGTGACCCGGTTCTTCACCTTGCCGGTGCGGGTGGTGTATTTCTCCCGCTTCACATCGAGCAGCCAGTCGAGACCCTCAGGGTTGATGATGACGATGTCTACGTCAGCCGTGAGAGCTGCCGCCTTGTCCTTGCCGTGCGCGATGGCATAGGTGAGGTGGTTGAAGTCCTGCCACTTCTTGATCTCGTTGGGCCACACGGTGTAGCAGGGGCGCAGTGGTGCGATGAGCAGCATCTTGCCCACCTTGGACTTCTTCTTCAGGAACGACAGCGCGGCCAGGGTGCATGAAGTTTTTCCGAGGCTTGGTTCAGCCAGGGTCAAGGAGGAGCCCTGCGCAAGCATGCTCAAGCAGAAACCTAATCGCCGTTAGCTGGTAGCTTCTCGGCTCGAAAGGCCTGCTGTTCTCCCTGACCCTGGAAAGGGTCTCCTTTTTCATTTCTTCCTCTTGGTGAAGTGGATCCTCGCATGCGCAGACTGAGTCATGACTTCGAGGTTCTTCGGGTCGTTGTTGCGCTTGTTGCCATCTTTGTGGTGGACAACCTCACCTTTGGCCAGCGGCCTTCCCAGCATCTCTTCAGCCACCACACGATGCTCATGCCTACCATAAAACTTTCGGTAGCCCGTGGAGGTCTCGTCCAACCTAGCTGCTCGTATCTTGTGTCTGCTACGCTGGCCTATTACAGCGTTGAATGTGGCACGATGCCACTGGTTCTGGCACACGTAGTCGCAGAACTTTAACTTGTCCTTGCCTCTTCGCATGTCGCTGCGTTGGTAGTCTGTGAGTTCAAACTTAACACCACACCAGTGACACTCCATAGTGTGGCCTTTGAACGGCCATGTGGGTTTTGGCATGTCAACCTCCTGCGTGACTCTACCGGATTCCGAGGCCTGAGTCTAGCAGCTTCTTAACGGATTCAAACGCTTCATCTTCATTGTCGTGGACCTCTACAAGGTAGCCGAGCTGCTTCAGCAGGGCGTGGATGTGGGACTGCAAGGGCCGTGGCTCTTCGCCAGGACGCTTGAACTCTATCAGCAGGGGCCTGCCACCGGGCACCCAGAAGATGCGGTCGGGGATTCCCCTGCGGCCAGGGGTGGCGAGCTTGGCACTGGCCACCCCCAGCTCGTGGAGCACACGCTCACAGGTGTTTGTCTCGATACGCTTTTCGAGCATGCTCCGCTCCGTAGGGTGGGCACAGATGACAGAACTCTTTGATGGAAAGCCCTGGCACGATGTGCTTGTAGAACATCTCTTTCGGCTGGATGGTGGCACCGCACTTCTGGCAGCACCACCGCACCTTGACCCGCTGGTAGGTTACGAGAGGATGGATCATAGCGTGTCGTCAGGGATGACGAAGGTGCCAGGGCCAGTTCGCGCCACGGCCAGGATCTCCGTGAGCGTCTCGTGCATGATGGAGTCGAAGGTGCCCTGAGCCTGCCGGAACATGTTGTCGGGCAGCTCCACCGTCTGGTAGACGAAGTTGCCGTCCGGCAAGCGCAGGATGATGACGATGCCGGTGGTTCCCGAGGTGGGCTGAACGAACTTCACCATCTCGTTGATGAAGCTGCTTTCGTGCTGCATGTGCGTGGCCATTAGGCCTCCTTAGAATTCGCAGTGACCTGACTTGTTCTTGGAGTAGAAGCACCACTTGCACTGAAAGCCAGGGCGTGGCGCGAAGATCGTATCGTGGAGCAACTGCGCGGGCGCAGCAGTCCAGGCCTGCTTCATGTCCTCGAATTCGTCGCGCACGTAGGTGTCCTTGTGCGTGTGCTCGGGGCCTTGGTCGAGATACCACAGCTCGACGTTGATCGTGTCCACCTCGGGGTGGAATATGAAGCCCAGCAGAGCGTAGAAGGAGAGCTGCTTCTTGTTCTCCTCGTAAACCTTGCCGGTCTTGTAGTCGATGATGGTCATCGTGGTCTTGCCCTTGCGGTCGCGCTTCTTGAAATACACGTCGATCTTGGCGCGGATCCAAGCCTCGTGGCTGTTGTAGTCCACAGGCTCCCACTTGGAGTTGACGGCCACCTCCTGCTCAGGCACAGCATCGGCCTTGGCGAGCTTCTCGAACTCGTCGTAGTAGAGCCTGCACGAGTCAGGAAGTTTGGACATCGGCTGTCGAAACCGGATGAAGTCCTCAGCCTCTTGGTGGATGGCATTGCCACGATCCATGGCTGGTGACCCAGGCTCCTTGATGCCGTCGATGCGGGAGAGCTTCACCTTGCGGGGGCATTGCGAATACGTTTTCCAAAGCGAGTAGGACCAGCGCGTGATGCGCTTCAGTGCGCTCATAGCTTCTTCCCCTTCTTGTCCCAAGGCTTCAGCGATGCCCAGTTGGTGGTTGAGGTCTTGCCTTCGGAGAGCATGGGAATCTCGAAGGGGTTGAACTCCATGCTGGTGCGCAGGATCTCCATCCCTTCCTCCTTCTCATCGAGCGGCACGTCGGCGAGCACTTCGTCGTGTACCGTGAGCAGGAGCTTGTGACCCTCGGGCTTGGCCTTGTAGTAGTTGATGATGGCCCGCTTGGTCTGGTCGGCTGCGCTGCCCTGCACGAGCCGGTTCAGCATCTTGTATTCAAACGTGCGGGTGCTGCCGTCCGGCATGACCTTGGGGTCTTCGCAGTGGTAGAGCCGTCCCCCCCAGGTGCGGAGTGGCTGGCCGTCACGCGCCAGGGTGCGCAGGCCGTCCTGCAGGTCCTTCAGGCCTGGGTAGATGGCGAGCACGGCTTGTTTCGCCGCACGGGCCTCCTCAGCCTCACAACCGGCCTTGTCAGCCATGAGTTGGATGCCCATGCCATAGATCAGGCCGAAGTTGATCTGCTTGATCACGGAGCGGTCGAAGCTCTTGGACAGCCGACCGTTGATCTCCTCCGTGGCCACCCCGTGCGCGTCCATCCAAGCGTCCTGGAGGTAGGCATCCTTGAGCAGGCCGTCCTCGTAGTGCGCGAGGATGCGGATCTCCTGCTGTGAGTAGTCCCGGCAGAGCAGGACACCGCCATCAGAACTAACAATGTAGCTGCGCACCAAAGGTAGGGGAGAGAGGGCCAGCGGGCACTTGGGCAGTCCGGCCTGCTTCTCCTTCGGGAGGTGGGCCTCCTGGTGCGCCCACAGCGGCTTGAACTCCTTGGGGATGTTCTGGAAGTTGGGCGAGCTGGACAGTCGGCCCGTGACGGCACCGATGGCTGCACCCTTGCCGTATTGCTTGAGCTGGTTCCAGGTGGTGAAGATCCTCCCACCGCTCTCGCGGGCCGTGGCCAGCCAGGGCTGCATGAAGGTGCCCAGGCAGGTCTGCAGGGAGGCGCGGTGGTTGAGCATGGCAGAGAGCACCTTGTCGGTGATGGCCCTGGCCAGCGCATCCTTGTCGGTCTTCCACGCGCCCTTGTCGGTCTTGCCCAACAGGTTGGTGTCCACCTTACCCACCTCGATGAGCGCAGCCACGAGATCGTCGCCGCTGTCGAGGTTGGTGGGTGTGACCTTGCCCTTGAACTTGCCGCTGTTGCGCAGCCTGCCCTTCGCCTTGATGCGCTTGAGGCACCACTCGGTGATGAGCTTCAGCTCAGCCGCATAGGTGTCGCAATCGCGGAGCAGGCGGGCCATGTCTACCGGCACACCTTGACGCTCCATGTCGAGCAGGATGGGCATCAGCTCACGCTCAGTGTCGAGCGCGTCGGACATCTTCAGCTTCTTCAGCTTGGGCATCAGGAACTTGTGGAGCTTCTCAGTCCTGACCACGTCGCCGTTTGCGTAGGCACCCACGATGTCACCGGGTGCGCGGCAGATGTAGGCACCGGCATCCTTCGACTGGCGGGTGATGACGTGGTTGGCGATGAGCCACTCACGCACAGCGTCGCGTTCTTCGGGCGGCATGTTGAGCAGCGCTTCCGCTGACTGCTTCAGGCCGTGGCTCTTCGCGTCAGGGTTGAAGAGGAACACCTCCATCATCGTGTCGTGGATCTTGTCCCACGGCAGGTCCGGCATGCCCATCCAGGTCTGCGCCACATCGTAGTCGAACTTGGCGTTGTGGCAGAGCAGCCCGTGCTCAGATGCGAACTCCCACGCTTCAGCGACCGCAGCCGCTGCTTCCGTGGGAGTGCAGTTGTTCGCTTCCGGGTGGCCGAATGCGTAGTAGCGTGGTGCCTTGTTGGGATACTTGATACTGACTCCCACCGGCATGGGCGGGTAGTTGGGTCGGGCGTCTATCGCCTCAGTTTCGTAGTCCAGAACTACGGGGCCTTGTGCGTTCAATTTTGCTCCTCTCACGTTCTGCTCTGAGTCGGTTGATGCGGGAGTGGATCCTGCGCAGCATCTGTGGCCTGCGCTCACCCTTCATCTCAGCCACGAAGAGCTTGCCAGCGTAGGCCTCAGTGCAGCCGCGCAGTGCGGCGTTCAGGGTGTGCCAGGAGTGCAGTGCTTCTTCGATGGTGGGGGTCTTCACGGTGGTCTCCAAAAAGGAGTGGGGCGGCAGCAGCTCTGTGCTACCGCCGCCCCTGGTTACTAAGTGTATTTCCGCTTGGGGGCAATCTTGCCCTTGGCGGGGGCCGCAGCCGTCGCAGCCTTGGGCGCGAAGGGGTGAGCGGTCTCGTTGTCCTGCACCTGGGCCTTCATGCGCTTGAACACAGCGTCCATCAGGTTGTTCGGGATCTTTTCGAGCTGGTCGAACTGGATCACGAACTGGGGCAGTCGACCGGACGGGTTCGGGATGCTGGTCATCAGCGTGGCCATGGACCACAGCGGACGGTCGAGCACCTTGGCGGTGTCCATGATGAGCTTGGACAGCCCAGCGGTGGAGGTGACGGGCACCTTCACGTAGCCGACCTGCGCGGACTCGAACTGGTCAGGCTTGGTGAAGGGGATGAAGCCGCCCTTCGCATCCATCGTGCCCGCAGGAATGGCAGCGAGGCGACGGGTGTTCTGGCAGGCCTTGCTCTTTCCGGCGCCGCTGGCCCACTCGTTCAGCGGGCAGCCTTCGCACTGGTCGTGGACTCGGGTCTTGCAGTCCTTGTGCGGGGCCATCTCCCTGCGACCGTCCCAGGTGTCGATGCCGACCACCTCCACGTCACCGTTGGCGTCGGGCACGTCACGACCGAAGGCATAGCAGTCGGGCGGGGTGGGGGTGTTGGGGTCGTAGACGCCTTCGTAGTAGAGGTTGGCGTGGATGTCGTCAATGACGACGAGCGGGGCACCGTGCTGCAGGACCGCGCCCTGGAACTTGATCTGGCCGTTGGTGCTGAAGTAGGGCCGCACGACGGAGCGGCTCTCGGCCTTGGCCGCGACCTTCGCGGACGCTGACATTTCCTGCTCCCAGGTGTTGAGCTGGGTGACCTTCTTGGGATTCGCCATGTGATGGCTCCTTGATGTGGGATGTGGTGAGAGGATTGAAAAGAAAGTGTCGCGGCTTCGGCTTGGTAAGTCGTCAAGCGGTAGTTCGGATCTTCGGAAGTAAAGACCAACGGCTACGTCGGCGTCTTCGGTAAATCGGCGGTGTCGAGCAGGATGTCGATGGAGCTGTTCATGTTGGTTTCCTACACTTGGCAGTTGATGTGGCGGTAGTGTTTGATTCCTTTGTTGCCGACGACGACACTACCCTTGTCGGTATCGACCATTCGCTTGCAGCGGTAGCAAACGTGCAGTGCCATGTCACACCTTGTTGAGCGAGACGGTGACCTTAGGGAAGGCGATGACACCAGGGACCTGCTTGTCGTCGTCCCAGCGCAGTCCCACGGCCTCAGAGCTGACGCGCTTCTGGAGGAGGTCCCAGGAGCCGGTCTTGACGATGTGCTTGCGGAGCTTGTCCCAGTCCTCGACCTGGGGCACGTCCTTGATGATGAGCGAGACGCGAGCGAGCTTGCCCTGCACACCAGACGCTTCGTCCTTGGGCAGCAGGTTGATCAGCTCGGCCTCGATGAGTTTACGCTCGGCGTCGATGGCATCGACTTTGGCCTGGGCCTCACGCTTGAGGTCCTTGAGCTTGTAGAGCCTGTCGGCCATCAGCGCAGGGGTGCGGGGGAGTTTGATGGGTGATGCGGGCATGGGTGCCTCCTTGAGGGTTGATGGTGACACTGGGCAGTGTCGGAGTGCAAGGTGTTTAGCAGCATGGTTCTGCTGCTGGACAGGTGCTTACAGGCGGGTGAGGGATAGAATGATGAAGGCGTTGGGTTCACAGCCCTTTTCTCGGGCAATTTCATTCCGAGCAAGCGGCATGTCGATGGTTTGAAGCGGCTCCGCGCTGTCAACCGTCCCATCCCAAATATGGATGGGGCTTCCACAAATCTGCTGAACGGCGCAGTAGTGATAGGTGATCTTCTTGGGCTTGCTGAACGGGTTACGCATCAGCCCTCCAGGGCGAGGATGGACAAGATCACTTGCGGCGGTTGAGGGCGGCAGCCTTGCGGCGTTCGTGCCGGTTCATGGCGTGGATGGTGGGATGGTCCAACGGGACACGGCGCACCAATTCCTCGCCGGGGCGCAGCGCCTCGTCCATCTGACGCTGGAGGTCATTGGCATCCACACCACGGTAGATGCGCTGGAGGGTTTCGCCTTCGTAGCGGGTTTCCTGCATGGCTACTCCTTCACGGTGTTGAGCCGACCGCCCAAGGCAACGGCGGCATTGGCGGTCATGGAGGCTTCACGGACGAGGCGCAGGGCAGCGGCTTGGTCGGCACCCTCGGGGGTGTTCTCGATCAGAACCGTGGCGAACACCTTGGCGGCGTCACGGATCGCCGTGTAAGCCACCAGAGTCTCGGGGGTGGGAGCGTGATACTTGAAGATGTGGTCGAGGTCGAAAGCCATGGAAGGCTCCTTTAGATGGGGGTTGGTTTTGGACAGGCTCACGCCTGGATTTCTTTGAGGGTTTGGTAGGCACGGAGCATGGCGACCACATCACCAGAGGCGACAGCGCGGTCAGCGGCGGAAAGGTCCTGCTCGATCATCGCGGCCCCGAAGGCACCGGCTGGACCGATCTCTTTGTAGTGCCCCAGCACTTCTCGGACACGGGCTTGCTCTTTCGGGAGGGCTTCGGCAAGGGATTCAGCCATGGAATGGTTCTCCGTTCTGGACAGCCGCATCGCGGCTGCGTGAATGGTTCTGGTTTCGAGTTCAGGAGCAGACGCTCAGTGCAGCCCCACCACAGCCGCGAGGTCAGGAGCGACCGCGCAGCTATGGTAGACGGTGAGGGCTGCGAGTGCCAACAGCCAAGGGTAGAGGATCAGTCGGTCTTGGAGCGTGGGTTTACGCACGGCTGCTCCCTGTAGAGGATGGTCTTCTCGACTTCCTTAATGAGTGCGGCTAATTCGGCCTGCTCAGCCCACTCTCCACCAGAGGCTAGGCGATAGTATTCACGCAGCATCCTGTGGCACTTGCGCAGCGTCTTGCCGACGCGGTCTTTGGGGGTGCTCATCTCACGCTCCCTTCTTGGCCAGCACCAGCGCGTATTCGAGGGCCTGGGCCTTCATCTTCGCGCCATTGGCGAACACGATGCTGCTCGTGCGGTCGTCAGTGCCCTTGACCTGGGAGTAGTGGTCCGTCCACTCGGTGAAGGCCTGCACCATGCCGTAGAGGTTCCCGCATCGACCAGGGATCTCGGCGCCCTTGCCCTTCACGAGGAGCTGCTCGAAGCACTCCAGCTTGTTGGTGAGCACCGTCATGCCCCTACCTTCGGGCGTCTTGTCCACGTCGCCAAACATCGCCTTCTCGAAGGCCAGGACGATGTCGTCGGTGATGGGGTGCTTGGCCAGATACTTCATCGCGGCCACCCAGTCCTTCTGGTGCTCGGCGTGGGCCTTCAGGATGCCGCTGGCGACCTTGAGCCGGTCGGTGACGGACGCAGTGTGGCGGATCTTCATGCCCGCTGCGTTGCCCCTGGTGGCCATGGCCAGCGTGTTCTGGCAGACCACGGTGATGGAGGTGCTGCGCATCTCGACACCAGAGCTGCCGTCGTGGCTGTTGCTGAAGAGCAGGTAGCTGTCGATGGGGTCGCCCTTGATGATCTCGATGGGCGTATCCTTGGCGGCTTGGGCGAGGATCCAGATGCGCTCACCGGAGCCGAGGGCACCAGCGGTCACATACTTCATCTCGCCGCTCTTCACGAGGCTGTCGGTGAAGTCGAAGGCCTCGCTGTTCTGAAGCGGGGTGTAGCGATCGCCCACCACACCCAGCAGGGCGAGGGTGTCGCTGGCCATGGTGGCGTAAGCCGGGGCCTTGCGGCCATCGGCGAGGAAGAGTTGCTCCTTGGTGACCTTGAAGTCGAGGCTCGCGGCCTTGAGCATCTCTGCGCTGTTCTGCGCGTTCTGGACGTTGACACCGCGACCGTGCCATGGGTTCACATCGGCATGGGCGAAAGAGGCCTCGCCGAGAGCGTTGGTCCTGAGATTGTGGGCCATGTTACTTCTCCTCGATGGTGATGCTGAAGTCGGACTTCACGGTGTAGAGGTATTCGATGTCTCCGTGGATCTCGGTGTCGTAACCGTAGCCGGTGACACCTTCGATGTCGTCGGCCATGAAGCAGCCACCGATGCGAGCCATGAGGTAGGACTTATCCATGAAGCCGCGCTTCTTCTTGAAATTCTTCACGCAGGCTTCGAGCGTGGGCATCACGCCCTCGGGCGCAGTGCTTGTAGAAGTAGACGGGCTGACCTTCGACGGTGATCTGGCAGCGGGTGCTCATGGTGGTGCTCCTAGAAGTTGAAGACGGTTGAGAGCATGTCGGCGTCGGCCTCGCTTGGCACCAGCTCAAGGTTGGCGGCGTGGTCTTCACCGTTGATGGCGACGACGAACTCGCGGGTGCCCATGTAGCCGGGCATGATCTCGTCGCGGGAGGGGACTCGGTTGCCGTAGAAGTCGGTGTGGGACTCAAGCCCCAACATGCAGGCACCGGACTTGATCGCGGCCATGCAACCACGACCCACGGTGCCTTCGAGCTTCCACGCCATGCCGGAATTGATGAGGAGCTGGAGCTGTTGTGGTGACATCTCAGGCCTCCGCTTCGCCAGCGACGATCTGCTGGCCGATGTGCTTCCAGTTGGCGCAGACGGGGCACTCAGTCTTCTTGGCGTGGTGCCAGCCGCACTTGCACAGGACCGCTTCGCCGATGAAGGGCTTGGGCACCGACACGGGGTAGGTGCGCATGGTCTCGTAGTCGCTGAAGAGGTAGCGGGCGTGATCCGTGGTGAAGGCCCGCACCGTGGCGATGATCTCGCCAACGAGCTGCTTGCGCTGCGAGACTCGACCGCACTTGCCCAGGTAGTAGGTGCGCTTGCTGGGGTTGATCTTGATCAGCTCGTGGAGCTGCTCGATGGGGGTCTTGATGTGCTTGGTGGGGAGGTTGCTGACGATCTGCTGCGCGGGGCGCACGATGTCGAGCACGGAGGTGAGGATGTGGTTCATGTGGTTCTCCTTGAGTGGTGGGTGATGTGGGGTCAGAAGGCGGCGTTCCAGCGACGCCACTCGATGTAGTTCTCAGCGTGAATCTTGCGAGCGTAGGCTTCGGCCTGAGCGATGAAGCCGGGTGTGACCATGTCGCTGACGTTCTTGGCGAAGCACTTGCGCAGCGCTTCGACAACTTCATCAGCGGGTGTGTAGGCATGTAGCTTGTTGACCTTCAGCCTGATGATGAGCTTGTCTCCGGTGGTGAGCTTCTTCAGTCGTGCCATGTCGTCCTCCAGAGTTATGGGTGATGTGATGGAGTGATCTACTCCTTGAAGCCGTCGCAGCTTCTCAGCGTGACGGCTCTAGCAACAGATCGTTTCAGTGCGTGTCTGTGTTGCCTCTGCATCCTCACGACCTCAGTCGCTCAGCGCGTGTTCTCTATCCTTCATGGTCGGTTGTCTCCCGTGCCTGTTCGCCGCAGCTCAGGTGGGTGGCTTGGTTCGGTGTGCCCCGCGAGGCGTCATCCGTGGTGCTGGTGGCTGGTGTGGACTCGGTTACGTCGGCCAGTCATCGTGGCTCTATTTTACTCAGCAGCGTGGCTGTGCTGTAAACAAGTATTTTCAGCCAAGAGCCTAAAAATTAAAAATGGGGCCGGTTAGACCCCAAGATTTCTGAAAAGGATCTATGCCTACAGGAGCCGCTCGGTCTGCTGGCACCACTTCATGAGGTCGGCCTCCAGCCCCTGGTCCTTGATGAACTGCTGGTAGTTGTTCAGCCGCAGTTGCAGGCTCTTGGCATGCTGCTCCAGGGTGAGGTAGGCCTGCCGGTCCATCGCTTCGGGCAGTGTGCGCATGGCACGAGACACCCCGTGCATGCTGGCCTCCTGCGCGGTGGTGAACTGCTCAGTCATTGAAGCCTCCGAAGTCGCGCAGCGCAGTGAAGCAGGCCTCGAAGCAGACGACCACGGCACCGATGACGATGCCCACCGTGATGCACTTGGCCATCAGAGCACGGTCCATGTAGTGGTAAACGAAAGGCGCGGCGATGAGGCCCAGGCCGATGACGATGAGGTGCTTGGCCCGCATCACAGCACCTCGTTGTGGAAGGTGGGCCGGTTCTCCGGCACGTCCGCTGTGATGATGTTCGTGCTGGTGAATATGACCACAGGCTTGCGGGTCTCAGCAGCGAGCACCTCGGCGCGGTGCAGGGCACCCTCCCAGGTCTCGTAAATCTGGTTCGGTTTGCCACCGTCCAGGACGTAGAGCAGGTAGGACTTCTTGGTGTTCATGTGCGTGTCTCCTCTGCTACCCGCAGGTAGGGCACCGTGATTCGACTGACGACCAGCCTACGGTGTGGGTTACTTTCCTCGTGCCTTTGCAGGTCGGGCACTTCCTGGTCTCGATGGCGTGGATGCAGGCAGCATAGTTCTCACGGAGCTGGGCGAAGGCACCACAGTCCACTTCGATGCCAGCATCGGGGTGCAGCAGGCGAGCCTTGTCGTGGTAGGCCTGCCGCACCTCGATGAGCGTCGCGTCATCGGTTAATCCGAGGGCCGCGAAGTAGGACATCAGTCACCGTCCTCGGCGAGCTTGGCCAGCCGGTCCATGTAGAACTTCGCCTTGGCCACATCCTGTGGGCCACTCCCCTTGTGGGGGGCTCGCCACAGATACTTCATGATGTTGCCGCGCAGGTAGTCCGCGAAACCGAGCTTGCCCAGCATCGATTCGATGGCATCCAGACACTCGATGCTGCCCTGCGTGTAGTGCTTGGGCGAATTTATAAGGTCTTCCATGTGAGCCTCCTTCTGAGGTGTGATATTGCTGTGCGTGATACACCGAACTCTCTTGCTAGATCAGCACCACTTCGTGGGCTGGTCAGCACCATGCGTGCTTGGGCGTTGGTTAGTTTTGCGCACGGACTTTCCTGAAGTTTTCTCGGCTGGAACTTGTGAGCTTTACCAGCTCTGCGTGTGTCGTTCCAGTTGTCTTGAGGTGTGCCTGCATAGAGGTGCGCGGGGTTGCAGCACTTTGGGTTGTTGCAGGTGTGGCACACGAACAACCCATCGGGCGGAATTCCGTGGGTAAGAGCGTAGGCTACACGATGCGCCTTGAGCAGCAAGCCACGCCCAGCGGTAAGTTGGCCGTAGCCGCCATGGACCGTTAGGCTGGCCTGCCACTCCCAGCAGCCGTCGCCAACTCTACTAACCTTGCTCCAAAACCTATCCTTGAAGCCTGGGAAGTCAAGCGCGTCGGCCATAGTGCGCATGTCAGGCTCCGAAGTTCGTGTTGAGCCAGCCGATCAGCTCGGACTTCGTGGTGGGGATCTCCACCATGTCGATGGTGATCTCCTTCTTCAGGACACCCTTGGGGGCGTTCTCGAACATATCCCCACGGACGGTGCGGGCTTCGGCCTCACTACCGACGAAGCGGGTGCCAATCTGGTTGTGCTCGACCTTGTAGGCTCGCATGGCTCACCGACCCTTCAGCGCAGCGGTGATGCTCTTGGTCGCGGCCTTCTCACCGGCCTTGAGGCCAGCGGCGTAGGCCTTCTTCTCGGCCTCGGCGACGGCAGCGTCGGCGAGCTTCTTGAGGTCGGCGACCAGAGTCTTGCTGTCCTGCTTGTAGCCAGCCTTGAGCTGCTTGATCTCGGCAGCGTGGGCCTTGGTCAGCTCCTTGAGCTGCTTCGCGTGCTCCTTCTTCAGCTTAGCGCTGACCTTGGCCTCGATCTTGGCGACGAGGTCGGAGACGTTGGCGGCAGGGGCCTCGGCCTTCGGCTTGGCTTCGCGGGCCTTGCGCTCCTTCTTCTCCTTGGCGACCTTCTCGGGCTTGGGTGCGTCGGGCACGAAGGGGAGCTGCGCAGCAGGCACCTCGGCGACGGCCACGGGCGTGGGCTCGACGGGCTTCGCGGCCTTGCGGGCAGCGATGCGAGCTTCGAGCGCGTCGTCAGCAGCCTTGCGCTTGTCGGCGGCGGGGGTGGGAACGGACTTCTTTGGTGCGGACTTCTTGGCCTCGGCCATGGTGGTGCTCCTCGTGATAGGCGACGGTGCGCCTGGGTTGAATCACCAGTGTGAAACTAGCTGGTGACGAAGTGCAAGATGTTTATCAGCGCGGCTGTGCTACTCAAGCTCAAACTTCCACTTGTTCTCAAACGTGAGGTCCATCTCACGGCTGAAGCACTTTATGTGGACCTTGTGCGGTGTGCGCTCGTCGTCCAGGTAGGTGATGTCATCCACCTCCCACACGGACCCGGTGTTGGTGTAGACCACCTTGTCCTCCACCATCAAGTTTAAGAACTCATCCTTGGTCATCACGACGCTCCTTTGTATTGCCTGGGCATGGGCTCAGGCTTGGGTTTGGTCTTCTGGAGGTGGGCACGGACCTGGGCGTGGTTGGACCGCAGCCACTTTTCCTTGTTGCGCACGATGTAGAACCGCTCGTTGCCGCCCTCCCACATGATCGGGTTGGCACCCAGCACCTGCACGAACTTGGCGCGAGACAGGGCCTTGCCCATGCCGTTGGGGGTGACCTTGTGGTTGCCGTGCGGGTCGTAGACCCTGAGCAGCTCGCGTGACGTGTAGAGGTCGCTGGCCTTGCCGGTGAGCAGCAGCTCCGGCGTGTCGCGCAGACGCTGGCACCACAGGTCGAGGTCGCTCTTGCCGAGGTCGGTCATGGACGACTTGGCCGTGGTCATCATCGCGGGTGTGTGGTCGAAGCCCTCCAGGCTCACGTTGAGCAGGTAGTGGTGGAGCGCATTGCCACCGGCCTCGGAGTCCACCCACTCACGGATGGCTTTGCCCTCGGCTAGAGGGATCTTCTCACCCATGCAGTGCCAGATGAAGTTGCGCCGGTCGTCGTCGTCCATGAAGAAGGCGTCGAACTCATTGGTGGTGAAGATGTAGTTGATGCAGTCCCGCACCTTGTAGGCTGGGATGTTCTTCTCGTTCACGACCACCCAATCACGGGTGATCATGGTCTTGAACTCGGTGGCGTGGGCTCGCTTGTCAGAGCCGATGATGTCGTCACCCAATGCGAACTGAACGTGTGCTGCCCAACCATTGAACTGCGACGTGAGGTCGTTGGTGCTGAGCTGGTGGAAATTGTCTCCGTAGATGCGCGACACCATGGAGACCAGCAGCGACTTGCCGATCTGCGGGGCACCCAGCAGCACAGCCATGGAGAACATCTTCACGCCAGGGTTCTGGATGGGGAACGCGAGCCACTGCACGAACCACTTCTTCGCGGCCTTGACCTCTTCCTTGGGCACCGTGCAGGCATCGAATAGGTTGTCCACGACGCGCAGGAACGGGCTCACGTCACCCTTCACAGGCTTGGTGCCCCACCCTGGCCATGTGTTGAAGGTCTGGTCCACCAAACGCTCAGCACCGGGCATGTAGGCCGTGGCCGGTGACTCTCTGCGCATGGACCAACGCAACCACGCCGACGACAGGCTGACCTTCTTCTGCACGAGCGTGTTGTCCTTGTGCAGCACACCTTCGCGGTAGTTGTGCTTGCCCTCGATGAGGTTGAAGGCATCGAGGCTCATGATCTTGCCGGTGCTCAGCAGGCCGATGCCTTGGGGCGCATGCAGCAGCGTGTAGCGGTCGTTCATGCTGTGCAGCGGCTTGGCCATGGTGAGACTCACACGGGTGAGCAGCACGAGCTGCCGGAACTCTGCGGGGTCAGGGTTCGCCACGAAGTAGTCGTCCAGCCCCGTCTTCCCTGGCTTCACCGATGGGAGGAAGACGGTGTAGACGAGGGCTCCTCGCTCACACAGCTCCTCAGCCAAACGGTTCAACGCCATGATGACCTCTTCCTTGGGCTGGCCGTCATTGTCGTAGACGATGTAGACATCACGCTGCACCCAGTTCACGGACTCCAGCTCACGGAGCAGCACACCACCAGAGGCCTTGCTCGTGAAGTTCCACACACCACCGAGCCCGATGGTGAGGAAGCCACGCTCGCAAGCCTTCGCTGCCTTGAACTCACCCTCCGTGATGAAGAGCGGGATGGTGGCATCCGTGAGCACCGGCCTCCAGTCGAGCAGCGATGGGAAGTAGGCGCACACACCTGATGTTACGGACTGGTCGTAACGCTGGACCTTGCCCTTCTTATTCGGTGGCGGGTCTTCCAGGTAGCGGAAGCGTTGGAACGCTGGCCACTTTGAGTGTGGTGTGAGTGGCTTACCTGGGTTGGCTGGGTCCATGTAGCGCAGACGCATGGACGGGATGGCCTTGAAGTTGGCGTCTACGGCCTGCGTGTCTGAGGCGTCGAGCACCTCGATGTTGAGCTGCTTCGCAAGCTCAAGGGTGAGACCGTAGGCCTCCAGCTTCTCGGCTGCGAGGGAGATGGTGCGAGCGCTGGCCATCAGTCAACTCGCCTCACATGATCCACGAGCACGGTGCCGTCTTCCAGCTCGCGCTTTCGCATGAACTCACCACCGAGGGTGGAGAGCATCCGGCCCACCAAGGTCTCGGTGATACCGAGCCCGATGGAGAGCTGCTGCAGGCCGACGTAGGGAGTCTCGGCAACGATCTGACCGTCTCCCAGGTCGGTGGTGGTGACTGTGTAGAGCTTGGGTGGTCGCCCCATTTTGGACATCGGAAGGCCTCCTATATAAGTGCCCGGAATGTAAGTCTCCTCCTGGTGGGGCCGGGGGTCAAGGGTGTTTCGAGCCGATTTTGGACTCCGGCCCGATCTGATACAGCAGATTGATACAGGTCTCCTGTAGTGGGCGAAAGGAGAGATGCAGCACTGGCGCGGGTTTGATTGGTCACTACAGGAACACAGGAAAAAACGCCCAAGTCACCCTAAGCTTTTTCCTCCTTTAGGTGTACAACTATCTCTTCTTCTTCTTAGAACTAAAGAAAAGTCCTGTATTGCTGTAGTAGAGGGGCGCAAACCCGCGCCGGTATTGACTCCCCGTTCGATACAGGAAAATTGAATCTCCTGTGTTTTCCTGTAGCGGATATTCGCTGAGTCCCGCGCCCATGCTGGGTTTGCTGCCCATTTTCTCCTGTAGCGAGGCATTGCTATAGGTGGGCACGTCGCTGATACTTCCCGTTGGAGACCACGACGTGTCGAAAGCCAAGCCACCGAAGCCGCTGCCGAAGAAGCTCGTGTTCGCTGCCGAGTTTCTCAAGGACCGCAACGCTACGCAGGCTGCTATACGTGCTGGCTACTCCGCACCCACTGCCCACGCTGCTGGTGAGCGGCTGTTGAGGGATCATGAGGTGGCAGTTTTCATTGCCAAGCACACTGAGAAGGTGATCGAGCGGGCTGAGGTCGATGCAGCGCGTGTGCTGAAGGAGATCCATCTTGCTGCGTTCTTCGACCCTGAAGAGATGTATCGGGAGGATGGGACGCTGAAGAACATCCCCGACATGCCCGAGCACATTCGCAGAGCCATCGCAGCCTTCGAGGTTGTGGAGACCTTCGAGATGCAGGGCGAGGGCAAGGACAGGCGTCGTGTGTGGACTGGCTACACCAAGAAGGTGAAGCTCGTCTCCAAGGAGGGCACCCTCACCCTGGCCGCTCGCCACCTGGGCATGCTGCACGACAACGTGAGCGTGAAGGTGGACTCCGTCGTAGACGCTCTGCAGGCCGCAGAGCAACGTGCGAAGCAGGCCGAGTGATGGCCAAGCGCGTGGTGGCCCCCGAAGAGGATGCCCGCATCGCGGACCTAGCTGTGCGCTGCAAGAACGATCCATACAAGTTCGTGCTGGCCTTCTTCCCATGGGGCGAGGTGGGCAAGGAGCTTGAGGAGTTCGAGGGTCCAGACGAATGGCAAACCAAGCTGCTGTGCGAAGTGCGCGACGGACTGAAGACCGCAGACCGCGCAGTGCAGGAGGCCGTCGCTTCAGGCCACGGCATCGGGAAGTCCGCACTCGTGGCGTGGGTGATCCTTTGGTCCATGAGCACGATGGTGGACACGAAGGGCGTGGTCACCGCGAACACAGAGTCGCAGCTAAAGACTAAGACCTGGGCTGAGCTGGCCAAGTGGCATCGCCTCTCCCTCAACAGCCACTGGTTCACCCTGGAGGCCACAGCGCTGATCAGCAACGTGGATGGGCACGTGAAGACGTGGCGCGTGGACATGGTGCCCTGGAGTGAGAAGAACAGCGAAGCCTTCGCCGGTCTGCACAACAAGGGCAAGCGTGTGCTGCTGATCTTCGATGAGGCATCGGCCATCCCCGACAAGATTTGGGAAGTGGCTGAGGGTGCGCTCACCGACGAAGACACGCAGATCCTGTGGTTCGCTTTCGGCAACCCAACCCGTGCGCGTGGTCGCTTCAAGGACTGCTTCGGCAGGTTCCGCACACGTTGGACCCGCCACCACGTAGACAGCCGCACGGCGCGCATGACGAACAAGAAGCAGTTGCAGGCCTGGGTCGATGACTACGGCATCGACTCCGATTTCGTGAAGGTCCGTGTGCTGGGCCAGTTCCCCTCAGCAGACGTGAACGCACTCCTCAGCGATGAGGAGGTCGAAGCTGCGATGCAGCGTGTCTACACCGAGCGGGAGATCACCCATGCTGCAAAGCTCCTCGGCGTCGACGTAGCACGGCAAGGTGGCGACGACAGCGTGATCGCAAGGCGGCAGGGCTTGGTGATGCTCCCCTTGGAGCCCATGCACATCCCTGACACCCAGCTCGTGGCTGCGAAGGTCGCAGCGGCTGAGGACACCTGGGAGGGTGTGGACGCGAACTTCATCGACGCGAGTGGTGGCTACGGTGTCGGTGTGATCGACAAGCTGCGCAGCTTGGGCCGTGACTGCATCGAGGTCTACTTCAGCGGCAAGGCCACAGACCCTCGCTACTTCAACAAGCGCTCGGAGATGGCGTTCCTGCTAGCCAACTGGGTGAAGAACGGTGGCTCGCTGCCTCGTGACCCGTTCCTCAAGGAGGAGCTGTGCGCGATAACCTACACCTTCCAGGGCGACAAGTTCCGCATCTGTGAGAAGGACGACATCAAGGAGGAGATCGGACGCAGCCCTGACCGCGCCGATGCCTGCATGCTCACCTTCGCGTTCCCCGTAGCACCACGCCCACGAGCGGGCACTCTCGCCCACATGCGTCAGCAGAGCCCCAAGACTCGCAGGACGCTCGACTACAACCCACTGGAGGTCTGAGATGTGTTTCGGAGGTTCGGTCCCAACCCCCAAGCCGCTGCCGCCTGTTGCTGATCAGGACGCTGCGGTGACCGCTGCGCGTGATGCCGACCGCAAGCGTAGAGCTGCCGCTGGTGGCTTCAACTCCACCGTGCTCACGGGCGGCACTGGCGTGGCACCTGGCTCAGCTAATCCGCTGAAGACAATGCTTGGACAGTGACCATGGCTAAGCCTACCACTCCCACGGGCGGTGTCCCGATGCCCCACGACAAGGTTACTGGTGAGACCCTCTACCAGTATCTGAACCGGCGCGACACCGCTCTCATCACCGACAGGTCGTCCTTCGTGCCGCACTGGCAGTTGCTGAGCAAGTTCATGCTGCCGCGCAGCACGAGGTTCTTCACCACTGATAAGAACCAGACCGGTGGCAAGCGCAACAGCTCGATCTTCAACAACACCGCCACCCTGTCGCTGCGCACACTGCGCTCCGGCATGATGAGCGGCGTCACCTCGCCCTCTCGTCCGTGGTTCATCCTCAAGACGAGCGACGACAAGCTGAACAAGAAGCAGGCTGTGAAGGTGTGGCTCGATCAGGTGAGGAACCTCATGATAGAGACCTTCCTGAAGAGCAACCTCTACACCACGCTGCCGCTGGTCTACGAAGACCTGGGATGCTTCGGCACTGCCTGCTTCGCGTTGATGGAAGACGACGAGGACGTGGTCCGCTGCTACTACTTCCCCATCGGCAGCTACACGCTCAGCGTCGGCTACCGTGGCAACGTGAACGGCTGCTTCCGCAGGTTCCAGATGACCGTGGAGCAGCTCGTGAAGCAGTTCGGCCTTGAGTCGTGCAGCTCCAAGGTCCAGGACATGTGGAAGCAGAAGCAGTTCGACAAGAACGTGGACGTGACTCACGCCATCGAAGAGAACCCTGACCACGATCCCGGCAAGCTCGACTCGCGCTTCCTGCCCTATCGCAGCGTCTACTACGAGCGTGGCTGTAACAGCGAGAAGCTGCTCAGCCTCAAGGGCACGCACGAGTTCGTCTGCATGGCTCCTCGCTGGCAGGTCGTCGGCGAAGACACCTGGGGCATCAGCCCTGCGATGGACGCGCTGGGCGATACGATGCAGCTCCAGACTCAGGAGAAGCGCAAGCTGCAGCTCCTAGACATGCTGGTCCAGCCGCCCCGCTCTGTGCCCGTAGCGCTGCGGAACGAATACATCGGCACCCTGGCAGGTGAGTTCAACTTCGTGCCGGACACTCAGACCTCTGGCGCTGTGATGCCGGACTATGTGCCCAACCCCAACATGCAGCACCTCACGTTGGACATCCAGGGCGTCGAGGCGCGTATCCGCAAGGGTCTGTTCGAGGACCTGTTCCTGATGATCGATAGCATCGACCGTGGCAACGTAACGGCCACCGAGATCCAGGCGCGTCAGCAGGAGAAGATGATGGCCATGGGGCCAGTGCTGGAGCGGCTGAACGATGAACTGCTCGACCCCATCATCCGTCGCACCTTCGGCATCATGGACCGTGCTGGGCTCATCCCCACCCCTCCGCCTGAGTTGCAGGGGCGCGACATCACGGTCGAATACGTCAGCATCATGGCCCAGGCGATGAAGCTGCAGGGCGTGGTGGGCGTCGAGCGTCTGGTCGGCTTCGTAGGCTCCATGGCTGACACTCGCCCCGATGCGTTGGACAAGCTCAACACCGACGAGACCATCGACGCCTACGCTGAGATGGTGGGTGTCCCGCCCCAGCTCGTGAACGACAACGAGACCGTGGGCATCGTGCGCCAGCAGCGGGCACAGAAGCAGCAAGCCGCAGAGACGTTGGCCATGGCGCAGGCCGGTGCGAATACCGCCAAGACCATGTCCGACATCGACACCTCAACCCCCTCAATGCTCCAGGCTATGGCCGGGGCTCTTCCTGCTGGAGTCTGACGTGCTGGACCACACCCTCATCACCGCGTTCATCGTCGCCTGCCTTGGGCTGCTGGTGCTCGTCTGCGGGTTCTTCGTTAAGACGTGGATCGAGAACTTAGGCGGCACCATCACCAAGCTGAGCGACACCGTCGAAGAGCTTACTTCTGTGGTGCATGAGGTGAAGCAGGAGCAGGCCCTCATGAGGCTCAGGAACAAGCAGCTCACTATGGAGATGCGTGACCTGCAGGCCAGTGCGTGTGTTCGTGAGGACTGCCCTGCGAAGGAGACCAACCCAGGCACCCACCGCTTCATTCCCCGCACCAGGATCACTGACTTGCTACCTGAGCTGACCGATGAAAGCGGAGAGCACGAGGCCTTCGGTGACTGACGAACTCGACATCCAGGTGCCGCAGAAGGCGCAGCAGAAGCGACTGAAGATCAAGGAGGCTGTGGCACTCGACAACGACGCCATGGTCTTGGTGATGAGCAGCAAGGAGGGTCGCCGCACCGTGTGGCGAATCCTGGAGACCACAGGCTATTTCCTGACCTCGTTCACAGGGAACAGCGAGACGTTCTTCAGGGAGGGCAAGCGCTACATCGGACGGCTCCTCTACGAAGAGCTGAACGAGCTGTGCCCTGACCTCTACAACCAGATGGTGGGCGAGAACCGCAAGAAGAAGGAGCCCCGCAATGACTGACGTAGCAAACACTGGAGCGACTGACACCGCCACCCAGTCCGGTGCGACCACCGAGTCCACCGCTCCCGCAACTACCCTGCTCACGGGCGGGGAGGCTGACACCACTGCAACCACCGCGCAGACCACCAAGGTGGATGACGCGCCTGCTGGGGTGCCTGAGAAGTACGACCTGAAGCTGCCTGACGGCATCGCTCTTGACCCTGAACAGATGGCGAAGTATGAGCCGCTCTTCCGCGAGGCCAACCTCACCAACGAGGCTGCGCAGAAGCTGGTGGATCAGTTCGCCAACGACACCAAGGCCCAGGTCGAAGCCAGCAACGCAGCCCTGGTCAAGCAGCACGACGAATGGGTAGACGCCTGCAAGGCCGACACCGAGTTCGGTGGCCAGAAGTTTGACGAAAACATCAAACACGCGCAGTCCTTCATTGCGCGGTACGGCACACCCGAGCTGAAGCAGTTCCTCAACACGACCGGCGCAGGGAGTCATCCCGAGCTGGTTCGTGCCTTCGTTCGCGCAGGCAAGTCAATGGCCGAGGACACCATCGTCCAAGGCAAGACGGAAGCTCCGGCGAAGAGCCCTGCCCTGCAAATCTTCCCCTCAATGAAGAAGTAAAGGAGAACCATCATGGCTGCTTTGACTGCCACTCACCCGACCCTCCTGGACCTCAAGGCCCGGATGGACGACAACGGGAGCATCGCTCCCATCATCGAGATCCTCGACCAGAACAACGACATCCTCGATGACATGGTCTGGATCGAAGGTAACCAGACCACGGGCCACAAGACCACGATGCGGTCTGGCATCCCCGAGCCGATCTTCCGCAAGCTCTACGGTGGCGTTCAGCCCACCAAGTCCCGCACCCTGCAGATCATCGACAACTGCGGCATGCTGGAAAGCTACGCTGAGATCGACAAGGCCCTGGCCGATCTCAACGGCAACACCGCTGAGTGGCGGCTGTCGGAAGAGATCCCCTTCATCGAAGGCTTCAACCAGAAGCTGTCCCGCTACACCTTCTACGGCAATGAAGCCACCGAGCCCGAAGGCTTCACCGGCCTCGCCCCGCGCTACAACAGCCTGAGCGCTGAGAACGCCAGCAACATCATCACCGAGACCGCTGGCGTGGCCCCCGACAACAGCGATAACGCCAGCATCTGGTGCGTGGTGTGGGGTCCGAATACGGCCCACATGATCTACCCCAAGGGCTCGCAGGCTGGCCTGCAGGTCGAGGACAAGGGGCAGGTCACCGTCGAGAACGTGGACGGCAGCAACGGACGGGCCGAGATGTATCGGACCCACTACCGCTGGGACTGCGGCCTGACCGTGCGCGACTGGCGCTACGTCACTCGCATCCAGATCAACCAGGAAGACCTGACCAAGGATGCCGCTTCCGGCCCCGACATCATGGACCTCATGGCCCAGGCTCTGGAAGTCATCCCCAACATCAACAGCGGTCGCGCTGCGTTCTACTGCAACCGCAAGGTGCGCGGCTTCCTGCGTCGCCAGCTCATGAACAAGACCAAGCAGAGCACCCTCTCCATCGAGGAGATCACCCGCGCCAACGGCAACCGAGTCCACATGCTCATGTATGACGGCATCCCGGTTCGCCGCTGCGACCAGCTCACCATCACCGAGGCCGGTGTCGGCGCGTAAGCGCAGGCCACGACTCAACTCCAACCAACAACCAAGGAGATTTCATCATGATCATGGATTCCCGCACCGAATTCGCCGATGCCGTTGCCCTCAACACGGGCGTGGCTGGCACCTACCTTATCGGGTCGCAGATCGACCTCACCGCTGGCCTCGCCATCGGTGGCAACACGATTGCCTATCCTGGCAACAGCGACGGGCTCTACCTCGTCGTGACCGTCGACACCGCTGCCACCTCCGGTGGTGCTGCCACGCTGCAGATCAAGCTGGCCTCCGATGACACCGCCGCAATCAGCACCACCACGAGCACGGTCCACTACACCAGCGACCCCATCGCTGTGGCCAACCTCACGGCTGGCGCTGTGGTCTGCGTGGTCGAGCTGCCTCGTGGCAACTACGAGCGCTACCTGGGCATCCTCCAGGTCACCGGCACCGCTGCCTTCACCGCTGGCAAGCTGAACGCCTTCCTGAGCATGGACCCCAGGACCTTCACCCCCATCGCGGCTCCTGACGCGATCTAACCGCAGCACCTGGGAGGAGGCCTTCGGGCCTCCTCCCTCCTTCCTTTGGAGACGATCATGAAGAAGGTTCGTGCAACTGACATCGGCTTCTACGGTGGAGCGCTGCGCAGGAAGGGAGATGAGTTCGAGGTCACCGACGCCGCCACCGGCAAGTGGTTCGTGCCCATCGAAAGCCCCGAGGCCAAGACCATCGAGACCGAAGTGGAGACCGAGGCCAAGCTCAAGGCCGAGGAAGAGAAGCCCGTAGCGCTCAGCGAACTGAACAAGGGCGGCAAAGGCCCCAAGTCCTTCATCCAGCAGATGCTGCACAAGTAGGAGACCGACATGGCCAGCAGCAAGGTTCAGATATTCAATCTCGCCCTGCTGCGAGCCGGGTCTTCCAAGCGTGTGAACGACGCCGACGAGGGCAGCAATGAGGCGAACATCTGCAACGAGTTCTACGACCAGAGCCTCGCCTTCGTGCTGGAGGACAGGCCCTGGCGGTTCGCCAAGACTCGCGTCTACTTGGCGCAGAAGGCGGGCACCCCGCCCTCCGTGTGGCAATACCAATACAGCGTTCCCAGCGACTGCCTGAAGGCCCGCTACATCGTCACCCCTGGCATGCGCACCCAGCTCATGGACCAGAAGATCCCCTTCGAGAAGGCCTACGCTGGTGGGCCTGTCATCTACACCGACCTGGAGGAGGCCGAGCTGGTATACACCGCTCTGGTGGAGAACGTGTCCTGGTTCCCGCCCAGCTTCGTGTCTGCGCTGGCCTACCACCTAGCGTCTGAGATCGCGCTCCCTCTGCGCGGCGAGCGCAGCGCTGGGCTGATCAGCATGCTCCAGTCGGCCTACTTGCAGCACGTCAACATCGCTGCAGCCAACGACCTCAACCAGGGCTTCGACCAACCTCCGGTGAATGAGTTTGAAAGGGCTCGCAATGCCTAGCGTGATGCAGGCCTCGTTCACGGGTGGGGAGCTGTCCCCTAACCTCTACAGCCGGGTCGACATGGCCCGGTGGCCGGTCAGCCTCAAGACCTGTCGCAACTGGATCACGCAGCCCTACGGTGGCGCAAAGAACCGCCCCGGCACCTACTTCATCGGTGAGGTGAAGGACAGCACCAAGAAGGTTCGGTTGGTGCCGTTCCGCTACAGCGCAACCGAGACCTACGTGCTGGAGGTGGGCGACGGCTACACGCGCTTCTATCGCAATGGTGCGCGGATCTACTACACCAACGCACCAGCGGCCTGGGCTGCTGACACCAACTACGTCGTGGGCGACCGTGTGAAGGACGCTGGGAGTTGGTATCGGTGCATCGTGGCCCACCGCTCGCTGGCCACCTTCTTCCTAGACTTCGCGTCGTGGAAGCTGACACTGTCTGTCGAACCTGTGGAGGTGGCCACACCCTACACATCGGCTGATCTCGCAGCGCTGCGCTATGCTCAGTCCGCTGACGTGATCACGCTCGTCCACCAACAGCACCAGCCCGCGAACCTGAACCGCTACGGTGATGACACCTGGACCTTCGTGCCCATCGAGATGGTCTCCGGTCCGTGGCTCGACCTTAACCTCGACAAGACCATTGCCATGACCTTCGACAAGACGGTGGGCGATTCCGTTCTTACGTCCACCACAGCTATCTTCGACGCTGCCGAGCACAAGGGCAGGCTCTTCTACATCGAGCAGGGCACCTTCGGCAAGCCGTGGGAAGTGGGCAAGGTCATCACCAAGGGTGCCATCCGACGCTCCGATGGGAAGTATTACGAAGCCCTAAACAGCGCCACCACCGGAACCCTGCGCCCCACGCACACCGAAGGCACTTGGTATGATGGCGACCTTGGTGTGAACTGGCTCTATCTACACTCCGGCTTCGGCATCGCCAAGATCAACTCGGTAACCTCGCCCACGACCTGCGGCTGCACTATCATCTCCACGATGCCATCCGAGCTTTCCGCTTCGGGCTCCGGCTTCGGTGCTGCCGTGAGCTTGGCTGGTGCCACCTACGACGACAACGGTCGCGGCTACACCAGGATCACGAAGGCAGCGCATGGCATCACGCTCACCGGCCCGTCGCGCATCACGCTCGCTGGCTCTGGTTACACCATCAACTTCGACATCATCGAGCTGACGGCCACCGAGATCGTCATCAACCTGGAATACTTCTCGTCCTCCGGCTACAACTTGAGCTTCGTGACCGACTACCTGGGGGGTGGCGGCTTTACGCAGATCGAGCCACCTGCCTCTGACAACCTGCTGTCCACCCGCTGGAAGTTCAGCGCGTGGGGCGCGAACCGCAAGTGGCCCGGCATCGTCAACTACTTCCAGGGTCGCCGAGTGTTCGGTGCCACCATCAACCAGCCGCAGACGGTGTGGATGACGCGCACGAACGCCTACAACGACTTCAGCGTGTCCACGCCCATCCAGGACGACGACGCGCTGGAGATCCCGCTGGCCTCTCGGCAGCAGAACGACATCGTCGCGCTCGTGGACATCGGCAAGCTGGCCATCCTCACCTCTGGTGCTGAGTGGATCCTCGGCACGGGCCAGGACGACGTGGCCACTCCCGGCAACATCATGCCCCGCCCGCAGGGTGCTCGTGGCGCGAATGGCATCGAGCCGCTCGCCATCGCGGATACCGTGCTCTACATCCAGTCCAAGGGGCAGGTGATCCGCGACCTCGACTACGACGTGGCCCGTGACAAGTATGTGGGCAGCGACCTAACCGCTTTCGCCGACCACCTGTTCGAGGGCAGGACCATAGTGGACTGGTGCTTCCAGCAGCACCCCTTCGGTATCGTGTGGGCAGTGCGTGACGACGGAGCGCTGCTGGGCATGACCTACATGCGCGAGCAGCAGGTCGCAGGCTGGCACCGCCACGACCTCGGTGGCGACGCTGCTGTGGAGTCCATCTGCTGCGTGAGCGAGCAGGACGAGGACGCTGTCTACATGACCGTGAGGCGCACCATCAACGGTACGACCAAGCGCTTCATCGAGCGACTGCACTCACGCAAAGTGGTGGACGCTGCCAAGGATTCGTTCTTCGTTGACTGCGGCCTCAGCTACGACGGCACGTCGAAGGTCAACGTGCTCACGGCTGGCGATGACTTCACCGCAGCCCCCATCACCGTGTCCGGCGGCACCAACTGGGACGAGACCGAGCTGCTCATCGTTACCTGCTCGGCCAACCTGTTCTCGGGCAGCGGTGACATCAACGACGGCATCTTCTTCCCCACCGACACGCTCATCTACCGGCTCATCATCAGCGAGTATGTGAGCCCCACGGTGGTGAAGGCCTACGTGGACAAGACCCTGCCTGTCGGCTACCGCAACGTCGCCAGGACCGACTGGCAGCTCGCACGAGACACCTTCACCATCGCGCACCTCAAGGGTGAGGAAGTCTCTGTGCTGTCGGACGGCTACTCCAAGGGCCGCTACACCGTCGATGCCACGACCGGCAAGATCACGCTCGACTCCCCTGGCGTTCACGTCCATGTAGGACTGCCCATCCAGGCTGACATCGCCACGCTCAGTATCTCGCAGGTCGGACAGACCAGCGTCACCGAGAAGAAGAAAGCCATCTACGGTGTGTATGCTCAGCTCCTGGAGAGTCGTGGCCTGAAGATCGGGCGCGACTTCGACAACCTGTTCGAGGCCAAGGAGCGGGACAACGAAGGCTTCGACCTTCCTGTGCGGCTGCAGGACGGTCTGGTCGAGGTCAACATCAGCAGCACCTGGGGTGAGGACGGCTCCTTCGTCGTGCGCCAGGACGAGCCGCTGCCCATCACCATCACCGCTTTCATCCCCATCCTGGATGCCTGACATGCTTGAGCTGCGTAAGGCCACCCAAGAAGACATCGACGCCATCCTGCGCACCGTGCGCCAGGAGAACATTGCCGAGCTGGAGGTGCTGGGCGTGGGCCTGGAGGACTCGCTGCTGTGGTCCCTCGACCACTCCAGTGAGGCCACGGTAGCTGTCATAGACGGCGAGGTGGTGTGCGCCTTTGGTGTGGTAGCCACCCCCAAGAAGGGTGTTGGCAGGCCGTGGATGGTTGGCACATCCACCATCGACCGCCACAGCATTGAGTTCCTGCGGTCATCTAAGGTGGTTCTCACCGACTTACTCAGGCGATGGGACCTTCTGGTAAACTACGCTGATACCCGCAACCTGCGCGGCCTACGGTGGTTGAAGTTCATGGGCTTCACCATCCACGAAGCAGAGCCTCTCGGTGAACGTCAGCTCATGTTCCATCGTTTTGAGAAGGAGGCCTGAGATGTGTACAGGTGTTGAGATCGCAATGCTGGCTGCTGCTGCTGTAGGCACCGCCAGCGCAGTGGACCAGGGTGAGCGTGAGAGTGCCGTCAACAAGGCCAACGTGCGCATCGCTGACCAGCAGAACGAGGATGCGCTGCGGCGTGGTGGGATCGAGGAGGACCGGCAGCTAGCCAAGATGCGGCAGATCCGTGGCCAACAGACAGCGATCCTGGGCGCGTCCAACGTGGACATCACCACCGGCACCCCGGCTGCGGTGCTCGATCAGACCACCACCTTGGGCTCGCAGGACGCGCTGACCATCAGGTCCAACGCCGCCCGCGAGGCCTTCGGCTACAGCGTCGAGTCGATGAACTACGCTGCCCGCGCCGACAACTCCAAGGCCGCTGGCTACGCTACCGGTCTGAGCACACTGCTGGCCGGTGGGTCTAGGGCCTACGGTCACTACAAGGGGGTGAAGTAATGACCCTCAAGGTTGGCATCTACGACGCACCACAGGTCAAGCAGCAGGCCGCGCCCAACGCCCGCATCAACGTGCAGACGCCCAACCTCGGCGGTGCGTTGGCGCAGGGCATCTCGGCTGTTGCCGATGTCATGGCGCAGGAGGAGCAGCGGCTCAGCCAGAAGCGTGTGGAGGAGTTCGACAACAAGCTCACCACCTTCGACCTTCAGCAGCGCAGCGAGGTCATGAAGATCAAGGGCCAAGCGGCCTTCGCTCCCGGTGCTGATGGTGAGAGCGCACTGTCTCCGTTTGAAGCCAAGCGAGCCGACTTCATCGCAGAGCAGACCAAGGACCTCACGCCTCGGCAGCGTGAGGCCGCTCTTGCTCTGGCTGCGAAGCACGGTGTGCGGGTGCAGGCTGAGTGGGCACAGCACCAGGACACCGAGCTGCAGAACTGGACGAAGAGCGTGGCCATCAACGGTGTGAAGGTCCAGTCCGACGCAGCCATGGCCAACGTGAACAACGTCGAGGCCTTCAACGAAGCGCTGGGCAAGATGGCTTACCACATGCAGGAGGCCAACCCTGGCGTTGAGATGTCAGAGACGATCCGAGAGCAGCAGAGCAAGGTCGCGCTGGGCTCGCTGAAGAACCTCATCGGCTCTGGCACCATCGTCCAGCCGGACGGCTACCAGCACCTCTTCACCAAGCTCACAGCCGACGACAAGGCTGCGGCTGACGAGCTGATGAAGAAGGGCAACGCCGCGAACATCGGCCTTCTCGCCGGTCAGCAGGTCTGGTATCCCGGCATGACCCAAGCGGCCATGACCAGCGTCGCCGACTCCATGGCCGGTGACAGTGCCCAGGTCCACGAGGAGATCATCAAGAACCTGCAGCACAGGGAAGCGAACCACGAGGTGGACGTTAAGGTCTACGACAAGAAGGTGCTGGGCGACGTGTTCGACCGTGTCTACTCCTACCGCACCTCCACCAGCGAGGCCCGCAAGCAGTTGCTTGCCGACACCTCGCTGTCGAAGGATTCCCGCGCCAAGGCCTTCCATGACCTCGCTGCGTGGGACAAGTCGAACAAGGAGACTGCCGAGGACATGTTCCCCGCCTTCGCAGCCTTCGTCACCAGCGAGTCGTTCCCCAGCCTCACGCGAGACGAGGTGCTCAAGGCACTCCCTGGCTTCGGCAGGTTGTCCGGCCAGGTGCTGCAGCGCTGGGAGATGGCGACGGCTGACAGCTCTGTCCGCATCCCGCAGGTCGCCAAGGATCTCGCTGTGTCCACCCTGCTGGGCGCGGACGTGGGCGACAAGGCGAAGCGTGACGAGCTGAAGCCGCTGCTCGACGCTGCGATGGTGCAAGTCCAGGACCGCATCACGGCCGAGAGCAAGGGCAAAGGCAAGTATGCAACGAAGCCGCCCACCGCGCAGGAGATCGCCAACGAGATAGTCACGCTGGCCCGCCCGCGCATCGTGGAGAAGCGCATCTTCTTCCGCAAGGACGTAAAGGCCCCGCTCGCAGCCATGACCCCTGCTCAGCAGACCGATGCTGTGGCTGCGCTCGACCAGACGATGCGCTCCATGATCCGGGTCAAGCTGCTGCAGCAGGGCATCACCAGCCCAACAGCCGCGCAGATCATGCGAGCCAACGACGACATCGAAGCCATGAAGACCAACGACAAGGTCGGCTACGAAGGACTGCTCGCAGCCGTGCAGCCTACCACCAAGCCCACCGCTCAGACTCGTCCTATGGACCGGAGATAGCATGCCTGAAGAGCCTGTAGACCAGCAGCTCGCTCGCTACAACGAGTTCTTGAAGCAGCGCGAAAAGGACGCGCTGCAGCAGTCTGTCTCTGCCACCGGAACCTTCGGTGCTCCCGCCACGGTGGGCAAGGCCATCACGTTACAGCAGCAGGTCGGTGCTGACCCCATCCAGGCCCTCGACCCCGAGGTGCAGAAGATTTACGAGCACACCGCCAAGGTCACTGGTGTGCCTGTGGAGAAGCTGGTGGGCACCCGCACCGCGAAGTGGGCGCAGCAGAACCCTCTGCACTTCGACCTGCTCAACGGGCAGTTCGACACGCTGCTCTCCGTGGAGGACCAGCTCAAGAAGGCCGAGGCCGCGAGGGTCGATGCTGAGAACGAGCGCTCGGGCCGGGGCTTCTTCGGCAACATCTTCAACCGGCTGTCTTACGGCACCAACAAGCTCGGCGCGATGCCGCTGGAGCTGGCGCAGACCGTCTTCAACGCCTTCGCTCCTGCGGGCTCACAGATCAGCGATGCGAACCTGGACATCTACGCAGACGCCACGGGCGTTGCTCAGCCTGGGCTCCTCGCCTTCCGCATGATGAAGGACAGTGCGAAGTGGCTCGACGCCAAGAAGCGGGCCACCGAGTCCGCTCTGCTGACCGACCCCAAGACCGGAGAGCAGTTCATCAACTGGGGTGCGGTGAACCCGCTCACGGCTCACGGCATCGAGAACATCACCGACATGGTGGCCAGCGAGGCTGTGCCCATGCTCGTCCAGTATCTGCTGGGCGCGGCCACTGCCCCCGTAACTGGTGGTGCGTCCGTGGCTGCGGTCACTGCCGCCAACTCCGGCAAGCTGGCCAAGGCGGGTCAGTTCGCCAAGGCCGTGTGGGCTTATGCGAAGAGCCCGGTGTCCGTGGTCAACGCTGGCCGTGTCATCACCGGTAGCGCTGAGCAGGGTGTGCAGGAGATGATGGCCAAGGGCATGACCGAGGAAGAGGCGTGGCGCGTGGTGGCTCCTGGTGCGCTGCTGGCTGGCCTGTTCTCCGGTGCGGCTGGTTCGCCCATCGAAGCCAAGATCATGGAGGACCTCTTCACCAAGGTGGCGAAGTCTCCGTGGGGCGCGACCTTCGCAGCTCGTGCTCGCCAGCGGCTGGCCTCGTTTGCCGCGCAAGGTGCGAAGGAAGGCATGCAGGAAGTGATGGAGGGTCTCGGCGAAGACCTCGCAGCCTACATCACCTACCAGCCCGACAAGACCGCGAAGGAGTGGGCCTCCAACGCCATCATGAACTTCGTGGGTGGCGCGAGCATGGGCGGCTTGATGGGCGGTGTGCTGCACGGCTCGCAGGCCGCACACGCCGCGCAGAACACTGCATTCATCCAGTCGCTCCACGACGAGAAGCTGCGGTCTGAGTTCGTCAAGCATGCGCCCGCCAAATATGGTGAGTTCGTGCAGCAGGTCACGGAGGGTGGGAGTCTGGACAACCTGCTCATCGACGCGCAGGGTCTGATGCGCTACTACCAGACCGAGCGTGGCCTCAGCGCTGAAGAGGTCCGCGCCTTCGCCACCGGCAAGCTCGGTGTGACTGGCGAAGACTTCGACATGGCCATCAAGAACGGCAGCGACCTCGTGGTGCCGACCGGGCACTATGCCAACGAGATCGCGGGCACCGACGACTTCCAGTCCATCTACGACATGACCAGGGTCTTCCAGGGTGGCCCCACCATCGCGGAGGTCCACAACACCTTCGCCCAGGAGCAGGTGCAGGAGGAGCAGCGTAAGGCAATGGCCGCTCTCCCCGCCGAGGACCCCGAGCGCGAGCACGTCCGGCAGCAGATCGCAGGCATGCTCATGCAGGCCACGAGCGCTCTCACCGAGCGGCAGGCGGGCGAGGTGGCCGACAGCTACGCTCGTGTACTCGCCATCCAGGCCCCGAGGGTTAAGAAGACAATCGCGCAGTTGTTCAAGCAGGAACAGCTCAACATCACCAAGGACATCCATGCTAAGCTCGACGCCCAATACGGAGCTGACTATGCCCTCACCGAGCGCACCTCTCGACCTGACCTGGGCACGACCCCTGCCGAAGTTCCGGCCACGGAAGGAGGGCGAGCCTCAGCGCGAGTATCTCCGCTTGCTGGGCGAGTTCCAAGCGGCAGCGTCCAAGGAGCAGAAGGCCGCACACGAAGCCAAGTTGGCCGAGGAGTCCAGCCGCCAGCAAGCCTCTGGCACGGCACAGTAGCGACCGGCTTCGGTGCGCTCAAGGCCGAGGGCCTGGGCGCGTCGGCCAGCGGCAGCATGGGGCCTGGGCTCCACCTGTCGGCGGGACCTGATGTCAGCTTGGCCTATGCCGAGGGCAACCCCAACGGGCTGTGGCGGGCCACGCTGCGGTCCAACTACACGCCCTTCGACGCCAGCCTTGAGACCTCCTACACCCCCACTGAGGCTGTGCAGTTCGGCGTGCTCACGTCCACCAACCTGTCTGGTGGCGACCTGTGGGCGCACATGCAGACGGAGCTTGGCGGTCCGGACGCTGCGGCTGAGTTCCTGAAGGCCAAGGGCTTCGACGGGCTCTACTACAACCACGGTGGCGAAGACGCCTGGAGCGTGTGGCGCGACGACAGGATCGTGGGCTCGCGCCCCACGACCATCGAGCAGGCCCGTGCCGACTACGCTGTGCAGGGCTCCCGGCGCGATGCCGTCACCGGTCAACTCAAGGTGGCGCAGACGCGCCTCTGGCAGCCGTTGCCCGCCCGTGTGCCGTCCGCTGCGGGCACCGCTGTGGACCTCACCGCGAAGCTGGTGACCGACCTCGAAGCGATGCTCGCCGCACCCAAGACCCTCACCACCGTGCTCGACACCGTGGCCTCGTGGCCTGGGATCAAGCTCGGAAAGGGCTCGGACAAGTCCCGCGCCAACCGCTTCATCGAGCATGTGAAGGGCAACCTGCTCTTCCTCTTCGACAAGATGCCCGCCGACCTGCGCAACCGGGCCAAGCTCTGGTATGACGGTGCGCAGACCATCGCTCAGCAGTTCGCCGACATGCACGGCAAGACCCTGCAGCAGGCTGCAGGCATCCTCGCTGCGCTGTCTCCGCAGCAGGAGTGGTTCAGCAACATCGAGCTGGCCCGTCAGGTCTTCGACGTGCTCGCCACCAAGCAGGACTTCGTGTGGTCGAAGGAGATGTCGGCCATTGCCAAGTCCACGCCCAGCATCGCCAAGGAGAAGGTTGCACTCGCCAACATCCGAGGCAAGAAGCTCAGCGAACTGACCTCCGACTTCGACAAGGCCGTGTGGCTGCGTACCTACTCCGAGGCACACGGTGACAAGACCTTCAACATCACCACGCCCGAGGGCACCCCGCTCGGCAAAGCCACGAACAAGGCTGGCACCAAGCCCCGTGCGCTAGGCTGGCTCGCGGGCTTCGACCAACTCGCCAAGGTGGTGCGTGTCTTCGAGGATGCGTCGCCGGAAGCGGTCCACGAAGCCATCGGCACCGCCAACAAGGTCCGCAACTTCTACAACAACATCTTCGACCCCAGCGACGCCAACTACATCACCATCGACACCCACGCTGCTGCGGCTGGCCTGCTCATGCCGTTGGCTGCTGCGGACGAAGAGGCTACCTTCAACTTCAGAGGAAACGAGTCCAACGCTGTCGGCATCCGGGGCTCCTACGGTCTCTTCTTCGAGGCCTACAAGCGAGCGGCTGCGGAGCGCGGTGTGCTGCCCCGCGAGATGCAGAGCATCACCTGGGAGTCCGTGCGTGGGCTCTTCGAGGCCAACCAGAAGAAGGGCTCCGAGGTCCGCAGGATCAAGGGCGAGGACGTGAAGAAGTCCACGCTCTACTGGTCCACCGCAGACCTGTGGTCGAAGTTCAAGAAGGGCGATCTGACCGAGGAGCAGGTCCGCGACGCCATCGTGCAGAACGCTGGTGGCATCACCCCGCCGAGCTGGTCGGGCCAGACCACCAAGCTCTTCCAGGGTCCTACCGCTACGGACTACTTCATGGGCCAGCTCACCGCTGAGTCCATGCCCGGTGGTAACGTGCGCAGCGGCATCTTCCCCGGCATCGCCAACGCCACGCCTGAGCAGTTGGAGTCCTACCACGCCGAGAAGATGGGCATCGTGCTCAACGCTCTGCGCGACGCTGGCATCAGCGTGGACGAGACCAAGCAGGGGCACGGCTACTGGGACGGTGAGTCCAACCCGGTGACGGCCTTCGTGCTCCGTGTGACGGACGAGGCCCAGCTCAACGAGGCCGCGCAGATCGCAGCCGACGTGATGAACGACCAGGACGCAGTGGCCTGGAATGCGAAGCCCGACCCCAACGCGCCGGTCGAGGAGCATAATGCCGTGTCCGTGGACCTGGGCAGGCCGCTCAGCAAGGGGGAGCTGCTCGACCTGGGACGTGCGCTGGAGGCCTCAGGCCTGCCGGTATTCCCCGACGCGAGCGATCCCGCCAGTATCCGCATCGTCGCCTTCGACTTCACCCCGTCACCAGAAACAGCAGCACAACTGCACAGTAGAATTGCCGAGGTTGTGGCCTCGGTGGTTCCTGCCGATGTAGACTTGAAGCTCGTCTCTTACAAGGCGACGAGCAACCTTGTAGAGAGAGGAGCGTTTGATGCGAAAGCTGAAAGTGACACCGGCACCGAAGGGGCACCCAGTCTTCAAGACCGGGCCGTCCGTCGTGGGCGTAAGGAAGTCGAGAAGCTCAACGAGCGCTACTTCACCCAGCACGGCTGGGGCGATGCAGGATCTGGTGCAGGGCGTGGAGGCGTTCCTGTCTTCCAAGCCCGAGGCCGAGGCAAGCATGCCGTCGAAGCCCATGCCGTCCACTACGGAAATGCCGAAGGCCTGACCGCTCTCGGCGGCAGCTTCTACGGCCAGGGCTCTGCGGGCCGCGAGCGTCAGCGGCTGAGCACTGAGCCCAGCGACTCCCCGCTGCTGAAGCGCACCTACGGCTACCTCAGCGAGGACGGAGGTCTGCCTGCCAAGGAGCGTGTGGTCAGGGGCGACATTCCCTACGAGTTCCGCGCCACGAACCTCTACGACCTCGAAGCTGACCCCGAGGGCATTCGCACTGCCCACCCCGGCGACGGCAACGCCATCGAGCATGCCATCATCGCTGGCGGCTACGACGGCTACATCAGCCCTGCGGCTGGGGTGCCGGGACGAGCCATCGTCATGCTGGGCCACGACACCATCCCGGTGCGCCCGCACGGTGGCAAGCTCGACATCACCAACGCACAGGGCGGTGTGACTCGTGTGGCGCAGCCTGCCTACCACGGCTCGCCCTACAACTTCTCGCAGTTCACCCTCGACCACATCGGCAAGGGCGAGGGCAACCAGACCTATGGTTGGGGTCTCTACTTCGCTGGAAACAGGCAGGTGGCCGAGTATTACAGAACCTCGCTGGTAGAGCCGGATCTGAACAACCCGCTGGGAGACGGAAGGCCTTTCGATTCCACGAACCCACGCCACGAAGCCGCCTACGCGCTCTACATGTATGACGGCAACACCGACTACGCTATCGAGTCGCTGCGCGACAGAGCCAACGATAGGTTCAGCAGCTACACGTTCGCTGAGCGTGAAGCGCTGCGCGAAGCCGTTCAGCTTATCAAAAGCGGCGACGCAACCAAGCTCGAAGTGCCCAGCGGTAAGCTCTACAAGGTAGACCTGCCGGACGACAGCAACCTGTTGGTGCAAGAGCGCCCACTGCCCAATCAGCCCGACAGTGTCAGGTCTGCTGTGGCCGAGGTTGTCACTGCTGCGTTCAAGGGCAAGGCAGACGCAGGGCGCCAGATAGCCAGGACGTTGAAGGACAACGGCAGGAACATCTACTTCACGCTGTCGGAGACGCTGGGCAGCGACAAGGCTGCGTCCGAAGCTCTGAGTGCCGCTGGAGTGAAGGGCATGAAGTATCTTGACGCTGAGTCCCGTGGTGCTTTCGAGGGTGAGAAGTTTTACAACTACGTCATCTTCGATGCGTCTGCCATCAAGACCCTGGAGACCTACTACGCTGGCGAGAAGGGCGCAGAGCGTGGCTTCCTGGAGTTCGCCACCAACCCGAAGACCGGCGAGCCGCGCCAGTTCAACCTTGCCCTGCTGGAAGGCGAGGACAAGAGCACGATCTTCCACGAGCTTGGTCACTTCTACCTTGAGCTGCTCGGCGACATGGCCGACGACCACAACGCCGACCAGTCGGTGAAGGAGGACTACGCAAAGATCCTCAAGTGGTTCGGTGTCGAGAACCGCAGTCAGATCACCACCGCAATGCACGAGAAGTTCGCCGATGGTCACCTCGTCTACCTGATGGAGGGCAAGGCCCCGGTGCCGGAGATCCAGTCCAGCTTCCGCAACTTCTCGCGCTGGCTGTCGAAGCTGGCCCGCACGTTGGCTGAGCAAGGCAGGAGCATGCTCGGTGTGAAGGTGGACATGAACGACGAAGTGCGCGGAGTGTTCGACCGACTCTACGCTGCCGAGAGCGAGATCGAGGAGGCGTCGAAGGACATCACCAAGATGTTCACCACGGCTGAGCAGGCGGGCATGTCCCAGGCTGAGTTCCAGGTCTACAGCAAGGCCGTGGCCAAGGAGGTCGATGCGGCCAAGGAGCGACTCACCACCAAGCTCATGCGCCAGCTCGCCCGCGAGCAGAAGGCCGACTACAAGGAAGCCTTCGCCACGCTGAAGGCCCAGGTCACTGCCGAGGTCAACGCCCGTCCTGAATACGCTGCGCTGCTGGCCATCACCAGCGGCAAGATGGCAGACGGCGAGACCGAGGTGCCCAAGCTCCGCACCGCTTGGCTGGTCGAGCGCTACGGCAGGGAGATCCTCACCAAGCTGGGCACCGAGGGCATCGCTCGCGTCTACGGCCCCGAAGGTGCCGATGGTGACGCGCTGGCTGCCCACCTGAACCTCTTCGACGGTAGCGGTGACGCGCTCGTCCAGGCACTCACCGACCTGCCGTCGCGGACCCAGGTCATCAACGAGCAGACCAAGACCCTCATCCAGGAGACCCACCCCGACCTCCTCCGCGACCCCGCCGCCCTGCGCGAAGCTGCCCAGGAGACCCTCATGGGCGAGGGCCGGGAGAAGGTGCTGGCCACCGAGTTGCTGGCCCTACGTCGCAAGCAAGCCGAAATGCGACCAGCGGTGCGTCAGGCCGTGGGTCAGGCTAACGAAGAGGCCACCACCCAGGCCAGAGCAGCGGCCACCGACCGGGAGGCCCTTGCTCAGGAACAACAGCGCATCTCCGCAGATAATGATGCACGGGCACGGCAGGCGTCGGTCTTCCAGAAGCTCCAGGGCTTCCGGCTCGCCGCCAGCGCTCACGTCAGCCGGATGAAGGCCTGGGAGCTTCGGCCCGACCGCTTCCTGGCTGACCAGCGCAAGCACGGCAACGAAGCCTACCGGGCTGCGCTCAAGGGCGACTACGACACCGCCGCCCAGGCGAAGGAGCGGGAGATGCTCTCCCACTTCCTCTACAAGGAGGCCCTCGACGCCAAGCGCATGGCCGAGGACTTCCGCACCTGGGTGAAGCGTAACGACTCAGCCGCCGTGCGCGGCAACATGGGCAAGGCTGGTGGCTCCTACCTCGCCCAGTTCGACGCGCTCCGCGACCGCTTCAGCATCGAGCGTGAGACCAACGAGCGCATCGCCAACCGCGAATCGCTGGGCGAGTGGGTGCAGCAGCGCATGGTCAACGCCGAGGACACCGTCATCGCGCCTTGGCTGCTCGATGAGCTGGAGCTGCGGAACTACCGCCAGCTCACCGTCGCCGAGCTGCGTGACCTGAAGGACGCGCTGAAGAACATCAAGCACCTCGCCTATCAGGAGCTGGGCACCATCATCGATGGCAAGCGCGTGGCCTACGAGACCATGCTCGATGAGCTTGAGGCTGCAGCGATCACCAACCTACCCGGCGCGAAGAAGATCCTCAGCGCTGGCGACGTGCGGCGGAACAAGAAGTCCTACAAGGCCGGTGCCCTGCTCCAGGGCCTCGACGCCACGATGGTGAAGATCGAGCAGCTCGTGAATTGGATCGACGGCAAGGATGTGAACGGCCCCGCGCATCGCTATATTTGGGACCGTGTGGCCAAGGCCCAGCACGAGGACTACAAGCTCACCCTCGCGGTGAACAAGGTGGTGCTCGACGCCTACGAAGCCATGCCCAAGGAATACCGCGAGTCCATGGACGAGACCTTCGAGATCGGTCTCGACCACCCCACCTCCCGCGCCGAGATCATCACCATGCTGCTCTACAACGGGCAGCAGACGCGCTACGAGAAGCTCATGATGGGCAACGCTGGCATGGGCCTCAACAACGAGACCCTGGCACGGGCCTTCGCCAAGCTCGGCCCCAACGACTTCAAGCTGGTGTCCGCGATATGGCAGTCCTTCGACGCGATGAAGCCGCTGGTGCTCGACCTCGAAGAGCGGCTCACCGGCATCCGACCCAAGTGGGAGGAGAACCGCGCCTTCGATGTCTACGACGAGAATGGGCGCCTCTCCGCTCGCCTTGAGGGCGGCTACTTCCCACTGGTGGCCGACCCTCACCTCAACGGGCAGATCGCCAAGAAGCAGGAGGGCGGCACCGTCCAGCAGATCATGACGGCCAACGGCTACAGCCGCGCCACCACCAGCACCGGACACACCAAGGAGCTGACGGGCAAGACCTACCCGCTCATGCTCGACTTCCACCGCATCATGACGGCTGAGCTGACGAACCAGATCAAGGACCTCACCCACCGCGAGGTGGTGCTCAGCCTGAACCGGCTCTTCAGCAGCGATCGCTTCTCCAAGCTCATCAAGGAGCACATCGGCGAAGCCTACGAGGCCCAGCTCATGCCGTGGCTGGTGAACATCGCCAGCGACCGCAACGCTGGTGCGTCTGCGGGCATGTCCGGTCCCAACCGGCTCATGGCTGCGCTCAAGGCCAACACGGCTGCTGCGGTCATCGGCTTCAAGTTCTCCAGCTTCATCGTGCAGCTCTCCGACATTACTCGCGTCATCGCCCCTGGCGACTACGGTGTGAGCCCAAAGAAGCTCCTGTCGGCCATGACCCAGCTCATGACCAACAACACCAAGCTCGTGGAGATGATCACCGACCTCTCGCCGGAGATGGCTCAGCGCAAGGACAACCTCGACCGCGACCTGCGCAGCAGGCTCAACGAGCTGAAGGGCGACACCTCCGTATCGGCCAAGGTCAACCGCGCCGCCTTCGCTGGGCTCGGGATGATGGATGCTTTCGTGAGCTGGCCTGCGTGGCTGGCTTCCTACCAGCAGTCCATGGAGAAGCACGGTGACCAGGAGCAGGCCGTCAAGGAAGCCGACCGCACGGTGCGTATGAAGCTCATGACCTCCGCACCCAAGGACCTCGTTACCATCCAGGCCAACAAGAACCCGTGGGTGCAGCTCGTCACCATGTTCATGGGTGACGCTACCAGCAACTACAACGCGCTCCGCAACGCTGGGCACAACATCAACGGCATGAAGGGCATCCCTACCTTCTCCGGTGTGCTGCTGGCCGTCATCATGGCCAACATCCTCGGCGACCTGCTCAAGGGCCAGTGGCCCGAGGACAAGGAGGACATTGAGGGTTGGATCCTGCGCAAGGCTGTTACCGCGCCTATGGGCACTGCCCCCATCGTGCGCGACTTCGGCAGTGTCATGGACAACGCACTGGCGGGCAAGCCCTTCACCGACTGGCGGTTCTCGCCTGCGGTGGGCACCCTCACCAAGGTGGCCCATGCGCTGTCCGTCAACCCGATCCGCTACGCCGAAGGGAAGGACGACCTCGGCGACTTCATCCTGAAGGAGGTGGAGGCCACCGGCTACCTGCTCGGCATCCCTGGCACTGCCCAAGCTGCGGCCACTACGAAGTATCTGAAGCACTATGCTGAAGGAGAAGAGAACCCCGACAACATCCTGGAGTTCGGCAAGGGTGTCACCACCGGAAAGGGGAAGAAGTAAATGGTCCGCTCACAGCTAAGCACTGACCCAGTCTACGAGCCAGGAGGTGGTGGTTACACCAACTACGTCGGTGGAGGCTACGCTGCCGGTAACGTGGACCTGAGTGCCTACGCCATCGACAGCGAGGTGGTCCACATCGCAGGAGCAGAGACCATCACCGGCACCAAGAAGTTCGGCACCAACACGGACAACACCACCTTCGAGGCTGATGGCACGATGAAATTCAACGGTGCTGCTACGGTCACCGACGACATCAACATCAGCTTGGTGCCACCACAGGGTGGTGCCGCCGCGCCAGCCATCATCGCCTTCAACGGTGATGCTCGTTTGGACTGCTACGCCTTCAGCGGAACGAATGCCACGCCCGATGAGGTCCACTCCAGCCTGGAGGTTCTCCACGGCTACAAGGAGGGGTCTGATATCACGATGCACCTCCATTGGTATCCCACGGACACCACCGTGGCCAACGTGAAGTGGCAGCTACGCTACACTTGGTTTAACCCAGGCACAGTCCCAGATGCAGCCACCACCGTCACAGCAACTGTCGCCACCTCGGGCGTGGCGTGGCAGGAGAAGACCACGGCGTTCACCATCAGCGGTG
>Ga0228698_1000280_pt1 | contig 43661 bp, 28 predicted proteins | sample McNCre117_Aug_MG_FD_178015 | JGI IMG/M metagenome (GOLD analysis project Ga0228698, IMG submission 178015) | Freshwater microbial communities from McNutts Creek, Athens, Georgia, United States - 1-17_Aug_MG | ecosystem: Environmental > Aquatic > Freshwater > Creek | place: USA: Georgia... | reverse complement strand
GCACATGCAGCGCCTCCGTGAGCGGGGCCAGCAGCGCCATCAGCCAGGCCTCGTCGGGGGCCTGGCCATGGGCGCGCAGGGTGTCCTTCAGGGTTTGCCCCTCGATGAAGGGCATCACCATGAAGGCGGTGCCATTGGCCTCCCAGAAGCGGTACACCTTGACCAGCGAGCGGTGGTCAAACTGCGCCAGCAGCCGCGCCTCGTTGATGAAGCTCTTGAGGCCGGCGGCAAAGGTGTCACGGTGGCGTTCGGAGCGCACCATCACCTGCGACTGGTCGCCACGCAGGGCCAGCGCCGAAGGCATGTACTCCTTCAGGGCCACCATGCGCTCGAGCGCGTGATCGCGGGCCAGGTAGACGATGCCAAAGCCGCCCTCGCCCAGCACCCGGGTGATTTCGAACTCGCCCAGCATGCTGCCGATGGGCAAGGCGTTGCCGGTGTCGGCGCTGGGCGCCGGCCCGCTGGGGACCGGCCCCGTGCTGGATGACGGCGGCGGGCTGAACGCCGTGGGCGCATCGTGCGCCGGCAGGGGCCCGCCAACCGGGCGGATCACGGTGGCGTCGTCGTCGTGTGAAGGTGGATTCATCGTGGCGTAGGGGTGCTGCAGAAAACTGGCAGCGAGGGTACGACGGTCGGGCCTGGGGCGGCAACCAGCCGAGCTTTGGCTGCCTTCCCGCCAACTGAGTGTCAAAAACAGCACTTCCGTTCCCGTGGTGATGCAACTGGAACTAAGCGCCAGCCCCTGTTACTCACCGCCCGAGCCCACAAGCGCCTCATTCGCCAAGCCCATGGACAGCACGCCCTACAACGAACCTCTGGATCCTTCGCTGGTCGCCCTGGACCCTGCGCTGGAGCCCTGGCTGGTGGGCATAGACGAATACGACGTCTGTGGGCCGGATCTCGAATACGACAACGACTTTCTGGAGCTGACCCAGGCTGCTGCAGGCAAACCCGAAACCCAGTTCTCGGCCGCCGAGCCGCCCGACTGGCGGGCCGTGCGCGAGCTGGCCGAGAGCCTGAACGGTCGCAGCCGTGACCTGCGGGTGGCGCGCTACTGGGTGCGAGCCCGTCTGCGCATGGAAGGCTTTGCGGTGCTGGCCCCGAGCCTGCGCCTGCTCGATCAGATGTTGGCGCGCTGGTGGGATGAACTTCATCCCCGGCCCGAAGACGGCGACGCCTATGCCCGCATGAATGTGCTGAGCGAATTTTCCAGCGCCGAGTCGTTGCTGGGGGATGTGCGGGCTTCTTGGGTGCTCAATGACCGATCCATCGGCCAGATCACCGTGCGCGACGTCGAGGTGGCGCTGGGCAGCATGCCCGCCCGCGACGAGGACAGCAATTACTCCAGTGGCCAGATCGAGAGCATGTTGCGCGACGCGGCCGAAGGCAACGCGCAGCTGGCCACCCAGGCTTCCGACGCCTTGGCGGCACTCGACGCCCTCACTGAAACCCTGTCCACCCGTGTCGGCTACGGCGAGCAGCCGGATTTCTCGGCCCTGCGAGACATGCTGGGCGCCGTCAAGAGCGTCTCGCCAGAGGCTGCCTCGGGCGACACCGGCGATCTGGACAGCCTGCTTGGTGACATGGGTGGTGACGACAGCAGCTCGGGCGACAGTGGTGACGACGAGCCCGCACCCCGGCGTGGGCGTGGTCGCAGCGGCGGCGGCATGGGCACCATCGAAAGCCGCGAAGACGCGGTGCGCGCCATCAACCTGATCTGCGACTACCTGGAGCGCAACGAGCCCACCAACCCGGCGGCCAACCTGCTGCGCCGGGCTCAGCGCCTGATTGATCGCAACTTCCTTCAACTGGTGCGTGAGTTCGCCCCCGACGCCTTGGGCGAGGTTGCGCGCATCCTGGGTGTCGATCCCGACACCATCGAATCGTAGTCCCGGGGCTGCAGCCATGTCGCCCACCTACCTTGTCAGGCAGTACGCTGTCCGGTGCCTTCCCGGCACTTGATCCAGCTTTCCGCGCCGGTATCACCGACTTCCGTTCAGGAGCACTTTGATGAGCAAGAGCAGCCAGAAATTCATCGCCCGCAACCGGGCGCCGCGTGTCCAGATCGAATACGACGTGGAGCTCTACGGCGCCGAGAAGAAGGTGCAGCTGCCCTTCGTGATGGGCGTCATGGCCGATCTGTCGGGCAAGCCCGAAGACCCGCTGCCGCCGGTGGCTGACCGCAAGTTCCTCGAGATCGACGTCGACAACTTCGACGCTCGCATGAAGTCCATGAAGCCGCGCGTGGCCTTCCAGGTGCCCAACACCCTGACCGGTGAAGGCAACCTGCCGGTCGACATCACCTTCGAGACCATGGACGACTTCTCGCCGGCTGCCGTGGCGCGCAAGGTCGACGGCCTGAGCAAGCTGCTCGAGGCTCGCCAGCAACTGTCGAACCTGATCACCTACATGGACGGCAAGAGCGGTGCCGAAGAGCTGATCGCCAAGGTGCTGGCCGATCCTGCCCTGCTGCAGACCCTGACCAGCAAAGCTGCCGACGAGTAAGCGGCACCCCCAGCGTATCCAGACATCGGAGCTTCATTCATGACGCAAGCGGAACAATCATCCTCGGCACTGGCCGGAGTCACCCTTGAAGGCAATGACTTCGCATCGCTGCTGAACAAGGAATTCAAGCCCAAGACCGAAGAGGCCAAGGGTGCGGTGGCGCAGGCGGTGCAAACGCTGGCCCAGCAGGCCCTGGCCAACACCCAGCTGCTCAGCGACGACGCGGTCAAGTCGGTCGAGGCCATGATCGCCGCCATCGATGCCAAGCTGACCGAGCAGGTCAACCTGGTGCTGCACCACGAAGACTTTCAAAAGCTCGAATCGGCCTGGCGCGGCCTGCACTACCTGGTCAACAACACCGAGACCGACGAGCAGCTCAAGATCCGCGTGATGAACGTGTCCAAGCAGGATCTGGGCAAGACGCTCAAGCGTTTCAAGGGCACGGCCTGGGATCAATCGCCGCTGTTCAAGAAGCTCTACGAAGAAGAGTACGGCCAGTTTGGTGGCCAGCCCTACGGCTGCCTGGTAGGCGACTACCACTTTGACCACACCCCGCCCGATGTTGAACTGCTGGGTGAGCTGAGCAAGGTGGCAGCGGCCGCCCATGCCCCGTTCATCACTGGCGCGGCGCCGTCGGTCATGCAGATGGAGTCATGGCAAGAGCTGGCCAACCCGCGTGACCTGACCAAGATCTTCACCACGCCCGAATACGCCGCCTGGCGCTCGCTGCGCGAATCCGACGACGCGCGTTACCTGGCCCTGTGCATGCCGCGATTCCTGTCGCGCCTGCCCTATGGCGCCAAGACCAACCCGGTCGACGAATTCGCGTTTGAAGAAGATACCGAAGGCGCTGACCACAGCAAGTACACCTGGTCGAACGCGGCCTACGCCATGGCGGTGAACATCAACAGCTCGTTCAAGGAATACGGCTGGTGCTCGCGCATCCGTGGTGTCGAGTCCGGTGGTGCCGTGATGGGCCTGCCCACGCACACCTTCCCCACCGATGACGGTGGCGTCGACATGAAGTGCCCCACCGAAATCGCCATTTCGGATCGCCGCGAAGCCGAGTTGTCCAAGAACGGCTTCCTGTCGATGGTGCACCGCAAGAACAGCGACTTCGCGGCCTTCATCAGCGGCCAATCGCTGCAAAAGCCCGCCGAATACGACGACCCCGATGCCACCGCCAACGCGGCGCTGGCGGCGCGCCTGCCCTATCTGTTTGCGTGCAACCGCTTTGCGCACTACCTCAAGTGCATCGTGCGCGACAAGATCGGCTCGTTCCGTTCACGCGATTCCATGCAGGACTGGCTCAACAGCTGGATCCTGAACTACGTGGACGGCGATCCGCAGAACTCCAGCGAGGACACCAAGGCCCGTCGGCCCTTGGCGGCCGCGACCGTGGAGGTCGAGGAAGTGGAAGGTCAGCCCGGCTACTACCAATCGAAGTTCTTCCTCAAACCGCATTACCAGCTCGAAGGCCTCACCGTGTCTTTGCGCTTGGTGTCCAAGCTGCCGTCCGAGAAGTCGGGCGGTTGAACGGTGTTTCGAGCTCATTGAACGACCATTTCTAGGAGAACATCATGGCAGTGAATGCATTCATCACCTTCTTCGACAAAGCCGATGGCGAATCCTTGCAGAAGGGCAAGGAAAAGTGGATCGAGATCCAGGGCTGGGACTGGGAAATCGAAGCTGAAACCAGCTGGACCAAGGGTGGCGGCGCCAGCGTGGGCAAGCCCAACCCCGGCAAGATGAACTGGGAACACTATTTCGACACCTCGTCGACGGTGATCATGGGTTACATCTGCACCGGCAAGGCCTTCCCCAAGGTTGAGGTGCAAATGATGAAGACCACCGGCAGCGCCACGCCGGAGACCTACTTCACCATGACCATGGAAGGCTGCTTCATCACCAAGGTCAGCAACTCCGGCACGGAAGAAGGCAGCGTCACCCAGAAGATCGAAATGGTCTTCAAGACCGTCAAGATCGAATACAAGCCGCAGGACAACAAGACCGGCAAGCTGGGCGCGCCCAAGACCTACAACTGGGACATCCCGGCAGGCACCGCTTCGCCCTCCAACTGATTGACCCACCGGTCATGATGAGCACCCTCGCCATGCCGCCCATGGAGCCGTCCACCCGTGATGGCATGCGTGGGGGCGCTGCATGAGTTCATCGAACATCTTCATGCAGCTGATCACTGGGGCTGGCCCGGTGATGGGCGAGGGCTTGCTGGAAGGCTGGCAGGGGTCTATCGAGCTGAAGGAGTTCAGCTGGGGCATGCATGCCCTGAAAGACCCCAAGCCCAAGACAGCGGCCAGCCTGGCCCGCCAGGCGGCCAAGTCGGCCGCGTCGATGGTGGGGTTGGGCGACACCGTCACCATCAAGATGGAGCCGCTGCGCTTCGTCAAGCGCTTTGACGCGGCATCGGCCCAGATGCACCTGTGCCTGGACAACCACCTGCCGGTAGTCAGTGCGTCCATCACGGTGCTGCACATCAAGCAACAGGGCCGGGCGATCCACCAGCCTGGCTTTGTGCTGCTGGCCACACAAGGCTACTTTCAGGAAGTCGACGTCGAGCTGCAGCCCGATGGCAATTCGATGGAGCTGGTCGAGACCTACATCCTGAATTTCAAGAACATCAAGATGACCTACCTGAAGACGCTGGGCAAGGATCAACTGCCCACGGCGCCATTCTTCCACCCGGTCTCCCTGATCTGAGCGCGCCATGGACAACGCAGACGTCTTCATGCTGTTCGTGCGCCCCACACGCGTGCCGGTGCTGGGCGAGGGCGTGAGCATGGGTTTCCAGGGACAGGTGGGTGTCGAGACCTGGAGCTGGTCGTTCCACAACGACAAGGAGCGCCAGGCCTCTGAAGAAGAGCAGAGCAACTACGACAAGCAGAAGCAGTTTCTGAGCAGCCGCCCCAGTGCAGACGCTCGGCGCGAGCACGCGCTGATCGATCACCGGCGCGCGATGCAGCGTGCGCGCATCGACTACCAAAAATCCCTCGCCGAGGCGTCGCCATCCAAGCACGAGTCCATCGGCAAGAGCTTCGAAAAGGCTCAGCGCAGTCTGCAGGAGTCATTCGACAAGCAGCTCAAGGACATCGATGGCGTCGAGCGCGCCAAGAGCTGGGCTGATCTCGAATCCGAGCGCCGGGCCCAGCAGATCGAAAGCCTGGAGCGCAACCGCAACTTCGAGTTCACCTTCACCAAGCGGCTTGATATCTCGACCACCCAGCTGCTCAACTCGATGAAGGCGGGTGATGTGTTCCCGTCGGCCACGATCACCATCTACCAGCGTTCAGCCGGCACCACCACGGCAGGCGGTGCCCTGGCCGGTGCGGCGGGCGCCAGCCTGAACATGGGCATGAGCCTGGTGATCAACCTGCAGAAGGTGCGCCTGCTCGATTACGAAATGAAGGTCGAGGTGTCCGACACCATGACCGACATGAAAGAAAGCTGGACAGCCGAGTTCGGCTCACTGGCCTATGTGTACACCCCACGCGGCGCCACCCATGCTGCCAAGGGTGCGGCCCAGAGCGTGGTGCAGACTGCCACGCAGGTGTTGCCACGTGCCTTCGCGATGAAGAACGTCGGCTCGCCCCTTTGATCGCACTCATTCCTTCCCTTCAAGGACGGCCGTCGTGAGCCTGAACAACTACCGTGATCTGAGCACATCGTCCAGCGATGTGTCTGCCGGCTTCCAGTTCGAGTTCTACTGCGACCTGTGCGGCGACAGCATGCGCACCGCCTTCACCCCCTACCGCAAGGGGCAGATCACCGGTTGGCTGGGGCGCTTCACCTTTCTGTTCTCCGACTTGTACAAGGTCAACCGGGCTTCGGGTGCCTTTGCCGATGCAGGTGCCAGCAGTGCCAAGGCCGAAGCCCTGGAAGAAGCCCGTGCCACGGTGGCGCAGTACTACCACGCCTGCCCCACCTGCCATCGGGCGGCCGGCAATGAATGCTGGTCGGCTGACCTTCAGCAGTGCCGCGATTGCGCGGCCAAGGCGCGCTCGGGCAGCAGCGGCGGCTACAGCCAGTCGGCCCCCGGTGAAGCTGGCAGCGCCTGCCCGCATTGCCAAACACCGTCGCAGGGCGGGCGCTTTTGCCACGAATGTGGCTTCGACATGGCCAGCACCCACAAGAGCTGTCCGTCCTGCGGTTCAACCATGTCGCGGCAAGCCCGCTTCTGCACTGATTGTGGCCATGGCTTCTGACGACACCCTCACCCCCCAACAGGCGGCCGAACAGGCCGTGCGCGCCGGCGATCCCCGCACGGCGCTGGCCCGACTCACCGAGGCCGTGCGGGCCAAGCCGGCAGATGCCAAGTTGCGCACCTTCATGTCCCAGCTGCTGTGTGTGCTGGGCCAGTGGGAGCGGGCCCATACCCAGCTCAACGTGGTGGCCGAGATGGACAAGCTGGCCATCCCGATGCGCGAGACCGTGGGCCATGCCATCCGCTGCGAATTGCTGCGTGCCGAAGTGTTTGCCGGCAAGCGCACACCCGTGGTGATGGGCGAACCGCAAGCCTGGCTGGCTGGCCTGATCGAATCGCTGGGCCAGGCCGGCCAGGGGCAGCACGAGCTGGCCGCCGAACTGGCTGTCAAGGCCTTTGAAGACGCACCGGCCGTGTCTGGCCAGATCGACGACCAGCCCTTTGAGTGGCTGGCCGATGCCGATTCGCGGCTGGGCCCGGTGCTCGAAGCCGTGATCAATGGCCGCTACTGCTGGATTCCGATGCAGCAGTTGGCGCGCATCGATTTTGACCCCCCCGAAGACCTGCGTGATGCCGTGTGGATGCCGGCCCACTTGGTGTTCACCAACGGTGGTGACAGCGTGGCGCTGGTGCCCACGCGCTACCCGGGTTCTGAATCCAGCAGCGATGGCCTCATCAATCTGGCCCGCAAGACCGAGTGGCAGGCCGCATCCGGTGACCGTTATTTCGGCCTGGGCCAACGTGTGCTGACCACCGATGCTGGCGACCACGACCTGATGGCTGTTCGCCGCATCACCTTCAACGTGCCGCCTGCCCCTGCCGAGCCCGCTGGCGAGGAGGTCTAGTGGCCGGACTGGGCGCACAAGACCGGCTGCAGCCCTCCCTGCTTGACCGGCTGACCGACTACGAACCCCAATCGGCGGTCGAGTCGATGGATGCGCGCGTGCTCAGCCGCAGGCAATTGCGTGATGCCGTGCTGCGTGATCTGGCCTGGCTCTTCAACAGCACCTGCGAAGAACCCGACCCCCTGGTGCAGGCCGACCCTGAACGTGTGCGCATGTGGGAAGAAGCCAGTTTCGCGCGGGATTCGGTGATGAACTTCGGCATCCTGCCCCTGACCGGGCAAACGCTGAACATCATGAACTTTCCGGTGATCGAAGAGCAGATCCGCCAGTCCATCATCCGCTTCGAGCCTCGCATCGACCCGAACACCGTGCAGGTGCGCATCGCCAACGACATGAGCCTGGGTGTGCGGCCCAGCAGCCTCAGCCTGAGCATCAAGGGCCAGATGTGGAACCAACCCGTGCCACTGGAATTGCTGCTCAGCGCCGAGGTGGATGTCGACACCGGCCAGGCTGCCGTGCGTGATCTCAGGGCCTGAGGCCCCAGCGCCCCATCATGGATCCCCGACTGCTGCGCTACTACAACCAGGAACTGCGCTACCTGCGCGAGATGGGTGGCGAGTTTGCGCGCGAGTTTCCCAAGGTGGCGGCTCGTCTGGGCATGGAAGGCCTGGAGGTGGCCGACCCCTATGTCGAGCGCCTGCTCGAAGGCTCTGCCTTTCTGGCGGCGCGGGTGCAGCTCAAGCAGGACGCCGAATTCCCGCAGCTGGCCCAGCGCCTGCTGGACATGGTGTGCCCCAATCTGGGTGCCCCGATGCCCTCGATGCTGGTGGCCCAGCTGCAGCCGGCGGCCGACCCGAACCTGGTCAGCGGTTTCAAGGTTGCCCGTGGCAGCACCCTGCTGGGGCCGCGCACCAACCTGGGCCCGACGCGTTGCGAATTTCGCACCGCCCAGGACGTCACGCTCACGCCCGTCAGCGTCACGCAGGTCGAGTATTTCCTCAATGCGGCCGATCTCAATCTCAGCGCGCTGCCGCTGCGTGAACGGCCCCGTAGCGGCGTGCGCATCCGCATGGAGCTGCCTGCGGGCCTGACCTTCTCACAGCTGAGCTTTGGCCAGCTGCGTTTTTACATGGGCGGCATGCAGGACGTGGCCATGCGCCTGCATGAGCTGGCCACCGGGCATTGTGTGGGCCTGCTGGCGGGCACGCCCGGCCGCGGTGGCGACGCCAGCCGCCGCTTTCTGACCCCCGACCATGTGCAGGCAGTAGGCCATGACGACGACCAGGCCATGTTGCCGGTCACCCTGCGCGGGCTGTCGGGCACCCGCCTGATGCAGGAGTATTTCGCCTTTCCGCAGCGCTTCCTGTTCCTGGATGTGGATGGGCTGGCACCGGCGTTCGCAGCCTGCAGCGGCAACAGCTTTGAGCTGGTGATGCTGTTCAGCCGCTACGAGCCGGGCCTCGAAGGCAGTGGCGAGCCAGCCAATTTCGCCCTGCATTGCGTGCCAGCCATCAACCTGTTCGAGCGGCGCGCCGAGCGCATCCAGGTGGACGACCGCGCCACCGCCTTCCAGGTCATCCCCGACCGCCTGGCGGTCAGCGATTACGAAGTCTTTGACGTGTCGGCGGTCACGGGCTTTTCCAATGACTCGGATGAGCTGAACTTCCTGCCCCTGTTTGCGGTGCCGCAGGCCGACCCCACTGGTGCCGCAGGCTTTTTCAGCTGTGTGCGTGAGCCACGCCTGACCAGCGACCGCGTCAAGCGCGAAGGCCCGCGCTCGGCCTATGTGGGCACCGAGGTGTTCCTGTCGCTGGTGGATGTGCAGCGGGCGCCCTACCGCCAAGAGCTTCGCCAGCTGGGCGCGCAGATCCTGTGCACCAACCGCGACCTGCCGCTGTTCATGCCCCTGGGCAGCACCCAGGGTGAGCTCAGCCTCGAAGGGCGTGCGCCGCTGCAGGGCATCTCGGTGGTGGCGGGCCCGTCGCGGCCTGGCAGCGCCCAGCGCGAAGGTGCACTGGCCTGGCGCCTGCTGTCGTTGCTGTCGCTCAACTACCTGTCGCTGGTGGACGAAGACCCCGAGCGTGGTGCGCTGGCCTTGCGCGAGCTGCTGGGCCTGTTTGCCAACACCAGTGATGTGGGCCTGAAGCGGCAGATCGAAGGGGTGCGCGGCGTGCGGGTCAAGCCGGTGGTGCGCCGTCACCCGGCTCCAGGGCCCATTGCCTTCGGCCGAGGCCTTGAAATCCAGCTGTCGGTCGACGAGCTGAGCTTCGAGGGCGGCAGTGCCATGCTGCTGGCCGCAGTGCTGCACCGGTATTTCAGCCGACACGTGTCGATGAACAGTTTTGTGCAGACATCGCTGGTGTCGATGTCGCGTGGTGAACTCAAGCGCTGGCAGCCCCTGCCCGGCGCCAGGGCCTTGCTGTGAGTGACCAGGCCGCACCCCAGGACAGCCGTCAGGCGCAGCAGGCCGGCCTGTGGGCGGGCCTGGAAGATCGCCCGGGCCGCTTTGACCTGTTCCAGGCCCTGCGCCGCATCGAAGCCAGCCACCCCGAATTGCCCCGGCTGGGCGACGCGCTGCGTCCTGCCGACGAGCCGGTGCGTTTTGCCAGCGAGCCCGCGCTTACTTTCGCGCCCACGGCCATCAGCCGCCTGGAGCGGCCCAGCGGCCGTGCCCCGCGCTTGGTGCAGCGTGTGATGAGTCTGTTCGGGCCCAACGGTGCCCTGCCGATTCACCTGACCGAATACGCCCGCGAGCGCTCGATGCACCACGGCGACCGCACCTTTGCGGCCTTTGCCGACATGCTGCTGCACCGCTTTGGCCTGCTGTTCTACCGGGCCTGGGCGCGTGCCAACCCTGCGGTCAGCATGGACCGCGGCGCCGATGCGCCCGTGGCACGCCATGTGGGTGCTCTGATCGGCCTGGCCGAAGACAGCCAGCGCGAGCGTGACGCGCTGGGTGATTACGCCAAGCTGTACTTTGCAGGGCGGCTGGCGCGCTCGGCCCGCGACGCCGATGGCCTGCAGTCGTGGATCGCCCAGCGCTTTGGTGTGCCCGTAGTCGTCGAGCAGTTTTGCGGCCACTGGATGCCGCTGGCCCGGGAAGAACGCACCCGGCTCAGCCGCCATGGCGCATCGGGCCTGGGCTGCGGCGCCATGCTGGGCGCCCAGGTCTGGGATGTGCAGCACAAGTTTCGCATCGTCATCGGCCCGCTCGATTGGCCGGCCTTTGCCGCCATGCTGCCGGGCGGCGACCGCCTGCACGCCTTGCAGGCGCTGGTGCGCCAGTTCGTGGGCTTCGAATTCGCCTGGGATGTCCAACTGGTGCTGCGCCCTGAACAAGTGCCCGCCTGGCCGCTGGGCAAGCGCGCCGGTGTGGGCCAGCTTGGCCGCAGCAGTTGGTTGGCCAGCAGCCGGGCCCACAAGCGGGCAGACCAGCTTGTGATGAACGTTGAAAGCATTTGTCGTGTACCGCTGCGGCCTTCCCGGGCCGCCCGCATGGCCGGTTAGGCCCTGAACCCTTGAACCCGTCCCAGAACAATCACCGGAGAAAACCATGAGCGAGATCAGTCGGCAAGCCTTGTTTGGCAAGCTCAACCCGCTGGCCTACAAGTCCATTGAAGGCGCCACGGTGTTCTGCAAGCTGCGCGGCAACCCCTATGTCGAGTTGGTGCACTGGATCACCCAGCTGCTTGAAACCCGCGAATCCGATCTGCAGGCCATCGTGCGGCACTACGGGCTGGACCAGGCCGCCCTGGCCCGCGACGTGACCACGGCCCTTGATCGCCTGCCGCGTGGCTCCACCTCGATCAGCGATTTCTCCGAGCACATCACCCATGCCATCCAGCAGGCCTGGGTGTACGGCACGCTGATGTACGGCGAAGCCCAGGTGCGCAGCGGCACCTTGCTGCTGGGCATCCTCAGCACCACATCGTTGCGCAATGCGCTGGTGGGCATCTCGCGCCAGTTCGAGAAGATCAAGGCCGACGACCTGGCCGACAAGCTGCCCACCATCGTGGCCAAGACCGGTGAATCCGGCCTGGGTGCGCAAGACGGCAGCGCGGTGGGTGGTGCCCAGCCCGGTGAGGCCGAAGGCGCCATGGCCCCGGCCGCCATGGGCCGCCAGGAAGCCCTCAAGAAATTCACCATCGACCTGACCGAAAAAGCCGCCAAGGGCGAGATCGACCCGGTCACCGGCCGCGACGATGAAATCCGCCAGATCGTCGACATCCTGATGCGCCGCCGCCAGAACAACCCGCTGCTCACCGGCGAAGCCGGTGTGGGCAAGACGGCCGTGGTCGAAGGCTTTGCGCTGCGCCTGGCACGCGGCGACGTGCCGCCGCCGCTGCAGGGTGTGTCGCTGCTCACGCTCGACATCGGCCTGCTGCAGGCGGGCGCTTCGATGAAGGGCGAGTTTGAACAGCGCTTGCGCCAGGTGATCGACGAGGTGCAGGCCAGCCCCAAGCCCATCATCCTGTTCATCGACGAGATCCACACCCTGGTGGGCGCGGGCGGTGCGGCCGGCACGGGTGATGCCGCCAACCTGCTCAAGCCCGCGCTGGCGCGCGGCAACCTGCGCACGGTGGGGGCCACCACCTGGGCCGAGTACAAGAAATACATCGAGAAAGACCCCGCCCTGACCCGCCGCTTCCAGGTGGTGCAGGTTGAAGAGCCCGACGAGCACAAGGCCATCCTGATGCTGCGCGGCGTGGCCAGCGTGCTCGAAAAGCACCACCAGGTGCAACTGCTGGACGAAGCCATCGAAGCCGCCGTGCGCCTGTCGCACCGCTACATCCCGGCGCGCCAACTGCCCGACAAGGCGGTGAGCCTGCTCGATACCGCCTGCGCCCGCGTGGCCGTCAGCCAGCACGCCATGCCCGCTGAGGTCGAAGACTGCCGCCGCCGCATCGAGGCTCTTGAGGTGGAAGAAGGCATCATCGGCCGCGAAGCCCAGGTGGGCGTGGCCGTGGGTGATCGCGCCACCGACGTGGCCACCAAGCTGGCCACCGAGCGTGAACGCCTGGCCGGCCTGGAGCAGCGCTGGGAGAAAGAAAAGGCCGTGGTGGCCAAGGTGCTGGCCCTGCGTGCGCAATTGCGCGGCCAGAACCAGCCTGTCGATGGTGGTGAGCCCGTTGCCGCCACCCCCGACCGCGAAACCCTGCTGGCCGATCTGCACGCCCAGCAGGCCGAGTTGGCAGCGCTGCAGGGCGACACGCCGCTGATCCTGCCTTCGGTGGATGCGCAGGCCGTGGCCAGCGTGGTGGCCGACTGGACGGGCATCCCGGTGGGCCGCATGGTCAAGAACGAGCTGGAAGCCGTGCTGCGTTTGGGTGAGACCCTGGGCCAGCGCGTCATCGGCCAGCAGCATGGCCTGGACATGATTGCCCGGCGCATTCAAACCTCGCGGGCCCGCCTGGACAACCCCAACAAGCCGATTGGCGTGTTCATGCTGTGCGGCACCTCGGGTGTGGGCAAGACCGAAACCGCGCTGGCCCTGGCCGAATCGCTGTACGGTGGCGAGCAGAACGTCATCACCATCAACATGAGCGAGTACCAGGAGTCGCACACCGTCTCCACGCTCAAGGGTGCGCCCCCCGGGTATGTGGGCTACGGTGAAGGCGGTGTGCTGACCGAAGCCGTGCGCCGCCGCCCCTACAGCGTGGTGCTGCTCGACGAAGTCGAAAAGGCCCACCCGGATGTGCACGAGCTGTTCTTCCAGGTCTTTGACAAGGGCTGGATGGAAGACGGTGAAGGCCGGCTGATCGACTTCAAGAACACCATCATCCTGCTGACCAGCAATGTGGGCAGCGAGCTGATCATGAACATGTGCCGCGACCCCGAGCTGATGCCCGACCCGGATTCGCTGGCCACCGCGCTGACCGAGCCGCTGCAGAAGGTGTTCCCGCCGGCGCTGCTGGGCCGCATCGTGACCATCCCGTACTACCCGCTGAGCGACGACATGCTGGCGCGCATCGTGCGCCTGCAACTCGAGCGCATCCGCCGCCGCGTGCAGGACAACCACCGCATCCCGTTCACCTACAGCGACGACGCCGTCAAGCTCATCGTCAAGCGCTGCAACAACGCCGAATCGGGCGGCCGCATCATCGACGCCATCCTGACCAACACGGTGTTGCCCAAGGTGTCCATCGAATACCTGTCGCGCACGGCTGAAGGTCGTCCGCTGCAAGGTGTGAACCTGGACGCCGAAGGCAGCGAGTTCAGCTACCGCTTCGACTAAAAGATCCGCACCCGGATCCGAGCACCACCGGAGAGACCCCCATGGCCGACAGCGTTCTATCGATCACCACCACAGCCGGTGCCGACAAGCTGCTGGTGCTGCGCATGGAAGGCCGCGAAGAACTGGGTCGCTTGCCCGAGTGGCATGTCGACCTGGTGGGCAATGTCAGCCTGCTGGGCACACGCGCAGTCATCGGCGTGCACAGCCTGCTGGGCACCCGCGCCAACATCACCATGAACCTGCATGGCGAAAAGCGCGAGTACAACGGCTTCATCGTCAAGATGCAGCGCGGCGAACGCCACGGTCGTTTTGATGCCTACAGCGTCACCATGCGGCCGTGGCTGTGGTTTGCCACGCGCACCAAGAACTCCAAGGTGTTCCAGAACAAGAGCGTCAAGGACATCGTCACCGAGGTGCTCACGCCCTACAGCGCCGACTTCGCCTGGCGACTGCTGGTGGCGGCCACCTACAAGCCGCTTGAATACTGCATCCAGTACAACGAGACCGACTTTGATTTCGTCAGCCGCTTGTTGGAAGAGGCGGGCATCTACTACTTCTTCGAGCACACCAGCACCACGCACACCATGGTGCTGACGGACTCGATGGCCAAGCACCGCAGCAAGAAGTTCACCGGGCCGATCGAATGGGCCAACTCGCTCAAGCACGACTCCTGCATCATGAACTGGATCAAGCAGGAGGAGGTTCGCACCATCAAGGCCACGGCGCGTGATTACGACTACCAGGCGGTGGCCACCTCGGTCGAGCACAGCACATCCGCACTGCCCACGGCAGTCACCGCCAAGCTGGGCACTGCAGAGTGGTACGAGTACCCTGCTCGGGCCGTGCAAAACCAGGTCAAGCCCGCATCGCAGCCAGCCACACCAGCCGTGACACAGGTGTCCAAGGTGCGCCTGGAAGAACTGCAGTCACTGCAGACCTTTCACACCGGCACCACCAATGCCACCGACATCGCGGTGGGCACCACCTTCCTGCTCAAGCGTCCGGCCGTGCCTGCCGAAAGCGTCAGCTACCTGGTGGTGTCGGCCAACTTCCGCATTGAATTCGGCGACCACGAGGCCATCGAGGACATCAAGTCCATCAAGCGCAAGCGCGACGGATTTGTGGCCGACATCGTGGCCATCAACATGACCGACGGGGTGTTCCGGCCAGAGCGCCGCACGCCACGCCCGGTGATGTACGGGCCCGAAACGGCGGTGGTGGTGGGCGCATCGGGCAACGAGACCGAAGTCGACAAGCATGGCCGCATCAAGGTGCAGTTCCACTGGGACCGCGACGGCACCAAGAACCAGAACAGCTCCTGCTGGGTGCGCGTGGCCCAGCCCTGGGCCGGCAAGGGCATGGGCATGTGGGTGCTGCCCCGCGTGGGCCACGAGGTGGTGGTCAGCTTCATCGGCGGAGACCCGGATCGCCCGCTGGTGATGGGCTCGGTGCACAACGACCAGAACACGCCCATCTACGAGTTGCCCAAGCTGGCCCACATCAGCGGCTGGCGCAGCCACTCGACCAAGGAGGGCGCCACCGACATGTACAACGAGTTGCGCTTTGCCGACGAAAAGACCAAGGAGTACGTCTGGCTGCAGTCGCAGCGCAACTACTACCGCAACATCAAGGAAGACGCCTTTGATCTGGTGGGCAAGAACGAGACCAAGAAGGTCAAGCTCACGCGCAAGGAAGTGATCGGTGAAAACTGGTACCTGAACGTGGGCCAGGATGTCATGCATGACCTGGGCAAGGATCTGCACCTCAAGGTCGCTGGCGACATGTTCACCACCGGTGCGGCCACGCAGCAGATCAAGCTGGCCAAGGACCTGAGCGTTGAGGTGGGCGCCGATGCTGGCTACGACGTCAAGGGCAAGACGGCCTGGAAATCCACCGGCGACATCAACGTCGAAAGCGGCGCCAACCTGCACCTGAAGTCGGCCACCAACCTGGTTCAGGAAGGCGGGGCCAAGGTGTCGATCAAGGCGGGGGCCACGCTGCAGATGCAGGGTGTCAGCGTCAAGATCAAGGGTGATGGCGAGGTCGTCATCGAAGGCACTGCCGGCGTCAAGCTGGTGAGCGGCGGGGCGTCCATCACGCTGGGGCCAGCGGGCGTCACCATCGACGGCCCGCTGGTCAAGGTCAATTGCGGTGGCGGCGGCGGATCAGCGGGTTCTGCCGATGCCGCAGGTGCGGCTTCGCCCAAGGCACCGGTCGAGGCCAAGAACCAGGAAGAGCTCACCTCGGGCAAGGCCACCGATTACGACAAGCTCTTTGAAGACCCGATCCAGGCCGGCGGCGGAGGCGGCGCGGCTTGAGCACGCCTGGCAGCGCGTTTTCACTGGCACAGTTGCAGGCCTCGGTGTGGGCCCGCGACGGCGGGCGTGTGCACGCGGTGATCGATGGCAGCCTGGTGCCCGGCCTGCCGGCGCGCCTGCAGGAGGCCGACACCATGGGCTGGGACTGCCTGCAGCGCGGTGCCCTGTCGCCCGAAGGTGCCGCCCAGGCGGCCTACATCGTTGAGCTGGTCCGCGAGTCACCGTTCACCACCTGGTTGCTGACCGAGGCTGCACAAAGTTTTGCCGGCTGGGGTGTGCTGGCCTTGTCTACTCGGCCCTTGCTGGCCATGCGCGAATGGAGCCGCGACCTGGCCGAGGTGCGCCTGCCCGATGGTCGGCGCCGCCCCTGGCGCTGGTGGGATCACGGCCTGCTTGACACGCTGCTGCCCACCTTGCAGCCCGGGCAGGTGGATGCCTTCTTTGCCCATGATGTGCAGGTGGTGGCCATCCAGGCTGAACGCTGGGTCTGGTGGCAGCGCCTGGCCGGTGTGGTTGATCGCCAATCCCGTGACGTGCTGCGGCCTGCCGCCACCTGACGCCAACTGCCATGTTTCAGCTCACCCCCGACCAGGCCGAAGCCGTGGCGCAATTGCAGCGTCAGCGTGATGCCCAGGGCGTGGCCCAGGCCATGGCCCAGGCCTGGCCCGAAGTGGCCGAGCGCCTGCAAGCCCGATGGCCAGCCTTTGTGGTGGCCGCGGCCGAACGGGGCCACCAACTGGGCCTTGCTGATGTCGCCCATTGGTCGCGTTATGTCAGCCTGTGCTGTCTGTGGGGCGTGGGCTTCGAAGCCAAGCCCGGCTTTGAATGGGCCCATGACATCGTGGCCGATGGCCGTCGCGCTGCGGGCCTGCAGGTGCACCAGCTGGTCACGCAATCGCGCCAGGCCCTCGCCGCGCAGGCCGCTGCCGCCCAGGCCGCGGGCGCTGCAGCGGCTGCACCGGCCCCCTTGACCCCGGCCGCTTTCGACAAGGCCCTGGCCCAGCTCGACACCGCCTTGGCGGGTTGGGTCAGTGGCCGGGGCCTGTTCACCGATGTCGGCTTGCCCCCGCCGCCCAAGGCCTGCGATCTGGCCTCGGTCACCGTGGGCTGGCGTGAACCACCCGGGCTGATGGCCTACCGCGTGGCCGATGGCGTGGCCAGCCGGCAGGCGCTGCCAAGCTGGGCGCCCGCAGCCCAGGTCTTGACCGTGCCGCCCGACGAGCCCATCCAGCAGGCGATCATCAGCCACGCAGCGGGCCGGGGTGCCCAGGCCAGGCTGAACCTGGCCGTGCAAGCGCTGGCCAGCTGTGGTGACAGCACCCACCCCGAGGTGCAGCACATCACGCCGGATGGCCGCAGCAGCTGGCATGGCCGTGATGCGGCGCTGCTGAGCCTGGCCTTGTTGGCGCCGGCTGATGAAGCGCCAGATCCGCAGGCTGGTCCGGCCGGCATCGGCCATGCCTTGCCAGCGCCAGTGCACAAGGTCAACGTCGACAGCTGCGGCGTGCGCGATGCCGGTGCGCCGTTCCATCAGGTGTCGCTGGCCGTCCAGGTGCACGCGGCCACCCAGTGGCTCACCGAAGTGCGCCACGCGGCCCTGGCGCCGCACCAGCATCCGGCCGATGGCCAGCCGCCGGCTGCCGATGCGCCTTCACTTTGCCGGCTTGAGGCCGACGGCGTGGCGCAAGCGGTGCCCAGCTGGCAGCGCAACTGGCGCACGCTGCCAGCCCGCACCCGCACCGGCGTTGAAAAGCTGTTCAACGCCTGGTCTCGCGCCATGACGGGCGGCGTACCCCGCCTGGAGGGCGAGCTCTCGCCCATGGTGGGCCACGGCCTGTTGTGCTGGGGCTGGCAACGCCGGCCCGATGGCAGCGTGGCCCTGAAGGCCGACGGTCAGCACGACTGGGTACCCTTGGCGCTGGATTTGACGCTGACGGGCCAGATCGAGCTGGGTGGTGCCCGCGCGCAGCTCACCCTGCGGGCACAGGGGCGCGACAGCTGGCAACAGCGTGTGGCCGAGTGGGGTGGCGAGGCTGCCGAGGGCGAGGGCCTGGCGCAATCGGTCCATGCCTGGCGGCACCCCTTTGTGCTGTCGCTCGATGCCATCGCCGGCACCGGCCCGGCCATGTTGTCGGCCCTGCAATTGCCCGAGCCGCTGGCCGGTGCCATCACTGGGCGATGTGGTCTGAAACCGCGCCCCGATGGCCTGGGCCTGCAGTGGTTCTTCACCTTGCAGACCGAAGCCGTGAACCTGGCCTGGCAGGTGGCCGACCCGCTGCGCGGTGACCAGCGGGGCCGCCTGGAGCTGCTGCCGGCCATGACCCTGATCGACTGGAGTGCCGGCTGATGGACCGCCTGATGTGCCTGCACGTGCAAAGCTGCACCGAGGCGGTGGAGTTGTGGGTCAATGGCCTGCCGGTGATGCGCCTGCCTGCCGGCGGCACGGCGCAAACCTTGACCGTGCACGAATACCTGCAGGCCGGCGCCAACCGCCTGACCCTGGTGGTGGCACCATCGCCTTTGCTGCAAGCGGCGGGTGCACCAGCGGCGGTGCCTCGGCTGGCCCCCAAGCCCTTGCAGGTGCAGGCGCGGCTGCTGCTGCTGCGCAGTGGCAAACGGGTGGCCGATGGCAGCGCACGGGTGCTGGCCGAGCTCAACTGGCATGCCGCCGAGGGCCAGGCCTTTGACGCCCCCACCATCGTCAACCAGGAGCTGGAGTTGCCGGTGGCGTTCCCCCGCTGGCGCTGGCTGGACGCGCCGGCCATCACCTTCGGCCCGGCCGAGCGGGCGCTGGCCCTGGCCTTTGTGCAGCGCTGCTGCTTCGAGTTGTCGCGTGGCAACCCCGATGGCCTGATCGCCGCATCGCGCCTGAAATACGAAGAGCTGGGCCAGGCCTACCAGGTGCCCGAGGCCGAGCTCGTGGGCGGCCTGCGTGACCAGGTGCAGGCGCTCTGGAAAAGCCAGGCCCTGGCCAAGCTGGTGCCGCCCACGGCCGAATCGCTGCTGCTGCGGCCCGTGGCGGCCGGCCGCCTGATCGAATGCCTGAACCTGATGGGCGAGCCGGCGCTGCGTACGCAAAATGATGATCCCAAGCTCGCCAACGCGGCGTGGCCTTTGCGCCTGACCATCATGGACGGCAAGGTCTACGTTCTCCGATAAAGCGCTGTGCCCCCCGTACCTGGAACCGCATTGCCATGATCCGCATCACCGTTCACAGCTTCAATGGCACCCCGGTGTCGCCGCCCTTGTCTGCCCAGTTTGACGAACTCGGTGGCGACATCGGTCGCGCCGAAGGCAATCTGCTGGTGCTGCCCGACCCCGAGCGCACCATTTCGCGGGTGCACGCCAAGGTGGTGTTCCGCGCCAACGGTTACGCCCTGATCGACCAGGGCAGCAATCCGGTGAGCATCAACGACCAGCCGCTGGGCAATGGCCGCGAGGCCGCCATCCGGCCCGGTGACCGCCTGCAGATTGGCGGCTATGTGCTGATGGTCGAGGCTGGTCAGGCCGGTGGCGGCAGCGCGGCGGCCGACCCCTTCGCCGATTTCCTGGGCCTGGCCGCACCCGCTGCTGCACCGCGCTCCGCAGCGCCTGCCAACGCCGCCTCGCTCGATCCCCTGGCGGCGTTTGGCATGGCCCCTTCGCCAGCGCCCGCTCCCTCGGCCTGGCCCGCGCCTTCGGCCGCGCCGGCGTCCAGCGCTGGCGGCATGGGCGGCATCCCCGACGATTGGGATCCCTTTGCCATCACGCCTGCGGCCAAGCCCTCGGGCCCTGCTGCACCGCCGCCGTCGGCCGGTGCGCGCTCACTGGGCCTGGAGCTGGGCGCCGCAGCGCCGGCGTCGCTGATCCCCGACCTGCCGCTGGGCGGCGGCGGTGGCGGTGGCAACTCGCTGGATCAGCTGTTTGGCCTGGGCGCGGCGGGCGGCGGCAATCCGCTGGCCAACTCCATCCTGGATCAACCCTTGGCCGCGCCCAATATGGCGGCCCACGACGACCCGCTGCTGTCGCTGGGCAGACTGGCGCCGGGCTCGGCCCAGGCCGCGCCCGACACCCTGTCCGAGCTGAACCGGCCCTTCCTGCCGCCGGCCATGGCCACACACATGGCGCCAGTGGCGGCACCCGTCCCGGCACCCGCCGCCGCGCCCACCCTGCCACCCGCGCCGGCGCCCGCCGCTTCACCGGTCTTGCCCGGCGCCGTGCTGTCGTGGTCAGACGGCGCCGCCGAGGGGCGCACCATCATCCGCTCCGGGGCCAGGATCGGCAGCCCGTCGCCTGCGCCGGCGGCCAGCAACCCGGCCATCGGCAACCCTTTTGCGGCGGCGGCGCCAGCGCCGGCCGCCATGGTGGCGCCCGTGGCTGCCCCGCCCAGCATGCCCGCTGCGGCCGCAGCCGTGCCTGCTTCAAGCGCTGCACCGGCGTCGGCTTCCGAAGCTGCGCTGATGGCCGCGCTGCGCGAAGGCCTGGGCGTGGCCGATCTGCAACTGCCTGCACTCACGCCGGAGTTCATGAAGCTGGTGGGCGAGTTGCTGCATGAATCCGCGCGGGGCACGGTCGATCTGCTGGTGGCCCGTGCGGCGCTCAAGCGTGAGGTGCGCGCCGACACCACGATGATCGTCGCCAAGGAGAACAACCCGCTGAAGTTCTCGCCCACGGCCGAGGTGGCGCTCACCCATTTGCTGGGCCCGGCGGTGCGTGGCTTCATCCCGCCGCAGCGGGCCATGCGGGATGCCTTCGATGACCTGCGGGCGCACCAGCTGGCGTTTCTGGCAGGCATGCGTGCCGCGCTCGAAGGGTTGCTGCAGCGTTTTGATCCGGCTGCCCTGGAAGGCCGCCTGACGCAAAAGTCGATGCTCTCCAGCCTGCTGCCGGCCGCGCGCAAGGCCCAGCTCTGGAGCGTGTTCCAGCAGGAATACCAGCAGATCGCCGGTGAAGTGGCCGACGACTTCCACCAGGTCTTCGGCCGCGAGTTTCTGCGCGCCTACGAGGCGCAGCTCGATGCGCTCAAGAACGGCCAGGCCTGATCGCCAGCCGCCACCCCACTCACACCACGGAACCACCCCTGTGCAGATCGAGCTAGCCCTGTTGTCCGAGCCCGGCGGCCGCCCTTACAACGAGGACGCCTGCGGTCACTGGCATTCCGATCAGCACCTGTGCTGCGTGCTGGCCGATGGCGCTGGCGGCCACGGTGGCGGCGATGTGGCCTCCAAGCTGGCGGTCAGCCATGTGCTGGGGCGTTATGCCCAGGCACCGGCCCACGATCCAGCTGCCCTGCAGGCCTTGCTCTGGGAGACCAACCAGCAGGTGCTGGCCCACCGCAACGATGGTGAACACCTGCGCAACATGCACACCACCATCGTGGTGCTGTCGGTGGATCTGCAGGCCCGCACGGCCTTGTGGGGCCACTGCGGTGATTCACGCCTGTACGCGTTTCGCGGCGGACGCGTCGTGCAGCGCACGCGAGACCACAGCCTGGTGCAATCGCTGATGGATGCAGGCCTGCTGGACGAAGCCGGCGCCCGGCACCACGCCAGCCGCAGCGAGCTGTATTCGGCCCTGGGCACGCAAGAGGGCGACCTGCGCATCAGCGTGGCCGAGCAGGCCTGGTCGCTGGCGGGCCACGATGTGCTGATGATGTGCACCGACGGCCTCTGGGAATGGGTGCCCGACGAGCAGATCGAAGCCGCGCTGGCGGCGTCGAGTGAGCCCCACACCTGGCTGGCCCATCTTGAAAGGCTGGTGCGCCACGCCACCACCGGCCGCCCCAGCCACGACAACTTCACCGCCCTGGCCGTGTGGCTGGGCGAGCTGGACTGAAAACCCCTCAGCACCAAGGAGCACAAGCATGCCTCAGCACGTCTGCAACGGTGCCCTGCTCAAGTGCGCCATGGGCATGGCGCCCAGCACCATGGTGGTGTTGCCCAAGAACCTGATGATGACCAGCAACCAGCCGGCGGCCAACATCATGGACAACGTGCCCATGCTCAACATCATGCCCTTCGGCATGTGCCAGAGCCCGGCCAATCCCACGGTGGCGGCCGCCACGGCAGCCGCCATGGGCGTGCTCACCCCCATGCCCTGCGTGCCCAACACCGTGGCACCCTGGGCGCCCGGCACCCCCACCGTGATGCTGTCGAACATGCCGGTGCTCAACAACACCTCGACGCTCAATTGCATCTGGGGAGGCGTCATCACGGTGCAGATGGCCGGGCAGATGCCCGAAGAGACACCTTGAATTGAAAAATTAGCCAGCGAACCGGGAACTGATTGAGATGGGCGGCCACCCAATGGCGGCTACCCATCTCAAAGTTGTAAGGAGTTCCCCATGGCCGATTTCTCAATGCCCTTCCCACCCGAGCTCACCAAGGCCCAGTGGGAGCACAACAAGGGGGTGATGGCCAAGCTGTTTGTCGGCAAGACCGACATTGGTGGTGCGCTGGCCGCGGTAGAGCTCGAATTCAACCGTTGGGGCTTTGGCAGCATCAAGGGCTTTGACGGGGCCGACCCCGTTGATTTCCTGGCCTACAAGAAGGGCCTGGTCGAGGGCCTGACCAAGGGTGAGGCTGCCATTGGCAACAAGCTGGGTGCGCTCAAGGTGATCGCCACAGCCGCCCACGCCGACTTTGCCAAGAGCAAGACCGTGCCCAAATCGGCCACCACCTACGTCAAGGGCATCCTCGATGCCATTACCACCTTCAAGGCCGATCTGGCCAAGTTCCCGGAGAAGGCGGGCGATGACGTGGCCAAGGCCTACCGTGACCGCCTGCACAAGACGCCCGAATACATGGTGACCACGGCGTCGGCCAAGAGTGCAAGCAATCTGGTCATCCAGATCATCAACATGGTCAAGGGCATCGAATCCAGGCCCACGGTGGCCAATGTGCACGCCGCGTTCAAGGAGGACGGCCCCCACCGCCTGCTGACCACCATGTTCAAGACCTGGGATCAGATCGTGAGGGTCAAGTGCCCGAAGCTGGCCGCCAGCATCTACACGGGCCACGCCATGTCCGATTACTTCAACCTGCCCCACCTGGAGGACGTGGCCGACGAAATGTCCAGCAAGGCCAGCCACAAGCTCGCGTTGAAGGTCAATGGCGGCCTGGATGAAGCCCGGGTGGTGCACGCCTTCCTGCTGGAATACAGCAAGTCGGTCGTCGAATCACAGAAGATGCTCAAGCACTTCATTGATGCAGCCAAGGTGATGGCCGCCATCTGAGCACGAGCGGGCGCGGGGCGCGCCAGCCCCGGCGCCTCGGCAGGCGCTTACTTGCGGCCGATTTCCACGCGACGGTTTTCGTCGGCGGTGGGCTTGGCCGGGTTCTTGGGGTCGGAGGCGCCGACGCCTTCGATCACCAGCAGGCCGGCGTCGGTGCCCTTGCTCACCAGGTAGTCACGCACCGATTCGGCACGCTTGAGCGACAGGGCCTGGTTGGCGGCCGGCGTGCCCGAAGCATCGGCGTGGCCAATGATGCGCACCTGGCGGTCGGTGTTCTTCTTGGTGCGCAGCACTTCGGCAAACACGTCAAGTTGGCTTTTCAGGGTTTGCGGCAGTTCAGCCGAGCCCACCTTGAACGATGAAGCCGGCAGCGAATAGCGGATGGCGGGCTTGAAACCCATGCACTTGAAGCCGGCGGCTTCGAGTTCCTTGCACTTGTCATCAGGAAACAGGCCCTCGGCGATGGATTCGGCCGTGGGTACCTGCTGCCCAAGATCCAGACGCTCACCGCCCTGAACCGGCGACGTGGCGTTGGCCTGGGCATGCGCCAACGGGGCGGCGACCAACGCCAGTACAGCTGACAGCAGACAGACAAGGGCAGTGGGGCGGAGGGTGTTCATGGCGGTTTCACTCAGGTCAGCGAAGGGCAGGCGGTGGCGGTGCAGGCCCGGCTACTGCGGCGGGCACGACGAGGCCGCGCCTGTCCGGGTTGGACTCGTTGGCTGAGTGACGGCACCACTCACTTGGTTCCCGACGGGCCGTAAAAACTTGCCTGACCGGAACCAACCGGGCGCCACGGTCACTCAGCACCAAGTCCGCAACCGCCACGACGCAGTCCAACGTGATCCCTGCCCAGCCCGTTTGCATGTTGGCGCCACGCGCCGGCATGCTGTCGTGCGCGCCTGGCGCTTGGCTGGCCTCGCTTGTGGGGGCTTCCTCTCACCATCAACCCGGCAAACCAACCCATGACATGGCGTGACAGGGTGATCTGGACGGAGGGCATGTTCCTCCAGCCCCAGCACTTCCAGCAGCACGACCGCCACTGGGAGCACCAGTGGCGCCAGCGCCTGCATCAAACCCGGCCCTATGCCTGGGGTTTCACCGCCATCACCCTGGATGAAGCCTCGCTCACCCTGGGCAAGGTGGCCTTGTCGGCCGCCCAGGGCCTGTTGCCCGATGGCACGGCGTTTTCGGTGCCCGGCAGCGATGCCGCGCCGTCGGCGCTCGACATCCCGGCCGATGCCCGCAACGAAGAACTGGTGCTGGCCGTGGCCCTGCAACGCCCCGGCATCATCGAAACCGACGCTGAACAGCCGGCCGGCTCGATGGGGGTGCGTTTTGTGGCCGCCGAAGTCAATGTGGGTGACAGCAACACGCAGCTTGATCGCGATGCCGCCTTGCAGGTGGGCCGGCTCAACCTGCGCCTGATGCTGCGGCGCGATGCCGCAGAAGGCTACGCCTGCCTGGGCGTGGCCCGCATCGTTGAGCGCCGCGCCGACAACCGGGTGGTGCTCGATGCCACCTACGTGCCGCCCCTGCTGCACGCGCCGGCCCATGTGGTGCCCGACGGTTACCTGCGCGAGCTGTGTGGCCTGCTGCACCAGCGCGGCGAGGCCCTGGCGGGCCGGCTGGCCGCGCCGGGCCGGGGCGGCGTGGGCGAGATCGCCGATTTCCTGCTGCTTGAAGCCGTCAACCGCAACCAGGCGGTGTTCAACCACCTGCGCACGGTGTCGCTGCTGCACCCCGAGCACCTGTACAGCGCCTGCCTGGCCCTGGCAGGCGATCTGGCCACCTTCCGCGACAGCCGCCGGCCCAGCGCCTACGCCACCTACAGCCACGATGACCTGGCGGCCACCTTCAGGCCGGTGATCGACGATCTGCGCCAGTCGCTGTCGATGGTGATGGAGCAAACCGCCATCCCCATTGAGCTGCAAGACCGCAAGTACGGCGTGCGGGTGGCGCTCATCCCCGATGTGCAACTGCAGCGCACGGCCACCTTTGTGCTGGCGGTGTCGGCGCAGTTGCCGGGTGATGCGTTGCGTGCGCGTTTTCCCACGCAGGTCAAGATCGGCCCGGTCGAGCGCATCCGCGATCTGGTGAACCTGCAGCTGCCGGGCCTGGCCTTGCGGCCCCTGCCGGTGGCGCCACGCCAGATCCCGTACCACGCCGGGCACAACTACTTTGAGCTGGAAACCCGTGGCAACGAACTGTGGAAACAGGTCGAATCCTCGGGCGGCCTGGCCATGCACATCGCCGGCGATTTTCCCGGCCTCGAGCTGGAGTTCTGGGCGATCCGGGCCTGATTTGGCCCCCATGCCCTGCACCCACGGCTGACCTCACAACCCCAAAAGCATCGGCAGCGCCATGAGCGAACCCTCCAGCGACGATCCCTTTGCCGCCTTTGGCCAGGATCGCACCGTGATCAAGCCCAGCGCGGGCCGGGCACCGGCCGCACCCGGCGGCATGCCGGGTGGCCCGGGTGGTGCGCCCAAAGGGCCTGCGGCCGGTGGCATGCCACCCATGTCGGCACCGGCCGGGCGCGAAGCCCCGCTGGGCATGGACACCCTCACTTCGGCCAGCCTGAACCCGCTGGTGTCGGCCGCCATGCCGCTGCTGTCGGCCGCACCGCGCATCCGGCACACGGCCCAGCATCCCAACCCGGGTGGGCTCAAGCAGGCGCTGTCCGATGGCATCCAGGCCTTTGAAGCCCAGGCGCGGGGCCAGGGCCTGCCCAATGAGCAGGTCATCGCTGCCCGCTACATCCTGTGCACCCTGCTCGATGAATCGGCCGCCAGCACGCCCTGGGGCGGCTCGGGGGCCTGGTCGGCGCAAAGCCTGCTGGTGCAGTTCCACAACGAATCGTGGGGCGGTGAAAAGGTTTTCCAGCTGATGGCCAAGCTGGCCGAAAACGTGCCGGCCAACCGCAACCTGTTGGAACTGCTTTACGTGGTACTGGCCTTTGGCTTTGAGGGCCGCTATCGGGTGATCGACAACGGCCGCGCGCAGCTCGATGGTGTGCGCACCCGACTGGCCCAGTTGCTGCGCCAGGGCGTCACCCCTGATCCGGCCCTGTCGCCGCGCTGGCAAGGCGTTCAGCAGGCGGCCGGCAAGCTGCGCTCGGCGCTGCCGGTGTGGGTCATCGCGGCGGGTGCCTCGGTGCTGCTGCTGCTGGTGTTCATGGGTTTCCGGCTGGCCATCAACAGCGCCTCCGACCAGGCTTTTTCCAACCTGCGCGCGCTGGACGTGAAGGCCACCACGCTGGTGCAGGCCCCGCCGCCGCCCGCGCCGCCGGCCCCCCGCCTGGCCGGGCTGCTGCAGGCCGACATCAACGCCGGCCTGGTGCAGGTCAAGGACATGCCCGACCGCTCGGTGGTCATCATCAAGGGCGATGGCCTGTTCGAGCCCGGCCGTGCCGAGGTGGTGGGCGCCCTGCAACCCCTGCTGGGCCGCATTGGTGATGCGCTCAAAGCCCAAAAGGGCCCGGTGCTGATCACCGGCCACACCGACAACCAGCCGATCCGATCGCTGCGCTTCCCGTCCAACTGGCACTTGTCGCAGGCTCGCGCCGACGCCTTCAAGGCCATCCTGGCCGAACGGGTTGAGCCAAGCCGCCTGAAGGCCGAAGGCCGCGCCGATGGCGAGCCCGCCGACGACAACGCCACCCCGGCGGGCCGTGCCCGCAACCGCCGGGTTGAAGTGACATTGCTGGTGCAGGACACCGCCCGATGATGGGCTCGATCAACGCGATCCCGCCCATCTCAGCACCCCGACCAGCGACCTTCGCAAAGAGCATCCCATGAAGAAAATCCTGAGCTGGCTGCTTCACCCGATCACCCTGGGATTGATCGGGCTGGTGGCCCTGTCGGCCGTGGTGTGGTGGGGCGGCCCCCTGCTGGCCATCGGCAATGTTCGACCGCTCGATGGCCTGGGCGTGCGCATCGCCGTGCTGGCCGTCATCTGGCTGCTGGGTGCGGTGCGCCTGGTGTGGGGCGTGCTCAAGCGCAAGCGTGCGCATGCGGCGCTGCTGCAGGGCATGGCCGCCGGCCCGTCGGCCGCCGCCAAGGAAGAAGCCGTGCTGGGCGAGCGTTTTGAGCAGGCCATCGCCCTGCTGCGCAAGGCGCCAGGCAGCAAGAAGGGCTTCATGCAGGGCGGTGCCTCACTGTATGAATTGCCCTGGTATGTCTTCGTGGGCGCGCCCGGCTCGGGCAAGACCACGGCCCTGCTCAATGCGGGCCTGAACTTTCCGCTGGCCGACAAGCTGGGCCAGGCCAGCGTGCGAGGTGTGGGTGGCACCCGCAACTGCGAATGGTGGTTCACCGACGAGGCTGTGCTGATCGACACCGCCGGCCGCTACGCCACGCAAGACTCCGACAAGACCACCGACGCGGCCGCCTGGGACACCTTCCTCGACCTGCTGCGCAAGGCCCGTCCGCGCCGGCCCATCAACGGTGTGATGCTCACCGTCAGCGTGCAGGATCTGCTGGCCACCACGCCCGACGAGCGCAAGACCCAGGCCTCGCGCCTGCGCGGTCGCATGCAAGAGCTGCAAACCCGCCTGGGCGTGAAGGTGCCGGTGTACGTGCTGGTCACCAAATGCGACCTGCTGGCCGGTTTCAATGAAACCTTCGGCGCCATGGGCAAGGAAGAGCGCGACCAGGTCTTCGGCTTCACCTTCCCGCTGGGGGGTGCCAACGGGGCCGACCCGCTGGCCGGCTTTGCCGCCGAATACGCCGCCCTTGAAAAGCGCCTGCGTGAGCGCCTGATCGACCGCATGGAGGCCGAATCCGATCCGCTCAAGCGGGCCGTGGTGTTCGCCTTCCCGCAGCAGTTTGCCGGCCTCAAGGGCCTGCTGGGTGGCTACCTCGAAACCGTGTTTGGCGGGGGTGGCAGCCTGGACGAAAAGCCCCTGCTGCGCGGCGTCTACCTGACCAGCGGCACGCAAGAAGGCACACCCATTGACCGCGTGCTGGGCACCCTGGCCCGCACCTTTGGCGTGGAGCGCCGCATGACGGCCCCGGCCGCCGCCAAGGGCAAGAGCTACTTCCTGAACCGCCTGCTCAAGCAGGTGGTGTTTGCCGAGCAGCACCTGGTGGGCAGCAACGCGCAGGTTGAGCGGCGCACCGCCCGCCTGCGCTGGCTGGGCCTGGGTGCCATCACCCTGGCCAGCGTGGCCCTGCTGGCCGGCTGGACGGTGAGCTACTTTGCCAACCAGCGCTACATCGCCGACATCGAAGCCAAGATCCCGTCACTCAAGGCCACGGTCGAGGCCCTGCCACCGGCGGGCGGCAGCGACCCCTCACCGCTGCCCGAGGCCCTGGCCCTGGTGCGCGATGCAGCGCAGCCCAACAGCTTCTCGCTGGATGCGCCGCCGCTGTCGCTGGGCTTTGGCCTGTTCCAGGGCGACAAGCTCAATGCCGGTGCGCAGGTGGCCTATGGCCATTTGCTGAGCCACACGCTGGCACCGCGCATCGCCCGCCGCCTCGAAGAGCGCCTGCGTACCGCCAACCGCGACAACCTCGAATTCGCCTACGAGTCGCTCAAGGCCTACCTGATGCTCTACACCCCCGAGCACCTGGACGCCGCCACGCTGCAGGCCTGGGTGGGCATCGACTGGGACGCGAACCTGGCCGCCAGCCTGGGCCCCGACAAGCTGGTCACGCTGAAGAACCACCTGGACGCCTTGCTGGCCCAGGGCGCCATCGACCCGGGTGCCCCCATGGACAAGAACCTGGTGGCCAGCGTGCGCGAGATGCTGGGTGCCTACCCGCTTGAATACCGCATCTTCAGCCGCCTTCGCCGCGCCCAGATCGACGGCGATCTGCCGCCCTTCACGGTGGCTGGTGCCGCCGGCCCGCAAAGCCCCAATGTGTTCATCCGCGCCAGCGGCCAGCCGCTCACCCAAGGCATCCCGGGCATGTTCACCAAGGATGGCTACCGCAAGGCTTTCCAGACCAGCGTTGACCGCATGGCCAAGCAATTGGCCGAAGAAGAAACCTGGGTGCTGGGCCTGGGTGGTGGCACCAGCGCGGCCGACCGCGCCAAGCGTGTGCTGGCCGACAAGACCCTGGTCGAGCGGGTGCGCCGCCTGTATCTGGAGGAATACGTCAAGGTCTGGGACGCCTACCTGGCCGATGTGAAGCTGGTCAAGTTGAGTGGCCTGGAGCGCAGCATCGCGGTCTCGCGCCTGCTGTCGGCGGTCGATTCACCGCTGGCGGCCTTTCTGCGCGCCGCCTCACGCGAGACCACGCTGATCGAAGCGGCTGCGCCTGAAAGCGCCGCCAGCGCCGCCGGCCTGGCTGCCACCAAGAAGCTCACCGACGCCCTCTCGTCGCGCAGCAATGAATTGGCGGCATTGGCCGGCAACCAGCCCAAGGCCCAGGGCAGTGGGGCCGACGGCCCGATCGAGAAGCTGGTGGACGACCACTTTGCCTCGCTGCGCCGCCTGGTCACCGGCACCCCGCCGCCGCTGGACGAAGTGCTCAAGATGTTCAACGAGGTGTATGTGCAGCTCAGCGCGGTGGATGCGGCCCTCAAGAGCAAATCACCGCCGCCAGCCGGTGGTGGTGGCGGCAAGCTCAAGGCCGCCGCCGGCCAGCAACCCGAGCCGGTGCGTGCGCTGCTGGAGACCCTGGCTGATGCAGCCGACAACCAAAGCCGCCAGGTCGAGCGCCAAAGCCTGACCGGCGAGTTGCAGCCCATCACCGAGTTCTGCGCCCGGGCGGTGGCCGGCCGTTACCCAGTGGCCCAGGGCTCGAAGGTCGACATCCTGCCCGAAGACTTCGGTCAACTGTTCTCGCCCGGCGGCATGCTGGACGACTTCTTCCAGCGCAAGCTGCTGCCGCTGGTGGACGTGGGCACCAACCCCTGGAGCTTCAAGCCCACCGGTGGTGAGGCCGGCCGCCCCGTGGCTCCCACGGCGCTGGCTGATTTCCAGCGTGCTGCACGGGTGCGTGAGGTGTTCTTCCGCAGCGGCGGCAAATCGCCGGCCTTCCGCGTCGACATCCGCGCGCTCGAACTGGGCGATGGCATCAAGGAGCTGAGCCTGGACATCGACGGCCAGGTGACCAGGTTTGTGCCGGGCAGCAACCAGGCCATGAGCCTGCAATGGCCCGGCGCGCGTCTGAGCTCCCAAATCCGCCTGCAAACCCAGCCCGGCGGCGCGCCCCTGGTGTTCGACGGCCCCTGGGCCTTGTTCAGGTTGTTTGACCGCTTCGAGGTGCAGCCCCTGCCCAACCAGCCCGAGCGCTTTGTGGTGGTGATGAACCTGGACGGCCACCGCGCCCGCCTCGAAGTGACCGCCAGCAGCGTGTTCAACCCCTTCCGCATGCGCGAGTTGCAGCAGTTCCGCTGCCCTGGCGCGCTGTGACGGTGAGCACGGCACCGGGCTGGTACGGCAAGTTGCCCACGCTGGGCGACTTTGCCTCGCGCCGCCTGGAGGCCGACTGGATCCAACCCTGGGACACCTGGCTGGCCACCGGCCTGCAGGCCTTGCGCGAGGCCTCGCCCGACGGTTGGCTCGATCACTACCTGGCCAGCCCGGCCTGGCGCTTTGTGCTGATGCCCGGTGCCCTGCCCATGGCCAGCAACTGGGGCGACAGCCGCGTGCAGGTGGGCGTGCTGGTGCCGTCTGTGGATCGGGTGGGCCGGTACTTTCCGCTGGTGGTGGTGAGCCCGCCGCTGGCCGCGCCCACGCATGCGGGGCAGGCCCAGGCGCTTTGGCAATGGGCCGGCCAACTGCAGGACATCGCCGTGGCAGCCCTGCATGACGACTGGCTGCCCGAGCAACTTGATCAGACCCTGGCTTCGGTTGCGCAGCCGCCCGATGTGCCCGGCACGCCCCCAGAGCCCTGGGCCCTGGTGTGCCACCAAGCCGCCTGGCAAGCCCTGCAAGGCCATAGCCTGTGGTTCAGCAGCGATGGCGTGCGCGCGCCGCTCACCGCTGCCGGGCTGCCTTCGGGCGCCAGCTTTGCCAGCCTGTTCACCCCAGCGTCTTGAACCCCTGATTCAAATTGTTATCCCGGAGACTTCGACATGGCCTCAGCCGACGGATGGAACCCCAATTTCGGCACGCTTGACGCCACCCCGCCAGCCTGGGCTCCCAAGCGGCCGGTGCGCATTGCCCTGCTGGGCGACTTTGGCGGTGGCGCGGGCAGCGGCCGGCTCGAAACCGGCGACGACCTGGCTCGCCGCAAGCCGGTCTCGGTCGAGTTCGACAACCTCGAAGACGCGCTGGGCCGCCTGGACCTGACCCTGCAACTGCCCGTGGGTGCCAGCGGCGAGCCCGTTGAAGTGCCCCTGTCCGAGCTGGACGCGTTTCACCCCGATGCGCTGTTTCGCGATGTCAGCCTGTTTCGCAAACTGAGCGACCTGCGCAAGCGCCTGAACACACCCGCCACCTTTGCCAAGGCGGCCGCCGAGGTGGCCGCCCTGGCCGGTGGCCCCAAGAAGCGGGCCTCGCGCGCGGCACGCGGCCGCGCCCGCGGTGCCACGCCCGCACCCGGTGGCAAGCTGGACGACTTTGCACGCCTGACCGGCCGCACCAGCGTGGTCGAGGGCAAGAGCGGTGGCGTCGAGGCCCTGCTGCGTGATCTGGTGGCGCCCTTTGTGGTGCCGGCCGCATCGCCCGACAAGGCCGCCCTGCTGAGCACGGTGGACGCCGCCACATCCGACCTGATGAAGGCGCTGCTGCACCACCCCGATTTCCAGAACACCGAATCGCTGTGGCGTGGCGTCGATTTTTTGCTGCGTCGCCTGGAAACCAGCCACGCGCTGCAGGTGCACCTGATTGACATCAGCGCCGAAGAGCTGGCCGCCGACTTGAGCGCCGACGACGACCTGACGCAAAGCGGCCTGTACCGCTTGCTGGTGGACGGCCCCAGCCAGGCCAAGGACGGCGGCTACACCTACCTGGCCGGGCTCTACCAGTTTGAGCCCACCCCGCCGCATGCCGAACTGCTGGGCCGCATGGCCAAGGTGGCGGCGGCGGCCGGCGCGCCCTTCATCACCGCCATCGACACGGCCGATTTCGGCAGCGCCAAGAAGCCCCCGCACCCGCTGATCCACGCGGCCTTCAGCGAGCTGCGCCGCCTGCCCGAAGCCAGCCGACTGGCCCTGCTGGGCCCGCGCTTCCTGCTGCGTCATCCGTATGGCAAGCGCAGTGATCCGATCTCGTCGTTCAGTTTTGAAGAGTTCAGCATGAGCGACGGTCTGGGCGGCATGCTCTGGGGCCATCCGGCGCTGCTGGCGATCACCGCGCTGGCCGGCCAGAACGGCAATGCCGTCATCACCGATCTGCCGTTTCACCACTACGTGGATGCCGATGGCGACAGCACCGCCCTGCCTTGTACCGAGCGTTTCATGGGCAGTGACATCACCACCCACCTGGGCCGTTACGGCATCACCGTGCTGCTGGCGCACAAGGGTGAGCCACAGGTTCGGCTGGGCGGCCTGACCGCGCTGGACGGTCAGCCGCTGAGTGCGTCAGCCTCTGCGCCCAAGTTGGCGCGTGTGGGCATCACCGTGGGCACCAAGCCCGGCGGCGCGCCCGCACCGACTCCGGCAAAAGGCAAGGCCGCTGCCAGTGATGAGGATGGCGACAGCCTCAGCAGTGACGACAGCGGCAGCTCGGACAGCGACAGCAGCAGCGGCAGCAGCGACCTGGACGACCTGCTCGCCAGCCTGGGTGGCAGCGATGACAGCCCCAGCGACACCAGCTCGGACGACAGCAGCGGCAACGACGACAGCAGCAGCGGCGATGCCGAGATGGACCCCGAACTGGCCGCCTTGCTTGCATCCCTGGGCTGACGCGGCAGGCCTTGCAAGTTCTTCACCACGCCGTACTCCACTGAAAGCACACCACCATGACACTGAGCACTTTCACCAAGGATTGGGGCGACACCTACAACAAGGCCACGGCGGCCTTCTCGAAGGACCTCAAGGCGCTGAAGGCCAGCAACAAGGTCATGGCCGAGTTCATGGACGAACAACTGGAGCCGGTGCAAAGGCCGCTGGGCCTGCTGGGCGCGCTGGCGGCCGTTGACAAGGTCGATCTGGCCAAGGGCTCGCCCAAGGAAATCGCGGCCTTGCCGGGCAACATCAAGCTGTTCAAGGCGGCGTTGACCAAGCTGGACACCGAGCGGAAAAAGCTCGTCAAGGAGATGGAGCGGCTGCAGAAACTGACGCCCTCGGTGAAGGACAAGAACAACCTGATGGCGCCCACGCCACTCAAGACCTTGATGCCCGACACCTACCGGCAGCTCAAGCTCATGCAGACCGAGCTGGAGGCCATTTTTGCCCGCGCGGTCAACCTGTTGGCCGGCGCCGAAAACGCCGCCAAGAGCGACAAGATCAATGACGAGAAAAACAAGGCCAAGGACAAGGTCACCGGCATGTCCGAGGCCGATGAAGCCAAGCGGGCGGCCATCACGGCCGATGCCGCGATGAAGCAGTTCCAGTTGGCCTTCGGCACCAGCTTCAAGAGCTCGATGGCCAAGGGCGCCGCGGTGATCCAGCGCATCAAGGCCAACCCCACGCTGGCTGTCTACAACAAGGAAATGAACGACGGCGGACGCGACATCTCGCAGAACCTGGTGAACCTGGCCAAGTTGAAGGCCGATGCCAAGTTCAAGAGCAGCCCGCTGGCCAAGAAGCTGCCCGACCCCGGCCAGATGGCCCGCGACATCGTGCCCTTTGCCAATGGTGACAAGCGCAACCTGGCGCCCACCGCGACACCCGAAAACATCAAGCAGGCGCTGGCCGAGTTCACCGCCATCTACAAGCGCATCGCCGTGGCCTACGCCGATGTGCTGTCGGGCAAGATCAAGTAAGGGCCGGGCAACGCCAGCACACCACGCCCGCCGGGGCAGGCCTCATTTGCGCACGTTGTCCAGATCGGGTGGCGGCGTGTAACCCAGCTCGCGGGCACGCGCCTCGAACTGCGAAGCCAGCAGGGGCTGGCCCTTGGCGCGGTAGTGCACCGCCAGTTCATAGCTGGCAATGCCGTTGCCCAGCGCCACGGCGTATTGCAGCCAGCCCTCAAAGCGCGATTGGGTGGCCGACGAACTGACTTCGCGGTAGCGGCTGGCCATGCGGGCTGCCGCGTCCTTGTCACCGCGCGCAGCACGGATCAGGTCGCGTTGATGCTCGGTGTTCATGTCGTCAGCCACATTGAAGGCCGTGCGGTACAGGCGCACATCGTTGCGCTGCAGGGCCTTCACGGCGGCCTGCGCGCCGTCGCGGGCCACGGTGGCGCCGCCCGCGTAGCGGCTGCCGGGTCGCGCCTTCAGGAAGGCCTCTGCGCCCTGCACCACTTCGGCCGGCCAGGTCAGCTTTTGCAGGCGCGCCCAGTCCTGCTCTTCGGTGTCATCCTGGGCCGGCTTTTTCTCGACGCTGGCCACCACGCTGCGGGGCGCCACCGGCTGCCAGACGTGCGTGTGATCGGCGATGAAAGGGTCCTGGGCCAGGGTGCGGATGGCCTGCACCGGGTGATTGAGCATGGTGTTGCGCACATCGGTGCGCACCAGGCTCAGCAGCTCAGGAAAGGTGGTTTCATCCGACACCGAATCCATCAGGCGCACCAGTGAGCCGGTGTAGAAGGTGTTCTGGGTTTCGACGGCCGGTGCCACGGCCGGTTTGCCGGCGCCCGTTGAAAACGCGATCAGGCAGCCTGGCGGCGCCTCGACCTGGTTCAGGCCGGTGATCTCGCCCGCCTTCAGGCCGGTGCGGCAGGCATCGACCACCGCGATGATCATGCCCTGCTGCCGCTCAGGGATGCGGCGCACCACGTCGTCCAGCAGGCGCAGGCTGCCCTTGTTGAGCACATCACCCTGCGCCGAGGGGTTCAGGCCGGCCGGGATCAGCAGGTTGGCCGAGTCGAACTGCACGCCATGCCCGCAGTAGTAGAAAAAGATGGTGGCGTCAGGTGGCGACTGCGAGGCTTCGGCGATGAACCGCCGCATGGCCACCTGCGAGGCAGCCAGATCCAGATCGAGCGCATCGGTCACCTTGAAGCCGCGGCGCGTGAGCACGGCGTTCAGGTCACGCACGTTCTTGGGGATGGGCGGCAGGTCAAACGGGCTGGGGTAGCTGCGGTTGCCCAGCAGCAGGGCCAGGCGGGTTTCGGCCACCACCGGCGCACCCGGCACCGCCGCCGAGGCCTGCGTGCCGGCATAACCGGCCGCCTGCACAGCGCTGCCGCACGCTTGCGCCATCCACCCGCCCAGGCCCAGCAGCGAGCGGCGCATCAGACGACGGCGTTGCGGCTTTTCGGGTGCGAGGGGCAGGGGGCGTGACATGACAGGGCAGGAAAGGGTCAGGGTTTGCAACTCAAGGCGGGGCTGCTGGCCGGATCACACTGTACCGGGGGCTGGGCGCCTTCGCTGCCTTGGGTGGCGGGCCGGCCCGGGCCCACTTCGGCGATCACGCCCGAGCGCAGCCGCACGGTGACGTTTTCAGTGCGAACGGTTTCCTGGAAGCGCACGCGACGGGCGTCTTCGGCGTCGCCGTCGATCGATGACAGGGCACCCGAGACCTGCGGCGTGAGCGGCAGCACGCCGTTGTAGAACACCGGGATCTCGGCCTGCTTGCTGGCGCCATCGTGGAAGAAGCGGTAACCGCCGGCCGCCGGCGACACGTCCGGGCCGACCAGGAAAATCGCCACCCCTCCTTTGGCGCCCGCCTTGGGCAACACCGTGAGGTATCCCGCGTCCGGCCCGCTGGTGCGGTTGCCGATGGCCTTGGCGCCAACCGACACCCGGATTTCCTGGCCCTTGCTGGCCCCGAATGCACCAGCGGTGGTGAAGGCATTCGGCGACAGCGACAAGGTCATGCTGGGTGCAGACAGGCTGGTGCCCAGCAGCAACTCGTCAAAGGGCAATCGTGCCGTGACCTGGGACGTCCCCTGGGTGACCAGGCGATCGGCCTGGATGCTCACCACATCGGCCTCGATGCCTGTGCCACCCACCTGGATCACACCACCATTGAGCGTGACAAGCGATTGCACGGCCTGGTTGCCGCGTACGTTGGGCGACCATGCCGTGTTGAAAGCGGGGCCGCTGAGCACGCTGAGTGAACCATTGAAGGCATTGTTGTCTTGCGTGAGCGCCACCGAGCCGCCTTCGGTCGCGGTGAGGTTCAGGCTGGCACCGCTGGCCACCGTGATCTGGCCGCTGCTGCCCTGCTGGATCGTGGCCTCGGCGTAGCTCAGTTGTTTGCCGGAAAGCGGCGTCTCTGCGGTGCCCGGTGCTGGCGTAGCCTTGGCATCGTCGGGCTTGGCCGTCGCTGTCAGCTGCAACGATCCGCCATTCAGACTGAGTTGACCATTCAGGTTCAGGCGTGCGGCTTCAATCGCGCCACCGTTGGACAAGGTGACGTTGCCCAACACCAGGTCCTGGCCTGTGCTCAGTTGCACCTGCGATGCCTGCAGGGTGAGCGGGCCGGCACCCAACTGGTTGCCACTGTTGCGGGCGTCGATGCGTTGGCCGATCAGGGTGCCGCCCGAGGCGTTGTCAATGGTGAGTGCGCCGCTGTAGGTCTGGTCGCCGGTGGTGGTGATGCGGCCGGTGGTGCGCACGGCGCCATTGGCCACGATGGAGGCCACGGTTTCATCGCCACCCAGGTGCAGGCTGGCCCCGGTGTCGACCTGGACAGCGCTGCCATCGGGCAGGCGCTCGGCGCCGCTGGTGGCCAGCACACCGCCACTGACCTTGGTGGCACCGGTGTAGCGGTTGCCAGTGCTGGTCAAGGTGACCTGCCCCTGGCTGACCAGCAGGCTGCCGCTGCCGCCCATGGCGTTGTCCAGTGTGATCGGGTCAGGGCGGTCGATCTGCAGCACGCCCTGGTTGGTCACGGCACCACTGCCCAACTGCCCATTGCCAGCCAGGCGGAGCGTGCCGGCCTCGACGGTGGTGGTGCCTGTCCAGGTGTTGGCACCGCCCAGCGTGAAGCTGCCGGCGCCTTGTTTGGCAAGGTTGCCACCGCCAGACAGGATGCCGTCAAAACGGGTGTCGCTGCCGTTGCCGCCGGTGGACAGGGTGCGGCCTGCGGCCACGGCCACCTGGCCTGTGCCGGCCAGTGAACCGATCGTCTGGCTGTCCACCAGCACCAATTGGCTGCCGCCAGCCACCGTCAGCGAGGTGGCCGTGGGCAGCGCCTGCCCACCTTGAACGGCCAGCGTGCCGGCATCGATGGACGTGGGCCCGTTGTAGGTGTTGGCGCCCGACAGGTCCAGGCGACCCGAGCCGGTCTTGTTCAGGCTGCCGCTGCCATCGATGCGGCCAGCGAAGCTGCTGTCCTGCGCATTGCCGCCCACGGTGAGCGCAAAGCCGTTCAGGTGCACCAGCCCCGCGCCTGCCAGTGATCCCAGGCCCTGGTTGGCCTGCAGATCCAGCGTGCCGGCGCTGCCCACGGTGACCACCGAGTTGGCAGGCAGCGCTGCGGCCTGGGCCAGTTGCAGCGTGCCGCCGTTGACCGTGGTGGCGCCGCCGTAGTTGTTGGCCGATGACAGGCGCAGCGTGCCGGTGCCCACCTTGCTCAGGTCACCGGGCCCGCTGATGGCGCCCGAGAACACGGTGCTGGCGTTGTTCTGGCCCACTGCCAACGCGCTGGCCTGCACATCAACGGTGCCCGCGCCGGCCAGGGAGCCCAGTGTCAGGCTCTGGCTGGTGCGCAGCGTGGCGCCGGCGGCCACATCCACCGCGCTGGTGTTGGCCACGGCGGTGTTGCTGGCCAGCAGCAGGGTGCCCCCGGCCACCGAAGTGGCGCCGGTGTAAGCGCCCGTGCCGGTGAGAGTGAGGGTGCCCTGCCCGGTCTTGATCAGGCTGCCCGCTGCTGTGCCGTCGATGCGGCCGTCAAACTGGCTGCTTTGGTCGTCACCGCCCGTGCGCAGGGCAAAGCCTTGCAGTTGCACCTGGCCGTTGCCCGACAGGGAACCAGTGGCTTGCGCCTGGCCCAGTGTGACCGAGGCACCGGCCTGGATCTGCAACGCACCTTGCGCGGGCAGGGCGCCAGCGCCCTGGGCCAGCAGATTGCCGGCCTGAACCACGGTGGCCCCGTGGTAGGTGTTGGTGCCCGCAAGTGTCAGGGTGCCGCCGCCAGCCAGCGTGATGCCGTGGCTGGTGCCCCCATCACCGATGGCACCGCTCACGGTCAAGCCGCTAGCGGTGGCCGCCACGTTCAGCGGGGTGTCGGCTTGCAAGGTGACGGGTCCGGCCAAGGTGCCGGAGCCAATCGAGTTGATCACCGTGCCACCCTGGCCCAGCAGGGTATTGGTCAGGCTGGCGCCATTGCGCACATCCAGTCGGCCGCCTGCGGCCAGCGTCACCGTGCCGCCTTGCCCCGCCTGTGCGGCGCTGCCATCCAGGATCAGCGTGCCGGCGTCGATCTGGGTGCCACCGCTGTAGCCCTGGACGCCGCTGATGCGCACGGCGCCGCTGCCCGCCACCACCAGGCGACCAGTGCCGTTGACCGGGCCGGTCAGGGTGACAGTACCCGGTGAATCGAGTTGCAGGCGCGTGCTCACCTGGCTGCTGCTGACGGTCAGATTGCCGGTGGTCGTGATGTCGGCGCGGCCCGCGCTGGGCAGACTGAGGTTGCGAATGTCATTGCCCGGCTGTGTGAGACTGACATCCCCCGCACCCGCCTGCATCACTGTGCTGCCGGTCACGGTCAAGGCGCCCGCCTGGTTGATGGCGGCGCCACTGCTGTGTGTGTCGCCCTGCAACTGGCTGTAGGTGCCGCCTTCGAATGTGAGTGCACCGGTTGACACCACCGCCAGATCGGCGGCATTGCCCGCCACGCGCAGGCCGTCGGCGCGTGCGGCATCGCTGTCGGTCAGGCGCACCGTACCCAGGCTGCCACCGCCCTGGCCCTGCAACTGCACACGGGTCAGGCTGTTGCCGCTGCCACCGGTGCTCAAGTCCACGGCCATGGCCGCCGCGCCCTGGGCCACCAGGGTGGTGGTGCCGGTCACGTCCAGCGCACCACTTTGGCCGATGCCTGCGCTGGCGATGGCGGTGAGGCTGCCGTAGTGGCCACCGCCCAGGGTCAGGCTGGTGCCGGCTTGTGCGTTCAGGCTCTGGGCATCGCCAGACACGGCCAATGCGGCGCTGCTGCGCACGTTGGCACCGCTGACCTGCCCGCCGGGGCCGGCACTGAGCAGCACCGCACCGTCCAAGCGATTGGCGGCCTGGCTCAGGTCGACCTGAACACCTGCCGCCAGGGCACGCAGCGTGCTGGTGCCCGTGACCACCAAGGCGCCAGTCTGGTTGATCTGGCTGCCTGCACTGCTGGCCACCAGGGCGCCGGTGATCGTGCCGCTGCCCAGGTTCAAGTTGCCACCGGCCGAGGCCGTGAGGGCACCGGTGCTGACCGTGCCCAGCGTCAGGCCGCCAGCGTTGGTGACTTGCGTGGCGCCGCCGCTGAGGTTGACCGTGCCGGCCAGCGCATTGCTTGCCTGCGTCAAGGTGATGGCGCCCGTGCCGGCGTTGATCGTGGAGGCCCCCGAGACCGACAAGGCCCCGGACTGCGTGACAGCGCCGTTGTTGCTGGTGGCCGAGAGCGTGCCGGTGATGGTGCCTTGCCCCAAGTTGAGCGCACCGGTGCTGGTGGCCACCACCGAGCCGGTGCTCAGCGTGCCCAGATCCAGCGCGCCACCGGCCGAGGCCGTGAGGGCGCCGGTGCTGACTGTGCCCAGCGTCAGGCCGCCAGCGTTGGTGACTTGCGTGGCGCCGCCGCTGAGGTTGACCGTGCCGGCCAGTGCATTGGCCGCCTGCGTCAGCGTGATGGCGCCCGTGCCGGCGTTGATCGTGGAGGCCCCCGAGACCGACAAGGCCCCGGACTGCGTGACAGCGCCGTTGTTGCTGGTGGCCGAAAGCGTGCCGGTGATGGTGCCTTGCCCCAAGTTGAGCGCACCGGTGCTGGTGGCCACCACCGAGCCGGTGCTCAGCGTGCCCAGATCCAGCGCGCCACCGGCCGAGGCCGTGAGGGCGCCGGTGTTGACCGTGCCCAGCGTCAGGCCGCCAGCGTTGGTGACTTGCGTGGCGCCGCCGCTGAGGTTGACCGTGCCGGCCAGCGCATTGCTTGCCTGCGTCAAGGTGATGGCGCCGGTGCCGGCGTTGATCGTGGAGGCCCCCGAGACCGACAAGGCCCCGGACTGCGTGACAGCGCCGTTGTTGCTGGTGGCTGAGAGCGTGCCGGTGATGGTGCCGCTGCCAAGATCCAGCGAGCCGCCAGCGGTGGCAGTGAGGGCGCCGGTGTTGAGCGTGCCCAATGTCAGGCCAGCCGCATTGCTGATTTGCGTGGACCCGCCGCTGAGGTTGACCGTGCCGCCCAGCGAATTGGCAGCCTGCGTCAGCGTGATCGCGCCGGTACCGGCGTTGATGGTGCTGGCGCCGGTGACCAGCAAGGCCCCGGATTGCGTGACAGCGCCATTGTTGCTGGTGGCCGAGAGCGTGCCGCTGATGGTGCCGCTGCCCAGATCCAGCGAGCCGCCAGCGGTGGCGGTGAGGGCGCCGGTGCTGAGCGTGCCCAGTGTCAGGCCAGCGGCATTGCTGATTTGCGTGGCCCCGCCGCTGAGGTTGACCGTGCCACCCAGCGCATTGGCCGCCTGCGTCAGCGTGATGGCGCCGGTGCCGGCGTTGATGGTGCTGGCGCCCGAGACCAGCAATGCCCCGGATTGCGTGACAGCGCCATTGTTGCTGGTGGCCGAGAGCGTGCCGCTGATGGTGCCGCCGCCCAGATCCAGCGCGCCTGCGGATTGCGCCACCACCGAGCCGGTGTTCAGTGTGCCCAGATGGATGGCCCCTGTGGACTGAACCGTCAGGTCACCCGTGTTGCTGTTGGCCAGCGTGATGGGCGTGGCCGCCACCAGCTGCGTGGTGCCGCCTGTCAATGTGACGGCGCCGGTCAGCGTGTTGGCTGCCTGCGTGAGCACGATGCTGCGTGTGCCTGCATCGAATGAGCTGGTACCGCCCACCGACAGCGCCGAGGCCTGGCTGATGAGCCCGTTGCCGCTGTTGACGACCAGATTGCCGGTCACCGCGGTGCTGCCCAGATTGAGCGCGCCGCCAGATTGGGCGGTCAAGGCATTGGCACTCACCGTGCCCAGGGTCATGCCGGCGGCATTTCGCAGCTGCACGGTGTTGCCACTTGCCGTGATCGCCCCGGCCAGGGCGTTGCTGGCATGGTTGAGGGTGATGTTGCCCGCGCCGGCCTGCAGATTGCTGGTGCCGCTGACCGACAGACCGCCGGTCTGGGTGATCGCATTGCCGTGGCTGTTGGCCACCAGGGCACCGGTGACGCTGCCGCTGCCCAGGTTGAGCGTGCCATTCGCGTCGACGCTCAGTGCGCCGGTGGCCAGTGTGCCCAGCACCAGCGCACTGTTGTGGCTGATCTGGGTGGTGCCCCCACTCAGGCTCACCGCGCCGGTGAGCACGTTGCTGGCGCCGGTCAGCGTGATGCTGCCCGTGCCACTGCTCACTTGCGTGGTGCCGGCCACGGTCAGGGCGCCCGCAGTCTGGTTGATGGTGGCATTGCTGCTGCCCAGGGTGAGTGTGCCGCTGGCCTGGATGTTGTGTGCCAGATCCAGGCCGGTGCCGCCTTGCAGGGTGACGTTGTGGCCTGCCACGGTGGACAGTGTGGCCAGCGGTCCGCCCTGGCTTTGCAGGTTCAGGTCAGCGGTGCCCGTGTCGATGGCCACCGTGGGCATGAACAAGGTGCCCCCGGCCACCAGCGTCAGCGCCTGGTTGGCTGTCTGGGTGATGGTGTTGATGGTCAGGTCATGCGCAGCGGCCACGCTGATGGCGCTGCCATTGAGCGTGAGCGCGCCTTGCCAGTCGTTGGCCGCCTGGTTCAGGGTGATGCTGGCGCCGCCGCTGTTCACATTGGCCGTGCCGGTCACCGTCAGCGCACCGCCTTGGCTGACGGTGCCACCGTTGCTTTGGGCCGTCAGATTGCCAGCCACCGTGCCAGAGCCCAGGCTCAGGTTGCCGGTGGATGTGACCGTCAAGGCACCCGTGTTCAGCGTGCCCAGGCTCAGGCTGTTGGCGTCTGTCAGCGCGGAGGTGCCGCCTGTGATGGCCACCGTCGACTGGAAATCATTGCTGGTTTGCGTCAGGGACACGGCAGCGCTGCCCGCTGACACCGTGGTGGCGCCAGTGGCCGTGATGGTGCCGGCGGTTTGCGTCACACCGCCTGTGCTGGCGGTCAGTGTCAAGGTGCCGTTGGCGGTGATGTTGTGAGCCAGGCTCAGGCCGCTGCTGCCCGTCAGCGAGATGTTCTGGCCAGTCAGGCTGCCCGGTGTGAGCAGCGTGCCCGCCGTGCTGCTGAGGCTGATCGAGCCTGCGCCAGTGTTCAGGTTTCCAGCTGGCAATTGCAGATCACCGGCTTGCAGCGTCACGTCCTGACCCAGGGTGGGACTGAGCGTGGTCACCGCCATGGTGCCCGAAGCCTTGACCGAAATGGCATGGCCGACCAGCGACACCGCAGCGCCAAAGCCATTGCCGGTGTTGTTGAGTGCAATGTTGCCGCTACCGGCCGAGATGGACGTGGCGCCCGAGACCGACAAGGCCCCGGCCTGCGAGACAGCGCCGTTGTTGCTGGTGGCCGAGAGCGTGCCGGTGATGGTGCCGCTACCCAGGTTGAGCGCACCGGTGCTGGTGGCCACCACCGAGCCTGTGGTCAAGGTGCCCAGGTTGAGCGCGCCACCGGCCGTGGCCGTGAGCGCACCCGTGCCCACTGTGCCCAGCGTCAGGCCAGCGGCGTTGGTGATCTGGGTGGTGCCACCCGACAGATCCACGGTGCCGGCCAGTGCATTGGCCGCCTGCGTCAAGGTGATGGCGCCGGTGCCGGCGTTGATCGTGGAGGCGCCCGAGACCGACAAGGCCCCGGCCTGCGAGACAGCGCCGTTGTTGCTGGTGGCCGAGAGTGTGCCGGTGATGGTGCCGCTACCCAGGTTGAGCGCACCGGTGCTGGTGGCCACCACCGAGCCGGTGGTCAGCGTGCCCAGGTTGAGTGCGCCACCGGCCGTGGCCGTGAGCGCACCGGTGCCCACCGTGCCCAGTGTCAGGCCAGCGGCGTTGGTGATCTGGGTGGTGCCGCCGCTGAGGTTGACCGTGCCGGCCAGCGCATTGGCCGCCTGCGTCAAGGTGATGGCGCCCGTGCCGGCGTTGATCGTGGAGGCGCCCGAGACCGACAAGGCCCCGGCCTGCGAGACAGCGCCGTTGTTGCTGGTGGCCGAGAGCGTGCCGGTGATGGTGCCGCTACCCAGGTTGAGCGCACCGGTGCTGGTGGCCGTGAGCGCACCTGTGCTCACCGTGCCCAGCGTCAGGCC